>Ga0206952_10038_pt1 | contig 43610 bp, 53 predicted proteins | sample Alteio_BWOrgHeat_39_FD_152966 | JGI IMG/M metagenome (GOLD analysis project Ga0206952, IMG submission 152966) | Enriched cells from forest soil in Barre Woods Harvard Forest LTER site, Petersham, Massachusetts, United States -... | ecosystem: Environmental > Terrestrial > Soil > Temperate forest >... | reverse complement strand
ACGTGATGAAGCAATCCATCATGATGATCAGGATGAACGACCGCACCACCGCGGTGGTGGTGGCCTTGCCAACACCATCCGCCCCGCCTTTGACGGTCAGGCCCTGATGGCATCCGACAATGGCGATGATCATGCCGAAGAAGATCGTCTTGATCAAGCCCGTCGCTATATCCTTCATCGTCAAAGCCCTGAAGGTCATCTTCCAGAACATCTCATGGCTGATGTGCAATTTGAACACACAGATCACATAGCCGCCCCAGATGCCGATAACGTCCGACAGCATGGTCAAGACCGGCAGCATGATGATGAGCCCTAAAAACCGCGGGACCACCAGATACTTGACCGGGTTAACGGCAAAGGCCTTAAGCGCGTCCACCTGCTCCGTGACCACCATGGACCCGATCTCCGCGGCGATACCGGCCCCGATGCGGCCGGCGACGATCAAGGCCGTTAGCACAGGCGTCAATTCACGGGTCAAAGCCACGGCAATGACATTAGGGATATAAAGCTCCGCGGAAAGCTGTACCATCTGATAGGCCATCTGCAAAGCGATGATCATCCCCACGAAAAAACCCACCAGGGCTGAAATGACAAAACTGCCCGGCCCGATGCGCTGGGCTTGTACCAAAGAGCGAACGCCTTTGAACGGAGGCGTGACGGCACAGACCACCGTGCGTGAGAACAATAGCGTCAGTTGTCCGACATAACGGACCCATTCATTGGCAGAAATACCGATCCTTGAAGCTAAGATATTCATAGTTTAGGCAAGCACCAAACTATCAGCTTGACGGACAACAGTGACCTTACTGCCTTCTTTAAAACGCCCGGAAATGATCTCTTCGGAAAGCATGTCTTCCACGTAACGCTGAATGGTCCTCTTTAAAGGCCTGGCCCCGTATAAAGGGTCATAGCCTTTTTCCATCAGGAAATCCATGGCCTCGGAAGACAAGCTGATATCGATCCCCCTGCCTTTAAGGCGCTCAATGACCTCATTGACTTCGAGCTTGATGATCTCTGTCAAGTCGACCTTGGTCAAATTCCTGAACACAATAATATCGTCGATACGGTTTAAGAATTCCGGCTTGAACGCTTTTTTGACCTCATTGAGCAACCGGTCTTTGACGGCATTATAGGAGGTGTCCTCAGCATGCGCCACAAATCCGAGCGACCCGGCACTACGGATCATCTCCGCACCCACATTTGAGGTCATAATAATGACGGTGTTGCGAAAATCCACCTTGCGACCCAGGCTGTCGGTCAATTGCCCGTCTTCAAAAACCTGTAAAAGCAGATTAAAAACATCCGGATGGGCCTTTTCGATCTCGTCTAAAAGTATGACGGAATAAGGGCGGCGACGAACCTTCTCGGTCAACTGGCCGCCTTCTTCATAGCCGACATATCCGGGAGGCGCACCGATCAGGCGCGAGACATTGAACTTGTCCATATATTCGGACATATCGATCTGGATCAACGCGTCCCGGTCGCCGAACATGAATTCCGACAAAATACGGGCCAGCAGGCTTTTGCCGACACCCGTAGGCCCCAGGAAAATAAATGAACCGATGGGACGCCGAGGATTTTTGATACCTGCCCTTGAGCGGCGCACCGCGCGTGAAATGGCAGAGACCGCCTCATCCTGGCCAATCACCGCTTTTTTCATCTGATCTTCCATCTTGAGCAGACGATCACTTTCCTTCTGCTCCAAACGGATCAGCGGTATCCTGGTCCACTGGGAAACGACACGGGCAATATCATCAGCGGAGATCGTCAACGAGACGTCATCGCGCTTTTGCATCCATTCGGCGCGTTTGCGCTCCAGCTGGTCGCGAACCTCACGCTCCTGGTCGCGCATCTTGGCCGCGCGTTCGAAATCCTGGATCTTGATATACGATTCCTTCTCTTTTTTCAAATTCTCGATCTTTTCCTCAAGCTCTTTAATATCGTCGGGAACAACCATCGCCTGTAAGCGGGCTTTCGCCCCTGCTTCATCCAGGATGTCGACAGCCTTATCCGGAAGGAAACGGTTGGAAATATACCTGTCTGAAAGGCGCGCCGCGGCTTCCAGGGATTCATCCGAATATTTGACCCTGTGATGGGCTTCATATTTGTCACGCAGTCCTTTAAGGATCTGGATCGTTTCATCCACAGACGGAGGTTCCACGATGATCGTCTGGAAACGGCGTTCCAGGGCAGCGTCTTTTTCGATATTCTTGCGGTATTCATCCAGGGTAGTTGCCCCGATGCACTGAATCTCCCCGCGGGCCAAAGCCGGCTTTAAGATATTGGCCGCGTCAATGGCCCCTTCGGCAGCACCGGCACCGACGAGTGTGTGGATCTCATCGATAAAAAGGACGATCTTCCCGGAACGTTTAAGTTCATCCATCACCGCTTTGATGCGCTCCTCAAACTGGCCGCGATATTTGGTGCCGGCGATCATCATGGCCAGGTCCAAAACCACGATCGTCTTATCACGCAGCAGTTCGGGCACATCGCCCTGGACGATCTGCTGGGCCAATCCCTCGACGATGGCGGTTTTCCCGATGCCTGCCTCGCCTAAGAGTACGGGGTTATTTTTGGTGCGCCTGGAAAGGATCTGGACGACCCGCTCGATCTCATTTTTACGGCCGATCACCGGGTCCAATTTGCCTTCCCTGGCCAATTTATTCAAATTACGTCCATACGCGTCAATGGCCGGGGTCTTGCCGGTTTTAACAGCTTCCTGTTGCTGGCCGTAACCGGGAATACCGGAGCCCAGTAATTCCATGACTTCATTGCGCAATTTTCCTAAATCCAATCCTAAATTTAAAAGCACGCGGTAAGCCATGCCTTCGCCTTCCTTGACCAAACCCAAAAGCAAATGCTCGGTACCGATATAATTATGTCCCAAAGCACGGGCTTCCTCAGCGGAGAGTTCGAGCGCTTTTTTGGAACGCGGGGTGAATGGAATGTCCCCTACCACCTGTGTCGCGGGCCCGGCCTGCACTAATTTCTCGACCTCAAGCCTGATGGTTTCCAGGTCCAGCCCCAACTTTTGCAATACGGCCGCGGCCACACCTTCACCCTCGCGGATCAGGCCCAGCAATAAATGCTCCGTACCAATGTAATCATGGTTAAAACGCTTGGCTTCTTCCTTAGCGTAGACAATAACTTTGCGTGCACGTTCCGTAAATCGGTTAAACATCTTTGCCTCCTAACTTCTGGCGGATAACTGCCGCCCTTTTAGTGTCGCGTTCGAACGCGTTTAATTTTTTACCTTCTATTTTTTGTAAATGTGCCGGTTGGATCATGATGAACAATTCATTAAGCGCTTTATGGTCGACATGTTTGAGAATGCCCATGTCCAGTCCCAAACGCACCATGGAAAAAAGCTCAATGGCTTCCTGGCTGGAAATGATGCGCGCGGTCTTAAGCAAGCCCCAGGAACGGCAAACCTTGTCCTCGAGCATCGGCTTATTTTGCAAAAGCAGGGCCTGGCGCGCCTGCTCTTCCTGCTCAATGACCTGACGGATCAATCCGTTGATATTCTGGATGATGTCCAGTTCACTGTGCCCTAACGCCACCTGATTGGAGATCTGATAAAAATTCCCCGACGCCTGGGTGCCCTCGCCATAAAATCCCCGGCTGGCAAAACTCAATTTGGAAATGGCCGCCAGCACTTTATTGATCTGTTTGGTCATGACCAGAGCAGGCAAATGCATCATCACGCTGCCCCGCATGGCTGTTCCCGTATTGGTCGGGCAGGCGGTCAAGAAACCCCAGCTTGGCAAAAAGGCAAAGGCGATCTCGCTTGCCAAGGCGTCGTCAATGGCATTAATGATGTCCCACGCTTCACTCAAATTCAGGCCCGAACGCATTACTTGAATACGTAAATGGTCCTCTTCATTGACCATGATGGAAACCACTTCTTCCGCGGCCACCAAAAGGCCCTTGCCTTCCGGATTGGAAGCATGCTCATGGCTCATCAAATGCCTTTCCACGAGCATCTGGCGGTCCACCTGGTCAAGCTCCGTCATCTGGAACAGCGTCGATCCCTTCAAAGCACTGACACGATGGACCGCTTCATCAAAGGCCTTTAAGACCGCCTCTAAATCTTTTTTCCCGGATTTTCCGGGGAAGGTCCAGTCTTTTAAATTACGCGCGAGGCGTACGCGGGAACTCATGACAATGTGAGCGGATGGGCCGGTGCCCCTGAGCCATTCTCCGGTATGATTTAATAATTCTTCGATGCGCATATATACCTATTTCTGTTCCAAACCTCTGATCTTATCACGGATCTTTGCCGCTTTTTCGAAATCTTCCGCCGCGATGGCCGTATGCAATTGCTGTTTTAGGTCCGGCAGAGTTTCAGAGGGCAGAAGCGCAACAGAACCTTCCGAAACAGCTTCCGTTTGATCTTCCTGATACGTAGAGGGTGTTTTGCCCATGTATTTATTCGAGCCGTGGATCTTGCGCAAAAGCCCGGTCAAATGCTCCTTAAAAGACGTGTAACATTCGCCGCAGCCCAATCGTCCGAATTTGCGAAAATCCTCATAAAGCAAGCCGCAACGGGAACATTTGAGGCCATTTTTTTCGCCTTCTTTGGAAGCAGTGGTCTTGCTTGTGTCTGACAGTCCCGCTAACAGGTCGGCCAGGCCGAACTGCTGCTCCATCTGGGTGCTTTTCTGCCGGGCGCATTCTTCGCATAAATGCATCTCCGACATTTGCTCATCAACAATCTCAGTCAAATGCACGGTCGCCTTTTTCTTGCCGCAAATATCACACGTCATATTTAACGCCGTCTTTCTTGGTCAATTGATGGAAAGCATCCAAAAGCTTCTTTGTCACCGGCCCTGGTTTTCCCCCGCCGATAGTACGGCCATCCACTTTCACGATGGGGATCAATTCCGCCGCGGTACCCGTTAAAAAACATTCCTCTGCATTATACACCTCATGACGGGTGATGTAACCTTCAAACACCTTGATCTTCATCTTGAGCGCCAGCTCCACAATAGCGCCGGAGGTAATGCCCTTTAAGCACCCCAGATGCGGTGTTGAAAGCACCCCGTCCTTATAAATAAACACATTGTCCCCGGTGCACTCGCCGACATAGCCATTGTTGTCCAGCATGATCGCTTCATTGTAGCCGCAATGCGATGCCTCGATCTTGGCCAGGATATTGTTAAGATAATTCAGCGACTTAAGCTGCGGATTAAGCGCGTTGGGATTATTTTTAACGGTAGGAACCGTGATGATCTCCATACCCTTTTGATACAGCTCCGCCGGATATAAAGTGATCTTATCCGTGATGATGATCACATTGGGTTTGCCGTAACATTTGCGGGGATCCAATCCTAGATCTCCATCGCCGCGGCTGACGATCAGGCGGATATACCCGTCCTTGATCTTGTTGGCACGCAAGGTGGACAGCACCGCGTCGGACATTTCTTTTTTAGTCATGCGGGGATCGATCATCAGCGTATGCATGGTCTCATATAAACGGTCAATATGCTCATTTAACCGGAACACACGGGCATTATAAGAACGGATCCCTTCAAAGGCCCCGTCCCCGTAAAGAAAGCCATGATCAAACACCGACACCTTGGCCTCAGCTTTGTCCACCAATTTTCCATTTAAGTAAATCTTCATAATATCCCTTTCATCGGATAAATTTATTTCAAAAACACCGGCAGCTCCAGCAAACCGTCTTTCATGGCAATAATTCGCTGTGTGCGGCTGGCGATCTTTTCGTCATGTGTCACGATAACCACCGTTACCCCGTGGGTCTGGTTCAAACCCAAAAGTGTGTCCATCACCCCATGCCCGCTGACAGAATCCAGATTGCCGGTGGGCTCATCGCAAAAAACAACCTTCGGCCCGTTCATCAAAGCGCGCGCGATAGCCACCCGCTGCTGCTCACCGCCCGAAAGCTGATTGGGCCTGTGCGAGGCGCGGCTGGATAATCCAAGCTGTTCCAATAATTTTAACCCCGTAAACTCAATTGCGCTTGTCTTTCTTGAATTTTCTTTGATCATGGCCGGCAAGATCACATTTTCCAAAGCGGTCAATTCCGGCAATAAATGATACGATTGAAAAACAAATCCCATATCGCTGTTACGCGTCCGGGCACGCTCAGCATCGCTTAAACCGTACAGGTCCTGGCCTTTAAAGATCACCTGGCCTTCTTTAGGCACATCCAGGCCGCCTAAAATATGCAATAAGGTTGATTTTCCGGCACCCGATGGGCCTATGATGGCTACCACCTCACCGGCCTCAATGTTCAAGCTCACCCCTTTGAGCACATGCAAAGGGCCCGGGTAGAGTTTATGGATGTTGACGGCTTTAATTAACATATCTATTCATACCTCAGAGCTTCCACGGGTTCAAGGTTTGCCGCCTTAAGCGCTGGGTACACGGTCGCCGCGTAGGTGATCAGCATGGCCGCACCAACGATCAAACCCACATCAGACGCCTGGATCACGACCGGCAAATGGTCGATATAATAAACATCCTGCGGTAATTTGATAAACTGATATTTCTTAAGCAAAACGATAACACTGACACCGCCGACAAATCCCCAAAATGTCCCCATCGCTCCCACGGCCAATCCTTGCCAGGTGAAGATGCGATGAATGCATGAGCGTGAGGCACCAATAGACTTTAAAATACCGATATCCTTGACCTTGCTGGTCACTGTCACGATCATAGTGCTGATGATATTAAATGAAGCCACCAGCACGATCAGGGTCAAGATAACGAACATGGCGAATTTTTCCAGAGCCAGTGCCGCAAAAAAATTACCGCTTCTTTCCATCCAGGTACTCACTAAATAACTAAAACCTATCTGATCATAAATTTCTTTCTTAACAAGGGAAGCTTGATCCACATCTTTTAATTTAAGGCCAATGCCTGAAACGGTTTGGCCTATATGAAAAATTTCCTGGGCCCGGGGCAAGGTCACCAAAATGACATTCATATCGATATCATACATGCCTGTGTTAAATATCCCCGCCACCTTGAACTGATAACGCCAGTTGGAACCCGCGACTCCCGACGCCGGAGCTATGATCGTAAGCGTATCCCCTTCATGATAACCATAAAACGAAGCCAGCTGACTGCCGACCAGGACACCATCATCTTTTAGGTCCGTGACCTTCCCCTGGGCCAAATAACTGTTGACCCGCGTCACAGAACCTTCACTGGAAGGATCCACCCCGCGCAAGACCAAACTCGCTGCCCTGGAACCATTCTCGAGAAAAACACTGCCTTGAATATACGGGGTGGCGGCAACAACCCCGGGTAAATTTTTTAAACGCTCATTTAATGCCGCGTAATTCTTAATACCTGTTTCGCGTTCAACCATAATATTCGGGTTAGCGCCCACGATCTTCTCTCGCAGGTCATGGTCAAAACCGCTCATCACACCGATGACGATGATCAGAGCCATCACACCAATGGAGATACCAGCGATCGCGACAAAGTTAATAACGGAAAGAAACTTGTCCTTCTTCGCCGTCAGATACCTTAAAGTTAACCACCACTCGAAATTCATATCCTATTGCTCCGGTTTCAATATTCCCTGTTCCTTGGTCGTCAAGCCTCTGGCTTCATCAACGGAAACAGAATCACGTCCCTGATGGACGCTGAATCCGTCAAAAGCATGACCAAACGGTCAATGCCGATACCCAAACCGCCGGCCGGCGGCATGCCGTATTCGAGCGCCCTCACGAAATCTTCATCAATGACGCGATTGCCTGTTTCCGTATCATCTTCCAGGTCCGCCACCAGACGCTTATGCTGCTCCTGCGGGTCATTGAGCTCGGAATAAGCATTGCCGACTTCCATACCCGCGATAAAAAATTCAAAACGCTGGGCCACTGCCGGATTGTCTGTCCTGGCCTTGGCCAGCGGTGAAAGAAAGGTAAAGTAATCCAGCATAAATACCGGATTCGCCGTTGCTTTCTCGTCGAGAACATCTTCGACAATCTTCATGATCGCTGAACGTGTCAAACGGTCGATCTTGATGTTCCCCTGTCGTTTGGCTTTGACCTTATTCAGCATCGCTTCAGCCGTATCCTCCGGGTTGATATCAAAATGCTCTTTGACTATTTTCGCGAAAGAGCGGCGTTCCCAAGGCGTTGTAAAATCAATCTCCTGGCCTTGATACTTGATCTTATAAGTGCCGTACATTTTATGCACCAAAGAACTGATAAGCTCCTCAGTGATCTGCATCATGTCCTCAAAATTGCCGTAGGACTGGTAAACCTCAAGCATGGTGAATTCCGGGTTATGCCGTGTGGATATCCCTTCATTACGAAAATTACGGTTGATCTCATAGACCTTCTCAAGGCCGCCGACCAATAAACGTTTCAAATACAGTTCGGGAGCAATGCGCAGGTAAACATCCATATCCAAGGCATTGTGTTTGGACTTAAACGGCTTGCCACGTGCTCCCCCGGCCATGGGCTGGAGCATGGGCGTTTCCACTTCCAGAAATCCTTTTCCGTCGAGATAGGAGCGCACGTAAGAAACTATATGGCTGCGTTTGATGAACACTTCCCGCACTTCGGGATTGGCGATCAAATCCACATAGCGCTGGCGGTAACGGATATCCACATCTTTCAAGCCATGCCATTTTTCCGGCATGGTCTGCAATGATTTAGCGAGCACCTGGTATTTTGAGACCCGGATACTGTCCTGACCGGTCTTAGTTTTGAATGTTTCCCCTTCAACACCAATGATATCGCCCAGATCCAAATACTTGATCATCTCGTAGGCTTCCTGCCCGATATTATCGCCCTTGATAAAAAGCTGCATACGCCCGGTCTGGTCCATCAAGTCCATGAAATGGACCTTGCCCTGGTCCCGGTTTGCCATAATGCGCCCCGCAGTAACGACTTTCACGCCTTCTTTAAAATCTTTCAGAATTTCCGCGACTGAATGTGACCGTATAAACCGCTGGGCATACGCATCCACGCCCTTGGCCTTGAGAGCATCAAGCTTCTTTATCCTAACAGCTTTATTTTCATCTATTTCCATCATAAATCACCCTTTTCTAGACGATAGTTTGCGGCACATTTTATAATACATATAAAAAATTATTATATAGAAATAAGATGGGGGTGTCAACCAACAACCCTGCTGACATGAAACCACTTAACGCGAAGCAAAAAATAGGGAATATTCGGAGATTATGGTTGGTTTTGAAAAATTATAGTCGCGTTAATATAATCACGGATCAGTACCTTACCGGTTCTAATATCACCGGAAAGCATGCTCTCAATACTTTCACAAAGGATCCCCTCGCGGAATTTCTGGTCACGTAAAGCACGGGCTTGGACTGTTTCTTTAAAATTTCGTGTAATAGGCATAATGGTTATCTCTTCTATAATTTATTTTCTAAAACTGATATCAAGATGAGTTCCCGTTGCTAAAGCAATCTTCTCAAGGGTTCTTAGACTACATTGCCAATAATCGCCACTCTCTAACCTGGAAATGACCGTTTGAGAAGTTTTGATCTTTTCAGCCAGTTGTTTTTGGGTAATTCCCAGCTTTTCCCTCAACTGGGCAATCTTATATCCAATCTCAAGTTTACGCCCTTCCTCTTCATAGAATTTTTTAAATTCCTTGTCTTTTAGCTCTTCGCTTATATAGTCCTTAAATGTTGGTAACTTTTGACGCATATGGCTATCTCCTTATTATAGACTTATCTTACCTTGTCTGTATTGGTCTAAAAAATGATGCATATTTCTCTCTGCCTGCTCAATTTCTCGAACTGGCAAATCCTGGCTCTTCTTCTTAAACGCATAAAGCAATATGATATTCCTCTCAATAAAGAAAAAATAAAAAATACGAAGGTTTCCATCGGTTACACGAACCCTAAGCTCCCGAATTTTATCCCTAACCTGATCCGCATAAGGCCTTGGCAAATCCGGACCGTGTCGTTCCAACAAATTAATGTACCTCCCAATTTTAGCACGTGATTTCTTATTAAATTCTTTTATAAAACCCCTAACAGGCGCATCCCCTCTTTCATCGACATAAAAATGAACAGTGTACATTCCCGCTCCTTTCAAATATATAGCAAATTTGCTATATTGTCAAGCCCGATAAATTTGTACAACAATTTGGGAATTATTAAACAGAAGCGGCGAGATGGTACAGGCGGAATGCTTCTTTACTTATTCTGCACGTTTACTTTATAAAGTCAAGCACTATGGATTAAGCCGGAACCAGTAGCGAAATTTTCTCTTTTTAATCTTTATGCCTTTAAACCAGTAGTTAAATAACTGAACAACGGAACCCTTGAGTTCCTTAAGAATAAGATCGCCTTTCAATTCATTGAACCAGGCGCTGGTCATGACGATCTCCCGGGGATTGCCGGGGACCACATGGTCAAATTCCAGAAAGTAAGGATCGCTTTTAGTGAAGACATTGAGCTTCATACCGGTGTAATGACAAAAAAAGCCACCGCGTTTGCGGACATCGTTCTTAAGGTCTTGTTGGACCTTAGGGGAAAATCTTTCGTTGGTCATCCTGGCGCAGAAATGGGAACATTCGCGGCAATATGGAGATTGGGTTGAAAAACCCGGCCTGCCGCAGATGGAACATTTTTGGCCCCGCTTTTTTCGCATCATGGCTCCTTACTTCTGGCATTTAGGGCATGAAGGCGGTTGATCATAGCCTTTTCCGCCAGTTTTATCCCTTAGGATAAAAACTATAAATGCTACGACGAAGAATAAACCAACAAAAATCCCTAAAAAGATTAGAAATCTCATATCAACTCTTAAAGTTTAACCCTTTTTATAAATAGGGAGTTGACCCCTATTTTAACCCCTATTTTAAATAGGGAGTTGACCCCTATTTTACCTATTCCCAACCGTCTCTCTATACTGGCAATAGACACAATCGGGGCCCTGCTTGGGTATGTCATTTGAACTTAGGCATACATAGATGTCTTGAATGACCCGATCGATCCATGTACGTTTACCTTTATAGGGAATAATCGTTACATCAAAATCCAATCTTTGATCAAATGCCTCCCTGTTTGTTAAACCGTTGCAATACAGGAAATATCCCGTGTCACAAACCTTAAAGCTGTTTTTGCAAAAAAGCCATTGATAGATCTCCATCTGTCTTTTGTAGCCAATTTGCCAATCGGCATCAATGGAAACCTCTTCGGTCTTGGCTGTGGCCTTATAATCCACGATGATCAACTCTTCCTTTTCATTGATCCAAACATCGTCCACACCTCCGGTTATCAGAAAATTCGTACCGGGGTATTCATAAGTGATACCGCCTCTTAATGAATCCCGCCAGACATTGATCTGGGGGTGATCATAAGGAATCGCCTTGATCCCGGCTTTTTTCATCAGGGGATGGGTTTTTCTTTGGGCGCGATAGGTATCAAATTCTTTCTTTAAAAGCAAATCCACGGCGGCGTTGAGACTAAAAGGAAAAGACGGAGGCTGATTGATACCTAAACGCCTGTCCAAATAAAAACACTTGGGACAATTAAGAAATAGATCAATCTTGGAACGGCTGATCTTAAATAAATCGCCGGATTGAGGGGCATATAGATTACGTGTTCTTTGGGAGTTATAAAACTTGGACAATTTTTTCTCCGCCTGAAATGGTACTGGAGCTTTCCATTACTAGACCTGTCCCCTCTCAGTGACCTGGTCTGTTCTCTCGTTCTCTTTCTTAGCAATAATTATAAGGAAAAGGGGCGCTTGCATAAATCTATTTTATTCGGAACTAACCCAAAAATATTCTACCCCAAACAAAAACCTCCTGCAATTTATTAAAATCACAGGAGGTTAAATAAACACACTCTTGAAAACTATCTAACGCGCTCTTAACGACTTATTTGCTGCCGAAGTTTGATTAGTTACATAGGAAGATTTACCAGAAACACATGCAGTGTGATTTATAGAATGGGACGACTTACCAGCACTATACGTGGCTTGAATTACAGTATGGGAAGATTTACCAATAGCAGCGGAAGATTGACTAGTAGTATAATTATCATTCAACCAAGTTGAATCTCTTTTCCACTCTGGCCAAGATTGTATTTCTTTAGCTGCTGTTTCAATAATAATCCAGAAATTAACCTTTTCTTGACTGTCTTTTGACTTTTGCACTTGATTTGCCATACTTTTGCTCTCCAATTTTCATTTTATCATCTAATTTTGCCAAAGCAATTATTTCTTTATCTAAATACGCTGATGGGGAAACAGCTAAACGTAGTCGAGCTTTTTTAGAATCCCAATCTATTACATCACCTACTATATCTTTTCTTTTTAATTCTTCACCAGTACTAGTTATTAAAGAAAACAAATCTAAATATCGCCTTGGACCTATGCCAACAAAAGACCTAAAAAAGACTTTCCCTTTAATCTTCTCCCCTTCCACAGCGATTGCATCTTTATGAAGATCACTAGCTAAACTTTTAGGGTATGGCTCAATATAAATGACCTTCTTTATTCCTGCAGCAATAATATGTTTAGCACAATTATGGCACGGAAAAACTGTAGTAAATAAATGTCCGTTATTCACTGAAACCCCAATCCTTGCAGCTTGCGTAATCGCATCCATTTCAGCATGAACCATACGCCCGAATTCTGTAAGATTCATTAATCGCGTATTCTTAAGAACTGTGGGCAAATCTTTTATTGTATCTGTCTTGACTCCATTTTTCTTTAGAACTTGCACAACCTCATCGAGAATTTTATATATTTGTTTTGTGTTTGAATCTTCTTTTTGAATATGGTCTCTACAATCCCCCTCATCGTCTACCCAATATAAACCACCTTTTGGACTTGGAACATCATTAACGCCCACGCTTAATATCTCCCCCCTCTCAGTAGCAATTACGGCACCTACTTGCCTGGCTAGCGATGCAGATCTACTTGCTGCAACATGAGCAAAAAACATTAAATATTCATCTTTTGTTGGTGTATGAAAAGTGTTTCCAAAAATTAGCTCAATAAATTTACCAATGGCTTTTTTTATACTATTTTCACTTTGTAACGATACAAATACATCTGCTAAATGGTAGGAATCTCTTACGCGTTGACCAAATTCATCAGGCTCTTCCTGGTCTCTCTTTATCAAATCTTCTGCTATTGGAAGGAACTTTTCAATTTCTGCCGTCCCTTTGCTTCTGCCAATACTTTTCGCTAGATTATGCAAACAACTACCATACGAAGAATGTGCGCCAATCAAAAAGAACCCTTCCCCATATGTTCTACGTAAAACATGGACTTCATCAGGATGTTTTAATGATTTTATAATATAAGCAACCTTTTTACCTCCTAAATCTTGTTCCTTTCTTATCTCATTTATTTTACTAATTGCTAAAAGAGATAGAATTCCTCCTTCTTGGGTGTGCTTCCTTAAATTATTCCCTTTATCCATGTAGCTTGTGATTCTTTTATCTTCGGGGCTTGTTACTAAAGTTACCTTACTATTAGGAATAACAACATTATCCAAAAGACTACTTAATTTAATCTCAATGGAAGTGTATCCAACTCTATCTAGATTATCTTTTAAAATATCTTGAACGTTTGAGAAGTCAGTGCCTACACTACCTACAAAGGCAAAGAATAATTCGCTGGCGGGCTGTTTAGTATCTTTGGACATTTCGGTCATTATATGGTTATGCCTCAATTATTTCAATAAAAATACTGGCGAGGGAGCGTACGCGTCAAACAGACGTTGGGATAATTTTTGGAGCCAAAATGCGTGTTTTTGCTCCTGACTTATCCAGGAATCAGTGAGTAGCAATTAGCATTTTGGCGGAAAAAATTAATCCCAATGGCTGTGTTGAGGGAATAAAAAAGCTCCGTCCCGAAGGACGGAGCTGAGATTGCTTCGCTGCGCTCGCAATGACGCGAGGTTTTATTCCGCGCCGGTTTTGCGCTGAAAGAATTTCTTGATACCACCGGTGGGCTTGGCTGTTTTAGTTGTTGTCTTCACATCAGCCTTGGAATGCTTGGCAGTGGCTTCTGCTGCCGGAGCTGCGGGCTTAGTCTCGGCATCCGTGACCTTGCTCGTATCCCCTGCTTCCTTTTGGGCCTTGGTACGCTTCTGATTGGTGATGATCTCACGAGTTTTTTCAGTCAATTCCAAGAACGCCAATTCGGCGTTGTCGCCTGCGCGTTGGACATACGGGATGATACGCGTATATCCGCCGGTGCGGGACTTAAAACGCGGGGCTATGGTACTGAATAATTGAGAAACCTCTGTATGGTCACAGAGGATCGCGAAAGCACGGCGACGCGCGGCTAAGGTGTCTTTCTTGCCCAAGGTGATCAATTTTTCGATCATCTTGCGGGCTTCCTTGGCCTTGGCGCGTGTGGTGCAAATGCGCTCTTGCAAAAATACGGCTTTGGCCATATCACGCAAGGTCGCTTTTCTTAAACTTCCGTTTCGGCTTAAACGATTGCCGGATTTTCCGTGTCTCATATTACTTGGTCCTTAATTTTTTAGTATCGACCTTCATACCCAGATTCAAGCCCATGGCTTTGAGGATATCTTGAATTTCTGTTAACGATTTTTTACCGAAATTACGGAACTCCAGCAATTCGGGTTCCTGGCGGCGGACCAACTCGCCGATGGTTTTGATATTGGCATCTTTGAGGCAATTAGCGGAACGCACTGACAATTCCAATTCAGAGATCGGCAGGCGCAGCTTGGTGTACAAAGCCTCTTCTTCGGCGGAAACTTCTTCTTCGGCTTCTTCCTCTTCAGGCAGTTGGCCGTAAGCGACGAAGACGTCCAAATGGCGCTGTAATATATTAGCCCCGTAAAGCAAAGCTTCTTTGGGGTTGATCGCGCCGTTGGTGAAGATCTCAACAAGCAGGCGGTCATAATCCGTGCGTTGTCCGACACGGGTATTTTCAACGGTAAAATTGACCTTGATGATCGGCGTAAAAATAGAATCCACGACGATGGTGCCGACTGCGGAGCCTTCTTTTTTATTCTGGTCCGCCGGCACATAACCACGGCCGCGGGAAACTTCCAGTTCCATATTAAAAGGAATATCCTGGGTCAAGGTCAAGAGGTGATGCTCAGGGTTCAAGATCTCAATGATCTCATCGGAGATGATATCTTTGGCCTTGATCTCGCCTTTTTTATTGGCCTTGATAAAGATCGTCTTGGGTGTCTTGGAATGGGAACGGACAACCAAGGCTTTGACGTTAAGGATGATCTCGGTCACTGATTCCATGACACCGGAAAGTGTTGAGAATTCATGCGAAACGCCTTCAATACGTATAGAGGTAACAGCAGAGCCTTCAATGGACGACAATAGGATACGGCGCAAGGAATTACCCAGGGTCACACCATAACCGCGTTCAAAAGGTTCGGCGACGAATTTACCGTAGATGTTCGTGTAGCTATTCTCTTCACAATCTAAACGCTTTGGCATTTGAAAATCGCGCCATTTGACTCCCATGATACTCTCCTTGGATTTTATGTCCCCGCTTGGGTGGTAAGCCCAAGGGTCATACGAGTTAATAAGAATTATCTGGAATACAACTCAACGACGAGCTGTTCATTGACGGTAAAAGTCACATCTTCGCGTGTCGGAACACGCACGACCTTGATCTTCAAATTCGCGGCATCAACTTCCAACCAGCCCGGGACCTTACGTTCCTTGGTGGTCTCTACATTCGCTTTGATATTGGCCAGGGCCTTGTCATCTGTTTTGATCTCGACGATATCGTTAGGCTTGACCATAAAGGAGGCAATATTGACACGGCGGCCATTGACAGACACATGATTGTGGCTGGCGATCTGGCGGCCATCGGTACGCGACTTGGCAAACCCGGCATTAAAAAGAACGCTGTCCAAACGGCGCTCCAAAAATTGTAAAAGGATATGCCCGGTAACACCTTTGGTCGCGGTCGCTTTTAAGAAGTAATTACGGAACTGTGTTTCCAGAACACCGTAAATACGTTTGATCTTTTGCTTTTCGCGCAACTGGACCCCGAAATTCGACAGCTTGGTTTTCTTGTTCAAACCATGCTGGCCCGGAGCGTATTCACGGCGGGATACCGCGCATTTATGCGTATAGCAGCGGGTGCCCTTTAAAAAAAGTTTCTCGCCTTCACGGCGGCAGAGACGACAATCCGGTCCTAAGTCACGGCCCATATGATTAAACCCTTCTTTTCTTGCGTGAACGGCACCCGTTATGCGGGATCGGCGTCACGTCTTTAATGGAAGTTACATGTAAACCCGCCGCCACTAAAGCGCGGATCGCTGATTCACGGCCTGAGCCAGGCCCTTTGACCAAAACATCAACACTCGCTAAACCGACTTCTTTGGCCCGGCGTGCGGCATCTGTCGCGGCTATCTGTGCTGCAAAGGGGGTGGATTTCTTGGAACCATGGAAGCCCACTAAGCCAGGGGATGCCCAGCTGATCGTATTGCCCTGCTTATCAGAAATGGTCACAATGGTATTGTTAAATGTCGCTTGTATCGTCGCTATCCCCGCGGTGACCCCTTTAAGGTTCTTCTTTTTCGCCTTAACAGTCTTCTTGGCGGCTTGGGATTGATCTTGTTTCTGCTGTTCCGGCGGTTTAGTGGCCATAATTTTTTATCCTAATATCCTTTATTAAGCTGCTTTTTTAGCAGCAGGTGCTGCTTCTTTTTTGATGATATGTCCCACAACGGGTTTTTTGCCTTTGCGCGTACGGGCATTGGTTTTGGTCCTTTGGCCCCTGACCGGCAATCCCTTGCGATGGCGGATGCCGCGGTAGGTGCCGATCTCCATATGACGGCGCACGTTCTCATTGATCTCGCGGCGCAGATCACCTTCGGTCACATAATTCTTCTGCACCAAACCCGTGATCCTTGAAATTTCTTCTTCCGTCAGGTCCTTGGCGCGCTTGTCCCCGCTGATCTGCGCTTGAGCCAAAATTTGACGGGTCCTCGTGGGGCCGATACCGTAAATATACGGAAGCGCCGCTTCGATCCTTTTTTCTTTTGGAAGATCAATACCTAAAATTCTGGGCATCTGCCTTATCCTTGTCTTTGTTTGTGTTTCGGATTGGTGCAAATGACCCGCACCACCCTGTTACGACGGATGATTTTACAATTGGAACAAATTCTTTTAACGGATGACTTGACCTTCATAATAAAAATCCTTTATTTTAATCTGAATGTGATGCGCCCACGGCTTAGATCGTAAGGCGATAATTCCAGTTTGACTTTATCCCCGGGCAAAATACGGATAAAATTCATCCTGATCTTTCCCGACACATGCGCCAATACCACATGCTTATTTTCCAATGCCACGCGAAACATGGCATTCGGCAATGCTTCCGAGATCGTTCCTTCCACCTCTATTAACTCTTCTTTGGCCATAATTATTGTGTCAGTATTTCAGGTCCTTTGGACGTAATGACAATTGTGTGTTCAAAATGGGCTGACGGCTTGCCGTCTTCGGTCACCACTGTCCAGCCATCGCCAAGGATCCTGGTGCGATGCGTGCCTATGTTAACCATGGGCTCAATAGCAAACACCATGCCTTCTTTGAGTTCAGGGCCTTCTCCGGGACGGCCATAATTCGGGATCTCCGGTTCTTCATGCAAAGCCCGTCCTATCCCATGCCCGACAAAATCCCGTACCACGGAAAAGCCGTGCATTTCCACAAAACTCTGCACCGCGAAAGAAATATCAGAGAGCCTGTTGCCTACCCTGGCCTGCTCGATACCGAGCAACAACGAAGCCTGGGTCACTTCCAAAAGATGCCTGGTCTTAGGCGAAATATTCCCGATCGGCACAGTGACGGCCGTATCGGAATAGTAACCTTCGTAAATAATGCCGATGTCTAAACTGACAATGTCCCCGTCCTTGACAACCCGAGGGCCTGGAATACCGTGGACAACGCCTTCATTGACCGAAATGCAGGACACACCCGGAAAACCACGATAACCTTTAAAAGCCGAGATCACTTTATTCTGGCGGATCAATTCTTCCGCTTTAAGATCAATGTCCTTCGTCGACATACCGCTTGTTAAAGAGCCTTGCAACTGTACAACAATGGAACTAAGAATTTTACCAGCTTTTCTTAAAATGTCAACTTCATTAGCGTTCTTGATCCGAATGCCTTTAGAGGTCTTCATTTAAGCATGTCGGCCAAAGCTTGGGCTAAATCGGCCGTTTCTAAATTACCATCCAGCCTTTTTAACTTATGCTGTTTGGCGTAATAATCAATGATCGGCTGTGTGCTTTCCTGATAAATTTTCATGCGCGCCTTGATGGTCTCTTCATTATCATCCGTACGCTGATAAAGCTCACCGCCGCACAGATCGCAAACACCGGGCTTCAACGGAGGCTTATTGACCATATGGAACAAGGCCCCGCATTTACGGCACACCCTGCGGCCGGTCAGGCGCCTTAAAAGAAGGGCGCCATCCGCCTCCATGTTCAAAGCGAAATCCAGAGGCACATTGTGCCGGGCCAATATCGCGTCCAGGTCCTGGGCCTGCTTGACCGTGCGCGGAAATCCGTCGAGCATATAGCCTTTTTTCAGATCCGGATCGTGCGCGACCCTCTGCTCGACCAATTTGGTCACCAGCTCATCCGGGACCAAAGCGCCTTTGGTGATCATGCTTTTGATCTCAACCCCGAGAGCTGTGCCCTTTTTGATCTCCTCGCGGAGCATGTCGCCCGTGGAAATATGCGCCAGAAAATATTTTTCTTTCAATACCCCAGCCAAAGAACCTTTGCCGGCGCCCGGAGGCCCCAGAAGCACAACCCTCATCGACGGCCCCGCAAATGGCCGGATTTCATAAAGCCTTCATAGTGATGCATCTGCAAATGTGATTCCACCTGTTTCATCGTGTCGAGCATAACCCCGACGGTGATAAGAACGCCGGTACCGCCAAAAAAGGAAGCCACCAGATACGGCACCTTAAAAGAAGCCATGATCCAGTCCGGCATGATAGCGATGACGCAAATATACAAAGAACCAACCAGGGTAATACGGGACAGCACATAATCCAGATAAACAGAGGTTTCTTTGCCCGGACGTATGCCCGGCACGAACCCGCCGTGTTTCTTTAGATTTTCCGCCACATCCGCAGGATTAAAAACAATGGCTGTATAAAAATAGCAGAAAAATATGATCAAGAACCCGTAGATCAGGTAATACCCCATATGCCCGCGCTGGATCAAAGAGATCAATTGCTGGAACCAGGAGACCGCTCCGGTATGCGGCAAAAATTGTGAAATGGTGGCCGGGAATAAAATAATGGACTGCGCGAAAATGATGGCAATGATACCGGCTGTATCTACTTTCAGAGGGATGAATGTTCCCTGCCCGACGGCTGTTGAGGTAGTCCCAGCGGCCCGGCGCGCGTACTGCACCGGAATGCGGCGCTGCCCCTGCGAGATCCAGGTGACAGCGATAATGACCCCGATCAAAAAAACCACCATCAGGACAACGGCAATGGGCTGCAACTGACCTGCCCCGCTGCTAGGGTCCAGCAATAGCACCAGATAATGATATGCCGTCGGAGCCCTGGATAAAATACCGGCCGTGATGATCAGGGACATGCCGTTACCTACCCCGCCCTCCTGGATGCGTTCGCCCAACCACATGAGAAAAACAGTGCCCGCGGTCAAGGTCATCACCGTCGTAAAACAAAAGCCCCAGCCCGGATTGGCCACGATCTGCATGCCGCCAAAGGTATTCGGATTTTCGAGCCAAAGAGCGATAAAGAACGCCTGTATCATCGCCAGCCCCACGGTGCCGTAACGGGTGTACTGGTTGATCTTCTTATAGCCGGCCTGGCCTTCTTTGGAAACTTTCTCCAAGGCAGGGATCACCGCCGTTAAAAGCTGCATGATAATGGAACTGGAAATATACGGCATGACCCCCAGCGACAGGACCGTCATCTTGCCAAGCGCCCCGCCGGAGAACATGTTCATGATGCCAAACACGTTGCCACCGCCGTTAGCGCTGCTCATCTTTTGAAAAAATTCGTTTAAAGCCGTCCCATTGATGCCCGGGGTCGGGATATAACAGCCTAAACGATAAACTCCGAGGATAAACAGCGTGAAAAGGATTTTCTGGCGTAATTCGGGGACTTTATAACAGTTTGATAACCCTTTTAGGAATTGGGAGAACATAAATTGTTAGGCCAAAACCTCGGATTTACCGCCGGCTTTGGTGATCTTGTCAGCAGCCGCCTTGGAAAAACGATGCGCCTGCACTGTCAATTTCCTGGTCACTTCCCCCACGCTTAGAATTTTGATGGGTTGCAGCAAGGACCTGATCAAATGACGGCTTTTTAAAAGCTCAGGAGTGATCGTTGTCCCATCTTCAAAACGATTGAGGCTTTCACAATTGACCACCTGGTACTTGGCAGGCCATTTGCTGTTGAAACCAACCTTGGGTAAACGGCGCAGCAATGACATCTGGCCGCCTTCATAAGCCAACATGACACCCCGCCCGGAACGGCAATTCTGGCCGGTCTGGCCGCGCCCGGAACGTTTACCGTGCCCGGTGCCGCGCCCGCGTCCGACGATCTTTTTACGTTTGCGTGATCCTTCAGGGCTTCGTAATTGATGGACTTGCATTAGATTCCTCCGGCTTACGAACAGCTTTTAAACGGGACAACCCATCGAAAGTGGCCTTGACCACATTGATAGGATTATTAGAACGGTGGCACTTGGTTAAAATGTTAGAAATCCCGGCACCATCACAGACCGCGCGCACGGCACCTGACGCAATGACACCAGTTCCTTCGGAAGCCGGCTTTAATAAAACAATGGCCGATCCGCATTGACCGATAATTTCATGGGTGATCGTCGTACCACGACGGGGAATAAAGATCATCTGTTTTTTAGCGGCAGCCAGGGCCTTCTTGATGCCCGTTGCCACCTCACCTGCCTTACCCAAACCATACCCGACCTTGCCCTTACCATCGCCGACAACGACCAACGCTGAGAACGCCAGGCGTGTGCCGCCCTTGGTGGTTTTAGACACGCGATTGATGGAAACAACCTTTTCGATCAGACCGCTATCTGTCAGGCCAGTTGGCTTTTTGGTAAATGGTTTGCGCTCCCCGCCACGCCTGCGGCCGCCACGGCCGCCTGGACCGCCGCCACCTGGGCCACCGGGAACACCGGCAGCAGGTTGTCCGACAGCAGGCACTTCAGCGACAATCTCTTCAAGAGGAGCTGTTGCTTCTTTTTCCTGCTCGAGGATCTGCTCGGCCTGGGCCGCGGTTTTAACTGCTAATTCTTTTTCGTCGATCTTTTTGATTTCTTTCATAAATATTAGAACTCCAATCCAGCTTTACGCGCGGCTTCGGCAAACGCCTTGATACGCCCGTGGTATAAATATCCGCCGCGGTCAAACGCGACTTTCTTAATTCCCTTTTTTATCGCTTCTGTTGCTAAAGCTTCACCCAAAACAGTGGCAGCGCTGACATTGCCGCCGGATTTGGATTTCGATTTAACATCCTTGGCCAAGGTCGACTTGCCGATCAAGACCTTGCCGGATGAATCATCGACAATTTGGGCCTGCAAATTATTCAAAGACCGGTGCAGGCACAGGCGTGGACGCTGGTTTGTGCCGCTCAGGTCCTTACGGATGCGTTCATGGCGGTAAATTCTTTGTTGTTCTTTAATGTTTAACATATATACCTATTCTTTACTTTGTTACCTGTTTACCTTGTTTGCGTCTGACGATCTCTCCTGCATAGCGGATGCCTTTGCCCTTGTACGGCTCCGGCGGCTTAAACCCGCGGATCTTGGCAGCCACCAAACCAACCAAGGCTTTGTCCACCCCTTCAACGGAAATTTCCGTGGGCTTGGCTGAGGTCACCTTGACATCCTTAGGGATCTCATATTCTACCGGATGAGAAAATCCGATGTTCAATACCAATTTGTTGCCCTGCACCGCGGCACGGAAGCCGACGCCCTGGATCTCTAAATCCCTTTTATGGCCATTGCTGACGCCAACGCACATATTCTCGATCAATCGCTTGGTGGTGCCGTGATTGGACCTGGCCTGCTTGCTGTCCGCTATACGGTTAACCATGATCTTATTATCTTTGTTCTCTAAAACCACGTCTGAAGGAATGGTCATGGACAATTTGCCACGAGGACCTTCCACGTTGACCGCGGTCTTATCAAAGGAAATTTTAACGTTCTTGGGTAATTCTACCGGTGTTTTTGCAAGTCTTGACATATTTATTCCTTACCAAATATAGCAGAGTACTTCGCCGCCAATTTTTAACTTACGGGCTTCCCGATCAGTGACCAAACCTTTGGAACTGGAAATTACCGCCGTACCCAGGCCATTGAGAACTTTAGGGATACGGTTATTATCAGTATACACGCGCAGGCCCGGACGGGAGACACGCTTTAACCCCAAGATCAGGGGTTTTGTGTTTTCGTATTTCAAATAGACTTTAAGAACGCCTTGCTTATTGTCTTTCAATAAACGGCAATCTTCAATATATCCGTCCTTCTTAAAAATAGCCATCATGCGCTCCAGCAATTTAGAGGCCGGAAACTCGACGGTCTCATGGTGCGCGTTGGTGGCGTTGCGCAAAATGGTCAATGTATCAGCGATCGGATCAGAAACAGACATGTTGTTTTTCCCTTTTTTAAATTACCAGCTGGCTTTTTTTACTCCGGGAATTTCACCTTTCCAGGAGAGTTCTCTAAAACAGATACGGCATATACCGAAACGGCGCATATACCCGCGCGGACGGCCGCATAACCCGCAACGATTGTGCTGACGGACCGCAAACTTCGGGATTTCCATAGATTTGTTGATCAACCCTTTTTTCGCCATAATGTCCTTATAATTTATTGTTTGCCAAAAGGCATGCCTAAAAGGCGCAATACCTCAAAATTCTGTTCTTTATTCCCATTCTCAAACACAAAAGAAATGTCCATGCCCTGGATACGAAAATCACGGGCACCCGGGTCGATCTCGGGGAAAATGCCCTGATCGGAAATACCCAAGGTGTAATTGCCGCCTTTGTCAAAAGCCTTACGGGAAGTCCCGTTAAAGTCACGGATACGGGGCAGCGAGACATTCACCAGTCGATCTAAAAATTCGTACATCCGCGCACGGCGTAAGGTGACCTTGGCGCCAATAGGTAAATTCTCGCGCAATTTGAAATTCGAGATCGCCTTCTTGGAACGGCGGATGGTCGGCTTCTGTCCGGTGATCGTCGCCAAATTCTCGGCGGCACGGTCTAAAAGCTTGACATCCCCGATGGCCTCTCCCACGCCCATGTTAATGACGATCTTGGACAAATGCGGGACAGCCATGGGGTTCTTGATGCTGAATTTCTCCTGCATTTGCGGGATCACTTCTTTACGATATTTTTCTAATAAACGGGCAGCCACTTTTCAATACCTCTGTTAATTTTGTTATATTGTTTCTTTGCTCGCAACCGCGATGCGCTCCTTGGAGCCATCCTTTAAGACCTTCACTGTAAAACGGGACGGCTTGTTGGATTTTTTGTCCAACAGCATCAAATTCGCCAACGCCACCGGCTTTTCCAGCTCGACATACCCGCCCTGAGGATAGGTATCGCTTTTCTTGACGGATTTCTTGACCACATTGATATTTTCGATGAGCGCCTTGCTGACCTTAGGGAGTACGCGCACAACCTTACCGGTCTTCCCCTTGTCCTTGCCGGCCATCACCATTACTGTATCATCTCGACGGATACGAAGCATATTAAACCACCTCTGGAGCTAAAGAAATTATTTTCATGTATTCCATGTTGCGCAACTCGCGGGCCACGGGCCCGAAAACGCGTGTGCCCTTGGGATTACCCGCGTCATCAATGATGACCACCGCGTTGCTGTCAAAACGCACATAGGTGCCGTCCTGACGGCGGATGGATTTTTTGGTACGCACGATAACGCCCTTGGCCATGCTGCCTTTTTTAACCACGGCGTCCGGGGTGCTTTCCTTGACATTGACACGGACAATGTCGCCGATCTTCGCCCACATCTTGCCCTTGGCTTTTAAAACGCCGATCAAAGAGGCCTTGCGAGCACCCGTATTATCCGCCACATCTAAAATTGTTTTTAACTGTATCATATGTCACCAAACCTTTTATTATACCTTCGACCCGATAACTTCGCTGATGATCCAACGCTTGTCCTTCGATAAAGGCCGCGTTTCCATGATACGCACCACGTCCCCGGTCTTGGCGGCATTTTTTTCATCATGCGCCTTGTATTTAACGATATTACGCACCTGCTTTTCATACTTGGCGTGTTTCTTGACTTTTTGGACCTGTACGACACGGGTCTTGTCCATTTTGTCGCTGACGACCACAGCCGTCAAGAATCTGCGGCGATTAACTCTTGTTTCCATTAATTCTTCTTTCGTTTAAAAGCGTTAAAATACGGGCAATGTCACGTCTCAAATTACGAAAACTGGCCGGCTTTTCCACGCGGCCCATCTGGCGATGGGATTCCATGTCAAACAGGTCTTTTTTCAACTGTTTTTCTTTGGCGGCCAATTCATCTGCAGTTAAACTGCTTAATTCTTTGGTCTTCATCAAACACTCCCACGGATAACAAACTTGGTTTTCACCGACAGCTTAAAAGCGACCAAACGCAAGATCTGTTTGGCAAAATCTTCCGGAACTCCGCCTAATTCAAATACGATCTTCCCGCGCTTGACCACCGCTACCCAATGGTCCAGATCGCCTTTACCTTTACCCATACGGGTTTCCGCCGGCTTTTTGGTGATGGATTTGTGCGGGAACGCGTTGATCCACAATTTCCCGGAGCCGCGTAATTTACGGGCCACCACGACACGGGAAGCTTCCAGCTGACGCGCCGGGATAAAGCCGTTTTCAATGGCCTTCAAACCGAATTCACCAAAATGCATCTGGGCACCGGTGGTCGCGACACCACGGGATTTCCCTTTTTGTGTTTTACGGTATTTGACTCTTTTGGGCATTAACAACATAAACTAAAATCCTCTCCAAAATTCCTGATTTAAGGCGCTACTGCCACTTCTACCACCGGTGCAACCGGTGGTGCCGCTGGCGGCTGAACGACCGCTGCCGCCGCTGCCTTGGCTTCAATTTCTTCATGATCTTTGACCACATCACCCTTATAGATCCAAACCTTGATCCCCAGCAAACCATAGGTTGTCTTGGCTTCGGCAAAACCATAATCAATGTCCGCGCGCAAGGTCTGCAAAGGAACTTTACCTTCATGATATTTCTCGGTACGGGCCATTTCAGCGCCCCCCAGACGGCCGGCGCAACGGATCTTGATGCCTTTGGCACCCGATTGACGGGATTGTTCAATGGCACGCTTCATCGCCCGGCGGAAAGCAACACGCTTTTGCAGCTGGAAAGCCACGGCCTGGGCCACGAGTTGCGCATCGAGATTGGGGTTCTTGATCTCCTGGATATCGATGACGATCTTGTCCATGTCCTTCTTGGTTATATCTTTTAACTCGGCGCGCAAACGATCGATATCAGCGCCGCGGCGGCCGATGATAACACCGGGACGGGCGGTATGGATACGCACCTTGATCTGCTCCGCTAAACGCTCGATGACGATCGTGGAAACTGCGGCCTGTTCAAATTTTTCACGGATATACGCGCGGATCTTAAAGTCCTGCTTGATATTATCGGAAAACTCGCGGCGTTGGGCGAACCAAAGGCTGCGCCAATTTTTAGTGTACCCAAGTCTTAACGCTAACGGATGGACTTTTTGACCCACAGTGTTATTTCTCCTTCTTTTGAAGTTTAGCCCCGCCTTTGGCGGGGTTTCGCTCGCCTTGTTTGGCTCGCTCAATTTTAATATCCAACTCAACGGTTAAATGGGTTGTCCGGCGCAAGATCGGGGTGGCCCTGCCGAAAGAAGCCGCGCGAAAACGTTTCCAGGAACCCGCATGATTGGCGCTGATAGCTTTGATGAATAACTGATCTTCACTTAAACCTTTTTGCTTGGCATTGCTCACCGCGGAATCAAGCACCTTCTTGACCAGAGCGCTGGACCCTTTTTCAATTTGGGCCAACAAAGCCAGACTGGTAGGCACATCTTTGCCGCGGATAGCATCGATGACCTGGCGCATTTTCATTGAAGATACTCTTAGATATTTACCTCTAGCAATCGAAATCATATATTTTCCTTACTTTTTCTGCATCGCTTTCTTGGCTTTGACACCGCCATGCGCTTTAAAGGTACGGGTCGCGACAAAATCCCCCAATTTCATACCCACCATGTTTTCCGTCACGAACACCGGCATATGCTTACGGCCATCATGCACGGCAAAGGTATAACCGACGAAGTTAGGGATGATCGTGGAACGGCGAGACCAAGTCTTGATCGGCTGGCGCTGGCCTGAGGCCACGACCTTATCAAACCTGCGTGTCAAGGATTCTTCTACGTATGCACCCTTTTTAACGGAACGGCCCATATTATTTTGTCCTTCTCCTGACGATCATTTGATTGGAATATTTACGGCGACTGCGGGTCTTAGCACCCTTGGTCGGTTTACCCCACGGAGTAACCGGATGAGGGTTACCTTGAGGAGCCTTACCTTCACCACCGCCGTGCGGATGGTCCACCGGGTTCATGACCACACCGCGCGACTGCGGACGGCGGCCCAACCAGCGGCTGCGTCCGGCTTTACCGATCGAAACAGTTTCATTTTCCACATTGCTTAACTGGCCAATGGTGGCACGGCAATCGCTGGACACCTTGCGCACTTCACTGGAAGGCAGGCGCAGATGGGCGATATTGCCTTCTTTAGCGATCAATTGCGCGGATGTACCGGCGCTGCGCGCCAACTGTCCGCCATTGCCGGGCTTTAACTCAATATTATGGACGCCGGTACCAAGCGCGATCTTGCGCAGCGGCAGGCAGTTTCCCGCCAACATATCCACGTCGGCATTATTGGTGCTGATGATCACATGGCCGACCCGCAGGTCAACGGGTGCCAAAATATAAGATTTGCTTTTATCACTCTTGTACTGGATCAACGCGATGCGGCAGGTGCGGTTAGGGTCATATTCAATGCTCAAAACTTCAGCTGGATCGTCGAGGCGTGTGCGCTTGAAATCAATGACACGGTACATGCGCTTGTGACCGGCGCCTCGATGACGCGAGGTAATACGGCCATAGGAATTGCGGCCGCCGGTACCCTTGACGGGTTCCATTAATGATTTTTCCGGCCTTGTTCCCTTGGTCAGTTCGCTGAAATCCGGCAGGGCCGCGTGGCGAACACCGTTTGTATATGGTCTGAAACGTTTAATGCCCATTATGCACCTTCAATTTTCTGACCCTCTTTAAGAGAGACAATGGCTTTTTTCCAACCCGTCGTGTATCCGGCACGGGCGCGCACGCGCTTAAGCTTGCCGGGCACATTGACGGTATTAACAGCGTCAACCTTGACCTTATAGATCTCCTCGACCGCGCGCTTGACGTCGACCTTGGTGGCCACCGTGGCCACGCGAAAGAGGTATTTGCGTTCTTTTTCCAAAGTACTGCCTTTTTCAGACCGTACCAAAGCTTTGACAACATCGTAGCAAGTGATCACTTAATTTTCCTTGTCTTTGATCATCCCGTCCGAAGGCGGGATTTCCTTAAAATTATTCAATTCTCTTTAATAAAGTTTTTAAAGCTTCCTTAGTCACCAGCACATTCTTATTGCTCATAATATCCGAAGCGTTGGCATCGACCGCGCGCACCAGGGTCAAGCGCGCGATATTACGCGAAGCCAGCAAGGTTTTTTCATTGGTGCCGTCCAGCACTGCCAAGGTACGGCCTTCAACTTTTAAATTCTTGAGAATGGCCTCGAAATCCTTGGTCTTGCCTGAGGACACTTCTAAATTATCGACGCACAAAAGATTATTGCCTAAAAATTTGGCGTTCAGGCTTTCGCGCAAAGCAGCCACCCGTGTCTTTTTAGAAACGGTAAACCCGAAATCACGCGGCTTGGGACCGAAACAGATGCCGCCTTTTTTCCACAACGGAGAACGGGTCGATCCCTGACGGGAACGTCCGGTGCCTTTTTGCGCCCACGGCTTTTTACCGCCGCCGGAAACTTCCGCACGGGCCTTGGTGGAAACAGTCCCTTGACGCTGATTGGCATTGTACATGACAACGGCCTGATGGATCACCGCGTCATGCACGTGCACACCAAACTGCTCTTTGGGCAGCTCAACGCTTTTTGCTTTTTTACCTTGAATATCAACCACATTTAATTCTGGCATAAATTAGTCCTGTTTATTTCTTAGCCGTTGCCGTTGTCTTACCGGCAGCTGCCTTGCTCTGTTTCATTGGATTTTTCTTAACACTGGACTGCACTGCTTTGACTTCATCCAAGGAACGGAAGGCCCTCTTCTTCGATCTATTAATGACCACGACCCCGTTCTTGTGGCCCGGAACAGCGCCCTTAACAAGGATCAAATTTTGATCGGCATCCACACGCATGACACGCAAACTCTGCACGGTCACCGTGTCCATGCCCATATGACCGGGCATGTGCTGTCCCTTATAGACGCGGGAAGGGTCCGAGCTTGAACCAATGGAACCGACACGACGGTGATGCATGGAACCGTGCGCTGCAGGACCGCCATTCCAATTCCAGCGGACCATACCGCCCTGAAAACCTTTTCCGATGGACGTTCCGGTCACATCAACGAAGTCCCCGGCTTTAAAAAGATCTGCCTTGAGCTGATCACCGATCTTATAATCTTTATTATCAGCAGACTCAAATTCCTTAACGTGCTTCAAAGGCGTCGTTCCAATTTTCTTAAAATATCCCAATACAGGCTTTTTCAAACGGGTTTCTTTGACCGTCTCGTAGCCTAAAACAACTTTCAAAGGTTTGTCTTTTAAACCCAAAACCGTGCAAGGGCCAGCTTCGACAACTGTCACAGGCGTGATATTGCCTTCTGTGTCAAAAATCTGGGTCATGCCTATTTTTTTACCCATTATGCCACGAATCATTTTAACCCCCTAAACCGAGTTTATTCTATTGCAAATTCTATAACCTGCATGACGCAGAGAGCGTCAGGCCTCTTTATAAAAAAGAGGGGGAAATTTATTGTTTAATCTCCACGTCAACACCGGCCGGCAAGTTCAATTTGCGCAGGGCTTCCACTGTCTTGGAAGTGGGGTTGACCAGATCGATAAGACGCTTATGCGTCGCTAATTGAAATTGTTCACGGGATTTTTTATCAATGACCGGTGAACGCAGGACCGTATACAATTCTTTCTTAGTAGGTAACGGTACCGGCCCCAGGATGGTTGCCCCCGTACGGATGGCGGTATCCACGATCTCCTGAGTGCTCTGGTCGATCAACCGGTGATCAAACGCTTTTAATTTAATACGTATTTTTTGCATTACTTGATGATCTCCGAGATAACACCGGCACCGACGGTACGTCCGCCTTCGCGGATGGCGAAACGCAATTCCTTCTCCATGGCGACCGGTGTGATAAGCTCAACTTCCAGGACGACGTTATCGCCAGGCATGCACATCTCAACACCCGCCGGTAATTCAGCGGTCCCGGTCACGTCGGTGGTACGGAAATAAAATTGCGGACGGTAACCCTTGAAAAACGGGGTGTGTCTACCGCCTTCTTCCTTGGTCAAAATGTAGACCGTGGCTTTGAATTTGGTATGCGGTTTGATGGAGCCGGGAACGGCCAAGACCATGCCGCGTTCCATATTGTCCTTATCCGCGCCGCGCAAAAGCAACCCGACGTTATCACCCGCCTGGCCTTCATCCAATTCCTTACGGAACATCTCAACACCGGTGACGACCGTCTTGGAAACCGCAGGACGTAAACCGACGACTTCAACTTCTTCGCCGACTTTAACACGACCGCGTTCGATACGGCCGGTGGCGACCGTTCCACGACCGGAGATGGAGAACACGTCTTCCACCGCCATCGAGAAGGGCTTATCTAATTCACGCACCGGAACAGGGATAAAATCATCAACAGCTTTCATCAAATCGAGGATCGGCTTGGCTTTGCCTTCAAAATCCTTAGGATTATTCAAAGCATCCAAAGCGCTGCCCTTGATGATAGGGGTATTGTCCCCGTCAAATTTATATTTGGTCAAAAGATCACGGACTTCCATCTCGACCAACTCTAATAATTCTTTATCTTGGACCTGATCGCACTTGTTCATGAAAACAACGATGCGCGGGACGTTGACCTGACGGGCCAACAGGATGTGCTCGCGGGTTTGCGGCATCGGGCCGTCAGTGGCGGAGACCACTAAAATAGCTCCGTCCATCTGGGCGGCACCGGTGATCATATTCTTGATATAATCCGCGTGGCCCGGACAGTCAATGTGGGCGTAATGGCGTTTTTCAGTTTCATACTCCAAATGCGAAATATTGATGGTGACACCGCGCTCTTTTTCTTCCGGAGCATTATCGATGGAATCATAAGCACGCGCCTGGGCCAGACCTTTATGGCTTAGAACAGTGGCGATGGCCGCGGACAAGGTGGTCTTACCATGGTCAACGTGACCGATGGTCCCGATGTTCAAGTGTGGTTTATTACGATTGAATTTTTCTTTTGCCATGACCCTTCCTCCTGTTTAGTAAAGCCTATCCCTTCACCCAAATAAAGGGATCTATAGTGTATTCCATAAAAATCTAAGTATTCTCTATTTAAACATTCAGGAATTATGCGTTAGCTAACCTTAGCAACGAAATCCTGACGAGAGCCGATAATCTTCTCGGCAATGCTGTTTGGAACCTGCGCGTAAAACGAAGGTTCCATAGAGAATGATGCGCGTCCCTGCGTGAGAGACCGCAGCGCATTCGCGTAGCCAAACATTTCTGCCAAGGGCACGTCGATCAGGGCGGTCTTAAGCTTGCCCCGGTTCCCGGTTTCCTTGATCTGTGCGCGACGCTTCATCAAGTCACCGGTCACGTTACCCCAATGATCATCTGAAACTTCGATCTCCAACTTCATGATCGGTTCCATGAATACAGAACCGGCCTTACGGAAAGCTTCCTTTATAGCACGTTTTGCCGCTAATTGGAAGGACATTTCATCAGAGTCCACATCATGGTACTTCCCATCTACCAGGGTGGCGATAAAGTCCGTCACCGGATAACCAGCAAGTATACCATTTTGTGCGCCAATTTCAATACCTTCTTTGCAGGGCTTGATAAATTCACGGGGTATGGCACCACCCTTGATTTTGTCGACGAAGACATAACCGGTACCAGGTTCACCAGGCTCAACATCAATGACCACCTTGCCGAATTTTCCGCGGCCGCCGCTTTGTGAAACATATTCCCCGGGAATTCCCGTGACTTTCTTAGTGATGGCTTCCTTGTACGCGACTTCAGGACGGCCGACGTTGGCATCCAGATTATTCTCACGTTTCATGCGGTCCACGATAATTTCCAAATGCAATTCACCCATCCCGGAGATGATGGTCTGGGAGGTTTCCGGATCAAATTTGACACGCAGTGACGGGTCTTCATCCAAGAATTTACGCAAGACCATGCCCATTTTATCCTGGTCCGCTTTGGTCTTTGGTTCAATGGCCAAAGACACAACAGCTTCCGGGGCTTTCAAACCTTCCATGACCACAGGGTTATCTTCGGCACAAAGAGTATCTCCGGACTTGCTTTCTTTCAAACCAACCAAGGCCACGATCTCACCCGAAGAAGCAGAAGAAACATTTTCCTGCTTGTTGGAATGCATAACAACCATCTTGGCAATTTTTTCCTTCTTGCCATTGGAGGAATTCAAATACGATTGGCCTTGTAAAAATCTGCCTGTATAAACACGGGTAAAGAAAATCTTTCCTACATAAGGATCTGAGGCGATCTTGAACACCAGGCCCATGGGAGATTCATTATCATCAACTTTTCGGACGATCACTTCGTCTTTATTATCAGGATTAAATCCACGCTTGGGGGGGATATCCAAGGGAGAAGGTAAATAATCAACGACCGCGTCCAATAACATCTGTACGCCACGATTGCGCTTGGAGGCGCCGGTCAACACAGGAACAAATTTACAGGCAATAACAGAGCGACGGATGGCTTTCATCAACTGATCTTTGGAAGGATCTTTGCCATTCAAGTACATATCTGCCATCTCATCATCAACTTCAGCGAGGCGTTCGATCAATACATGGCGATAATTCTGGGTTTTTTCTTTTAATTCTTCAGGTACGGGCAGGCGTTCAAATTCAGTACCATCTTCACCCTTGTACAGGATATATTCATTATTGATAACATCCACCAGACCCTTTAAATTATCCTCTGCCCCGTCATTGTAAACAATGCCCGCGGCATTCGCGCCAAAACGGTCGTGCATCTCGCCAATGACCCGGTCAAAATCAGCTCCCAAACGGTCAATTTTATTGATAAAGGCGATACGGGGAACATTATATTTATCCGCCTGGCGGTAAACAGTCTCGGTTTGCGGCTGAACGCCGGAACAGGCGCATAAGACGATCACAGCGCCGTCCAAAACTTTCAGGGAACGCTCGACTTCAATGGTAAAATCTACGTGGCCGGGAGTATCTATGATATTGATACGGTGCTCACGCCAGAATGACGTGGTCGCCGCCGCGGTGATGGTGATCCCGCGTTCCTGCTCTTGCGGCATCCAGTCCATGGTGGTGTTACCATCATCGATATCACCCATTTTATGAATGGCACCGGTATAATACAAAATACGCTCTGTCGTCGTGGTTTTACCCGCGTCGATGTGGGCGATGATACCGATATTACGAAACATGTTGAGGGGGATTGTATTAGCGGATGCCATATTATTCTCTTACCATCTTAAATGGCTGAAGGCGCGGTTGGCCTCGGCCATCTTATGGGTTTCATCACGCTTTTTTATGGCAGGACCTTCTGACTTATAAGCAGACACCAGCTCTTCAGCTAACTTAATTTCCATGGGCTTGCCTTTTTTGTTACGGGCATAATCGCGGATCCAGCGCATGGCCAAGGACGTGCCGCGCGCCGGTGTTACATCCGTCGGAACCTGGTAGGTGGCGCCACCGACACGGCGGCTTTTGACTTCCAGGCGGGGACGCACATTATCAACCGCTTTATTCAAGGCTTTGACGCAGCTTTCATCCTGTGTTTTTTCCTTCAGGATATCCAAAGCGTTATAAATGATGTTCTCAGCAATGGTCTTTTTGCCATCCACCATCAAAATGGAGATAAAGCGCGAAACCAGATCGCTGTTATATTTAGGGTCACCGACGACTTTTCTTTTTTCTGCTCTTCTTCTTCTCATTGCTTACCTTTTTTTTATTTAGCCTTTGCTCTTTTAGCCCCATATTTGGAGCGGGATTTTTTACGGTCCGCCACACCTGAAGTGTCCAGTGTGCCGCGCACAATGTGATAACGCACACCCGGCAAATCTTTGACACGTCCGCCGCGCACCAGCACGATCGAGTGTTCCTGCAAATTGTGGCCTTCACCCGGTATGTATGAGGTGACCTCAACCTTGTTGGAAAGGCGCACGCGCGCGATCTTGCGTAACGCCGAATTAGGTTTCTTGGGCGTCATGGTCTTGACCTGCAGGCACACGCCGCGGCGTTGCGGGCATGATGTCAATGCCGGAGACTTGCTACGCTTTATTTTCAGCTGTCTGCGGTGTCTGATTAACTGTGATATCGTTGGCATATTTTACCATTTCTACTTGATTATATTCTTTCATGCCCGTGCCTGCCGGGATCAAATGCCCGACAATAACGTTCTCTTTGAGCCCGCGCAAGAGGTCAACTTTACCAGATGCCGCTGCCTCTGTCAAGACTCTTGTTGTTTCTTGGAAGCTTGCCGCGGAAATAAAACTTTCCGTCGTCAAAGAGACCTTGGTGATCCCCAATAACAAGGGGGTCGCCTGGGCAGGTTTGCCTTTTTTCTTGAGCGTGGCCTCATTGGCCTTTTTAAAGACGATGCGGTCAACCTGGTCGCCCACTAAGAATTCAGTATCGCCCGAATCATCGATGCGCACTTTTTTAAGCATCTGCGCGATGATGATCTCGATATGCTTATCATTGATACGCACACCCTGCAGACGATAAACCTCCTGGACCTCATTCAATAGATATTCCTGCAAAGCCTTGTCCCCGCAGACGCGTAAAATGTCCTGAGGAACCACAGGCCCGTCGGTCAACTGCTGGCCGGCAAAGACATGGTCGCCTTTATAAACATTGGGATGCTTGCCGTGAGGGATGGTGTATTCCTTGGCCGTACCGGTGGCACTCTTGACCACGATGGTACGCAGTCCCTTTTTATCTTCGCCGAATTCGCAAATACCGTCGATCTCGGCAATGACCGCCGGATCTTTGGGACGGCGTGCTTCAAAAAGTTCGGCAACACGTGGCAAACCGCCGGTGATGTCGCGGGTCTTGGAAGCGCCCCGCGGGATCTTGGCGATCAAGGCACCGGCCGCGATGGTGTCCTTATCGTTAACGAGGATGTGGGCACCCGTGGGAATGGAATAGATCCCCACGATCTCGCCCTTGCCATCGCTGATAATAATTTGTGGATGGAATTCCTGCTTATGCTCGACAACCACGCGCTCAACGACCCCGGTGACGGGATTTTCTTCGCGCTGATAGGTCGTGCCTTCGATCAGGTCTTCAAAAGAAACCTTACCCTGGGCCTCGGTGATGATGGGGATGGTGTAAGGGTCCCATGTCGCCACGACCGTACCCTTGGTAACAACCGCTCCGTCGGCAAAAGCCAAGGCGGTACCTTGCGGCAAAAGATGGCGCTCAAATTCACGGCCATATTCGTTGTTGATACTGACCGAACCGTTGCGGTTTAAAACAATGTATTCTTTACCGCGGGCAACGACACGCAGAGTATGGTATTTAAGGGTACCATCCTGCTTGATCTTGATAAAAGACTGTTCAATGGTACGTGACGCCGTACCGCCGATGTGGAAGGTACGCATGGTCAACTGTGTACCGGGCTCACCGATGCTTTGCGCGGCAATGGTACCCACTGCTTCGCCGATCTCAACGATGCGATGAGTGGCCAAGTTACGGCCATAACATTTGACGCAAACGCCGATCCCTGCTTCGCAGGTCAACACGGAACGGATACGCACTTTTTCAACACCCAACTGCTCGATCAGGTCAGCTTTTTCTTCGGTAATTTCTTCACCGGAACCAACAACCTGCTGGTCCGTGACCACGTCTAAAATATTGTCCAGGGCCACACGGCCGACAATACGTTCCTTGAGGGTCACCACCATCTCATCGCCTTCCGTGATGGCGGAAACCGTAATACCGTTGACAGTACCGCAGTCCCCGATATTAACGACCATCTCCTGGGCCACGTCCACCAAACGGCGGGTCAAATAACCGGCGTCCGCTGTCTTAAGCGCTGTATCCGCCAAACCTTTACGGGCACCATGGGTGGAGATGAAATATTCCAAAACCGTCAAGCCTTCACGGAAAGAAGCTGTAATAGGGTTCTCAATGATCTCGCCTGACGGCTTGGCCATAAGCCCGCGCATACCTGAAAGCTGGCGGATCTGCAATTTGGAACCACGGGCGCCGGAATCAGCCATGATGTAAACCGGATTGAACTGGTCCATTTTCTTGAAGACCAGGTCCGACAAGATTTCCGTCGTATGGGTCCAGATATCAATGACTTTATTGTAACGCTCGCGGCCGGTGATGATACCTTTACGGTATTGATCATCCACCTTGGCGACTTCCTGCTTGGCATTGGCGATGATCTTAGGCTTATCTTCAGGGATCGTCAGATCGGACATGGCAATGGAAATGCCTGCCTCGGTAGCCCTGTTGAAACCTAAGGTTTTCACATCATCCAGCAACTTCACCGTACGGTGATGGCCGAAACGTTTATAAGAATCCGCGATCACGGAACCAATGCGTTTTTTGTCGAGCAACTCATTGACAAAACCGTATTCTTGCGGCAAAACTTCATTAAAGAATACCCGCCCGACGGTGGTCTCGATGATCTTTGAGGTGGTCCCCGAAGGCAGGACTTCTTTCTTGATCTTATCTTTACCCTGCGGCTGAATGACCATGGAAGGTTTTTCCTGGCCCCAGACAGGTGTCACTAAACGTAATTTGATGCGCGCGTGCAATTCCACGTAGCCATCCGTATACGCCACCTTGACTTCATCGATGGAGCCGAACAAATGGCCTTCGCCGGTCGCTCCAGGGCGCTCCTTGGTCAGGTAATAAAGGCCCAGAACGATGTCCTGGGTCGGAGAAACAATGGGGCGTCCGTCCGCCGGAGAAAACAGATTGTTGACGGATAATAATTGCAAACGGCATTCGATCTGGGCTTCCAAAGAAAGAGGGATATGAACGGCCATCTGGTCCCCGTCAAAGTCCGCGTTAAAAGCGGTACAAACGAGCGGATGTAATTTAATGGCCTTGCCTTCGATCAATACCGGCTGAAAAGCCTGAATGGACAAACGGTGCAGGGTCGGGGCACGGTTTAACATCACCGGATGGTCCTGGATGACCTCATCCAAAATGTCCCAGACCTCGATCTTGGCGCGTTCCACCATGCGCTTGGCGCCCTTGATGGTATGCACAAAACCTTTTTCACGCAATTTACGGATGATGAAAGGCTCGAATAATTCCAGCGCCATTTTCTTAGGCAGACCGCACTGGTGTAATTTCAATTCCGGACCAACGACGATGACGGAACGGCCGGAGTAATCGACACGTTTACCCAAAAGGTTCATACGGAAACGGCCTTGTTTGCCCTTCAACATATCCGACAAGGACTTCAAAGGACGGTTCCCGGAGCCTAAAACAGGACGGCCATGGCGGCCATTGTCCAACAGGGCGTCCACAGCTTCCTGCAGCATGCGCTTTTCATTGCGGATGATGATCTCCGGCGCGTTAAGGTCAATTAATTTTTTCAGACGGTTATTACGGTTAATAACGCGACGGTATAGATCATTCAAGTCTGATGTAGCGAAACGGCCGCCTTCGAGCGGAACCAACGGACGCAGATCCGGTGGGATCACCGGCAGGACATCAAGGACCATCCATTCCGGGTTATTGCCAGAGGCCCTGAAATCTTCAGCGATCTTCAAGGTCTTGGCTAATTTTTTGAAATTAGTCCCGTTGGGATTGGCTTCCGAAAGGTCCTTGCGTAATTTTTTGCACAAAGCAGCCATATCCAGCTCTTTGAGCATTTCACGCACGGCATCCGCGCCGATCCGGGCCTTGAAAGCGCCGCCATGCTTGAGCACGGCTTCCTGGTATTCATCCTCGGAGAAAAATTGCTTTTTCTTTAAAGGGGTCGTCCCCGGGTCAATGACCACGTATTCTTCATAATAGATCAATTTTTCAAGGTCACGCAAGCCCACCTGCATCAGGGCTGCCAGGCGGGACGGGACCGCTTTGTAAAACCAGATATGCGTCACCGGACAGGCCAGGTCAATATGCCCCATACGCTCCCGGCGCACTGAAGAGCGGGTCACCAAAACACCGCAACGGTCGCAGGTGATGCCTTTGAACTTAATGCCTTTATATTTTCCGCAATTGCATTCCCAGTCGCGCATGGGCCCGAAGATCTTTTCGCAAAAAAGCCCATCCTTCTCGGGCTTCAAGGTGCGGTAGTTCAAAGTTTCCGCTTTTTTGATGGGCCCTTTGGACCAGGACATGATCACTTCAGGTGAAGCAATTCGGATCGTGATACGGTCTTGTTTTGTGATATCAATTTTGCTCATTTGGCGTCTTCCTCCTTAGAGGTATTTTCAGCATTTTCGCCTAGAGCTTTCTCCATGCGTATATCGAGACATAGCCCTTGCAATTCTTTAACTAAAACGTTGAAAGATTCAGGTATACCCGGACTTAAGGCCTGTTCACCCTTGACGATCGCTTCATAGATGCGGCTGCGTCCGGTAACGTCGTCGGACTTGACCGTCAGCATTTCCTGCAAAGTGAAAGCAGCGCCATAGGCTTCCAGGGCCCAAACTTCCATTTCCCCGAAACGCTGGCCGCCGAAATGCGCTTTTCCGCCTAAAGGCTGCTGGGTGACCAATGAATACGGCCCAATGGAACGGGCATGGATCTTTTCATCCACCAGGTGATTGAGTTTAAGCATATAGATGTAACCAACCGTAACCTTCTGTTCAAAAGGAAGGCCGGTATGCCCATCCATGACAACGGCTTTACCGTCTTGAGGCAACCCTGCTTCTTTGAGCAGGTCACGGATCTCCTGCTCGGTGGCACCGTTGAAAACAGGGGTTTCGCAATGGAAGCCCAATACTTTCGCGGCCCAGCCCAAATGGGTTTCCAAAAGCTGGCCCACGTTCATACGCGAAGGCACGCCTAAAGGATTGAGGACCACGTCGACGCTGCGGCCGTCCTCTAAAAACGGCATGTCCTCTTCCGGCATGATGCGTGAGACAATACCCTTATTACCGTGGCGGCCGGCCATTTTATCGCCCACCTGCAATTTGCGTTTGGTGGCCACATAAACGACCACGCGCTTGAGCACTCCGGCCGGAAGCTCGTCACCCCGGCGGATACGGTCTGTTTCCTGCAGCTCTTCTTCTGTCAGCTCAGCGATCTTATCCATATAAAAGGACATGACCTCGCGGCCTTCCGTACCCTCTTCAATATCATCCAGTGTCAGCTTGCCGACACGTTTTTTATCGATCCCTAAGGATTTGGCGACCTTCTCATCTTTTTCATTGATGATGATATCGATCTCCTGTTTATAATATTCCTTGATCTTATTGATAGCCAGGGCTTCCTTAGCCTTGTCCTGTTTGGATTTGCGGCCGCGCTCATTGCGCTGGAATACTTCCACGTTGACCACAAAGCCTTCAATACCAGGAGACAATGTCAAGGACGTGTCACGCACATCCGCGGCTTTTTCACCGAAGATCGCGCGCAGCAGGCGCTCTTCAGGGGAAAGTTCTTTTTCGCTTTTGGGGGTGACTTTACCGACGAGAATGTCGGTCGCCTTGACTTCCGCGCCCACACGCACAATGCCCTCTTCGGTCAGGTCCTTCAAGGACTCTTCAGCGACGTTGGGGATGTCCCGGGTGATCTCTTCATTACCCAGGCGGGTTTCGCGGCATTCGCATTCAAAACGCTCGACGTGAATGGAGGTGAACACGTCCTCGCGCACGATGCGTTCATTGATCAAAATAGCGTCTTCGAAGTTATACCCGCGCCATGGCATGAACGCCACCAGGGCATTGCGGCCCAGGGCCAAACGGCCGTTCTGGGTGCCGATGCCATCCGCGATCGTCTGGCCGGCTTCGACTTTTTGGCCGAGCTTGACCAGCGGACGCTGATGCACGCAGGTATTGGCGTTGGAACGTTGAAAATTCTTTAAAGAGTAAACTGTCTTGCCGACGACAATTTCACGTCCGTCGACTTTTGTGACAGTACCGGCTTCTTTGGCGATCACAACAACGCCGGAATCCCGGGCCACTTTTTCTTCCATACCGGTACCAACCAAAGGTACTTCCGGTATCATCAAAGGCACGGATTGGCGCTGCATGTTAGAACCCATCAAAGCACGGTTGGCGTCGTCGTGTTCCAGGAACGGGATCAGCGCCGCGGCTACAGATACCAATTGCTTGGGAGAAACGTCCATGTATTCGATCTTATCACCCTTGACCCTTGGGAAATCCCCCTTGTAACGGCAAGACACCAGGCTTTCCGTGAACCTGCCATTTTCATCCATCGGGGAATTCGCTTGCGCGATGTATTTATTCTGGTCCACATCCGCTGTCAGGAACTCGCTTTTTCTGGAAACTTTTCCATCGGAAACTTTGCGGTAAGGTGTTTCGATAAAGCCCAGCTCATTGACACGGGCACAGGTAGTGAGGGAGGCGATCAGCCCGATGTTCGGGCCTTCAGGCGTTTCAATAGGACAAACGCGGCCATAATGGGTCGGATGCACGTCGCGCACTTCAAAACCGGCGCGCTCACGGCTTAAACCCCCGGGGCCCAAGGCGGACATACGGCGCTTGTGGGTCATCTCGGAAAGCGGGTTGACCTGGTCCATGAACTGCGACAGCTGGCTGCGGGCAAAGAAATCCTGGATCTGGTTGGAGAACAAACGGGAATTGATCAAATGATGCACGGTCAGATTCTCAAAAGAACTCATCACGACCAGGCGTTCTTTGATGGAGCGTTCCAGACGCGCCAAACCGATACGCACCTGGTTCTGCACCAATTCACCGACGGATTTGATACGGCGGTTGCCCAAGTGATCGATATCATCGCATTCCCCGGTGCCTTCACGCAGGGCGATCAAATATTTGATCACCGAGACAACGGTCTCGATGTCCAAGACACGGTTGTCCATCGACACATTGGTATTCAGCTTGCGGTTGACAATGTGGCGGCCGACCTTGGAAAGGTCGTAGCGCTTGGGATCAAAGAACAAACGGAAAAATAAAGTTTCAGCCACTTCCACGGTCGCGGGCTCAGTGGGACGCATCTTGCGGTAGAAATCCAAAAGAGCATCTTCCTTGGTGGTGGTATGGTCCTTCTCGAAAGTATTTTTTAATTTATCAAAACGGTCCCCTAACATCTTCTTCATATCATCGGAAGATGAAAGGCCCATGATGCGCAAAATTTGCGATGCCGGGAAATTACGGCGGCGGTCCACATAAGCGATCAAGACGTCATTCAGGTCATATTTGATCTCAAACCAGGCCCCGCGGGACGGGATGACACGGCCGTAATAAATGCTTTTACCGGTCGGATGTGTTTCTTCCTCAAAAGAAACGCCCGGCGGACGCTGGATCTGGGAAACGACCACACGCTCATCACCATTGATGATAAAAGTACCGGTATCGGTCATGAGGGGAAAATCGCCGAAATACACTTCCTGCTCTTTGATATCAACGGGGGTGATCAGGCGTAACTTGACCTTCAAGGGAGCGGCATAGGTCATACCCCGGCGCTGGCACTCGTAACGGGAATATTTTTCTTTGCCGATATTATAACCGATGTATTCCAGGCGGATCTGCGCGTCGTAGCTTTCCAGAGGGAAAACTTCGCGGAAGACTTCCTCTAAACCCTGGTCCTTGCGCTTATCTGTCGACACGTTCCTTTGCAGGAACTCTTCATAAGAAAGGGTTTGAATATCGAGCAAACTGGGCAGCTCGAAATTGTCCTGGAACTTACTAAAATCTTTGACTTTTAGTTTTTCCATATTGTCCCATCAAATATTCCCTGTTACTTGGCTGTGCAAGCAAAGTTTCAGGGGAGTTAGGTTAGTGATAGTATGCGGTGCATGAAAAATAGAGACACCCCGCCTTTGGCGGGGCAAATTTTGGCAGTCACTTTAAAGTAACGCCCAACTTTTTCATGAACGTTACTTAAGTTCAACTTTCCCGCCAGCAGCTTCGATCTTCTTCTTGAGCTCTTCAGCTTCGGCTTTGGGAACAGATTCCTTGATGGTTTTGGGTGCTGATTCGACCAATGTTTTGGCTTCAGCTAACCCCAAGTTGGTTACCGCACGTACTTCTTTGATAACACCGATCTTTTTGGCAGGATCAACTTCCTTCAAAATGACGTCAAAGGATGTTTTTTCCTCGGCAGGCGCGGCAGCGGCAGCACCACCACCGGCAGCGGCAACGGCCACAGGAGCTGCGGCTGAAATGCCAAGACGGCTTTCCATGGCTTTGACTAATTCGGCTAATTCCAGGACAGTCAAGCCAGTGACTTCCTTGTAAATCCCCTCAAGTTTGGGGGCTAATTCTTTAACGGCTGTGTCGGACATCTTACTACCCTCCCTTTTCACTTTTCTGTTTTAAAATTGAAATCATATCGCGGGTCTTACCATTTAACGCCCCGGCAAAACGGCTCAACGGAGCGGATATCGTGCCTAAGAATTTCGCCAGGAGTACTTCACGCGACGGCAGGTCGGAAAGTGTCTTGACTTGCTCCTGTGTCAAGAAAGCCCCGTCAAGCACGCCGCCACGGACAATGAAACCTTCATAACTCTTAGCAAAATTAACGAGGACCTTGGAAACTTCAGACGCATCGGCATTGCTTAAGACCAAGGCCATCTGGCCTTCAATGCTGTCAGCCAAACTTTCCTGCTTAGCTTCTTTAAGGGCAATGCGCGCCACTGATGTTTTAGAAACCAATACTTCAGCTTTTTTACGCTTCAAGTCTTTGCGCAGGATGTTCATTTTAGCGGAAGAAATACCGCGATAAGAAACCACGAAGGTGCTGGATTTTTTGGAAACACCTTCCCTAACAGAACTAGCCATCCGCTGGCGATAAAGTGTCCCGACTTTTGTTATAGCAGTCGTCATAGCGCCACCTTCACTCCCGGTCCCATGGTCGTTGCCAGGGCCAGGCTTTTAATTAAATTACCTTTAACTGCCGATGGTTTAGCGTGATTAACAGCTTCAATGACAAACTGGGCATTTTCAACCAGTTTATTTTCCGTGAAGGAACGTTTGCCGATGCCTAAATGGATACCACCCTGTTTGTCAGACTTAAACTCGACACGGCCTGCTTTGACTTCCTTAATAGCACGTTCCACGTCAGCCGTGACAGTACCTGCCTTGGGTGTCGGCATAAGACCGCGCGGGCCCAACACCTTGCCCAACTTGCTCAGATCGCGCATCATATCAGGACTTGCCACCACCACGTCAAAATCCATAAATCCGCCCATGACTTTCTCAATAAGATCAGTGTCACCGACATAATCCGCGCCAGCGGCCTGGGCCTTGGCAACAGCGTCACCTTTACAAAAGGCGGCAACCCGCACCTTTTTACCAATTCCGTGCGGAAGAACGACTGTACCGCGAACACCCTGGTCTGAAGCTTTCAAATCCAGGTTAAGATTAAAATGCAGTTCAACGGTTTCATCAAATTTCACTTTAGGGGCTTTTGCCAGACAGTTAACCGCTTCCTGTAATGAAACAGGGCTTGCAATGCTACCAATGGCCTTATGTGCTTCTTTCATTCTTTTGCTTAAGTGGGACATAATCTTATCCTTTAACCTCTATGCCCATGGAACGGGCTGTACCGGCGATCGTAGCAATCGCCTCATTCATGTCGATGGTATTTAGATCATCCATTTTCATTTTGGCGATTTCCTCGACCTGCTTGACCGTCAAAGAGCCGATCACTTCCTTACCGGCGGTGCCGGAGGCTTTCGCTAATTTAGCGCTCTTTTTGATCAATGCCGAAGTCGGAGGTGTTTTGATGATAAAATCAAATGATTTATCCTTGTAAACCGTAATGACAACCGGTAAAGGCAAAGGATCACGGCCCTTGGTCTTATCATTAAAGGACTTGCAAAACATCATGATATTAACGCCATGCTGTCCCAAAGCCGGACCAACCGGAGGCGCAGGGTTTGCCTGGCCCGCGGGAACATATAACTTAATTTGCGCGACAGCTTCTTTTGCCATAATTTTAACCTATATTTTTTCTACTTGCCAATACTCGAGTTCCACGAGGGTGGAACGTCCGAAAATAGACACACTGACCTTTAGTTTGCCGCGGTCCGGATACACTTCCATCACCGAACCGTTGAAATTCGCGAAAGGGCCCTGCCCGATGCGAATCGCCTCACCGACCTCGAAGACGATCTTCGGGGATGGTTTGGACTCAGTTTCCTGCGTACGCTTGAGAATATTGTCCACTTCAAT
>Ga0206952_10036_pt1 | contig 43623 bp, 60 predicted proteins | sample Alteio_BWOrgHeat_39_FD_152966 | JGI IMG/M metagenome (GOLD analysis project Ga0206952, IMG submission 152966) | Enriched cells from forest soil in Barre Woods Harvard Forest LTER site, Petersham, Massachusetts, United States -... | ecosystem: Environmental > Terrestrial > Soil > Temperate forest >... | reverse complement strand
GTGATGTTGACGCCGCGTTTCACCAGCGGCGCCCAACGAATCGGGCAAATGGTTCAATGCGGTGCAATATGGCGTGAAGCGCGAAGATTCGCTCATTGATTATGATGAAGTGGAACGCTTGGCCAAAGAACACAAACCCAAATTGATTTTGGCCGGCGGTTCGGCTTATCCGCGCGTCATCGATTTCGCGCGCTTCCGCAAAATTGCCGATGAGGTCGGCGCGTATCTGATGGTCGATATGGCGCATTTCGCCGGCCTCGTGGCAGCCGGCGTGCATCCAACGCCTTTGCCGCATGCGCATGTGGTGACCACGACAACGCACAAAACGCTGCGCGGCCCGCGCTCCGGCATGGTGCTCTCCAACGACGAGGAGCTGGGCAAGAAATTTAATTCGGCCTTGTTTCCAGGTTTGCAAGGTGGCCCGTTGATGCACATTATTGCCGCCAAAGCGGTGGCTTTTGGCGAAGCATTGCAGCCATCATTCAAGGTTTATGGAAAACAAGTGGTCGAGAACGCGCAGGCACTGGCGGCGACGCTGGTGAAACGCGGCGTCAACATCACCACCGGCGGCACCGACACGCATTTGATGCTGGTGGATCTGCGCCCGAAGAAACTGACCGGAAAAGCAGCAGAAGAAAGTTTGGAACGCGCTGGCCTCACCTGCAACAAAAACGCTATTCCGTTTGATCCGGAAAAGCCATTTGTGACTAGCGGCATTCGCCTCGGCACGCCGGCCGGCACGACGCACGGTTTCGGCGTCAAGGAATTCAAGCAAATCGGGGAACTGATCGGTGATGTGCTGGATGGATTGGCTGCTGGCGGTGATAATTCCGCCATCGAGCAGAAGGCGCACAGCCAAGTGCTAGAATTGTGCAAACAGTTTCCTATTTATAATAATATTTGAGAAAAGCGCTATGCCCCGTTCAGCTAACAATCTCTCTGAAAAAGAATTAGCTTTTTTGAGATATTTTTTGGAATCGCGCTATAAAACCGAAGCGGACATTCGCCGTTTTCCTGAGGAGCTCGGTGAAAAATTTAATCTTCCGCTAAACGATTGTATCAATAAATTCATGATTCTACGACAATTTCGTAGAATGGAAAATCGTGGTTCGTCAGATGAATTCAGGAGAGCGGAGGAGGATTTTGTAGAAGCTTATATTCAACTTAGAGAGATTCTACGTAAAACCATGACATGGATTGATTCAAAACCTGCAGCCCGTGGCAAGACCAACCCTTTTGGCGATACGGATCATGACGTCAGGTCGCAAAGTGGCGAAACACTTGCAGCAAACATAGCTGAGTCTGCCATAGGCATATTACGATAATAAAACGTGAGAACTAATCTATGAACCGCTTCTTTTCCAACCCTGCTGCCACACCCATTATGATAAGCGCTTTGATGGCCGTTGGTATTTTAATTACGCTTTTCGCCTGCCAGCCGGATGCGACGCCCAAGGCGAAAGAGTCAAAGGGCTGGCTCGATAAATTTTATATGCATTATGCCATTCGCGGCGCCTGGGAATTTTTCGGCTCGCAAGCCAAAGACAAAAATGTGATCGTTGAAATCAACGTGCCCGAGCGTCAGGCGCAGGACCTTATGAACTTGCCCGATGATCAGCGCACAGCCCTCATTGCCCACAACACTTGCCCGCCGAAAGATCAGGACATATGGCGAAAGTTGGATGTCGACGGCGATATCATTATCCACACCCGTTTAAACGGCAACATTTTTGCCGAAGTACGATGCAGAAATAACTAAGGATTAGTTTTATGAAATGCCCATTCTGCGGACATGACGACACCCAGGTAAAAGACTCGCGCCCGAGCGAAGATGGGCTTACCATCCGCCGCCGCCGCTTTTGCCCGGAATGCAATTCGCGCTTCACGACATTCGAGCGCGTGCAGCTGCGCGAGCTCACCGTGCTTAAGAAAAACGGCGAACGCCGCATCTTCGACCGTGACAAACTGGCGCGTTCGCTGCAGCTGGCGCTGCGCAAGCGCCCCGTTGAACCGGAGCAGGTCGAACAGCTGGTGACGCGCATTGCGCAAAAACTGGAATCATTAGGCGAAAGCGAAATCCCTACCGCCATGATCGGTAAGATCGTTATGGAAGAGCTCAAGAAAGTCGACTCGGTCGGTTATATCCGCTTCGCCTCGGTGTACCGCGATTTCCGCGAAGCCAAGGATTTCGAAGACATTGTTGAGGAACTGGACAAAGGCAAAAAATGAGGCTGCTGCTCTGTATTGCTGCGTTGCTGGCCACCAGTGGCTGCGACTGGACGGGCAGGCAGGCCGATGCGCTCGGCGAATATATGCCGGTCATCGATTACCGTTGCGAGCACTGGCAGTGCATTACCTCCTCGGGTAAAGGCCAGAGCGATGCGAACAAGGCGAAAGCGGAAAAAGAAAAACCCTGTCCGCCGCGCACCCCGCCTGCGCCGCTGTCGGATGAAGCGCTACCTGATGACGCGCTAGAGCAGATGCCGCCGTTTTCTAAACCTAAGGCGCAATAACCGCCGGTTATTATGGATACACATACACGTTTCATGCAGGTCGCATTGTCCCTAGGCCGTCGCAATCTCGGTCAGACCTGGCCCAATCCCAGCGTCGGCGCCTTGGTGGTCAAAGACGGCAGAATCATCGCACAAGGTTACACGGCCAGAGGCGGCAGGCCGCATGCGGAAACCGTGGCGCTTGCCGATGCGGGTAAACTAGCCAAAGGCGCGACGCTCTATGTCACACTCGAGCCCTGTGCGCATCAGGGCAAGACACCGCCCTGCACGCAAACGATTATCAAGGCAGGCATTGCGCGCACTGTTATCGTTTGCCGTGATCCGAATCCGCAGGTTAACGGCAAAGGCATCGCGCAATTGCAGGCCGCCGGCATCGAAGTCATTGAAGATATTTGCAAACCCGAAGCTATGGAAATCAATCGCGGATTTTTTTCGGTGATCGAAAAAAAACGCCCCTATATTGCACTGAAACTAGCCACATCGTCGGATGGAAAAATCACTAACCCCAAAAGCCACTGGATCACCGGCGAAGCAGCGCGCGCCTACGGTCATTTGTTACGCAGCCGGTATGATGCCATTGCCACCGGCATCGGCACGGTGCTGGCTGATGACCCGCTGTTAACCTGCCGGCTGCCGGGACTGGAAGACCGTTCCCCGGTGCGCGTGGTATTTGACCGGAAACATCGCCTGCCCAAACATTCGCAACTGGTCAAAACGGCAGAACAAATTCCATTATGGATTATGACGTCACCGCTGCAGGCGTCAGTTCATGCGCTTGCGGAAAAAGGCATCACGCGGTTGTTGGTGGAAGCTGGACAAAAACTGTCGGAATCCTTTTTACGCAGCGGATTGGTTGACCGCGTCTACTGGTTTCGCAACCCCAGGGCGATTGGCGATGCAGGATTATCCGCGGCGCTTCCTGATAGGACACTGTTTACGCTGGAAGAATCGCGCATGCTGGGGGAAGATGTGCTGGAGACCTACTCCGTACAAAAATAATTTATATGTTTTTTATTGAGTCGTGCGCCAGTCCGGCTATACTCATTAAGTAAATTTTTCTTTGGGAGGGATGGGGACATGAATCAGCCGGTATTATCGTCAGCCGCGCCCGCAGGTGAGGCAAAGAAAGCGCATGTCATCGTGCTCGGCAATGAAAAAGGCGGCTCGGGCAAGACCACGACCTGCATGCATATCATCGTTTCGCTGATGCGTTTGGGTTTTTCGGTGGGCTCCATCGATATCGATTCCCGCCAGCGCTCATTGTCGCGTTATCTTGAAAATCGTCGGCAGACCATGCTGAAAGAAGGTGTTAGCCTGCCGCAGCCGCAACACATGGTCATCCAGAAAAGTCCGTTTAACATCGTGCAGGAAGCCGAAGAAGACGAGCGCGAACGTTTTACCAAAGCGTTGGCCCGCGCCGCCGCCGCTAATGATTTCGTTGTCATCGATAGCCCCGGCAGCGATACCTTCCTGTCACGCGTCGCCCATCAGCACGCCGACATGGTGATTACGCCGATCAATGACAGTTTCGTCGATCTCGATGTGCTGGCCACGGTTGACGGCCAGACCATGAAAATTATCAAGCCGAGCATTTACAGCGAAATGGTGTGGGAGCAGAAGCTGCAGCGCGCCAAGCGCGACGGTGGCTCGATTGAATGGATTGTCATGCGCAACCGCCTGTCCAACATCGATGCCAAAAACAAGCGCTTCATGACGCAGGCCACATCGGACCTGTCGCGCCGCATCGGTTTCCGCATCGCGCCGGGGTTTTCCGAACGTGTCATTTTCCGTGAGATGTTCCTGCAGGGGTTGACCGTGCTCGATATTATGGAAGGCGGCAACGCCGTTACTCTGTCATTATCGCATATCGCGGCGCGGCAGGAAGTACGCGATCTGTTGAGGACGCTTAAAATTCCGGCACTCGATGAACGCATTGCCAAAACGCGCACCGACGCGGAAAAAGAACAGGCAAAAGCATCGGAAGAAAAAGTGACGGAATTGCCTGTCGCTGCCGCTGTAGCGGTTCCGGAAAAACCGGTGGTTGAATTGGAAAAACCAGCGGTTGAAAAGCTAGTCGAACTAGCCTCTTAAATCATTGCACTATAAAGTTTAGCGGGCTGGAGCGGCTGCCTGCGGATTTTGCCCTACGGCCGACTGTTGAACCGGGGTTTGGGGCGCCGCTGCAGTTTGCGGTCTTGCTTTTGGTTGTGCCTGCCATTGTTCCGGCGTCATTGCTTCCAACTGCGCCAGGCGATTTTTATTCCACGTTAATGCCTCTTGCAGCGTTGCCGGCGCATTCGGATGCGCTTTTCTTTCTTGGGGCCATTGGTCAGGCGTCATTTTTTCCAACTGTGCTATGCGATTTTTGACATTATTGCGCGCCTGTTCCAAAGTAGGGCGTTGTGGTGGGAAATTGGTTGCATTGCGCGCTGCAGCCGGTACCGTGCCTGGATGGCTTGCAGAACCGGAGGACATGACCAAAGCTAATAACACCACCGGCAAGGCGAGGGCAATAATAATGATAATTGTACGATTATTCATAAAGATAACGAGAAAATAATGACCGATATCTGGCTACTCTATAGCACATTCCCTTCCAGAAAAGAAGCACTTTCTACGGCGCAAGCGTTACTCAAAAAACGACTGATTGCTTGTGCCAATCTTTATGATCAGGTGACCTCACTTTACCGTTGGCAGGGCAGCCTCCAGCAGGAAACGGAAGTGGTGGTGATCGCCAAAACGCGAAAGGAAAAAGTAGCCGCGGCGATTGCGGCGATCAAAGGCGCGCATTCTTATGCATTGCCCTGCGTCGCCGCCTGGCCGGCTGGCGGTGGTTATGCACCGTTTATGAAGTGGGTGGGCGAGGAGGTTAAGGGACAAAAATCAAAGGGCAAGAAAAAGCGCAGTTGACATTTGACCTATGACCTTTGAAAAGAGTGTCTCGTTGGGCGTCGCCAAGCGATAGAATTCATTAGCGAGCAATCGCGGGCTTAGGAATTCATCGTCCCCGCGAAAGCGGGGATCCATCTATGGGCTGGCGAAGTCTGAGTTTTTTTGTTGGGGCGTCGCCAAGTGGTAAGGCAGCGGTTTTTGGTACCGCCATTCCCAGGTTCGAATCCTGGCGCCCCAGCCAACTTCTCACCCGACCACGGAGAATACAGTCCGATGTAACCCAGAAAAGTAGCAAGTTTTAGTGGATTTATTGTCCATCCCGCTACGATATGAAGGGTACTGCGATTTTCAATTGGTGTTCTCATCATAGGCAGCAAATCTAATAATACTCTCTATGACTGATTGTATTGTTTGAGAGGTTGACCTTCCCTTTACAAGGTACCCCTTGGCACCACACTTTAGGGCGTCCTGCGCAATACGGGTGTTATCTGTAGCGCTATAGACAATGATAGGGAGATCCGGCGCATGAGTTTTTAAAGCATTTATACAGGCCATACCTGACATATCTGGCAGATTCAGATCCAAAAAGGCCACATCAAAGTTACCTCGATCGAGGCGTTCAAACGCATCTTTTATGGTGGTGCTGATAGTAAAATAAAAATCATAACGAGGCGAAGAACCTTCCAGCAAGTGATTAAGCATAAAAGCATCTAGGACGGAATCCTCCACCATCAGAACCCTTATAACCTCTTTTTGCGAAAGAGCTGGATGATTAATTTTTTGGTCAAAATGCATTTTAAAACTTCGACGGGACTGGCAAAAAGCAATGGTGAGTAGCTAAATGTTACTCACCATTACCATGATTTGCGATTAAAGAGTTATCCACGATTTACAATTCGTTCATAGACATCGCAGGTGAACCCACTCATCATGAATTGCAGCTATTGGAACAAGGGGCGATACGAAAAATCCGATTTTCCGTAAGGATACCGTAATGGCTGTCACCCGCGAGTCAGAAGAATCTTAACGCCAGTCTTACGCCTAATCTTCTTTACCCTGCAGCAACCTTACAGGCGCTTCTTTAGGTTATGCTTAAGTGTAAGGGGAAAACCTAATGACCACACATTCCAAGAACGCTAAGTTCCGAAAATCTTACTTACCACTTGGCACCCGAAGAATTTCAGCGGCATGTATGGCGTGTTCCCTGATGGTAACGCTTCCCGGCTGCGCGGCGACGTTAATAGCAGGCGTGCCGGATATTTTTCTTACCGAGGTAGCGCCCCGCGCCTACAACGGTAAAGGGCTGGCAGAAGATGTGGCTGATCAGGCGACAGGTAAGGACTGCCGCGTGATTGAGGGCACAGTGCGCAAGGACCGCAAAATCTGCGAAACCAATAACTCTCCCGAAACCAAAAAGGATTTCAAAGGATTGTCTGGAGCGGCAGATAATCAGGCGCCTTCTAACAGTTCTAAAGTAACCGCTTATCCACCCCAGCCGCGCTAGTTATTAGCGCGGTTTACAACTCATCATCAATAGGCAAAATAGAAAAAAATCTCGATGTCACGTTACGCCACACCCCGGCCTGTGGATCGGAGTGGTAACGTACCTCCTGGCCATTTTCTTGCGTGATCCAGATAAGACCTGAATCAGCGCCACCCTCAAGCGTGACATGGTAGCTTACCGATGGCGAAACAATCGTTTCAAACATTTTTACCACCTGTCCCGCCAGTTCTGCGCTGTGAATCACCAGCACCTGCTCAGTATTCAGATTTATCGACCGTGGATCAAGGTTGAACGAACCAATCATCAGGTCGCGGCGGTCTATCACATAGAGTTTTGCATGCAGGCCACTTTGAGAAGATCCTTTGAACATAGTCCGATGGGAGGGTTCTGTCAGATCTGATTTGAGTTCATAGAGCTGGACGCCGCCTGCGACCAGTGGCCGGCGATAATGGCTATAACCAGCCTCGGCCGGAATCATATCGGTGGAGGCAAGTGAATTGGTGGCAATGCGAACAGCAACGCCGCGACCGGTCAGCGATGTAAGCCACTCGACTCCACTATCGAGAGGAACAAAATAGGGCGTAATGATAATGAATTCTGCTTGAGCATTATTCACTAGCTGGTCCAGCTTGATTTCCGGCTTGCTGTCAGATTCATCGCTCGGCTGCTCAATCTTGCCAGGTTTATCGGCTGCCAGTTCGGCTTTAGCCCAGACCAGCGGCACCTCACCGTTTTGAAGCTGTTTGGTCAATGATTTTTCATATAGCCGTTTGCCAGACGGCGATTGTTTTACTTCCATCCAATGCCGGCGTAATTCTTCACGGAGACGCGCAATCTCCGGCCCGTCCGATTCTGGCAGGTTGAGCGCTTCAACCGGATAAGACTCAGCACTGTTCCAGTATCTATCAAAACTATTTGAAATCTTCCCGGTAATGGGCCCCGCCGTCAGCACATCCATATCGCGGAAATTGACATCGGCGCTGGCGCCAAAATATTCATCGCCAAGGTTTCGTCCCCCCATAATAGCGACTTCATTATCGGCAATCAGTGCTTTATTGTGCATACGCCGTGTAAATTGGTCACGGCGTGAGAATGCGTTGCCTACATAGGCAAAAATGGACTGATCATTGGTGCTGTAGGGGTTAAACACCCGGATTTCGATATTGGGATGCGTATTGAGTGCGGCAACACCAGCCCTGAAATCATCAAGATTCCAGTCATCAAGCAGCATCCGCACACGTACGCCGCGATCGGCAGCGTGTAATAGCGTTTCTAATAATAATTCTCCGGTCGTATCGTCATGGGTACTGAAATACTGGAGGTCGATGCTCCGCTCGGCTGCTTCTACCAACGCGATTCGCATCATGAATGCATCACTGCCGTTAGGAATCAGCTTGAATCCAGATTGGTCGGAATGTGCCCTGGCAGATCGTGCCAGCGTTTTCCCCAGCGCTGTTTCTTGTGGTGATGTGATGGCATAGGAGGGGGTACGCGGATAGTCAGACACCGGCGGACGCGTGGTGCAGCCTGCCGCCGTCAAGATTACTAAGGCAAGAATCCAATGCAATCGGAACATAAACTATCTACTGGGCCAGTTTATCGCGCAGCCATTTTTCGGATTCCATCATCGTGCCGTCCGGCAATTCGACGTAATAGGGTTCCCCGGTCACTGAAGAATGGCTGGCGATATTGTTAATGAAATCATCTACAGTCTGGATAGTACCCCCGGCGGCCTCCAACTTAATTTGCAGGTGCGCCTTTGCTTCCTGATCTGGATATTCCACACCGTTACGAACGAAGATTACTTTGGAATCGCCGATAACGTTAAGCAGGTAAGATATTTTTTCCTGTTCGGAATAATTATCGGTTGAGGCATGCGTTAAGGAAGCGGGCCCCAGCCATAACAGTGAAAGAAAAACCAAAAAGCGAGCCTTCACAGCTATTTAGGTATTGACGGCAGAGTTACCGTCAGCGTCGGCGCTGGGTGATTAATATAATTATTATAAAAATACACTCCGCCCAGAGCGACTACGATGCCCAATACGACCAGTATCCCACCTGACATTGCGTTATTATCTGATGCCATAACCATTCTCCCTTTCTTGCTATTGGTCTGCCTTGTCCTCATCCAGCTCTTTTTCGTCGTGTTCGAGCTTTTCTCTATCTATTTTTCTTTCTGCTTTCTTTTCTGCAATAGCAGTGTGGTCGGCGCCAATACGCAAACTGTCGGCTGCCTGCTTAGCAGAGTCGCCATTGACCTTGTCTGCAGCCTTTGCAGCACGGTCGTTGCGCAGTGTCTCCCGATCTTTCTGCAGAGCGATGTCATCTTTGGAAATAGCATCTATATCTCTCTGGATATCCTGCGCGTCGTCTTTAACTTCCCTATTGTCGGCAAATGCCGGTGAGACAAAAGTGATGCCGGCAATAACAGTGAGTAGCGTGAAAGTTTTATTCATAAAATTACTCCGGAAATGTTGTTAACTAAATGGCGGGCTTTGTTCGCCTCACTTGTCAGGAAGTGACAGCTATTGGAATAGGAAACGATACGGAAAATCTTATCTTCCGTAAGGATACCGTAAAGAGCGTTATTCTCTATACGAGCAAATAATTGTCTCAATTGATAAGGAATGAGCCGCTTTGCGGCATCTTTACAGGTTCCTTACCGAACGGCGGTTAAGTCGCATCGTATCCTTGTAAGAAGTCTGGCACTTTGTGACTTACTCAATTAGGCCACTTTATAGAATTAAGGAGATAGTATCATGAGTAACGAGAACAACCCCGGTACTGACATTTATGGAAATCCTATTGGAACTGATGTCCAGGGAAATCCCAAAGATAAAAATGTCCAAGGCGAACTTCCAAAGGACGCCGAGGGTAATAACCCGAAGGATATTTACGGCAATGAAACTGGCAGCTAGGAGTCCTTATGTCGACACTATTACTCATCATTCTGATCTTATTTCTCATTGGGGCTTTACCCACTTGGCCGCATAGCCAGAATTGGGGTTATCTTCCCAGCGGAGGTTTAGGAACGATTCTGATTATCGTTATCGTTTTAATGCTGCTTGGACGAATCTAAAATTCAAATTTTACTGCTCTTAACCCACTTACAAGGAGTATTGCCATGTTTTCTACCGCTACAAAAGATTCCGCTCAGAATACCGCTCAAGATGTAAAAAGGGATTTGAGCATTGCAGCTAATCAGGCGGGTCGAAAGGTTCGCAGCCTGTATAATTCCGCCAGCGATGAAATTTCATATGCGAGCGATACGGTAACTAAAGAGATCCGCACCAATCCCGTGCGCTCAAGTATGATTGCACTGGGAATAGGCGTGGTGCTTGGCGCGTTGCTTCGCCGCTAGACAGAAATGGAAAAGCTGCTTGCCATAGCCAGTCTCGGACAGAGGGCCTATGGCAGGTGGCTGTTCCAGCGGCTGTTGTCCGGCATCATCGTGGTCGCAGGGCTCACCATTGTCACATCGGTAATGTTAAGCGCGATTTTGGTAGGCGGCCTGTGGGCTACTTATTTTTCGTTGCTATATTATGGAATAGGGCAGCTAATGGCGATGGTGATAACTGGTGCTCTAGCCCTGATGGCTATGGCGGCGTTGGTTTTCTTGACGCTTTCGGGCCTGCATCATCTTCGCCGTATGCCGCGAACGTTGCTTAAACAATTGCCTTTGACTTCCCGCGCAATGGATGCGCTGGACGCTTTCACCAATGGCCTCATGGCAGGATAGGAAAACCAATGGTTCCCTTGAAAAAAATCCTATGTGATTACGGCCTGTATATAATTCTTGTCGCAAGCATGGTGCGTGCTTTGCTCACTTTTTATATGGGCAATGAATATCGGGATGAAGAATTACTACTTGCAATAGTGGTAATTGCATTAATTATGGCCGTTATTTATGTACATTGGGAAACAAAAAAAGCTGCTTTTGCACACGCGCTTGGCCTGACGCATGTCGCGCATAACCTGGCCCAGTCCAATGTGGACATTGCTAAAAAATTAAAAGTTAAAACTGACGCGAAACAGGAAGTAGCAGATAGAGGCCGCGAGTCAGCCGAAGATGCTATACAATTTGCAGAAAAAGGTCGGGCATCCGCTGAAGATGCAGCATTAGTTTCTGAAAAGGCCAATAAAGCAAAATCCGACTTTCTGGCCAGTATGAGCCATGAAATCAGAACGCCAATGAACGCCATCATCGGACTTACCCATATTTTATTGACCACCAAACTTGATGAAAAGCAGAAACAATGCGTGGACGTTCTGCAAACCAGCTCAGAGGGATTAATGAGGCTGATTAACGATCTGCTGGACATCGATAGGATGGAGTCGCAGGACATCGATCTTGAAGACGCCCCCTTCAGCATGACATCGCTCCTCGATCAGGTGATCAGCGTCATGTCGGTTAGAGCGAAACAGAAAGGTGTCAACCTCGTCATCCATTATGAATCGGGGCTGTATAAGACCTATATCGGCGATAGCGGCCGTATTCGTCAGATCGTGCTTAACCTGGTCGGTAACGCCGTAAAATTCACGGAAGCCGGCGGTAGCGTAACTGTTTTCTTTGCCAACGGCGGGAAAGGTAATGGGAAGAAACAGGTGACTGTTACGGTGACCGATACCGGCATCGGTATCCCTGATGATAAAATCGGCATTATCTTTGGTAAATTCATCCAGGCCGATTCGTCCATCACCCGCAAATACGGCGGCACGGGCCTCGGACTAGCCATCTCCCAGGCATTGGCAAAACGCATGGGTGCCGACATCACAGTGACCAGCGTGGTCGGTCAGGGATCCTCTTTCGTCCTGCATCTCAACTTGCCGGTTGAAGCCAGCGACAGCGACAACGAGAAGCACTACCAGGAAAACATCATCTATCTCGATATGCAGGCCAATGCTGGAAGATTGCCAATTCTCCTGGTGGAGGATTATGAGCCGAATGTATTGGTTGCTACCATTATGTTCAATAATTTCGGTTACCGCTACGAAGTGGCGCGCAACGGGCAAGAAGCGATAGAACGGTTTTCTCCCGGCAAATATTCCATCGTCTTGATGGACGTGGAGATGCCAGTGATGGATGGTTATGAGACGACACGCCATATCCGCGGATTTGAAAAAGCAAAAGATTCCCCAGCGATTGCTATTATTGCTATGACCGCTCATGCTATGAAAGGCGATCGTGAGAAATGTATCGCGTCGGGAATGGATGATTACATTGCCAAGCCATTCAATCCCTATCAATTGCAGGCGATATTGACTAAGTATCTTAAGAAAAGCAGTCCACCTAAAATAGCGGCTTGAATAAATCTCCTACAAACAGATGGCGTGGCAGTGGTTGTTTATGCAAGACATTGGGAAGTATTTATTATGAATAGTAGAAAGGCCAAAAAAATAAAATGGCTCAGTGAAAAAATCAGGAAAAATTGGGGGCAGCTAAGCGATGAGGAAGTTGCATTTTATCAAGAGACACCTGATGCATTTTATCAGGCTGTACAGAAAAAATATGGAATGTTTAAAGATGATATTGAGAGAAGTATGAAGCACTTAAAATCAGGCTATAGCTTTTTCCATTGGTGAGCCCAAAAAAATAGCCAGTATCAGCAGATTTATTGTCCATTCCGCTACGATATGAATTGTTGATACCCCAAGCGCAAGAGCGTGTAGAAATGATACTGCGAACGCTCATTTCCACAGGCGCAGCGCAAATGGTTGATAAAGGCCGCTACTTCATCCCGAAACAATGAGACAGAATCAGAATAGCGACACAATTTTCCATTTAGGGAATTATAATCTAAACTCATTATCTAAATGGACATCTCTTTATTATAAGCCTACTGTGTATTGGCGCCGTATAAGCAAAGCCAACTGGCATTCCGCGTTTTGAGATCCATTATGCACGAAAAGAAAAATACCATTCTGGTGGTGGATGACGAGCTCCAGATTCAGAAGATGCTGGGCATCCTTCTCGATGTCGAGAATTTTAAGATTGTCGAAAGTACGTCCGGCAAGCAGGCGATACGCATGTGCGCCTCGGTCAAACCTGACCTGATATTGCTCGATCTCGGCCTGCCGGATATGGATGGCAAAGATGTCATCACGGCCATACGCGATTGGACGCAAGTGCCTATCATCATTCTTTCGGTGCGCTCCGCCGATGATGAAATCACCGCGGCGCTGAATATAGGCGCGAACGATTATGTGACCAAGCCTTTCAACGTCGATGTCCTGCTGGCGCGTATCAATGCCGCTTTACGCTCTTCCGCTGTGCATGAGACAGGTGAACCGGAGTTGCGCAATGGTGTTCTGCGTATGGATTTGGTGCGGCACGAAGTGTTTTTAAAGGATAAGCTGCTGGCCTTCACGCCTAAGGAATACGATCTGCTTCGGCACTTTATGGTCAATCGCGGCAAAATGCTTACCCACAAGGAGATTCTCCATAAGGTGTGGGGAGCGGCCCATGGTGGTGATACCACCTATTTACGGGTTTTTATCGGCCAGATACGTGAGAAGATTGAAGAAAATCCCACATTACCCATCTTTATTACCACCGAGCCGGGCATTGGTTACCGGATGGAAGCCTTTCCACACACCGCTTCTAAAGCAGCATAAGCCCCCCTTACAGCTTCCTTACCAAACCCCGTATAACTCGTATCGCATCATTACCATAAGGTGCATAGCTTGGGGCTTCGCTGCTGCATTTTGCTCAGTGTAACCAATTAGGAGAATGGTATGTCGAACGCACCGCAAAATCAGAATCAACCAACTCAGAATATTCCGTTTTCCAACCAGACCCCGAGCAAAACCGCTCAGGTCGCTGGTAACGTAAAAAAAGATGAACCGGCTGCCCGCATGGAGAATGAGGGCGGTAATTGCTCTGCCTCGGATAAGAAGTCCACACAGGATGGTTGCAATTAGCATGTGATCATTACAAGAAACCCGGGCATAATGCCCGGGTTTCTCTCAAATCAGGAAGTTTTATGGAAGAATGCGTAAAGGATAGAGTCGCAGTCTCGGCATTGGATGATCAGGAGCAACAAGAGTCTGCCAACCCAGGTCAAATTGATGGCTTGCGACTAGCTGACTTTATTCATGAAAACATGGAGCAAATAGTGGGTGAATGGGAAAGTTTTGCGCGAACGTTGACACCTGCCGCTACGGACATGACACCGCTCGCGTTGCGTAATCATATCTATGAAATACTTGCTTTCATCGTCAGTGACATAAAATCCCCTCAAACCAGCCTGGAACAAGTAGAAAAATCACAAGGGAAAAAAGAGAAGAACCCCGTTACTAGCGCCGCCGAAACGCACGCTGCTTTGCGCCTGGCCGGTGGATTCGATATTGACCAGATGGTCTCTGAGTACCGCTCTTTACGTGCAAGTGTAATCAAGTTATGGAGCGTGCCAAATACAATCATGAAGACCCAGGATATCATAGATTTGACAAGGTTCAACGAATCCATTGATCAGGAATTGGCGGAATCGATCAGCCATTACACAAAAAAAGTCAGTTATTCTAAAGACCTGTTTGTGGGAATATTAAGCCACGAACTGCGTAACCCGCTTAATGTCATATCCATGGCCTCTCAGCTCATGCTGAATATGGGAACCATTAACGAACGGGAAACCATGCTGGCTAAACAGATTATTGAGAGCACAGCCCTTATTAGCAAAATAGTGGACGAACTTCTCGATTTAACCCGCGCCCGATTCGGATCGGGGCTTACCCTTATCCGGACGCCTATGGATATGGAATTCGTAAGCCGACAATGTGTGGATGAAATGCGAGCTGTACATCCCACGCGCACGATTACTCTTGGGACTTCGGGAGATTTAAAAGGAGAATGGGATAAGGCCCGGATTGGGCAGGTCTTCTCAAACCTAATTGGTAATGCGATACAGTATAGCTTCAAGGAGTCATCTATTGGTGTCACTGTAAAAGGCGCCACGGATGAAGTGCTATTATCTGTACACAATGAGGGTGTGCCGATTCCTCCCGAAAAAATGGGAACGCTGTTTGAATCCTTAACCCGCGCCATTACCGATACAGGTGAGCATCCGGAGGCCGTTAACCTTGGCTTAGGGCTTTATATTACCAAAGAGATTATTGTTTCTCACGGTGGCACGATTGATGTAACCTCTTCCGAAGAAAACGGCACGACGTTTACCGCACGATTCCCGCGAGCAGTATAATGGGAACAACCCAACTTATTAGTTCTCTGGATGAAGAATCAACGGCTGAGAAACCGCAGAACTATCGCATACTCATTGTTGACGATAATAAAAGTTGCGCCATAACCATGATGTGGACCATGGAAATGTTAGGGCATACAGCAGAGATGGTCGTTGATGGGCCAACCGCCATTGAGTTAGCCAAATCTTTTCAACCTGATGTCGTTTTACTGGATATCGGGTTACCGGGAATGAATGGCTACGAAATATGTGAGGCAATGCATAAGGATCCCGTTCTTCAGAATACTATTTTTATAGCACAAACCGGGTGGGGACAAAAAGAACACAGGGAACGTTCCAGGGAAGCCGGCTTTGATTATCACCTGGTTAAACCCATAGATATTACAGCACTTAAAAATCTCCTTCTTGTATTGGATAAAAGTAAGGTTCTAAGCTAAAGGATAAGCACGCATGCCAAAGCGAGATCAAGGGTTGCCAGATTATTCTCGGCTGTATACGCCAATTTTTTCAACCGTTTCTGCCGTGATGGCCCGGTTCTGAAAAAAGGAATTATCAATCTTTCCATAGACGGTCACGATGTCGCCGCTGACAATATGGTTATTGTCCGGAATTTTAATACCCGCAGCATCCACCTGAATCGTGCCGTCTTCATAGCGCAGGGTAAAGCTGCCTTCATACACGGTGCTGCTGACTATGCCTGTCAACGCAACCTGCCCGTCGAGAAATAATGACGGTTTGGCCACTCCGACAATAACGGGCACTTCCTCCCCGGCGGTTGCAGCGCGTTTATAAAGCAGTACATAATCCTCGGTAATATGCAGAATGGACGAGACAAGAATCTCATGTTTGGTAAACCAGTTATTATCTATCTTGCCGGTGACGGTTACCTTATCGCCAACCTTTATTCTGTGGCCACTCTTTTCAAACACATCGTGCAACGCATCGTCACAGTCGATCTGAGTGAAGCCATTTCCATAGTCCAGCTCGAAGCGATCATTATCCAGAACTTTAGAAATCGTGCCGGAAATAGTGACGTAGCCATATTTTCCTTCGATATAACTGGCCGCCGTCCGCCCGGTAGTAATATTTGTTCCGGTATTAGAGTTTGTCTCTGCAAAAACACTCGGGGTGGAATAATCTACGAAGGCAACCGCCAATATGATGCGGAGGGCATACCCCCATACTTTCCTGCCCGGACGAGTGCAAATCATAAAAAACCTCTTACGCTTTGAACCTTACGCCCACCTTACGCCTAATCTCCTTTCCCCTGCAACAACCTTACAAACGTTCTTCTAGGGTCTTCCTATAACCCTAACAAAGGATCGTTTTATGAAAAAGTTACAAAATGCAATGATTGCCATTACGGCACTAACGTTACTTGCCGCATGCGGCAACAGCACGGGTGACCGTGCGTTGAGCGGTGCGGGCATCGGTGCCGGTGTTGGTGCGGTTGGCGGGGCGGTTGTCGGAGGCGATCCGGTGGATGGCGCTCTGATCGGCGGTGCAGTCGGTGCAGCGGCCGGTGGCCTGACCAAGAAAAGTGACATTAATCTCGGAAAACCCATTTGGCGCTAACACTGGCGCCTCTAACCAAGGAGAATGCTTATGTTAAATTATGTCGTTACCTTTTTCATCCTGGCCGTGCTCGCTGCATTTCTGGGATTCGGCGGCTTAGCTGCCGATTTTGCCGGGATTGCTCAATTCCTGGCGCTCATCTTTGTTGTGCTTTTTATCTTCAGCCTGATCGCCCACCTAGGCTCAGGCCGCGATACTAAGACATTAACTATAAACAACCATTTTATTTCAGGAGAATTTTTATGACCAAGATTTTTACACTGCTTACCACCGTTGCCGCTATCGCTTTTGTCTCACCGGCCTTTGCCGATAATGAAGTTCAAAGCGACAAGCAGGATATCCAGGCGGATATCAATGCTATTCACAAAGACAACGTCGCCCTTAAGAAAGACCGGGATACGCTGGCCAGAGACCGCGCTGCAAAGGCTGCCGATAAAGTCAATGATAACAACGGAAAGCAAATGGCTGATAGTACGCGTATCGGTGCTGTTCAAACGGCTATCGGAGAAAAAGAGGCCGAACGAAAAGTAGATAGAGAAAAGCTCGCTCACGATCAGAAAGAACTGACCGAGGACCGGGCAAACGCTGAAAACAATCGATAATCAACCCAACTTTTTTGAGAAAGAAATAATATGACCATGAAATCCATTCTATTGGCATCCACAGCAGTTTTTGCTTTAAGTGCCGCCGCCTTCGCCGCCGATAAGGAAAGCTATGAATCCAATACCAAAATCGAAAAGGATTCTGCGGGTAATTACAGCGAAAAAGATACCGTAATTAAGACAGACGCCAACGGCACCATCAACAGTTCTAAAAAGACCTTGAAGATTGCAGTCGACGCTAAGGGCAATACCGACAAGACCAGGACGACCGAAGTCGTCGTTGATCCTAAAGGCCTTGGCAACAAGCATGTTGTCGTAACTAAGGATACGGAAAAAACCAAATACGGCATGGTAGACACCACCCATACAAAAACGGTGAATGGTAAGAATGTGGAAGGCACCAAGGATAACTATAAATCCACCAGCAAAATCCAGAAGGATTCTGAAGGTAATTATGCTGAGCGCGACATAACCACCAAGACGGATGCTAATGGCACCACCACGAGCTTTGAAAAGGACGCCAATGTTGCCGTCGATGCCAACGGTGATGTGAGCAAAAGCACGACCACTGAAAAAATAACCGATCCTAAAGGCCTTTTCAACAAGAGCACGGTCACAACTTCCAATACCGAACAGACCAAGGATGGCATGGTAAAAACCAGCCAGGATGTAACCGTGGATGGAAAGACTGTGGAAAGCAAAAGCGAGCTTACCCCGGCACGATAATGAAAGATAAGAACACGCCGGTCAAAGGCTGGCGTGTTTTTAAACCCTATTAATGGAGAATTTATGAAGAAAATAATCATCCTGAGCGGTGCTCTGTGCTTGCTTAGCAGCTATTCGGCCAATGCAGATATTTCCGTAGGCATCAATCTGGGCGAACCAGTTTACGCCGAGCCAGTTTATGTAGTAGCTCCGGATTACCCTTCTTACCATTATGACCATCACAGGCACCCGCATAATGACTATTGGGCGGGCAGGCAACAACAGGAGCATGGCCGCAGAGAACATGCTGCCCATGATAACGGAATGCACGGCGAAGGAAATCGTGGTAACGGAAATCGCGATCACAGATCATAAGTAATTTTACATAGGAGTTTTTATGCGTACTTTACCCTCTCTCATTTGCGTTTCCCTCGTGGCGCTGCTTTCCGGGTGCGCCACACCCGATGCCGGTTATTACGATGCCAATGGCAATTGGATCGCCAATAATCCCAACAATGCCAATCATTCGCATGCTCCCCTTCCGGGCGGAACGCGTAATTCTCAGAATTCCTATAATGACAATGGTTATCCTGCCACCACTACAACCACCGTTACGACATACAACTATGACCGTCGCGGCTATTATGATGATAACGGCTATTACCTCGCTAAAGATGATGGCCTGAACGTTCCGCAGGATATGTTCCCGCCGCGTGGCATGTGCCGTATGTGGTTTACGGATCGCGTAACTGACGATCAACCCGATATTCAATCCTGCAACGGTATAAAGTCTCACGTACCGGCCGGAGCGTATGTCATTTATGGCGGTTGAAGCAGCAAAACACGAAAACGCTAAATTTCTTGAGAACCTTGCCTATCACTCAGCCCGCTGGGCAGGCAGCCCCTGGGCGTATCTCGTAGCCATCGGATTTACTTTGATATGGTTGGCATCCGGCCCGTTCCTGCAATTCTCCGATAACTGGCAGTTGATTATGAAAACTGCTAGCGGGACGGTGACGTTTATCATGGTGTTTCTGATCCAGCGTTCGCAGAATAAAGATTCGCTGGCGATGCAGATCAAATTGAATGAAATCATTGCCGCGCTGCATGGGGCTAACAATCGCATGATCAGCATCGAGGATTTAAGCGAAGGAGAAATTCACTCCCTGCAACAAGATTATCAAAGCCTGGCCACCCACATCCATAAAGACGATGAACCCTCCACCCATGCCGTTTCCGTGGAAGAGGTAATCAAATCGGAGGAAGTTTCATCATGACAATCGTTCCCACTCGCGGCGCAAAACACACCTGTTCAAGCTGCGCTACCCGCTTCTATGATCTGGGTAAGCGCCCAATATCCTGCCCTAAATGTAATCAGCTTGTACCGGTAGTAATAGCGCCGGTACGCCGCAAGCGCCGCACCGTCGGAGATAGTACGAGCCAGGAAAGGAGTGATGCGAAGCACATGGTTATAGTCAACGATCCCAAGCCGAAGCTGACGAAATGGAAAACAGGGTATTTGGAATAAGAAATGCTGTTTTCTACGCCGCAAATGCAAGCGTAAATATGGTTCCGTTGCCGCCGGCGAGATTGGCCACCGTCACTGTTCCACCCAGCAGGCGCATGATTTCGCGGCAAATAGGCAGGCCGAGCCCGGTTCCGGAATGCTTGTGATCTTGTATGGCAAAGCGCGCATATTTGGAAAATATTTCTTCCATCTTTTCTTTCGGAATCCCCGGCCCATTATCTTGTACACGAATAAGTACCTGGTCTCCCACCTTTTCATATTCCACATTGATAACCGGATGCAAAGAAGCATAGCGGGCTGCATTGTCCATCACGATGCAAATGGCCCGCATGAGTAGTAAAGGATCGGTGGTGACCGGAAACGTTGCGGGAATCGCCTTGATGCTTACGTCGCACTCTTGCAGGCGGCGGCCAAGCAGTATCAGGCAGTCCTCCAGCAGCAAATCCATGACGCAGAGTTCTTTTTTTATTTTCAATGCACCGCTTTCAAGTTTCGCCATATCGAGGATGTTGGTGACGAAACTGTCCAGCCGGTAAGCCTCCTGCAAAGCAGTGTTGATGAGAATATTCTTTTTTTCGAGTGTCAGCTTTTCTTTCGTCCGCTCGTAAATCTCCAGTGAGCCGATGATGCAGGAGAGCGGTGTTTTCAGATCGTGGGAAACTGAGGTGAGCACTGCGCGATGCAATTTTTCGCGCTCCTCCTCAAAAGAATTACTATGTTCCTGACGCTCATTTTTTGGTTTTATTTTCATAATCTTATTGTGCGCTTCACCCTATGAAATAGCTATGACATTCATCACTGCTGGTTGGTCGCTTTTTTAATGTCATCGCCTTCATCTTTGGCGGCATCTTTGAGTTTTTCACCCGGTGTACGGTCTTCCAGCTGGCGGGAAGCCTTATCGACGCCATTGGGTAATTCATTGATGGCGTCGCTTATTTTTTGTCCAGCATCGCGCCTGTCCGGCGCATTGAGCACCTTATAACCGATAAAAATGACAAGCACGGCTAAACCGGCCAGCAATATAAATTTTCCTTGAGGTTGTTGAGTCATGAATGTGTCTTTCAAAAGAAGGTTATAGGCGGCTATTCTTGCAGATCGAATGTGTCATGATAAAAGGTAGCGGTGTCTGCTTCATGCAGGCTGGCACTTAGGTCATTATTCAATTCGAACCGATCAAACTCCCTGCTGAGCATTGGGATGTGCTGGTGGTAGATGGGCTCGGTAATAGTGGGTTGCGGATACATAATTAATTCTCCTGGTGGGTTTTAAATATAGGAAGATCAGCCACCATTGGCGGCAACATCTTCTGTGCAGTAAGCAATATTTTCTTGATGCGTTCGCTCGCCTTGAAATAGGCATCCGCTTTTGCGTTTTGTTCGGCATTGAGAGAAGCGCCGCTTTCATTTTCCATTCGCTGCAATTCATCTCTGGCAAAATGCAACTTTTCCTGCATGTCACTCAGTACACCTATACCTACCTCCGACGCCGACAAAGTGGCAAGCTGGGTATTTTGATGGTCATCTGCATAGTTGATGATGTTTTCCATACATCCTATCTAATCATTATGGACGTAAGGATGTCGCAGGCAAAAGAATCGGGAACGTAAGAGGAAGGTAAGGCTGACATAGCCTTTGCTACTGAAGCGGTATCAGTCGCCCCAGTAGCATTTATGTAAGCCATTTATTATTGAGGCTGCACAATGACGGTAGTGTCGCCGCCAGAGCCGGTATTTCCTTTGGCGCCTGTTTTACCCTTGGTGCCCTGGGTTCCGGTCGCCCCTGTTGCGCCGGTGTCGCCGGTGTTACCCTGACTTCCCGTGGCCCCCGTATCACCCGTATTTCCTGTTGCGCCAGTATAGCCGGTTGCCCCGGTATATCCGGTGTTACCTTGATTGCCGGTAGCGCCGGTAGCCCCGGTATAGCCAGTATTGCCAGTATTTCCCTGATTGCCTTTTGGGCCGGCAGGACCGGTGCAGGCACTGAGTCCAAGCGCCAGAATGACCAGCGCCGATGTTATTGGATATTTCATAAAATTACTCCTAAATATTATTAGTGACGGGCTTTGTTTGCCCCACTGGGCAGGTAATGACAGCTATCGGGACAGAGAACGATGCGGAACATTGCGTCTTCCGTAAGGATGCCGTAAGGAACGCTACCCCCGACTTTGCAGCAAGTTCTTAGCCAGGGCTGCCAGTTTCTGCGCCAGGATATCCGGGTGGATGGGCTTGCTGATATAATCGTTCATGCCCGCTTCCAGGCAGCTTTCACGATCTCCCGCCAGTGCATGGGCAGTAACGGCAATGATGGTGTTACTGTAACCTTTTTCCTGTTCCAGTTTACGGATGCTTTTCGTTGCCTCGAATCCATCCATATCACGCATTTTGACATCCATCAGAATCGCCATAAACGGCCCGGTTGCAGCACGGACTTTTTCTATAGCTTCCTGTCCGCAAGAGGCGAGTTCTACCGCATAGCCCAAATGTTCAATCATTAAAGCACCTACTAGCTGACCTGGGGGATAATCCTCGACCAGAAGGATAGGTGGCGGGTGCAGTGAGGAGGTGAACATGAGCTAATGTAGCACATAACGGAATTATAGGGGGAACAGGAAAAAGCCGGGCGTAAAGCCCGGCTTTTCTGCGTCAAATCAATCAATGGCTTAAGCAGTGCCGGTTTTGGCGGCATCAGGGGTAACTGCTGAAGGATTAGCGGGTTTAACCGCTTCTGCCTTATTGCCTGTAATGATCGGCTTTGAGGGCTGGTCATTCTTCTGATTGGTTTGGGGTTGATTATTATCCATATAAATCTCCTTGTGTAAGATTGAGCCGTGTCTTCGAAGAAGATCACTCGCAACAGGCAAGCTAAAGGTTGGTACGTAATGAAGCGATGCAGGAAAAATGCCTGTCTGTATTTTTATCGTAAGGATGGATCACATAAAAATTCGCCCGGTGCAGGGGAGTGTCACCAGGCGATGTAGAAGTTTCAGTAGTTATGGTTATGCGGCTTTATCAGTGCTGCAAGTGCCACAAGCTTCTTCGAGGGATTTAAGTTTTGTTTCGGCATCTTCCTTGGCGAGTCCGTAATGTTCCTTCAGCTTGCCAAAAAACTGTTCCTTCTGGCCATTATAGAGCGTGATGTCGTTGTCAGTGAGCTTGCCCCAGGTCTCTTTGATTTTGCCGGTAATTTGCTCAGCTTTGCCTTGTGTTTGTTCCTTATTCATAAATTCTCCTTTGGTTAACACTGCCAATGACAGCGTGTGAAATTAATGGCACTTTATCCGTAAGGGTACGATGCAGGTTGTCAGCGATGAGGTAAGGAACTTGTAAGGGCGTTACAACCAGCACAATCTGTGGGTGAAAATGCGGGTGAAATCAAAGTTCACTTAAAATATAACTTAATAAATACAGCTATTTAGTTATTTATTGTGAATCCCGGCGCCTATTTTAAAAGCTCTCATCCTCCACAACGGTAATCGCTCATCCGCGAAGGCTCACGAAAAGGATTAGTCAGGTCATTCGAATAAGTTCCCATCAGCAGGCGATGCTGAGGCAACATATGCTCCTGGTACCATAGCGCCAGGGAAGCGATCAATTGTCCACGCGGTGTAAGCGCCACGCAGCCATCCTTGATAGTAATCGTGCCGGATTGCAGCTGCTCGGTGAGCCTTGCATCGCTTAAGCGATGCTCGCGCATGAATTCCTCGACAATAGCGCCGTCAAACGCCGACTGGCGCACGCTACCACCGTTCTGTTGCAGTTTTTCCAGGATATAAAGCGAGAAAGAACGGTCGATTACCGTAGGCACGGTAATGGCAAAAATGTAGCCGAGCAGTACGAAAATAACCACCAGCTGCGCAAATACGAGGTGGTTAACTTCCTTGCAAAAAATAACATACCAGCTTGCCAGCCCGGCAATCGCCGTGGAAACCACCACATCGCTGAGCGCGCCATACAGCACGACATTGACCGGCAGCGCCCTGAAATGGAAGTAGTTCACGGCTAGCAGCGTGCATGCAAATAATACCAAGGAGAGAAGAATTTTAGTGATCATGCACGCTCCTTATAACCAGAAGCGCGGTTTTATCGGGGTCACCGCCTTCACAAAATAACGGTAATCCGGCGGCACGTTCAGCACACCCTTCATCACGCCGGTCAGCAGTAGCATGGTCAGCGCCAGGATGCCGGTCTGGAACATGATGAGCAGCAGCGTACCGACAAAGATTGAAAACCAGCCGGGAGTGGAGAGGCCGATAAGCTTCAGAAAAACCGCTGTGGCAATGCCCAGTGCGGCTAGCCCTGCGACGACGCCGCAGCAGATGCCCACCCGTACCAGCACGTCTTCCGCGAACACCATGAGGCCGCGGAATCCATGCAGCACCAGTGAAACTAAATTCATTTTGCTTTTGCCCGCGTAACGCGGTCCGCGGTCAATCGGCACGTGCCTGACACGCAATTTGGAGCTTAAGACGGTAGCGGCAACGTGAATCCACAATTCCGCCATTTTGGAAAGCCGCGCCACCGCCAGCGGGCTATAGAGAGCGAAATTGCCAAAATTGATAGTACGGCCGGAAAGCAACTTGAATAGTTTTTTATAGACGGCATATAAAAATTTAAACTGGCGCGTTTCAACCCGGTTTTTACGCTGCGCGACGACGACGTCGGCATCGTTATCCATCGCCGCCAACAATGTCTGGATCGACGCTGGCACATCCTCGCCGTCCGAATCCATGGTAATGAGCGGCAGGTTCGGGAAATGTTCGGCGGCATAACATATCCCGATTGCGATAGCTTTCTGGTGACCGACATTGCGCGCCAGGGTGAGGATGGAGCCTTGCATCCCAATCTCTGTAAGCCAGGAGCCATCTACCGGCTCACGCACTGAGCCGTCGTCGACCACCACGGTATATATTTTCTCTCCAAATTCTCCCGTCAGTTCTCGAAGCAACTGTTTGGCAGCGAGGCTATCTTCATAGACCGGCGTCACTACGATAAAATCCATCATGATTTTCCCTTAAGCAGCGCTTCGAAATAAGCGATGGTGTGTTTGAGTCCCTGGTCAAGCGTGGTGGTAGGCGTCCAGCTTAATTCCTTTTTGGCTTTGCTGATATCGGGGCAGCGGCGCACCGGATCATCGCTCGGCAGCGGTTTTTGCACGAGTTTCGATTTAGAATTGACAAGCTGAAGGACGCGCTCGGCCAATTCTTTGATAGTGATTTCGTTGGGATTGCCGAGATTCATCGGCCCCGCGCCGCAACTCTCCGCATCCATCATGCGCACTATGCTGTCGATCAGGTCGTCGACATAACAGAAGGAGCGGGTCTGCGAGCCGTTGCCGTAAATAGTGATATCTTCGCCGCGCAGCGCCTGCAGGATGAAATTTGATACGACACGCCCGTCATCGGGATGCATCTTGGGTCCGTAAGTATTGAAAATCCGTCCAACGCGGACATCAACATGATGTTGCCGGTGATAATCGAAGAATAAGGTTTCAGCGCAGCGCTTTCCTTCATCGTAACACGAGCGGATGCCGATGGGATTGACATGTCCCCAATAATCCTCGCGCTGCGGATGGTGTTCCGGATCGCCGTACACCTCGCTGGTTGAAGCCTGAAAAATCCGCGCGCCGATGCGCTTGGCCAGGCCCAGCATATTAATCGTGCCGTGCACGCAGGTTTTGACGGTTTGTACCGGGTCATTCTGATAATGGATAGGGCTGGCTGGGCAGGCGAGGTGAAAAATTCTTTCCACCTCGACATAGAGCGGGAAGGTGACATCGTGTCGCACAAATTCGAAATTCTTGTTATCGAGAAGCTTGCGGATATTCCGCTTCGATCCGGTGTAAAGATTATCGGCGCAGACCACTTCATGCCCCTCATCCAGCAATCGCTTGCATAGATGCGATCCTAGAAATCCCGCCCCGCCGGTGACCAGAATGCTTTTGGACAGTTTATTCATGGAAGTATTTATAGCCATAACTCTCTCTTACGCTGTCGCCCGATTTATAATCCGCCGAACAGTATTTGGCTAGCCAACATTGCTCATTTCCGACAGGCAGCGGTGCTACGCCAAAATTGGCGTTCGGCATTGTGGGCATTGCCGGCACGCTTGGCATGGTAAAATGCAGATAGGCTCGGTTGCGACCTCCTGCGGCATCGACGATCACCAGCTTGACGGCCAGTGCGACCACAAGCATGCCGCCTAACGTTGATAGCATAGATTTTTGCTGCATAGCCCGGAAGTTTATAAGGGGTAAGCGACGGAACCCGAAGATATTAATGGCTATGACGGCGGGTAGAATGATAAATACGCCGATACCGAAGCGTGGACCAGGAGATTTTATAAACCATATCCCCAAGCATAACAGAGTGAATATCAGCGCTGGCAAGGTAATATCCGGCCGCTTGCTTAATTCTTTCCTGCAGTAGTAACGATAGATGCCGGCGATAAAAACCACGGTGGTAATTTGATAAAGGCAGAAAGGCCAATGATGGGGCCACCACCAGTTAAAAAACCATGACCAATCCCAAAAAGGTTGCAGGTTCGTTGCTCGTTGTTGTGCCCACGCCGTAATGACGATGGAATTATTAAACGCCGCTTTAGTTGCTGCCCATGGCACAGATAAACAACTGGATGCAACTGGATAGATCAGGCAACCGCTGACGATCACGCCTTGTATCAGCCATATCAGCGTCAGAAAAGCAGGGAGGATGGATGTTTGCAGGAGCAGAGGCCATGCTATGCGCCGCGCACGCAGTAGCGAGAGGATAATGAACAGCACCCAGAGAAAAATAACCGCACCGCTGACTTTGCAGGCCAAAGTGAAAACGGCGCAGAGAAAAAGTATCGTAAGTTGTTTTCTCTCAACCAACGTCTCTTCGCACAACAGAAAAAATCCATAGAAAAAAGTAATAGCGAACAGGATGCCGCAGGGTGTGTCGGTGGAGGTGTAACCGATAACGAAATATTTGCTGTTGAAGATAAGGGCGACGAGGGTAATAGCTGCGACTGCGGCGGTGCGCGCGTTAGATGATTGCGCTAGCCAGCCGAGAAACAGTAGAAGTATTAAAAAATGGGTCGCCGCCGTGTAGGAGAGCAATTTGAACTGCTCGCCTATCCATAGGGGGGCTAGGATATATTCCGAAAGGGAGCTGAAGCCGAAACGTGTATTGAAATTGGCCAGGCCGAAAGCAATTTTCTCATCGCGAATCCACAGTTGATGCGGGAGGTGATATAGCCCGGCATCTATGCCCGGCGGCATGTTTGCTGCAAACGGCGCTAATATCAGGCCAAGCCAGATAAACTGCGGAATGGTTTTAAGGTCCGAGCGGCGTAGTCGCGTCGCGCCGGATAAGGTTATGGCAAAAATAATGAGGTAAAATAGCGGCGAATTCACGCCAGCAAAAAAATTAAACACAACAGCGGTAAAACCCAGGGTCAGGAACGCCGCGATAAAATAGACATAGGAGGGATACTCTTCTGTGCTGGCACGCAACGCGCCCATTCCCAGCGCATATAAAAAAACTAAAAAAACGGGAAACAGGAAGAAATCGAGGATCATAGAACGCAGCTTTTAAGGCTTTCGGCGGTCACCCTCTTTTATACGAAAAGGTCTGTGACACAAGAAAAAAGCCATTAAGGGCGAGGGCGGTATCACGCTCATTTGCTGCCGAATCAGAAGTGCTCACCAAATATATCGCCAATGCCGAGCAGTTGATGCAGGCGCTGCGGCAAGCCTGGAAAAATAACGATATGAACGCAGTGAACCACGCCGCGCATGCGCTTAAATCGCCTAGTCACCAGATCGGGGCATTGCCGTTTAAGAATATCCTTGCCGCCATCGAGCGCCATGCCGTTAAGGAGGAAAGTGAGCCGATCATTCCGCTGATGGATGAGGTTGAAGCGCAGTTCACCGCCGTAAAAACAGCCCTGAACCACATCATGCGCTCTTTAGCCTAAGAAAATATCGGAAAATATCTATAACATCAGAATATTATGGTGCGCCACGGAGTCTGCCGGATATCTTTGTCACCCTTGTGTCACCTCAACAATTTTTCATAATCTGCAGTGAGGAATTCGGTTACTGATTTCTTCCGTGGCAGAAACGCATATGTTTTTTACGTCAGAAGTTAGAAGCTGGTGGACTATGACAAGCCGATCGCATGATCATGAACTTCTCACCTCAGTTCAGGCAGGACGGGCAATTGCCGCGCTACTGGTGATTTTCTCTCACGCCAGCCTGCATATTTTTGCCCTGGATAAATATTGGGGATATGATCCTGCGCGCCATTTTTTTGATTTCAGTCATGCCGGAGTAGAGTTTTTCTTTGTTCTAAGCGGATTCATCATTCTGTACATACACCAGAAGGATTTGGGCAAACCATCCAGATTTTTTTCTTATGCGATGAAACGCTTCTTGCGCATATATCCCGTCTATTGGATAGTTATGGTCGCAGTTATGTGCGTTTATTTCCTGGTCCCTTCGTACGGGTACCCTTATCATCGCGAGATAGGCACTATTCTGTCTTCTATATTGCTGGTGCATATCAACGGGAACGAAAAATCGGAATTAGCGGTCGCATGGACACTGTATCATGAAATACTTTTTTATTGCTTTTTTGCCCTGGCTATTTTTAACAAACGCTTAGGAATCGTCATGATGGCTGCCTGGATGGGCGCCTCCGCCGCTACACTTATGGCAAAGCCGGACTCCTACTCGATTGAATTCTTATTTTCACCCTTAGAGCTATTATTTGGCATGGGTATGATCGCGTGCTTGGTCACAAAAAACATTCGCATTCCGTCGCCCAGGGTACTTGTGCTTGTCGGCATTGCTATCTTCACCGCTATTGCAATGGAAGAAGATTATATCTGGTGGCTGAGTGAGATACCGCGCAACCTGATTTATGGCTTTGCCAGCGCGTTGATACTGATCGGTATTGTGCAGATGGAATATCAGGGTCATCTGAAAGTGCCTGCCCCTCTATTGCTGATGGGAAATGCATCCTACGTTACTTACCTTATTCACCTTACCTTGCTGTCGTTCCTGGCAAAAATGTTCATCTATATGGGCGCAAGAGAAGCCTTGCCAGCGTTACTTTCCTACTTTTTGATCTCAGCATTAGCAGTTTGTATTGGCATCGCAGCGCATCTCTGGGGCGAACGGCCATTGCTGCGGTTCCTGCGGACATGGTTTTCCAATCGCGCCGGGCGAGGCGTTTTATTGCCGCAACCAGATCGAATTGCCGCTTAGTAGCAATACTCATGTATGATTCTGATGGATTGCTCTTTTGATTGCTCGTCGTTTTATATACAACTCAGCACCTAGCCATCCCTTAAGCGAATTATAAAACGTATATTCCTTACATTCTCTCGCACCATTGGCGAATTGATGCTTATAAGCGAATTCCCCTTGCATCTGGTCGTATTCCTCCAGGCCGTTTTCGATAGCCCACACAATTGCCCTTATGGTCATGATATGTCCTGGTGAATATTTGACCCAGGCCGCATCGTAGGCGCCAGTGTAACCATAAAGCTTTTTTCCATGTTGGAATCCTAAATGATGAGCAATAATACTGTCTCCACATTTCAGCCACGCCAGAAATAATGTCCCATTCCGGGCCGCCTCTTCGATCAGTTGACGGGAAAATTCCAGAACGTTCGGCTGATCAAACAGCCCTTGTTTACCCTGTTGTTCACACCATAACATTTTATGCCGCACCAAGCCTGTAATGATAGCCTCCGGTACCGGCATATTCCTGCATACTTCATAAGTGAGTGCCCCCTGTTCTTCCAATCGACGTGCACGGCGCACCATATCGCGATAGGCTCTCTTGGGTAACGTTTTCTCCCATGCTTGTTTACTCGGCCATTCGATATGCAAGTAAGGAGACAAATTCCTGTCATGCAGTCGAGCAAACCGCGATAAACTACGCTCACAGGCCGAATCCGGGCATACATCCCAACTCGCGGTATTTTGAAACAAGCGCAGTCAGGACGTGAGGCTCTGCCATGCCGAGAGGGTAGCAGGTTGTTCACGCGAGTCTTGTCCAGTTTACTACATAATACCGAGTATTTTTTAAATTCCCTAAAATCGGAACAGGGGATAGAGCAGCCTTCTTCTGATTTCAGCGATATCAGGCATGCCTTAAGGATGTGAAGATTGTTCACGTACCGGCTTTGACGACAGTATTTTCTTCAGATCATCCATGTCCACTGGTTTAACCAGATGGTGACCAAATCCTGCTTTTTTGGAACGGCGTATATGTTCTTCCTGACCCCAGCCGGTCTGAGCGATGAAGATCGTATCCTTGAGCGCAGGCTCCTTGCGCATAAGTTTGCATATCTCATAGCCGTTCATACCAGGAAGGCCTATATCGAGCAGCACTACGTCTGGACGAAAGGATTTGGCTATCTTAATGGCGCTTAGCCCATTTTTGGCAAGTCGTACCTCATGCCCCATCAATTCAATCATCCAACCAAGCGTCTTGGACGAAGACTCATTATCGTCTACCACCAGCACACGACAGGGAGAGGCACTATTGTCTTCTTGTTTGGAGGTTAATGGGAGCGCAGGCTTGCTTTGCGGAGGGGATGATACAGGCAATCGTACCGTAAATTCACTTCCTTTACCCAAACCTTCGCTATAAGCCTCCACGCTGCCGTTATGCATCTTAACTAAATTTCTAACTAAGCTGAGACCGATACCCATGCCGCCCTGCCTACGCTCAAGGGACGTATCCACCTGAGCAAACATATCGAAGATACGGGGCAGCATTTCGGGAGCAATACCAATCCCATCGTCGCGCACTATGATTACTGCATCATTTTCTTTTTGCCGGACAATAAGTTCTATGTGGCCGCCGGGATTGGTATATTTAGCGGAATTATTAAGAAGATTGCTCAGTATTTGAGAGAGTCGCGTCATATCGCCATGCAGCCATATGGACTCTTCGGGCAGGTCAACCGTGAGGGTATGATTGCGCTCTTCGATAAGAGAAGCTGACGTTTCCATCGCGTTTTTAACTACGTCCGCCAGCACAAGATATGCCAGACGAAGATCGATCTTCCCGGAGGTAATCCGCGAAACATCCAGCAGGTCATCTATCAGCCGCACCATCTGCTTCAGCTGGCGTTCCATCAGTTTACGGGATTGTACAATCATATCCTGCGAAGCATTAGGCATACTAAGTATCTGCAAGCCGTTACGAAGAGGTGCGAGGGGATTGCGCAGTTCATGAGCCAGCGTGGCCAGAAACTCGGTCTTACGGTCGTCGGCCTCGGTCAGTGTGGTAGCACGATGGCGTAAGGTTTCTTCCAGCTGCTTGCGCTGCGTGATATCCTCGATGGCTAGCAGGATTGCCGGGCTGCGATCATCGAGTTGGATAAGCCGCCGTCCGGTGAATAGTAATATTTTGTGACCTATATGCTTAAACGTGTGCTCAATCTCTAAATTGTCGAATGCGCCGTCATGCGGCAGCACCTCTGTTAAGGCCTTGCGGAGTTCAGGAATATCCCATTGGCCGTTGCCGACCTCAAACAGAAAGAGGTCCTTGCTTTCACTGGGCACGAGCTCAAAAGATTGCCAGAACGACCGGCTGGCCGTTCTTACATGCAGGTTTGCGTCGAGTACTAGGAGAGGTTCACGCACCGTAGACACAATACTTTCCATATATTCATTGGCGCGTTTGAGCGTATGTACGTCAACCAGCATGACGATAACGCCATCAATCGTGTTTTCCAGCGTCATGTAAGGACGCAAACGCAGGGAATACCAATGTCCTTCCTTATTCTGTATTTCCATCTCTTTGATATTTCCTGTCTTCTGCACTTCCTTCAGGAGAGTCTCCAGATCAGGAATGGGAAAATTTAGCATAGTGTCGCAGAACGACCGTCCCACGTCGGAAGGAATCAAGTTAAGTAGACTTTCCGCCCACGGGGTAAAACGCCGGATACGAAATTCTGATGTAAGCATGATAATGGCGAGTTGTGCACTGCCGAGCAGGTTGACGATATCGTTATTGACACGGTTCATTTCCTGGTTACGGTTATTCAGCTCATCATTAAGTGTGACCAGTTCCTCGTTGCTCGACTGAATTTCCTCCTTTGAAGTTTCCAACTCTTCATTCATGCTTTGCAATTCTTCGTTGGTCGATTGGAGCTCTTCATGCGCCGATTGCAACTCTTCATTGGCAATTTCCTGCTGATCGATCACCGATTGCAGATAATCACGCGTATCCGATAACTCCTGCGTCAAACGAGTAATTACTTCAGGTTCCATGTGAACCACGACCGCTTCATTTTTTGCGTCATAGGATATTTCCGCCGAAGGCGCAGAAGAGGGGGGCGAAGAAATAATGTCCTCGAAAAGGATCAGGAATCCGCCTTCATTCGCACTGTCCTTCATGGGTATCACCTCAATGCCAACATCGAGATAGCCTTCCGTCGATTTAACGCGCAGTCCTTTCTCACGCACCGTAACTCTTTCCTTCGCAGCCTTCGTTACGGCGGAGCGAATGGCGACGAGCAGTCCCTCCCTCAGCATCTTCAGCAGGTTAAAGCTGGCTTTACCGGGTGCCGGCGTCAGGTATGGGCTGGTGTCGCCGCGGAATTGAAGGATTTCCATAGAGGAAGAAACCAGCACGCTGGGCGGGGCGTATTTCGTCAGTAAAACGCGATCCGCCTGCTTTTGCAAGTCTACGGCAACTACGCGGGGAAGGATAGGGACATATCCCAATTCAGGCTTTCGCATTTTGCCTACTTTTGGGAAGAACTGTAAAGTTGAGGAGGGATGAATTTTTTTGACGTACAGCTTGTGTTTGCTGTCTTCCGTCTCGAACAGGTTACGGTAGGAGCCGATTGTCTCTGAAGCGCCAAGCCATAGGCAGCCGGATGGTTTAAGGGCATAATGCAGAATCGGCATAATCCGCTGCTGCAACACCGGCTCCATATAAATGAGCAGATTGCGGCAACTGATCACATCCATTCGGGAAAATGGAGGATTGGTGAGAACATTATGACATGAGAACACGCACTGTTCGCGGATAGATTTGCTTATCCGGTAACCATCTCCCGCCTCTTCAAAGAAACGCCGCAAGCGTTCAGGTGAAACATTTTGGGCGATAGTCTTGGGATAAAGGCCTGTGCGGGCCTTTTCGATAGCGGAAGGATTTATATCCGTGGCAAATAGCTGGAGCTGTACGTGGCTGTTCAGGTCATCGGCAGCCTCGGTGAATATCATAGCCAGGGAATACGCCTCTTCCCCCGTCGAGCAGCCAATGACCCAGATGCGCAGCGGATCATCGGCAGAGCGATCTTTCATCAATTTGGGAAGGATCTTGTTCTCGAGGAACTCGAAGGTTTCCGGGTTGCGGAAGAAACTGGTGACGTTGATCAGGATGTCCTGATAAAGCTTCTCCACCTCTGCAGGGGTCTCTTTGAGAAAATTCAGGTAATCCGTTGTTCCTTCTATTTTGTGAAGCGCCATGCGCCTGGTAATGCGGCGATAAAGCGTGTTCGTCTTGTAGTTGGTAAAATCAGTATCAGTAGCCTCATGCAGCAATTTCAAAATGGGGACGAGATTCATCTCCGCTCCCAATGCTATGGGAAAGGGTATCGGTGCCGTATAGGGATGTCGGCTGAGACGCCCTATCTCGTTGGCTATTTCGCTCGGAGGAAGTACGGAATCGGCATATCCGGCGGCGATGGCGCTGCGTGGCATACCGTCCTGCTGAGCGGTGGAATCTTGGGCGAAGGTAATGCCGCCGCCGGACTTAATCGCCTCCAGCCCAAGCGTGCCGTCCGTACCGGTACCCGACAGAACCACGCCGATGGCTCTGTGTCCCTGATCTTCCGCCAAAGTGCGGAAGAAATTATCAATAGACCAGTGCTGTCCATGTGCGGCGCGCGGCAAGAGGTGTAATACCCCGTGGCGAATAGTCATGTCCCGGTCAGGTGGTATCACGTAGATTCGATTCGGTTCTACCCGCATTCCATCCTCAACCTCCGCAACCGGCATATTGGTTGCACGGGAAAGAATGTCCGCCAGGCTGCTGGCATGGGTGGGCGCTAAGTGCTGCACTAGGACAAATGCCATGCCGGTATCGTCGGGCAGGGATTTAAGCAGCTGGGTAAAGGCTTCCAGGCCGCCCGCCGACGCGCCTACACCGACGATGTGGAAAGTATTTTCGTGAGGCGCTGTTGCAGTAGGCGCGGCAGAAAGAACGGACTCAGATTCCAAAATGAGTGGTGCAGACACTGTCATACCCCTCCCACAATTCTTCAGTAGGTACAATAAGATACGATAGAATATGCTTACACATACTGATTACTCCAAATGGCTATTTAAGCTCAGACCGCTGATTATAATCAGGCCGGAGTTTCCGGCGCGGGCAAACGACACCTTAGTGCCTATGTCTACGAGGGATTGAAATACTATCAGAAAACCCCCCAAAAGCACGAACTTTCTTTTTTAGACAATAATTTATCGGCATAGAGATTTTATTGTTGTATGCCTATTATAAAAAAGCGAGCTACTTATAACAGATGATTCGCACGGTGACTTTTATGTATGGAAGCGTAAAACAAAAAAAATAGATGCACGCCTAGTCTTTGTTCTTTTCATCCTTTTTCCAATTCATAAATAGCCTTACTCAATTTATGCAAGATCATCTCTGAAGGCCTGGTGATATTTTTTAGAATTGCCAACAGATGCATACGTGAAATTCTAGCAGTTCTGGCGAGACGCCTTTGCTTGTAGGTTTTGGCAGCTTTCCGAATTTTAGCTAAAAGCTGTTTTCTCATCTGAGGTTCCGCGCCGTAATTAAGTTGTGCTTCGGGGTTGAGACCAAGATACACTTGCTCTTCCCAGCAGTTGGCTTCTTTGCCGATATATTCAATACCAGAGACTACGATATGCCTTCTCTTCCGTTAAAATCCGCGAATGGAAACGGCATCTAGGGGAACCGAATGGTCAATCATCCTGGGTGTGGTGATGGTACCGTTCATGTCCATGTCGAAAGTCACGGCAGCAAACCTCGCATGATTGGTTAGTGCCCCGGTATTGGTTACCCATCTACCCTGGCAGGGATGATCGATAAATGGTACATGCGTATGTCCAATGAATATATTTTCTATTTTTTCCGGATGCTCTACTTCGGGTAGGTTGGTAATGGCTGATGATAAAAGTGGCACCAACTTTTCGGCGCCCCTACGCCACTCCACTATTGGCATTGCCGGCCGTTCTCCCCTGAAATTCAGGGTGCGCCCCACCAAGGATGCTTTCGCTGTTTTTACATTGTAGATGGGGCGTTCGACATAGGCCCCTGACATCACCTCGTCGCCATGAAAGAATACGGTTTTCTCATTGGGTTGATAGGCGTGATCGTGGAAGAAGAAACGATTCGACTGCAGTGCTTTTGCCTGTGCGATAAAGTCATCCAGCGCTTCATGGTTGCCCAGCACAAAGTGAATTTCTTTTTCCGGATATGTTTGCATTATTTTTTTGAGCCATTCGATAGAATCCGCCGCCGTCTTTTTGACATCCCGGGTGTATTGCAATTCGAAAATATCACCGTTGAGGACAATGACATCGGCTTGCTGCATGGCGGCATTAACATCCCGCCGGAGTTCTGACTGTTCAGGATCGTCATAGAGAGAATCGTAGTTCGATGTTTGGTCGCCCCACAGGTGCAGATCCGAAGTTACAAAATATTTCTTGGTAGGTCCATTGAGAGGCACGAGTGAGCGTTGTGGGTTTTTTTCGCGATCTTTTTGTAACAATGGCTCTACGCGCCTGGTGATGCCGTTTTCTATTTCGATATGAAGGGGACCGAATTTGGCAAAGCGTGATACCACCGCTGCGCCGGTGTTGTAAAAATATTTATCTTTATAATGCACCTTATAAGGTTGGTGGGTATGGCCAGAAAACACATGATTGCTTTCTTTAAAAGCGCTGCTCAACCCCTCCGTATCAGAGGCTTCCAGCTTGGTGTAAATCATGTCGACCATATTGGTAACACCATGCCATACATTCTGCGTTTTATGGTAAATCCCGTTAAACCATTCGTAGGCCGCACGTGCCGGGCGTTTTAACTCGCTTAACTGCCTGCGACGGTGGTGTTCGATGGATTTGATTTCTATGGATGGAGGCGCAGCATCATTATTATTCAGCGCAGCGGCACATTCCTTCTGTTTGGTATATGCCTTGATGTATTTCGCCACACCAAGATATTCATCGCCATGGACAAACAAACTGTCGTTTAACTGAAAATAATGTTCGTGGAAATGAAACTGTTTGCCATAGTGTTCATCTTGCTCGAGTGCATGCATAGCTTTAATGAAGGGGATGAATGTTTCGTGGTTGCCCAGCACAAAGTGGAAGTTGGTATCAGGAGTATTATCCATGCGGTCTTTCAGCCATTGCACCGCTTCCTTTATTTTTTCTTCCGGCTTCTTGCAACACTCGATGTCGAAAATATCGCCGTTTAAGACGACATGTGTGGCCGTCTTGAAAGATTCAAAAACCTCTTGCCGTCTTTCCCATGCTCCATCAGCGTCGTAGTGATCTTTCAGTGCTTTTTTCTCTTCGGGTGTTAGGTGGTTTATTCTTTCTTTGATTTGCGCTGGCGTGCAGCGTTGCTCTACTTCTTGTTCGACCGCGCGTTGGTCATCTTTGGTTAAGTCGCCGAGAGGTTTATCGATGGTGCCACCGCTTTCTTGGTAGAGCTGATAATATATTTCGAAAAACGGATTATCACCCTTGCTGAAATTGGAAACGCCGGAATATTTGTGCAGGTCGGAAAGCACGACAACTTTACAATCATCCTCATGTATCCGGTGATGTGTTGTCTTGAAAGACATAAGGAACTGATAACCTCGTTACTGATGCTGCGCAAAAAGCGTTGTGTTGTTTGCCAGCGCAGTTGATAATTTCTTGTATTTCCTAGTAAATAAGGATAATTCTAATATAGAAATGGTCGCACTGCAAACGCTACCTTTCATATTTCTTTGTTTTTGCTATGCTGCTAGCATATGAGCGTTCTGCAAATAACGCGTGGAGAAATCCGTCCCCTGGCGGAAATAAGTTTGAAAAATCTTAGGTTTAAGCTGATATTGATCCATGCCTAAACATCCTCTCCATTTGCCCACACAGTCTCTGGTACAACACGAGCCGCGCATACTCATTCTATCCGCGTCGGTGGGTGCGGGACATGGGCGCGCCGCTGAGGCAATCGAGTTAGCCTTAAAAGAGCGCTTGCCAAATGCAACGGTGAAGAATGTCGATGTGCTTACATTGACCAATTCCTTGTTCCGTACAGCCTACAGTGATGGGTATTTTGAAATGGTCAGACGTGCCCCGCATGTAACCCGTGCGCTGTATGATAAATTAGACAAGCCGCATGCAGAGGGTTTGGTCAAGAGCATAGGGCGTGGTTTCTGGAATGCCAACCTTCGTAAATTGACCAAACTACTTAAGCAGCAACCACCATGGGATTTAGTAATCAACACCCATTTCCTGCCACCGGAAATCATCGCCCACTTACGTAACACCAAGCAAGTCAATTTCCCACAGGCAACCGTGGTCACCGATATTGATATACAGGGCCTGTGGTTCACCAAGCCTTGTGATGCCTATTTCGTTGCTAACCAGGAAGCCGGTGTTTATCTAAAGAAACTCGGAGTCGATCCTGAAAGTGTTCATGTCAGCGGCATTCCCGTCCATCCAGTCTTTACCGAAAAAAAAGATCGCGATGAATGTCGCCGTAAACACGGATTTTCTCCCGATCAACCACTGGTGCTACAGATGGCTTCCGGCCAGCGCGGTGCTGGCGTCAATGAACCGATCTACCGCTCATTGCGCGATGATATTACTGAGCCCACTCAGATCTGCGTCGTCACTGGCAAAAATGCAGCTCTTAAACAGCAGCTGGAGGCTATCGGCCCACACCCAAAACATTCCTGCAAGATTATGGGGTTCACTAAAGAGGTCGATGAGTTGATGGCTGCAGCGGATCTAGTAATCGGCAAGCCCGGCGGATTGACGATCTCCGAATCTTTGGCACGCGGCTGTCCTATGGTGGTGGTTGATCCCATCCCAGGGCAGGAAGAACGAAACAGCGACTTCCTTTTGCAGAATCAATGCGCCATTAAACCCCTTCATCTTGAAACGCTTGGCCATCAGGTCAATGAGTTGCTCAATGATCCAGCCCGTCTGCAGCAAATGAAGGAATCGGCTCTTCGCTGCGGTCGCCCAGACGCCGCCCGTGATGTAGCTGAACAATGCGTACGACTTCTTACCGCACGCGGTGTGTTGAAAACGGAACAAAAGATAGCAGATATTGGCACGGCTGACCAAGGATCTGGCTGGATAGCACACACACGCACCGCGGGAACCAAGCTGTCGGAGTCTCCGTTTCCCCAACCGTCGCATGATCTTAAAGGCCGTAGGCAAGGATGAATCTAAATGGTAGTCGCGATTAGATGCAATCGAAGCTAATCCGCAACCGTTCCTTGAAGTCGTTCGTGAGAATAAGGAGCGGTCTTTAAAACCAGATTTTAAACAACGCGTCCTATCGATGGCAGATGCCACGACCCGATTATCACATCATGCGTTACATCTGGGTATGGCAGGGCCTGTGGTATTCAGCGGCGAGTTTCTCAGTCTTTTGACCGATACGGCTCCGGATATTGCAACGGGTATCCTGCAAGTCTATATCACTGGGTTGATAGGTATGGTTGCCACCAGCACATTAGCGCCGACCGCTGTGAAGTATATGCATAGCCTTGCGAAAAACTCGCGGGAATGGAGCGTATCCGAGCAGCAGCGCTGGCTGGGGAAATTCCGGGATGATCTCTCTCACATGCCCGAAAAGACAAAGCGCCTGCTGGCAGAATCGGATCCAATGATTTTTATTCTCGATAGCCAGTTCCATTTCCCCGGCTGGACCGCAATCATCAATTTGTCATAGGCGAGTCTGACTCCCAATCGCAATTGCTCCTCCAATTTGAAGAAGCATTCCAGCAAGATATACGCAGCATTAAGGCTAAATGTTTTGTGCTGAAAAACAGCGTGAAAAAGATTTTTTGGGAGGGTTGGATGTATCCGAAAGGAGGCTCCCTTGGCGCAGAAATATTGGTGGAATGCGAACATATGATGTGTAGTCTGACAAAAAATAATCACATGTCGGAAAAGGACGCGCTTAAGCGCATTCAGCATTATCTGCCCAAAACCGGCGCGCTTTATGCACAGTATCTGGACATGGAAACAAAGCTATTGGATGAGATTGAAAGGATAAAACGCCAGGAGCACACGCATTATGACAGCGATCGGCTTCTACCTGGAACAATCAAGAGACAATTCTTCGGCAGAAGATGTACGGAATAGCTCTTGGGGAAAGCGTTTATTAGATAAGCCACCGGCACAGGTCGTCGAAAGATCGTGATCCTGCTAATATTTGTATTGATAAGGCCACGCTTCATAGCCCAAGGCTTTCTTATGCCAGCATCCTCTCAGCTATCTTCGATTGTTCCTTGAAGGTGGACCATCATCATGATTACGAAAATACTCAACGCTGCGCCTGCTGGGCAGAATGCCGGCACTGTTTACATAGCCACCTTCAGGTCGTTTTATATCCTCATCAAGTATTTCGCCCCTGAACAAAGATGCGGCACTTGTTCCAAATTCTTTTCGGTAATATTCCTGAAATTGCTCAATGGCCTTTTCCTCCAGTTGTCCTACGCGTTTTTTTGTAATAGGCTTGCCTAGGGATCGATTATAATACTTATTTTCTGCGCCGGGCATGATAGCTGCGGTTTCTTTCTGGTTGAGATCTTTTCCATCAATTAATCCAAAACGATGGCAAAGAACTTCTGCATAACGAGGGGTCATTTTATCAATAATTCTCATTATGCGCCCGTGTAATTCGTCATTTGCAGCTTCATCGGCAGGTTGAGGAGATTTTCTATTGGCAATTGTCTCCATTACAGTATGAGCTTCATTCTCATCGCCGTTTCCAATATCAATATCAAGACTTTCCATATTGACCAGTAAATCATATTTCCTCGGATTGCTGCGACGGCTCCGCACACCAAGAGTATAATCTCCGACCACCTGATTTAATCTCAATGCGAGGTAATTGCTGTAATGTGTAGTAAAGCTAGCTTCAGGACCTATTTGGTAGGTAAACAATGCTGGTACCAGACAGCCATCATAAGTTAATGAATCAACCCCATCGAATCCAATACGATTTGAATGTGCCATCTCAACGATACGTACTCTTTTATTTTTAAAATTTGAATGGAGTTCCCAAAGTGTACGAGCCAACAGTGTGCTATCCTCACGGTTGACAAACTCTAATCTCCGTTCCCGCAACGCATGAGCGAAGCCTTTACCTTTGCCAGAGCTACTTTCATTAGCATAAAAACCATATTTATTGGCATGTTCGGCCCATTTATAAATAATGCGCTCAATTATAGCATGATTGAGCGGTCGGTGCCCACCTTGTGAATCAAGTCCACTATAATCACTAGCATCGTCCAGTAAGGACAACGTGTCGGAAAACTTTATTTTATTAGGCGCATATTTAGTCAAAAATTTTGCGGGCTTAATGTCGGTAAATGCGAGTTCGTACAGCAACTCTGCAGCTTTGGATGTCCTGTCAAGTATGGATTGCTTGGTTTTATCTTTTACCTTCTGTTTTGTATGGTCACATTCTATGGAATACTCCAGCAGGCGTTGAGCTTGGTAACGCCCAACAAAATCCTGCCACTCAGCCTCGGTTGGCGGAGAGAGTTTATTGGTATAGGGGATGGTAATATTATTCATATGAGTTGTTTCTTTTGCCATATTTTTTGTGCGTGATTTAAATCTGATTTAACTCATAAATATCGCCAATAGTGTGACGGTTGTGTTAAGATTAATAAGCAATTGATTTATAATGGTCTTAACGTACGAACATGGTAGGATATTGGACAATATTCACAGCATTGTAATACTGCTTTAGCTGCTTGTTGGGGTTTTTAAGTGCAAATCGTCCGCACATATTTTGAGATTATTTATTCTGCTTTTGGACAGTTTTTCGCGGTGCCGTTGAGACAGTAATTCGCCTAGTGATCCTATTTTTCGGTAAAATGTAGATCGACTCATTCCTAAGCCATCAGCGGCTTCAGTTTACCATCCAAGGAGATGTTACGAATAAGGGTTCAACTCTTACTCTTAAAATTACCAAGGAATAGAATGTCCTTGATAGCTTCCCCACAGAAAAATCTCTTACTTATGCACAGAACGAATCAACTAAGAATGTCTTCTGGATGAATCTCCAAACGAGGATGCCGAAATGCCCGCTAGAGAGAACTGGGTGAAAGCCGGTTATTTTAACGATTAAATCTATCTCTCCATCCTCGTTTGCCTGGCGGAGTGGCGGGAATTGCGCCAGTCAGGGCGCATAGGCCGGAAAATATCTCTGGCATAAGGAGTTATGGTGCTTCGCAACATATTCGGAACTGCAACCCCGTTTTATTTCTATCTGCAAACGAGGATGTCAAAAAGCCCAACAGAGAGAATCGAGTGAAATGCGGCTTTTTTCTCTCCTATTTTACTCTCTCCGACCTCATTTTAAACGTGAGCGGCGCGCACAGTACGGCACACGGGGGATATATATAACTTATTGTTATACAACAATAAAACTGGTGCTGCTGAGAGGAATCGGACCTCCGACCCCGTCATTACCAATGACGTGCTCTACCACTGAGCTACAGCAGCGTACAAAAATAGAGGGCGGAAAATGCCATAGGAAAGCCGCAATGGCAAGCCCTTAACCAATAAATATTTGCAATAAGTGCCGATTTTCTGCACAATAGGCGTTCTGCTTTAACCATTATAAGAAACTATGCGCCGCACCCAGTCATTGCCCTCCACCCGGAAAAAATCAGCCAAAGACCGGCTGGCCAAAGCGCTTAAGGCCAACCTGCAACGCCGCAAAAAAGCTGGAAAAACGGCACGAGCCAGCGCATGAGTGAAATTATTCACGATAAAAAACATAAAAAAGCGTTGCTTAAGAAAAACCGCCTGCATCAGGAATTGTTCCAGTTATTGCGCCTACGCCGGGTGGATGAAGAGCGCGTCAAAGGCCTGGAAGCCGCTAAAAAGTCCAAACCGGCGGAAAAAAGCCCTGAATGGGAAGATAAGGTCGCTACTATCCGGAACCGCTTAACCGGCAAAAAACGCGTCTCGCGCGAGCGCTGGAACCGCTTCGCCACCACGGGCGATAGCGGGGGTAGGGGACTTTAGCGGGGCCTTCGACCCCAGCCGCCAGTACTCAAGTGTGTTGCAACTGGTTCAACGCGGTCTATCAATGTTCTTATTGCTAGTTCAGCCTGGTTAGAAGATAAATCAATCAGGCGGCTTTTCAATAAATTACCTGATTGGTCAGCCTCATCAAATGCTTTTTGGCTTGACAGCAATTGCGAATTGAGCGTGTTGGTTACAAAATCCCGTACTATAAACATCCCAGGATCCTCTGCCTTCGCCCCGGGGAAATAAGTATCGATCCATTGTTGGATGACTTGTTGTGCCTCTTTTCCGAGACTCCTCAAATTTCTATATTGCTTTACTCCCACCATATCTGTATGTCCCTATAAAGCTTAATCAATATACCAGTTAATAATGCCATGACTAATAGGATTTGCAATATAAAACCTATCAAAACTATTGAATAGGCAATAAAAATCGCTAAAATTCGCGCTCTTTAATCTGCGATGAGCGCGATGTGGCACTTTCGTTCCAACAACTCATTTTGAACCTGCACCAGTTTTGGTCGGAGCAAGGCTGCGTCATTTTGCAGCCGTATGACATGGAGGTGGGTGCCGGGACGTTCCATCCGGCCACGGTGCTGCGCGCGCTGGGCCCTGATCCGTGGAAAGCGGCGTATGTGCAGCCGTCGCGCCGTCCCAAAGATGGCCGCTACGGCGAGAATCCCAACCGCCTGCAGCATTATTACCAATACCAGGTGATCCTAAAACCCTCGCCGGACAATATTCAGGAATTGTATTTAGATAGCCTACGCACCATCGGCATCGATCCCAATGCGCATGATATCCGCTTCGTCGAGGATGACTGGGAAAGCCCGACACTCGGCGCCTGGGGGCTAGGCTGGGAAGTCTGGTGCGACGGCATGGAAGTGACGCAATTCACCTATTTCCAGCAGGTCGGCGGCATCGAATGCAAGCCGGTGTCCGGCGAAATCACCTATGGGCTCGAACGCTTGGCCATGTATATCCAAGGCAAGGAAAATGTCTACGATCTCGATTTCAACGGCAAAGGCGTGACCTACGGCCAGATTTTCCTCAAAAACGAGAAAGAATTCTCCGCCTATAATCTTGAATACGCCAACACCGAGAAGTTGCTGACGCATTTCACCGACGCCGAGTCCGAATGCCAGGCATTGATTGCAAAAAAACTGCCGCTGCCGGCCTATGACCAGTGCATCAAAGCATCGCATTTATTCAATTTGCTCGATGCGCGCGGCGTGATTTCGGTTACCGAACGCGCGGCGTACATTGCAAGAGTGCGGGCATTGGCGAAGGCGTGTTGCGAAACATACGTGGAGAAAGCTACATGATGTTCAAAATGCTGCATAGCAAGCTGCACCGCGCGCGGGTGACGCATTCCGAGCTGCATTACAACGGCTCGCTCGGCATCGACCGCGATATGCTTGATAAGACCGGCATGCTGCCCGGCCAGCAGATTGATGTGCTGAACGTCAATACTGGCCACCGCTTCACGACGTACATCATCGAGGAGCCGCGCGGCAGCAAAACCATCGGCGTCTATGGCGCGGCGGCGCACCTGGCTAAGGTCGGCGACATCGTCATCGTGCTGGCCTATGCGCTGATGGATGAAATCGAAGCCAAGAGTTTCAAGCCCATAACGCTGACGCTCGATGAAAAGAATAATGTGATAGACAATGCCTGATCTTCTCCTCGAACTTTTCTCCGAAGAAATTCCAGCGCGGATGCAGGAAGAGGCCACCGAATTTTTGCAAAATCAAATACTTTTTGGCTTGAAGAAATTAGCGCTTTTACCTCCAGTTGGTGAAGGATCAAAAGTATTTG
>Ga0206952_10037_pt1 | contig 43812 bp, 36 predicted proteins | sample Alteio_BWOrgHeat_39_FD_152966 | JGI IMG/M metagenome (GOLD analysis project Ga0206952, IMG submission 152966) | Enriched cells from forest soil in Barre Woods Harvard Forest LTER site, Petersham, Massachusetts, United States -... | ecosystem: Environmental > Terrestrial > Soil > Temperate forest >... | reverse complement strand
GTATTTATAAAAACCTCGTATTGGACTTCGCATCGACCCTTCGGCTCACTCGCCTTACCTTTCCGACGTGTCAGTGGCAAAGCCGATTCCGTGACAGCACTTTTACTCAAGGGACGGTAATTTGTCAATATGATTAACACCGTCAGGGTATACCAATATTTTATTTTATGTGCTTGACACGTTTACTGTGAGTATGTATAAGTTTGCCCCCGGAAGGGCGTTCCGCTAGCTCACCCGCCTCCTGAGAGGGCAAACCAAGAGATGGCGCCACGCAAAAGAACGCCCTTCTCCTGGAGCCCAGCATGCCGACGTTAATCTTGCGATCTCCTTTTGGCAGCCATCACTTGCGTTCAACCGATACGCCGGTGCCCTACTTCCGCCCAGCTTGGCTCCGTTGGGCGAATTTCACACTCTGTCCTCACTGCCGTACAAACCGCCGTTGTGCCTTGCTGGCGAGACCGGATGAGTCGGTGCCAATTGTTTCTCGGTCGGACGGTGTAAATTTTCATCTCGTCTTAGGAGGCAAACCAATTGAATATCCCACCAAAAATGCGAAGGGTAAGACCGAGATGATGTCGGTGGGTTTCTGGTACGTGCACGAGGCGAACGGCGGTTTGACAGAGAGCGTGGTCGTCCTTTTGCGGAAGCCGCCAAGAAGGGAACCCGCTCTGCTGGTCTGCCTAGATAGAGTGGCAGACAAGCTGCACAACAAACTATGCAGGTCGGCCTTACTTCCCCCCGCTTATGAATTTGATGGCATTCGGCTGCACGAGGTCCCGTCAGTCATGCGGACAACGCTTGTGGTCACTCTCTCGGAGCTATGATGCGGTTAACGCGTCTCAAAGTTCAAGCAGGAGAATTACAATGAAAAAGCCATCTTTGTCAGCATTTCTTTTGCTCTGTGTCTCTCTGGCGATCCCGCGTATCGGTGCGACTCAGGATCATGACCGCAAGCCCGATTTGCTCGTCGATGACGATAAGGTTCAATGCCCCACGGCGGCCTTTACGTCGATTCAGGACGCCATCAACGCTGCAAACCCCGGCAGTCTGATCCGCGTTTGTCCCGGCACATACCCAGAGCAGCTCTCCATCACCAAATCATTGAGCATCGAAGGGGACAATGGCGCCATCGTGATGCCCAGCAATATGGTGGCAAACACCACCGGTTCTTCCGGTGCTGCAATCGCTGCCGCTATCCTCGTCAAGAATGCTGCGAATGTCGGAGTCGAAGGTCTCATCGTGGACACCACTTCCAACGGAATAACGGAGTGCTCTCCGGATCTCATCGGCATCCTCTACCAGAATTCTTCGGGCCGTATCGAACACAACGCGGTGCGAAATACGAAACTGTCCGCTTCTCTTAATGGCTGTCAGAGCGGTGATGGCATCGTTGTCCAAAGTCTAGGCGGCGAAGCCTCCAAAGTCAGCATCGACGACAACAGCGTCCACGACTATCAGAAGAACGGTATCACCGGCAACGAATCGGGAACCGAAGTGACCATCACCGACAACGTTGTCACTGGCCTTGGCCCCACCAACGGTGCCGCGCAAAATGGCATTCAAATCGGTTTCGGCGCGAAGGGCGTTGTCATACGGAATACCGTCACTGGCAACGTGTGGTCTCCCTGCCTTTCTCTTGCAAACTGCGCATTTAACGCCACCGGCATACTTGTCTTCGAATCCGATGACGTGCGTATTGAGCGCAACTCCGTTGCCACAAACCAGGTCGGCGTCTTCGCTGGGGGAAAGAACGCCAAGGTCGAGTCCAACAACATCTCTAATTCTCTGATTCTTTTTGGAATCGATTTGGCCGGTGACAACAATCTTGCCAGGAGCAATCACGTCACCAATAGCGGTCAAGCTGCCGTCCTGATCGAGGGGAACAACAACAGCGTTCAGGGCAATGAGCTCACGGAAGCGCCCGTTGGGATTTTGAAGCTGTCCGGCACCGTCGGAAACACTCACTCGGGCAATTCATTCTTTGACATTCTGATTCTCGTGCAGGACCCCGCCTCAGGGGGCATAGTTCACGTTGCCCCTCAGCGATAGGTTTAGCGCTGTCGATGGATTCGGACACCGCATTGTGAATGCAGGATGCCGCGGATCTTCCCGTACTGCCCTTAGCCCTCAAGTCGGCTATTAATTCCATCCGAAGGGTGAAGGAATCTCCCGAGAACACCGTCGACAGCCCTAACTGCCGCCCCTCCAGGTCACCTCGCACCAGCGCGAGCATCTCAACCGATGCGTTCGTTCCAATCTGGAACAGGTCGCTCGTCTAGAGTGAATTCCGTTGCCGGTTATTCCCCGGAAGCCCGTGAATGACAGGTCCCCACCACAACCTTGCAAAACGGTCCAGCAATTGCACTGGGGAAGGTTCAGCAACGATCTCGGGTTTCTTTCTCTTTTTCGAACTTTCTCCTGATGGCGAGAAGATTGTGAGGGAACATTTTATACGGTTGGAAAAGACGATTCATGGCGGTCCCGATTCCTTTTTGGACTTGCGCGCTATTGCTGTTACCAACTGCTTGCCTTGTAGCGTTCTCGATGGAATAATCCCGCTATGATTATTGCCGACCGCCTCCGCGAACTGCGCGAGGCAAAGCAACTCTCCCAAGGTGACATCGAAAAGCGCACGGGCTTACTTCGGTGTTATGTCTCCCGCGTTGAAAATGGTCATACAGTTCCGGCCATCGAAACTCTGGAGAAAATGGCTCGCGCTTTAGAGGTCCCACTCTATCAACTCTTCTACGACGGCGAGGAGCCGCCCAAACTGCCGAATCTGTTCCATGGGAAGTCATCTGCCGAAATCGCATGGGGTAGCTCAGGCAAAGATGCGCGATTTCTGAGTAAGCTACGCCGGGCATTGGGCAAAGCCAACGAACAAGACCGCAAGCTGGTTCTGCATATGGCGCAGAAGATGTCCATTCGCTAAGCGGATTTGCTCCGTCGGTCTTTGCCAATTGGAATTCAAGGCAGACTGCGCACGCCGTCACGCATTCCAGATTTCCACCCACGATTTGTGCGATACCGTCATTCGTCGCCGGGGAATAGCATTCGGGAAACGGCAGCCGGCGATCCCTGTCCTAGCTGGTACCGTCGTTCGGATTCTTAATCTGAAGAGGACAATCTAGCAATTACTACATATATTGCGACTTTACTTCTCATGATACGGTTATATCCAAAAGAACACATGGCAGACATTTTATATTGAAGTCCTGAAGACCTATTGCTTGAATATAAGCATCACGAGGTCCTGATGGATAACGCCGAGCTACCAGGTACCCCCCCTGTTGCCCCCGCGCCGGTCGCGCAGGTTCAGGCCATAATGCAGAGGGTTGCTCGCGTGCAGCGGTGGATATGGTCCTCTGGAATTCTAGTAACGTTGTTGTTGACGCTGGGAATCGCATCCTTCGCGTTCCCCGGTTTGCTCTCGGAACAGAATGAGTTCTATACATTTAACCTAAATTTGGCCGTTCGTGGCCTGGTCGGACTCGTCTTGCTTTTCAATATCTACACAGTTTATCAGCAGTCGCAAATCCACGGACTCCAGTCCGGCCTCAAAAAACAAATCAGTGCATTTGACAGGTTAGAAGACCGCACTGAGCAAGTATACAAGATAGCGTCTCTCGATGGCCTTACGGGTCTTTACAATCGGCAATCCGGGGAGCTGCGCCTCGCCGAAGAAATTTCGAGATCGCAGCGACATTCCAGACCCTTCACCGTTCTTATGTTGGACATAAACGGGCTGAAACAAATCAATGATACTTTCGGACACCCGGCTGGTGATCTCATGCTTAGATATTTTGCAGAGCGATTGCAGAGCGCGGTTCGGGGTTCGGATGTCCCAATCCGCCTTGGAGGAGATGAGTTCTTGGTTTTGTTGCCCGAGTGCAAAATCAGCGAGGTACATTTCGTACTTGACCGATTAAAAGGAATGACATGTGACTTTGACGGACACCAAATCCCGCTTGAGTTTGCTGCCGGATGGACCAACTATATTCCCGGAGAATCGTCTCAGAAGTTGATCATGCGCGCAGATGCCGCTCTATATGCCAATAAACGCATAACCGCAGAAAAGCGCAGACAAGATAAAGCGATTGAAACAATTCAGCCCGGCCAGTCGTCGGGCGGGGAGTCGTCCAACGGCCACGCCACAAGCACTCTTACACGGAGAGAATACCAAGTTCTCCAGCTGCTGGCTCAGGCCAAGAGCAATAAAGAGGTTGCAGGGGTCCTGGGACTCAGCGTTAGGACAGTTGAGACTTATAGAGCCAAGATAATGGCCCAGCTGGATGTACATTCCGTGAGCGAGTTAGTTCTCTACGCAGTGCGTAAAAATATTGTAAAATTAGAAGACCCCGGAGAGTAGCTTAGTTTCGTCAATTCTAGGCTTCTTTGGCAAACAACCAAGCCAATCCTTCTGCCCCGGCTTCCAGCTAGAAACCGGTTCACGCCGACCTGGGCACCCTCTAGTAGTCCACGGTAAGTAAAATACCTCTATAGACCAGCGATTTTTAGTAGAACTCGGTATTGACCCCGCGCGGCGTTGCGTATCATATAGGTACTAACAAAGCACTGGTGACGATTACGGATTAGTACCGGGGCGAATCGCAGCTGGCATGGCACTACTGTCAACCTGACCCCGTTTCGTGCTTCTCGTCCGTGCGCGCCAGGTTCCCTGCTGCAGTCGATTGTCGGGAGGCCTATATGATTCGAGTATTTCTCGCCAGCGATGATCCTAATTTCAGCCAAACTCTTTGTGAGTACCTAATCGTTCAACCCGATATTAGAATCTGCGGGAAAGCGGCAGTGAGCCTCAGAGCGGCTCGTGAAGCCAGCAGACTTCATGCTGATATAGCTATTCTTGAAATGCCGATCGTGGATGACCTAGAAATCGTCGATTGCTTCAAGAAGCTTTCTCCGAATCTTCCACTTCTCCTGGTTTCTGGACATGTCAACTGTGAGGCCGAAAAGCAAGCCTTATCACACGGGGCGGATGCGGTCTTTCCGAAGGAAGACGACCCCAAGTCCCTCGTCCTGAACGCGCGGGCGATTCATGATTTGATTGCACCTTAACGTGTGTGGCGTCTAAGGGGGAACGGCTGCAGGCGTCCCCGCAAGGAGGTTACCGAGATGGAACTCTTCTCGATCTGTAAGAATCCGAGATGTCGCTTTGTTCTGGACCGGCGTGTACTCGTGGAAATGCAGGAAAACCCGCAATCCCTGAGCAACTGTCCGGTTTGTGGGGGGGCCTGGTCATCCTCATGCCCATTCTGCGGTCGGGCCCTAACCATCAATTTTGTTAGCGGACTACCTCACTCCGCGTGTTGCGGACAGAGGTTGCGTGTGAAAGCAAAAGCTGCTTAATTGAAGCGGCAGCGCCTGATTAACGCGCAGATCGGACAAGTGGAATTGGCCAAAGCTAGATGTCCGGCACCCTTGAATGGCCGTCAGATTCCACCTGTTTCTGGGCTCGCTTAAGCGTGGTGCTGTAGAAAGCCGGACAGCAACTGGACCGAATTTACGGCGAGATTCCATTGAGCGGTTCGAAGTGATTTGAGCGTCTGGCAGGGACGGGAAGGGAGCAGGAGAATGATGCCAAGCCGCGCGAAGCAGTACCATTTGAGCAGCTTTACCAAACCGCGAAAGGATATCGCAGAATTGGAGGCGCGGCTGACGCGGGCGACGAATGTGTTGTCCGAATTATACGAGCTTCTTGAGGAGTACGGTCCATGCTGGTACACGCAGGCCAAAGAAGAGAGAGCCGCGTCTACACTGCGCCTGCTGAGAAACGGTTGAAGAACGGTTTAGAGACAGCGGAAATTCCCGTCGGATCCTCTTCGTCTGGTGCAGGACTGGGTATAACGTGACCTCTACTGTACGTTTCCCCCGCTTTTCATCCCTTCGCGTCGATCCCTCCCCACGCGCTTAACACGTGTATCTAGTTAGGGTATGTGGTGTGCAGTAAATATAATTGATTCCCGCCTGTCAAAGAGGCCCCCTGTGAAGTCCACCTGCTCCTCCCTTCGGTCTGTTCCCACGCCCTCGGCCTGCTTCATCAGATTGACGCTTGTTGTTTTGGCACTCGCCGTGGTCGCGCTGCTGATTTAACCCGCCTGAGATTGCCCTGCGCTCACGGTAACTTCCATTTTGCGGCCGATGGAATGAGAGGCTACACGTAAAGACAAGCTGGGCGAACCTCTGAAGAAGGACCAGCAAGAGGCCCAGACGCCGCGGGTTTGTCCGGATGTGCGGACACGCAGCCGTGGACCGCGATTCCCTCCAAATATTCTTATGTTCTTGCGACACATTTTTCTTCGCAAACACTGAATAGGTAGATAGAGGGAAGTTCACGCGGAAACTCCTTTTTGCTGCTGGGTGGCGTCAAGACGCAACGGGCGAGATTTCCGGCGGCAAGCCTAGCGTGTCTTCGGACCAGTGCGTTCCAGCTGCGATCACCAGCAGGTATCGGGTTGCGTGGACTTCCTTCGTATCTTTCTGCGGTTCAAATCTGTCTGCGAGGTCTCGAAATGAAAATATGCTGGATTGCGATTCATCGTTGGCGGCATTCCGCTCGAGTCGGGTTGGCATTTCTTCTGGGTCTTTTCCTTGCCACATCGGCACTCGCTCAGGCAGCCGGCACTTCTCCCTGGGAAAACGCCGTGGGTGTTCTCCAGCAAGCGTTCACCAGCACCATCGCGCGCGGGCTTTCGCTAGTCGCGATTGTCGTCTCCGGGCTCACCTTCGCCTTCGGCGAAGGCGGCTCGAAGCGTGTTCTTGCCGGCGTTCTCTTTGGCGTAGGCATGGCCATCGCCGCCGTCAACTTCATGGCTTGGCTCTTTCCGTGAGACCGGGCGTCTGAATCTGGACTGTCGAGAGCCTTATGGCGAACGCAAGACGTATCAATCGGGTGCATCGAGCGCTCTCCCGGCCCCTCACCATCCTCGGGGCCGAGCGGAGGCTGTTCTTTTTCGCCATGTGCCTTGGGGCCGGTACGTTCAACCTGCTCAATAGTTTGCTCGGCGGTTTGCTGATCTTTGCAGTGCTGTATGCCCTTGCTCGCTGGGCTACCAAAACCGATCCGCAAGTCCTGCGCTTTCTGCTAACCGCAGCCGCATTGCGCAGCCAATACGACCCCATGAAGTTCACGCCAATCGCAGTCGAGAGGGATGGGCATGTTCAGCCTTAAACGAATCTTCAAGAACTATGAGGAGACCGGCTCGCTCAACGAACGGGTAAACCTCTACGGATTCATTGGCCCCGAAGTGTTCCTCACGAAAGCGGGCGAGCCCGGCCTCATTCTCGAAGTGCGCGGCGTGGACTACGAGTGCCTGGACGGAGCAGCACTTGATGCATTGACCAAGCGGCTCGAATCCGCCCTGAAGCTCTTTGGCGACGATTATCGCATCTACCAATACCTCTTCAAGCGTAACAACGAGACCATTCCCTACAAACTCTACGGCAACCCGGTCGTGGACGCGGCGATCCAGAACCGCATTGCCCACCTCGGTAGCAAGGCCGACGCCCTCTTTTCCCTCTCTATCTATTACGTGATTCTGCACCGGGGATCGCCGATTTCACACTCGCTCGGAAACGCGCTCGCGCAATTCCCGACGAACCCCCGGAAGTCGCTCGCCGAACTTTCCGCCCGCTTCTTCTCGAAAAAGCAAGCGCTGGTCTTGGGGAACGAAATCGCCAAGGCCGAGGCCGCTCTCCTTCAGAAGACGCGAAGCTTTGCGCTCCAGGTCAGTGATTTTCTGCCCGTACGTATTCTCGGCAAGCAGGAAGCGTTCCGCGTTCTAAAAAGGACCCTCAATTTCCACCCCGGCAAACTCGAACTCGCCAAACTCAAATACGACACCTTCCTCGACTACTATCTCTGCGAATCACATCTCGAATGCCACCGCGGCCATCTGCGCGTCGACGACTACTACGTCAAAGTCTTGACGTTGAAAGAGCCTTCCCCCCAAAGCTTTCCGCTCATCTTCAGACGCCTTCTCGAAGTGGAGGCCAACTACTACGTGGTCACCGAATGGAAGAAAGAAGATTCCGGAAAGACCCGTCGGGCCATCCAGGCCAAACGCCGCCACTTCCACAACACGAAGCGTTCGTTCTTCAGCCAGGTCAACCTGAACGACGCTCCCGCGCAAGACACGCTCCTCGACGACTCGAAGGAGTCGCAGGTCCGCGAGCTCGGGGAAAGCATGAAGGAAATCGAGCTGCATGGGAACTACTTCGGCCAGTTCTCACTGACCGTTGTCATCTACGATCTCGCCCCTGCCAAGGTCGAACAAGCGTGCGCGGAATTCTACAAAGTGTTCAGTGTCCATGACGCGCAGCTCTATGAAGAAAAATACAACCTCCTGAATGCCTTCCTCGCGGCGGTCCCCGGCAACCACAGTTTCAACCTGCGGTACCTGTATCTGCTCAACACCAACTACGCGGATTTTTCGTTTCTTTTCACGCTGCACGGCGGGGAGCCCCGCAACCGGCATCTCCGCCAGGAATACCTCGCGGTACTTGAAACCAACCACCACACACCGTACTTCCTGAACCTCCACTACCGTGATGTCGCGCATAGCATGATCCTGGGCCGGACCGGGGCGGGGAAATCGTTTCTTCTCAACTTCCTCATCACCAACTTGCAGAAATACGATCCGCACACATTCATCTTCGACCTTGGCGGGAGTTTTGAAAGCCTCACACAGCTCTTCGGAGGCTCCTATGTCCGCGTCGGCCTCGAGTCCGAGAATTTCAAGATCAACCCGTTTTCGCTCCCGCCCACGAAGGAAAATCTCGATTTCCTCGCTCTCTTCCTGAAAGTCCTGATCCAGGGAGCACGCGCGGGGGAGCTCGACCCTGCCGTCGAACGCGGTCTCTACCAACAAATCGAGAATCTGTACGCCATTGATCCCGCGCTGCGCACGCTGGGCGTGCTCGCGAATACCCTCAGCCATGATCTTTCGGGCCGCCTCGCGAAATGGACCCGCGGCGGCCAGTTCGGGTTCCTCTTCGACAATGCCGAGGATACGATTTCGTTTTCCCGGTTTCAGTGTTTCGACTTCCAGCGGATGAGCCAGTACCCGGAACTTTTGGAACCCCTGCTCTTCTACATCCTGCATCGCGCCAACGCCGTGATCGCCGACTGGCAGATTTCATCTGTCTTCAAAGCCTTCTTCATCGACGAAGCGTGGGTGTTTTTGAAGAATCCCAGCATTCAGCGGTATGTCGTGGAGGCCCTCAAGACCTGGCGCAAACACAACGCGGCGATGGTCCTCTCCACGCAATCGCTCGACGAACTCAGGCGTTCCGAGATCCTCGACGTCATCATTGAAACGTGCTCCACAAAAATCTTTCTCGCGAACCCCGACATGGACCGCGATCTCTACCGACGCCAGTTTCACCTGAACGAAAGCGAAGTGGAGCTCATCTCGGGCCTCATCCCCAAGCAGCAATTCCTAATCAAAACGCCGGAACTAGCCAAGGTCGCGAACCTTAGCGTGGACGCCAAGAGCTATTGGCTCTACACCAACGATCCCTACGACAACACAAAACGGCGCGAGGCTTTTGAAACCTACGGGTTCGAACGTGGCCTCGAAGTGCTGGCGGGAGGACGGCCGTGAACCCTCTGGTTTCTCCAGATGGCTGGCCGGCGCGCGAGCCTCTGTACGCATTCCTGCCCCTCGCACTCGCGGGAATCGTCACCTTCGTCCTTCTTTCCGTGCAGTGGCTTGCGCAGTTGTTTGCCGACTGGCGCCAAGGTTCCAAGTAACACCAATCATTCTCAAAAGGAGCAGGTCCATGAAACTAGCGATTCTGAATCAGTGGCACCGCCGGTCGGTTCCCGCCTTTGCTCTCATTGGCTTGAGCGCAATCGCCTTCCAGGTGTCGCCCACGCGAGCCACAACCGAAGTGGCCCGCGTCGTGAAATACGCCAAGGAGGATATCGTCCCCGTCCGCGCGAAGCTGCGCTTCTCGACGCTTATCGTCCTGCCCGATGACGAGGAGATTCTCGATTTCACCACCGGGGACAAGGAATTCTGGATCATCAACGGCTCCCATAACCTGTGCTACGTGCATCCGGCCCAGGCTGGTATCCGCAGCAACTTGAATCTCATTACCGCGGCCGGCCATATCTATTCGTTCCTGCTGAACGAGATCAGCAACGATCCGAATGCGGAGCCTGACCTCAAGATTTTTGTGGAACCCAAGGAAGCCTCGAGCATCGTTGGAAAAACCGGACTGCGCGGCTATGTGAGCGCCGGCGAGGCGGAAGCGTACAAAAAAGAACTGGAAACTCTGCGCGCGCAGACAGCGGACCAGCTCCACGCCGCAGAAGTCCAGACGGGCGAGCAGGTCAGCCGCTTTCGTTCCGCCTACGCGACCAGGCTCCAGTTCGACTATCCGCTCGACGCGAAGTCCGCGCGTGAACCATTCCTCGTTTCGGCCATCTATCACGACGACACCTTCACCTACATCAAGTGCGCCGCGCGCGAAAAACCTGCTCTGTACGAAATCAAGGACGGAAAACCGAACCTGATCAATTTCCAGCTCGAAAATGGCGTGTACATCGTCCCCAAGATCCTCGACAGCGCCTACCTCGCCATCGGCAAAAAGAAGTTGCCGTTCACGCGGCAACCGTCAGCGAAGTAAGGAGCGGCCAATGAACCAGCCGAACCAAGTGCAAGAGAAAAATCCCAAGCCGCCCGGCCTGCTGCCGAAAAATGTCCAGTCCTGGCTGCTCATCAGTTTGGCGGTGCTGATGGTGTTTATCATGTGGCTGACCGGAGGCAAGAAACCGGAGGCCCCTGCCAAGACGATTCCTCCCGCCCCAATGGTGCAAGCGCCGCTCGAAGTCAACGACGCCAAAATCGCCGAGCTGCAAAACCGGATTCAGGAACTCCAGCGCGAGCAGCTCGTGGCCGAGAACGCGCTCGCGCAAACGAACCATCCCATCGGAACCACGACCCCGGACCTGCCGCAAACGCAGCAGTCCGGCGTGCCGGGCACTCCCCCGACCGACCGGCCGGAAGATGTGATCCGCGCCGAGCGCAAGAAGCGTGAGTACCTCTCGCTGTTTTCATCCAACGTTGCTCTCAGCTATCGCAAACCTCCGGCTGGCGCGACACCACCTGTGACCGATGCGAGTTCAGCGCTGCAAAACCCTCCGCCCTCCGTACCCGACGCGGCTCAGATCGCCCAGCTTTTGAAAGAAATGCAGCCGAATTCCACTTCACCCGCGCCCGTATCTCTTTCCGGCCCGGCAAAAAAAGATTCCGCGGAAACACCCGATGATCGAAAGGAGGAAATCCGAACTCCTGCCGCCGTGTCGGCTGGCGCTGCCAATGCGGCGGCAGGAAAAACCTACGTACTATTTGAAGGAAACATCCTCGAAACCGTTCTCATCAACCGTCTCGACGGCCAGTTTTCCGGCCCTGTCGAGTGCCTGCTCTCGACCAACGTCTATTCCAACGACCGCCAGCATCTGTTGATCCCAGCGGGTTCGAAGCTCCTCGGTGAAACGAAGAGGGTGGACAGCCTTGGCCAAAAGCGCCTCGCTGTCGCGTTTCACCGCCTTCTCATGCCCGATGGCTTTTCCGTCAGCCTCGACCAGTTCAAAGGCCTCAACCAGACCGGCGACGCGGGGTTGCACGATCAGGTTAACAACCATTACCTGCGCATCTTCGGCGTCTCCCTCGCCATCGGCGTTTTAGGTGCCGTCGCCGAAGCCGGAGCCGGCAGCGCGCTCACGGCATCCGGCACCGACCTCATGCGTCAGGGACTTGCGGGAAGCATGGCCCAATCGTCCGCGCAGATTCTGGACAAATTCCTCAACATTCTGCCAACGGTCACGATTCGCGAGGGCCATCGCGTCAAAGTCTACCTGTCAGGCGATCTCGCTCTGCCCGACTACAACCATCACAAAATGCCTTCCGATTTGTGAAGGCTCGAAAGGATAGGAGTCCCATGAAAAAGAAGCTTTTGATCGTTCTGGTAGCTGTGGGTCTGGGAGTCGGTACCGCTTCCGCGCAATTCGGAAGCGGAATCGTGTATGACCCGACCAACTACCACAATGCCTTGCTCCGGTACTACCAGCTCCAGCAACACCTCATCCAGTTGCAGAAAAGCTACGCCCAGATTACCTCTCAACTCAACCTCGCCTTACGAATGGCGCAGTACGTCCAGAACATGCCGGCGCGATACCGCGCTGTGTTTTCGCAGTGGCGAAATGTAACTTCGCTCAACACGTTTGGAAATACCGGCTCCTGGATCAACGGCATTAACTCCGGCCTGCTTCCGAGCATCAACACCGGTTACCAGAGGTCCACAACCCAGCTGCTTCCCTACAGCTCGGGTCATCTCTCCGGCATGGACGCCTCGCAGCTCGAGCGCGTGCAATCCCAATACGCGTCCGTCCAGCTAGCGGACGGCGCCAACCTGAACGCCATGGCCACTATCGGCTCGATCCGGGGCAGCGCCCAGAATATCCAAACGCAGATCGGAAACCTCGAACTGGACTCGTTCTCGAACGACTCCGGTCTCAACAGTGAAATCTCGGTCCTGAACAAGATCAATGCGGCGGGTGTCCTCACCCTTCGCACCCTTCAGGATTCCAACAAGCTCCTCGCGTCGCTTCTGGAGCAGCAAACCATCGTCGCCAAGCAGCAACGCGATGCCACCACCAGTGCCATCAACGCCGACATTTCCCGTCAGGCGAGCCTTGCAGGAAATATGGCCCAGGTCACCGGCACTGTCACCGATTCGCTCGAAAACTTCCGCATGCCGTAATCGCGCGGACACCGTAAACCCACGTCGAAGGAGCCGATCCTGTGCAGACTGACTTCCTGCAGTTTATCTTTCAGGCGATCAACAACTTGCTCACGCAGAACCTCGGCTTCTTCGACTCCATGGGCCAGAATCTCTTCCGGATGTTTGCGACCATCCTTATCGTCTGGTACGGCGTAAAGTCGGCTCTGTCCGCCGCCAGCGGCAAGCAGCCCTTTCATTTCGACAACTTCGCGAGCCTCCTTCTCACCATCAGTTTCGGCTTCGCCATGGTCAACTACTACAGCACGCCGATTCCCGGCGTGGGAACTAGCTTCCATAACCTCATCACGGACGAAGCCCAATTTCTGTCGAGCCGGATCGACCAGGCGCAACTCCAGAACGTCGTCGCGCAGATTGCAGACTTTCAGTCCCGCATGGATTCCCCTGGCTGGGGGGACTTTCTCGGCACGGCGATCTATGTGGTCGTGATCATTCTGCTTTCGACGGCCCAGGCCGTCGCGCTGATCGTCATCGCCTACGGCTTCATCGCCACAGCCGTCTGTGTGCTGGTTGGCCCGGTCTTCATCCCGTTTTTCATCGTCCCAAAAATGGAGTGGCTCTTCTGGGGCTGGTTCCGCTGCTTCATGCAGTACGCCTTCTATCAGGTCATCGCCGCAGCAGTCGTGTACGTGATCGGCAATCTGATCCTCGGCGCCCTGCGCCTTCCGCCCGCCGGCGCCCTTTCGACGGTCCAGCTCCTCGCCTGGTTTCCGGTCCTCTTTATTACCTTTCTAGCTTCGATCTACGCCCTCCTGAAGGTTCCCGCTCTCACGAATCATATCTTTAGCGGTACGGCCGGTGGCTCCTCGGCAGCTTTGCTGGAAGCCCCCGCCGCCGCGGTGGCAAGGGAGTTCTGATGGATCGCGACAGCACATTTCATGACGCGAAGCGCCTCTACCTCGAATCGTGCGGAGATCCCATGGTGACCAATACCTATCTCAAGATTGCTCTGGCGCTGCTCTCCATGGTTTGCGTGGCCCTCGCGCTGATTGATTTGAGGACCATCCGCACGTTTCAAAACTTCCGCCCGCTGGTCATCCGCATCGACGACCTGGGCCGCGCCGAGGCCATCAACTACCACAACCTCGAATACAAACCCCAGGATGCCGAAGCCAAGTATTTTCTCTCGCAGTTCTGCTCGCTCTACTACCGCAGGAACCGCTACACCATCCAGAACGATTTCGCGAAGGCCCTCTTCTTCCTCGACGGCAAGCTCGCCAATGGCATTCTCGACGCTTACCGCAAGGACGACATCATCCGGAAATTTCTCACCAATACCTCCGCGCCCGAGATCGATATTGACGTCAAGAAAGTCGCGCTCGAAGAGATGCAAAATCCGCCGTATCGCGCTCGCGTGGATTTCTACATGGTTTACTATTCGCCTGCCGACCACAGCGAACTGAAGCGCGATCTCTACACTGCGAATTTTGTATTCGTCTTCAAGGCCAGCGTCCCGAACGAACTGATCCCCATCAACCCGTTGGGCGTGACCGTCACCTATTTCCGCGAAGACCAGGCGTTCAAATGAGCTCTCACGCACCAATCCGGAGCGAGGAGGTCGCGGTCCGGCACCGGGCAACATCGGCCCAACCTCCGCGCGCCTCTTCTCTCTCCCCCCTGTGGTCCTCTTCCCAATATGCGCCACAGCCCTTCCCATCGACCGTGCTCCTTGACACCCCAGGCGTGCTGCTGGAGGGCCTCCGTTGCTTTCCGGCTGCCTGCCCGCTCCCAGCGACGATGGAGCGTCACGGAAAAAACAGAGCTGGGTTTCTCGGACACTTCCAATGATTGCCAACGTCCTGCTCATCACCATCGCCATCCTGCTCGCACTTGGCTTCTGGCTCATGGGCGAGCTGCGATTCTTCGTTCCCTACAAGTTCATTCTTTGGCACGAACATGCCACGCCCATCCTTGTGTACATTGCGGTTCTGTCCGTCAACGTGTTTGCTGCTACGTTCCTTCTTATCCGCAAGTTTTTTCTCAAGGATACGGGCCGAAAGCTTTCCCACCTCGACAAGCAGCTTCACGTGGGCCAGACCGATGTGCCCGTGCCATGGTCGGAAGAGGAGTCCGATTGAAATGTCCCGAGGCTACCAACCCGACGAGCATCTCGATCCACGCGCGTCTTCCGAGGGACGGAAGCCTAACCCCAATGATCCGCCCCAGACCGATGAAGGTCGTGAACAGGCCCTGAGCGATGGACCGCAACCGCCAGATCGCGAGGCCGATCGTGTCGCACGGCGCCCTGCTGAAGCCCGCACCGTGTATGAACTTCGCGGCCGAACCTATCGCCTCCGGAACTCCGAAATCGCGACCATGGTGGAACTGGGGAAATTTCGTGCTGTGGCGACGGAGGATCTCGCGGAATTTGCCTATGACCGCAACGGCGACCGGATGAGACCCGACGTGGAAAACCTCGTTCGTCAGGGCCTCGTCGAAATGAAATCCACTCCCCACGAGGAAATGGGCTCTCGCCAACTGCTGACTCTCACCAAGAACGGTCACCGCTTTCTCTCGGAAACCCGGAGCGCTCCCAAAGGTCAGGCCCTGCACCACGGATTCACCAAGCCCCGCGAAGCCCATCACGATGCCGACCTCTACCGGCTCTATCAAAAGGCAGCCGAGAAGATCGAGCGCCAGGGAGGCCGAAGCCTGCGCGTCATTCTCGACTACGAACTGAAGAGGCATCTCTATCGCGATCTCGTGAAGCTCGGTAAAGACCGGAATTCCGCCGATGCCAAACATGCCATCGCCGAAAAGCACGGACTCCATGTCGTTCGGGGAAAGATTCCCGTGCCGGACGTCCGAATCGAGTACGAAACCCGCCATGGAGAACGCGCTCGCGTGGACCTCGAACTCGCCACCGGTCACTACCGAGGCAGAAATCTCTCTGAAAAAGTACGCGCCGGATTCTCGCTTTACGCGCATGCGGATGACGTTTCGAAGCTCAGAAGGATTTTGGACCAGCGCGAATTGACGGCGGAGATTTTATCCCTGTGAAGATACCCCAGGAGCAAGTCGAACGAATTGCCGCCCTCGGCTACACCGAATCGGAGGCCCGCTTCCTTTATGTGGTGGCAGCGCACTCCGGGTACTTCACGCTGCGCCACTTCAATGCCTTTACCGAAACCTATCGTGGAAAGCGTTCGATGGCTTTCGCACGAAAATTATTGAAGCACGGCCATGCGACCATGCGCGATTACATGGGTACAGGATCGGTCTTCCATCTGTTTTCCCGGCTCATCTACGGACCGATTAATAAGGACAACATCCGCAATCGTCGCCGGCATTCGTTCGACTACATCCGCACGCGCCTCGTGCAGATGGACTTTCTCCTTGAGAACCAAGGGCATGACTTCCTTGAAACCGAAAGTGAGAAGGTCAATCTCTTCTGTGAATCTCTTGCCGTCCCGAAGGACGTTCTTCCGGCGAAAGTTTACGAGGGCCAGCCTGGCAGCCATCCCACCGTCCGCTATTTCGTGGATAAGTTCCCGCTCTTTCTAGCGGCTCCCCTCCCGGGTGCCTCGCCTGTGGTCACCTTCGGTTATGTGGATTCCGGAACGGGAAGCCTCTCGGGTTTCGCCGCGCATCTCGCGGCCTACCAAGGGCTCTTCCGCCACTTGAAGTCTTTTCGCCTGCTCTACATTGCTCCGCGAGCCACCGAGTTTCGCCGCGCCAAGGAACGCTTCCGGTCGAGCGTCAAGCAGCCGCTCGAATCCGACGTGTCCGGCGAAATCCTCCGCTACTTCGGCATTCGCCGGAAGTGGGAAAAGCACGAGTACGTTGTGCCGGTGGCGGCGGATTTTGAGTTTCTGAATGACGCAAGGCGGCGTTTTCATGGCGAGCGATTCGAGAGCCTTTACCAAGGATGGGCCGCGGGCCGGATCGCCGAACGCGAGCTACGGCTCGAATTTTCACAACTGACGCCGGAACGAAGCGTTTTCTTTGAGACCTATCTCGTCAGGAACGGAAGATCACCCCTCGATGAGAAGCACCGGCCCGGGGTGAACGGCGCATGAACGACGCGGTTCACCCTCCGGTTCACCATTCCGTTCACCTCCGCGGTGAACGGAAGTTATTGGGAGCACTAAGGTTGCGAAGGACGCGACAGTTGATTTTGGACACGGGCAAAACACAAAACTGGGCTGGAGCGACCCCACTTTTGGGAGCCTTTGGCTGCCCAAAGGAATCGTGGGGTCGCTCCAGCCCGCAAACAGGGAAAGGCTCTGTTTGCGAAGTGTTTCGCCCGCGTCCAGTTAAGAGAAAGAAAGAAAGAGGAGGCACCATATGTCGATCATCAACAAACCCCCGCAACACGTGAAGCGCGAGTACGAGTTGGAAGAGCCTGTCGCTCTCGTGGTCGAGAAGTACGCCACGTTTATCGACAGCACCCCGGATCACGTCGTCAATTCGGCGCTGAAGATGCTGTTGTGGAAGGACAAGCACTTCATGAATTGGAGAAAACAGCAACAGCAGGCCGCGCGGAAAGAAGTCCCCATCACCGGCACGCAAAAATCACAAGCAAGAGCATGATGCAGAGAATACTAAATTCGAAAAGCCTTGTCGCATTCGTCTTGGCGGCGGCCACGGGTATGACCCTCTATTTTCGGGTGCCATTCCCCGAGGGCAATATCTTTCTGCGGGTCATGGCTCTCCGGTCGCCGTCTGCCTTCGAGGTCCTGAAGTACTCATACACTTTATTTCTGTTCTCGACCCCGTACGTTGGCTATTCCGTTGTCCTCTCCGGCTTGTACATTTTTGCGCTCAAGGCAAAGCAACGAATCCGAGCCGGCAAATTGCCGCTCTTTCCCGATCCCCGGAAAAGAGACGATCTTTTCCTCGTCGTAGGCGAAGTTCACAACCCCCGCAAGCAACTGCCAGCCGAAAACCCGCACTGGCTCGTCATCCCCGAGAGGGGCCTGCTCACTGGTGTTGCCATCCTCGGCGCAATCGGGTCGGGAAAAACGAGTTGCTGCATGTATCCATTCGCAGAGCAGATTCTGGCTTACCGCGCAGGCGACGCGGGAAGGCGGATTGGTGGCCTCGTCCTTGAGGTAAAAGGGGACTTTTGCCACAGAGTCAAAGAAATCCTCGCACGCCACGGCAGGGCTGAAGACTACATCGAAATCAGCCTCGATTCGAAATATCGGTACAACCCCCTTCAAAGCGACTTGGACGCATACGCTCTCGCCTACAACATCGCCTCGCTCTTGAATAACCTCTTCGGGCGTGGCAAGGAACCCTTTTGGCAGCAGGCCTACACCAATCTGGTGAAATTCATCATCCTTCTTCACAAGGTTGCGTTTGATTATGTGACGCTGTTCGATGTCTACGAGTGCGCGATCGACAATGCCACACTCGAAAGAAAAATCAACGAAGCAGAACGCAGGCTTATCGAAACCGATTCCGTCTTACTTTGGGAGGAGGAGTATCTCAAGCACCCGCGTGATCTAGAGCCGTTCAAGTTTCGGCTCGATGAAGAATCGAAACGTTACAGAGCCCCGCTTACCCCAGGCCTCGCTGCGGTCCTAAAGGACAAGGCAATTCAGTGGGAAGCGGAGAATGAAAAGGGCAAGAAGCCTGTTTCACAAGACAAAAAGGAACAGCTCGAAGCAGTCAAGCGCTGGTTTAATCACGACTGGCGCCGGATCGAACCAAAACTGCGCACTTCGATCGTCGAGGGAATCTCCGTCTTTCTATCTCTCTTCGATGACAACCCCTCGGTAAAACGAACCTTCTGCCCTCCGCCGGAGTGCTACGACCCCAAGGCCAACGCCGATTTCAAATTTGGCAAGCCTCTACCGTCCTTCAAATGGCTCATCGAGAACGGAAAGGTCTGCGCGCTCAATTTTCCAATAGCCATGAACGCCGGGTTGGCAAAGGCCCTCGGTGTAATGATGAAGCTAGACTTCGAGCGAGCGGTCCTAAACCGCGTGCCCCAGATGGAGGCTCATCCTGACCAATATTTCCGGCAGGTCATGTTCATCTGTGACGAATACCAGCATTTTGCAACCGTAGGCGAAAGTGAGCCAACAGGCGACGAAAAGTTCTTCAGCCTTTCCCGTCAGCCGAAATGCATTCCGATCATCGCCACCCAAAGCATCAGTTCTCTGAAGTCTGCGCTCCCAGGTGAGACCTGGCGAACGCTGCTCCAGACATTCCGAACGAAGATTTTCTTGGCTCTGTCAGATGACTTCTCGGCCAGAACTGCTAGTGAACTCTGTGGGCGCGAGGACAAGCTGAAAGTGAGCTACAACCTCTCCGAGAGCGGCCACGATGCACGGGTTAGCTTGTTCACGGGGAAGGCCCTTTCTCACAAGTCCAACATCGCAGCCTCCAAGAGCTACGTCACGCACACCGATTTTCGGTTCGACATGAAAACCTTCACCGAACTTCGCAACGCGCAGTCCGTAACCATCGCCTATGACGGCACGGATCCCATGCCGCCGATGTTCTGTTACTTGAAGCCTTATTACAACGACCCCAACAAATCCTACTTTCGGCAACTCGCCGATGGAGAACTCTGATGAACGGATTCGAAACGATTCTGCCATTTCTCAAGCCAATCGAGCACCTCATCCTCGACGACACGATCAGCGAGGTTATGGTGAATGGATCGCATCGTGTGTTTGTCGAGAAGGCTGGCTTTGTCGAAGAGGTCCGCGGTCTCGCGATAGGAGAAAAATCGCTGATGGTCGCCGTGAAGAACATCGCTCGCCGCTTGGGTGACGATATTTCCGAATCCAAACCAATCCTCGACTCGCGCTTGCCGGATGGAAGCCGGGTTGCCGCAGTCATTCCCCCGTGCAGCTTGAATGGCGTCACGCTGACAATCCGCAAGTTCAACGCTAGGCACTTCGGTATCGAGGACCTCATCCAGGTTGGAACCCTGGAAAGATGGCTGGCGAATCAGCTTGAGACTTATGTTCTCGGGCGCAAGAACATCCTGATCGCGGGTGGCACAGGAACGGGGAAAACGACGATCCTTAATATCCTTGGGAAGTTCATTCCGTCCGACGAACGAGTTCTCCTCATCGAAGACACCTCCGAAATTCAGATGGACCAGGACAACCTTGTCCGCTTTGAAGCCCGGCAACCACAAAACGGATTGCCGGCTGTGAGCATCCGTGACCTTTTGAAAGCGGCTCTCCGCCATCGCCCAGACAGGATCATCCTTGGTGAGATACGTGGGGGTGAGGCATTCGATCTCTTACAGCTCCTCAATACGGGTCATTCAGGAAGTCTCTCGACCGTCCATGCGACATCAGCCAAGCAGGGCCTGGCAAGATTCACCAGTTGCGTCCTCCAAAGCGGAGTTGACCTGCCCTATCGTGCTATTAAGACCAACATAGCGGATTCGCTGAACGTGGTCCTGCAACTCGAACGGCGACCAGGGAAGCGCTTTGTTTCTGAGGTGGTCGAAATCAATCGCTACGATCCTGATCTGGACGAGTACGACTTTGGCGTAATCTACCAGAGCCGCCAGGAGCAACCATGAACGCTCCTGAGAAACCCGCGCCCTCGCTCCCATCGACGTCCGAATACATCCTCGACAACTTCAAACCGACTGACCGTATCGCTGTCCTGGTTCTCAACCGACAGCTCGGTGAGACCACCCAAAGGATCACAACAGCCCAAAAGGCTTCAAGCCCTGAATTTCAAGCATGGCTCCGGTACAAGAACGCGAATGGAGCCGACATCTATGTGGGGATGAACGCCCTGCAACACCACGCTTCGACCCGCACCAAAGACGACATCGAAAAGATCAGCCATGTTTACCTTGACCTAGACCACGGTGGCACTGCATCCCTTGAAGCGCTAAAGAACAGTGACCTCGTCCCACGCCCGAACTATGTCCTGAATACATCGCCGGGTAAATTCCAAGTAGTTTGGAAAGTGAAAGGAATGACCATCCAGGAGGCTGAAGCTCTAAATCAGGCGATCGTCAGAGAATTCGATGGTGACCCGGCAGCAACGGATTCAACCCGCGTGTTACGCCTGCCAGGCTTCGCCAACAAAAAATATGACGAAGATTTCTATGTTCAGGCTTGCACCGAATCAACGCAAACTTACCACCTTCGGGACTTCAAGCTTCAAATCGAGTCGCAGGACGCTCCAAGACATCTCCAGGAGGAAGTTGCCCGCAAACCATTGCCTTTGAGCAGCACCCTGAGCCAATCCGAGCACGATTGGGCCTTCGCGAAGCGCGCGCTCGCCCGCGGCGACGAGCCAGAGCTAGTGATCCAACGCATTGCCTACTACCGCGCGAACGACAAAACCGATCCGAATTACTACGCACGCCTCACCGTTACGAAAGCCCAAGTTGCCCTCGATACGACGGCGACTCACAAACCGAATGAAAACAAGTCGCAGAGCGAACCGACTAAAGCTGTCTTGGAGCATTGAACCATCTCGAATTTATTCCAATTAGACGGGCGATCTGGCATCATCGGCGAAGTGCAGCCGAAGCGACGACGGAAGGGACGAAAGTCCATGAGTCGTCGAAACGGTCAGAATGGCACCGTCGTCATCGCAGGAAATTGGTATCGGGTCCGATGGCGTATGGATGTCGAAGGTCAGCAGAAACGAATCAACATGAACGAGAAGGTAGCGCCGGTCGTTTTCGACAGAAGCGGGAAGCCTAAGCCGCCATCCTCAGATGTGCTTCGGAAGGCCCGCGGAATCGTCGAGAAGTCTGGTGCGAACTCGGAAGAGCGGTTCAACCGTGTCGTTCTCGGTGAGAGCACCTTTAGGGACCAAGCAAAGACGTATCTTCAATGGGTCCAAACTCGGGACAGAGAACCCATCAAGGACGCTTCAAGCATCGAGGCGGCTTTGAACAAGTGGATTCTCCCCGCGATTGGCGACTTGCCATTAACCGATATACATAACATCACTGTAAAGCCGCTAGTGGACAGGATGAAGAAGGCCCTAGCTGCACGCACAGTGAACAAGTACGTGGAATACATCGGACAAATCGTGGCGTCGCTCAAGAACGGCAGAACGGGAGAGCCAATTCATCGACGCACGTGGGATAGGTCGGTAATGGATCTTCCGGTTGTGAATCCGAGGCGGCAACGCCGCCCTGCGCTTCGGCTGGACGCAATCAACACCCTTGTGTCAGGTAGCACGGGCGACGAGCAAGTACTTTACGTTCTTCTCGCCGCGACCGGAATGCGAATCTCCGAGGCATTGGCCTTAGAGTCAAAGCGTTTCGTGAACGACGGCCGCACGATTGTAGTATCCCAACAAGTGGACCGGGATATGCCTCGAATTGTCCGGTATCTCAAGACCGACGCAGGTACGCGAGAGGTTGACCTGTCCACTGAAGTCGCAGAGTACCTGCGAGCATTTGTCAGCGGCACGAATGGCTTGTTGTTCGAGACCCGAAACGGCACGCCGTACTTGCACAACAATCTTGAGCAGCGTTGGCTGACGCCGCGCCTACAAGCCATGGGAATTGACGAGAAGGGGATGGGATTCCATGCCTTTCGTCGGTTCCGAAAGACATGGCTCAGAGGAGAAAGGTGTCAGGAGGACATCAACAACTTTTGGATGGGACACCAACCCGAGACAATGTCCGAACTCTACTCGCGAATGGAGTTCGAGTTGGAGCGTCGTCTCGATGAAGCCGAGCGAGTTGGTATCGGCTTTGCGGTCCCAATCGTCGAAGTTGCTCCAAGTGCTCCAAGAATTTCGGAAGAAGTCGTACTCGAATTAGCGTTGCAAGAGCAGTAGAATCAGAGGAGTAGCCAAGGATGCGCCCGTAGCTCAGTTGGATAGAGCGTCTGCCTTCTAAGCAGAGGGTCGGGAGTTCGAATCTCCCCGGGCGCGCCACTCGTCTTGATTTCACTCCTCTTACGCGACACTTGATGAAAGCTCGCGCAGGGCGCAACTTCGCGTTTTTGGACCTGAATCAGAGGCGGAAGCTCAAATCCAAGTCCGACGTTCTCCGCACCTATTGAACAACATCGATTGTAGAGCCGGGTTCGAGCACCGGATGATACCAGCAGTAACGGCCACCGCAGACCTGTCGGCTCGTCCAGAATGCTTTGACCGTCCCGTTGTGCGGATTGGCATTTGAATCCGTTCCCGACCAGTTGAACGCCACGGTTTGAGTTGTGAAGTTCGTGACTTGAAAGGTCGCATTGGTCACGGTCCAGTTCTCTGTCACGACATATAGGCGCGGCAGCGATTCCCACCAGTATAGTCCGACCTTGTTACCGCTGGCGTCGAGGAAATTCGGGTAGTAACCGGCAGGCGATGTTGGATTGTTGATACGGCAAGTGAATTCTGAAAGCGAGGTTACTGGGTACATGCTTGCAGCATCGCAGTAAAAAGGCTTGTTGAGCGTGTACGTCGTGCCGCTGGACTGCGCCCACAACGGCAGCACGGCCAGCACTACGATGGGAGCGAGCTTCAATAGCTTCCGCAGCCGCTTGATTTCCTGTCTTGCAACTGCGAGCCATTCCCCTTTGTACGTCATTTCATTTTCTCCTTTCATGCTCCTTTTTAAAGTTTACTTCTATACAATATACTGCGACTTAGAATAACTCACGTAGGTAATATTCTTAAAGTATTTCCTCAATGTGCCGGGCTCTAGGTGAACGGAGCGCCATTAACCATAGTAAGAAACAGCCGTGTCACTTTTCGTGCGTCCTAGGAGCGCTGAACACGCCTCTCCCGAGGCCGGACAGAAAGTGTTTGCATGTTTGGACTTGCTTGCGTTCTTTAATCCCTGTTAGGCAGTGGTTTCCGATTCCGCCTGTCAGAGATGAGAAGGAATGAGGTCGCTCGGCAGGTTTATGTGGTGCTCATGAGATGCCAAATGGAGCACCCACATGTGTCTAAAAACTCTGGTTTTGCAGGCGCGATTGGTAGGCGGCAAGGAGTTAGCCAGGAATAATTTTCATAGCGACTGCACTGTTTACCTAATTTTACATGCCTTACCCCTCTTTTTGACCCCTTGTCCACTTTGGACTCATTGACCCTTTACTTTCGTCCAACACCTGGCCCTCTGAGCGAATAGGTCTCACCCTTGCACATTCCGCCACAAATCGAAGGCGAGCAACGGTGAAGACTATGACAGCAACTGAAGAGTTCTGCCTGCCAAGTGTCGCGTTAGCAGACATCAAGTAACGCGAGTCTCCCGATAGGAAGCTCAGTCTGTGGCATACTTGACACGAATTCGGCAAGAAAAGGTCTAAAATCGTCTCCAGGCGCGCCATTTATCTCTCTTGAACCAGAGACTTGCAGCCATCTCCAAGACAACTTCGTTATGGCTGGTGCTGGATCAACCGACGGCGAGAAGTCGGTGCGTGCGCTACCCCTCAGGGAACCTGCCTGAACAACCACTTTCCTCGCTAATGGACCAACCCTGAGTGTATGCCGTCCACAAACAGCTTCTCGGCCTGCTCGGGCACAACCGGACGGCTGAAATAATAGCCTTGTCCCTCGCCGCAGCCGTGGAGCTGAAGGAATTCGAGTTGCGCCCGGGTTTCTACTCCCTCTGCAATCACCCGCTGCTTCAGGCTCCTGCCGAGATTGATCATGGCGCTGACAATTGCCGCGTCCGCCGGGTCCGCGGTGATCTCCTGCACGAAAGATTGATGGAGTTTCAGGGCGTCCGAAGGAAAACGCCGCAGATAGCTGAAGCTGGAATAGCCCGTGCCAAAGTCGTCGATGGCCAGCTGTACGCCCATGGCTTTCAGCTTGGCCAGGGTGACCACCGCAGCCTCCGCGTCAAGCATCAGCACGCTCTCGGTCAATTCCAACTCTAGATGTTGCGGCTCCACTCCCGTTGCAATCAACACCGCCCGTACTCCTGATAGAAAATCCTTGGCGCCGAATTCAGCCGCGGACACATTCACCGACACAGGCACAACCCCGAGTCCCGAATCCCTCCAAGCTTGCGCCTGCTTGCAGGCTTGCAACAGCACCCACTGTCCGATAGGCACAATCAGCCCGCACTCCTCCGCTACGGGGATGAACTGTGCTGGATAGATCATGCCGCGCTGCGGACGCAGCCAGCGGATCAGCGCCTCCATCCCGGTGATCTCTCCGGTTTGAAGACTAAGTTTAGGCTGGTAGTGCAGCAGGAACTCGTTGCGGCCGAGGGCGCAACGCAAATCCGCTTCCAGCGATTGCCGTTCCGCAAGCCGCGCGTGCATCTCGTGACGGAAGAACTGATAGGTATTCCGGCCGTGTTCCTTGGCTTCGTACATCGCGTTGTCCGCTCGATTGATCAAACCCTCGGCGTCTTGCCCGTCAATGGGATAGGTGCTCACCCCGATACTCACGTTGATATCAAAACTTTTGCCGTCGATAATATGCGGGGCGGCTAAGGCCCTAAGGATTTTTTGCGCACTATAGGCCGCGTCTTCGGCATGCTCGACTTGAGCGAGGAGTATCACGAATTCGTCCCCTCCTAGCCGGCTTACGGTGTCCGAGCGCCTCACACAGGTTGTCAATCGCGCGGCTACGGAGTGCAACAGTTTGTCGCCAACATCATGGCCGAGTGAGTCGTTGATCTTTTTAAAGTGATCTAAATCGACAAACATCACTGCCAGTTGCTTGTTCTGGCGGTCTGCCAGGACGATGGCCTGCTTCAATCTGTCGTTGAAGAGCACGCGGTTTGGCAAATCGGTCAGGGCATCGTGATGCGCTAAGTGCGACATTTCGAGCGATTTGGCCTGGGCCGCGCTCACGTCGTGGAAGGCCACGACCGCCCCCGTTACATTTCCATGCTGGTCCTGAATGGGAGTTACTTTTCGCTCGATTCTACATTCGAACCCGTCCCGTCTAACCAGAATACAGTTTGTGCAGTCGGCCGTTTCCTTGGTGGCCTGGCCGTCTTGCAGTGCGATTCCAATGGCGTTGCCAGCGGGTGGGCAGCCAGTGTTTTCGATGAGCCGGAGCACGTCCGCCATGGGACGCCCCCGTGCCTCCCCCCGGCGCCACCCGGTCATCTCTTCCGCCTTTCGATTCAGATAGGCGACCCTGCCCTGCCCGTCCGTCCGCAGTACCGCTTCTCCGATCGAATCAAGCGTCACGTTGGCGACTTCATTTTCCAAAACCATTGCTTGCGTTTCCCGGCGATCCATCATCATGCGCACCACCGTCCTAAGCTTTCTTGTTCGTTGGTTTCGCGGTTCTCATCTCTAAAGATTGGCGTCTGCTCATTCCAAAAAGAACGTTACTTGCCCTTGGCCGCGTTCGTAACATCCGCCGCCATGAAGCGCAGCATTTGCTCCTTCAATTGCGCATCCACCTCGTCCGCGATGGTCACAACATCGGGAAGGAGCATGCTGTATTCCAAATTCTTCACGTTTTTGTGCAGCGTCGAAAAAATAGTGACCTGCAGCAGACGGGATTCCTCCACCGCCATCGCCACCGAGTAGCCTTGTTTGCGCCGCAAATCCCCGTGTTCGGCGGCAGCCTTCGAAATCGGAGCTTTCGTCCCCGCGTCCAGACGCAAGCGCGCAATGACGTCATGCAAAAGATGAGGAAGATGGCCCGTCCGGTCTTCGAAGCTCAGTGGAACGCACTTCAGGTCTGGCTCTTGCTCAACGCGAGCAAGCCAATCTGTAATCACAGATTGGAGTTCACGTTCGAGAATGTCCGCCACGCTCTCAATCGTGGCTGTACCGGCGTTTTCTCTTGGGCCCGTCACAAACTCTGCTAATTTGCTCATAACATCCTCCCTAGGGTCAGTAGGCCGGTTCACCCGATTTTGTTGATCGCTGTGGCTTACAATCTCGGTTACAACATGTGGCGAATAGTCTGGTCGTCACTTTCACTGACCTATACTTCGCTAAAACGGCCTGCACAACTGCCCTAAATGAGTCACTCTCTTGTCTATTAGAATTCTCTGATGTGCCAAGAGTAACGAGCTACGCTGCCCAGCAAGTTGGCGGCAGCGACTGCTTCTGCATCAAGGCCCAGGCCCGCCAAGAGCTGGGGCGAGGAAACGGGGTGCTGAGGACGGCGCTGCGACCGCCGGAAGGACCGAGCTAGTTTGGGAGAGCTAGCCTATGCAGAAGGGCCTGGAAACGGGGAGTAGAGCGCAAACTGTCCAATTGTGGATCGACCTTGGCGAAAACGATGGCGTTCGAATGGTCCGCATAGGCCTTATCGAGCCAGTCCAAGGCACGGTCATTTTCACCGAGGCCCGCATAGACAATCGCGACGTAAAACGGGGAAACATACCGTTTGTTCGATTGCTCCATCAATTGATCCAGTAGCTTTCTCGCTTCGTCGGCTCTTCCGGATACCGCATAGGTACGCGCGAGAGCAGCGACGACGGGCGGACTACTCTGTGAGATGTCTGTGGCGCGCCGAAGCTCGGCAATCGCTTGGTCATACATTTTTTTTTGTTCGTACGTCTGCCCAAGTACCAAGTGCGGAAGCACAAACTGCGGATCCATATCAATCGTGTTTCGCAACTGTTCGATAGCTTGGTCATATTCGCGGGCCAGATAGAGGCGCCAGCCCAAACCGACGTTCATGCTGACCGAAAGGGGGTCCAGGTCATGCGCGCGATTCATCTCCGCGATGCTTTCGCTGGTACGTCCCATGCTCATGAGGTACAGCGAATTTCGCTGATAAGCGGTCGCATAGCTGGGGTTTAGTTCCACCGCGCGCCGGAATCCGCTGGCGGCCGCGTTCCAATCCCAATCGTAGTTGAAGCGCACGGTAGCGAGTGATGTGTGGGCTTCGGCGAGCGTGTTGTCCAATTCCAGTGACTTGAGCGCGGCGGCGCGGGCTTTCGGAGCCACCTCCGCCGTCGGAACGGTTCCTACAATCGCCGAGCCGATGATGCTGTAGCAGTCCGCCAGGCCAGCGTAGGCGAGCGCGTTATTGGGATCTTTTTCGATGGCGAGCTGGAAATAATCGATGGCTTTGGTGAGACTTTCCTGTGAGCGCTTGTTCCAGTAGTAGCGGCCTTTGAGGTAGTTCTCGTAGCTCTCCGTGCTGACGGGGCGGGTGGAGGCGAGCCGGACCTGGTCTTCGGGGGTCAGTTTGATGCGGATTTCATTGACGATGGCGCTGGCCACATGGCTTTGTAGTGTGAGGATATCGCCAAGCTGGCTCTCGTAGGTTTCCGCCCAGAGGTGCCGGTCGGTGGCAACCTGCACGAGTTCGGCGGTGATTCGAACGCGGTCACCGGACCGCAAGACAGTACCTTCCACGACGGAATCCACATTCAAATCGCGCGCAATCTGAGAGAGCGCCTTGTGCGTGCCCTTGTATTCCATCGAAGAGGTGCGGGAGATGACGCGCAGGGAACGGATCTTGGCGAGGTGGGCGATCAGTTCATCGGTCATGCCATCGGCAAAGTAGGCCTGGTCCTTGTCCGCGGAAAGATTCTCGAACGGCAGGACAACGAGGGAGGTGAGCTGATTGGAGGACGGGACGGCGGCGGAGGCTTTTCTAAATGAGCGGAAAGCAAGTCCGGTGGCAAGGAGGACTACGAGCACCGACAGGAAGACGAGTGCCGGTCGGGAGACGCGAGCAACTGGCTTGGTGGCAGTGAGAGTTGGCGCCGGCGAAAGAACCTGGAGTGGCAAGTTGCCATTCGATGCAGCCCGCTGAGATACAACTTCGTGACCGGATGGCACAGAAGTTGTCTCGATAACGGAGGCCGACTTCTCTTCGACGGGAGCGAGGAAACGATAGCCGCGGCGAGGGAGGGTTTCGATAAAGCGGGGATTGTCGGAGGAATCGCTGAGAGCCTCCCGAAGGCGCATCACCGCGGTATTCAGGCCGTGGTCGAAGTCCACGAAGGTATCACTGGGCCACAGGCGATGCTGAAGTTGCTCGCGAGTGACCATTTCCCCACGGTGCTCCAGCAGGATGGCGAGAATCTGACAAGGCTGTTCCTGCAGTTTGATGCGAATTCCGTGCTTGCGCAATTCACCGGAGCGCAGGTCGAACTCATACGCGCCGAAACGCAGCGAGGTCGCCGGAAGGGTCGAATTATTCATGGCGTTGAGTAAGGAGACGAAGGCGAGTATAGCGCGACTCCCACGGACGGCCAAGCGTGGAATTTGTTATCCCTGCCTCTAAGTGTTTTGTTTTCTGTGCGCCGGCTGGTGACAAATAAACGTTTTCGATGTGACGGAATAAGACTTGAAATGCTTGAAAGCGGGAAGCAAAGTGCGCTTCATGCTGGGGGTGTCCGAATCTTGGGGACAGATGGGTAGACGCGGGGGGACGCCAAGAGTTTGAAAACGCGGCGCCCGCACCATTCAAGGCTACCCGAACCAAAGGAGTTCAGGATGTTCGAGAAGACTGGCCTGGGAACGTCGAGGAAGCGGCCGGAAACTGCGGCGACAAAGATCATGCAGGCTGCGCGCGACTGCCGGCAGCATTTGGGGATTCTGCTGCTCGTCGGGTTAGCGACGATCCTGGCGTCCTGGGCGCGCGCGGACGAGGCCAAGCCATTGCAACTTCTCCAATCGGTGCCGCTGCCGGGGTTTAGCGGGGACTTTGATCACTTTGCCGTGGACGAAAAAGGGGGCCGGCTGTTTCTTGCCGGGGAAGATCACAAAACCGTCGAAGTATTTGACCTGAAAACGGGACGGCGTTTGAAGAGCATTGAAGGCTTCGGGGCGCCGCACAGCATTATCTATCTGGCTGAAACGGACCGCATCCTGGTGGCCGACGGCGACAAGGGCACGCTGCAAATTCTGCGGGGGACAGACTATGCGGTCGTGGAGCACGTGGACGGCCTGGCGGGAGCCGATTCCATGAAGCTGGATGCGGCGGCACAAATCGTATATCTGGTGACGGGCGGCAAAGACGTGCCGCTGGATTATTCCTTCCTGGTGGCGATCGACCTGAAAACAAAGAAGAAAGTGGGCGAATTGCGAATCGAGAGCAACCACGTCGAAGCGTTTGCGCTGGAGTCCTCGAGTTCGCGGCTGTTCGTAAACATTACGGATAAACACGAAGTGGCGGTGGTGGATCGAAAAGCCATGAAAGAGATCGCGCGATGGCCCATCGGGTCGCCGGCAGACAATTCTCCGATGGCGTACGACGAGCAGCACCGCCGGTTGTTCATCGTCTGCCGCAAACCGGGGACGCTGCTGGTGATGGATTCGGATAACGGAAAAGTAGTCGAGAGCCTTCCGGCGGCAGAGCGGTCCGATGATATCGCGTTCGACGCCGAAAAGGGACGGATTTATGTTCCAGGCGGCGAGGGAATCATTTCCGTCTTTCAACAGAAAACCGCGGACCGATATGAACTGGTCGCGAAAGTCGTTTCCGAGCCGGGAGCAAAGACCTGTTTGCTGGTACCAAGTCTGGCGCGTTATTTCGTCGCGGTATCACCGGGGGAGACGAAGGCCACCGCGAAAGTCCTGACGTTCAAGGTTATGCCGTGACCCAGATCAAGAGAGATTTCGAATGTACGGGAGTAAAAGGCTGTGATGGAAAATGGTGGGGAGCGCGAAACGCGAAAAGGCCAAAGACCAAGGATGTGAAATCGAGCGGGGTGGGTAGGAGGGTGAAATGAGGAACTCACTGGGGCTGCAAAAAAGGTGGGGAGGACTGCGGAGGTCTGTCCTGATGCTAGTCATGGCGATGGCCTGGCTCGCGCCCGTTGAGGCACAGGAGGCCGGCGGAACCATCATTGGCACGGTGATGGACCCGAGCGGCGCCGCGGTGGCAAGCGCCAACGTAACAATCAAGAATGTCGCGACGGGTGTCGAGCGCACTTCGACAACCAATGTCGACGGCGTATACACCGCGCCCAATCTGATTCCAGGGACCTACGAAATCACCGTCACTGCGACGGGGTTTGCGACCGAGACGGTGCAAGGCGTCGGGTTGCTGGCGGGGGACCGGCGCGAAGTCAACGTCAACATGAGGCTCGGACAGGCCTCCGACAAAGTCAACGTGGTTAGCACAGAAATCTCCGACGTTCAATTAGCTTCTTCTGAAGTGCGTGGCGTAGTGGACTCTCATACGGTTAACGAATTGCCCCTCAACGGACGCGATTGGACTTCGTTGACTCTCCTCGAGCCGGGCGTGGCGCAGGTGCGGACGCAAAAAGCCCTGGGAGTGAGTAACGACCGGCCAAACCGTGGCTTGGGCACGGACGTGACCATCGGCGGAAACCGTCCCCAGGGAAACAACTATCAGCTCGATGGAGTCAGTATCAATGACTACAGTTCGGGCGCGCCTGGCAGTGTCACCGGCGGAGTGCTTGGCGTGGACGCGGTGCAAGAGTTTTCCGTGGTGACGAGCAATGCGCCAGCCGACTATGGAAAAACTTCGGGAGGCGTAATTAACGCGGCGTCCCGCTCCGGCACGAATGCATTTCATGGATCGGCTTACGAATTCATCCGGAACAGCAAGCTCGACACGCGGAACGTCTTTGACACGGCGAAAGACGCGTCCGGAAATCTGATCGTTCCGCCGTTCAAACGAAATCAGTTCGGCGGTACTGCCGGTGGACCGATCATCAAAGACCACACGTTCTTCTTCGCCGACTACGAAGGCTTGCGTCAGAGTCTCAGCCAAACCAACACCATTACGGTCCCTTCGCAGAACGCCCACAGCGGCATCCTCGTGGGCGGTAACGTCACTGTGGATCCGAAGGTGGTGCCATTCCTTAAGCTATTTCCGTTCCCAAGTTCCCCGACGACAGGAGATACCGGCACGTTTGGCTTCGTCGCGAAGCAGGTCACCAACGAAAATTTTGCCACCGGCCGTGTTGATCACAAGATATCGGCATCAGACAATCTCTTTGGAACTTACGTGTTTGACACGGGACAGCAGCAAAATCCGGACGCCTACAATTTCAAGTTGATCGGGAACCATTCCAGCCGCCAGACTTTTGCGCTTGAGGAATCCCACATTTTTGCTCCGACATTGGTGAACACCGCGCGCTTCGGGTTCAATCGCGATGTGGTCATCGCCTTCACTACCCTTTCTGCGATTAACCCTGCGGCCGGAGACACAACTCTTGGGTTCAATCCAGGCCTGCCAGTCGGAATCATCACGGTAGGTTCAGGCGTTACGCAATTCTCCGGAGGCCTGGGAGCCATCTCGGCGTACCGCTTCCACTTCAACTCGTTTCAGTTTTACGATGATTTTTTCTGGACGCGGAATAAGCACTCTTTAAAGCTTGGCTTCTATGCCGAGCGGATCCAAGCCAATCAATTCACGCAGGGCGCGAGTCCTAATGGCTTCTACACCTTTGGGTCTCTCTCGAGCTTCTTGCAGAACGTACCGACTACGTTTCAAACATTGCTCGGCACATCCCGCACTCCACGTGACCTCCGACAGAGTGTGTTTGGGGGATACATTCAGGATGATTATAAGATCAAGCCCCGGCTGACCTTAAACCTTGGGCTTCGTTACGAGATGGCCACTGTCCCGACGGAAACGGCCAATCAGCTCTCTACGCTTGTCAGTTTTACCGATAGGGGTCCGCATCTCGGCTCGCCCTACTATTCGAATCCTACCTTGAGGAACTTTGCCCCTCGCGCAGGATTTGCTTGGGATCCGTTTGGAGGCGGGAAGACCTCTGTTCGCGGCGCATTCGGCATGTACGATGTGCTGCCGTTGCCGTATGAGTTCCAGCTTTTGACGTTACTTTCGGCTCCGTTTACGGAGGGCGCAAGCACACCCGTTGTTGCTAAGGACTTTCCTACCGGGGGCTTCGGCAAGGCAAGCAACCCCACTAACCTGCGCAATGCGTACGTCGAACAAAACCCGCATCGCAGTTACGTCGAGCAGTGGACGTTGAACGTCCAGCACGAGATCATGCGCAATCTCACGGTTACAGCAGGCTACGTCGGTTCGCACGGCGTTCACCTGCCCTTCCATGCGGACGAAATCAACGACATCCAGCCGACACTTACCTCCGCAGGGTACCTCTGGCCGGGTCCAGGAGTTACCGGAACACGCCTTTTCACTAATCTCGGCGGTCAGGTCAGCACCGTGCAGTGGTCCACTTCTTCCACGTATCACGGCCTGAATCTTTCGGCGATTAAACGCCTGAGTCACGGCGTTCAATTCCAGGGCTCTTACACTTTCTCGAAGAGCATTGATACGGGATCGTCTGGAATTGCCGGCGACACCTTCGGGAATTCCGTCTCCAGCCTTCCGCTGTTCAACCCACAGGTACGCAGAGGTCTTTCCGACTTCGATGTGCGCCATGTAGCCGCTATCAATGCCATCTGGCTGGTTCCGAATCCCGCCGACTGGAGCCAGGTCCCGAAGTGGTTCGCTTCCGGCTGGCAGGTCGGTGGCATTTACACCATCACCACGGGACTGCCGTTCACTCCGACCATTGGCGGTGATCCGCTGGGCCTGTTGGGCGCAGACCTCTATGCTTTCCCAGACCGGGTCGCTGGATGCAATCCCGTCAACTCCAATTTCAAGAGCAACGGGCTGCACTATCTCAATCTCAGTTGCTTCACTTTGCCGAACGCCCCTGCGTCCTTTGCGGCGGCGAACTGTTTCGCAAATAATCCTGCCGCGAAAACGGGATTCTACGCTGCTTCCCCCGCTCTGTTTCTGCCCACTGGCAACAGCTTCTGCTCCACTCTCTTGGGCGACTCCGGCCGCAACACCGTGACGGGTCCCGGTCTTCAGGACTTTGATTTTTCTCTTTTCAAGAACAATCCTGTACCTCGGATATCCGAAACCTTCAACGTGCAGTTCCGCTGGGAGATTTTTAACATCTTCAACCACGCAAACTTCAATCCTCCCGCGCCCGGGGCACGCCAGGTCTTTGCGACATCGGGAGCTTTGAACAACGCCGGACTGCTGACGAGTCCCACGATCACGACTTCCCGGCAGATGCAGTTTGCCCTGAAATTCATTTGGTAAGCGACACTGAGGAATTCCAACGTCAAGTACATGCAAATAAAGGAGAGTGAAATGCGAGGCTTGAAGAAAATGAACTGGGCATTAATGCTGCTGGTTTTTGGAAGCGCGCTCATCGCTTCTGGACAGGAGACAAAGAAAATCTATGCGCAAAAGCTGCTGGATGAAACGCTCGCCAAACACAAGGAGGTCGTGATCATGGCCATGCACGTCACTCCTCCCGGCAAAACCGAAAACGTGATTATCGCCTCCAACATCGGGCGTATCGGCAAAAAGGCCGACGAGGACGATCTGCGGGTGATCGAGACGGGCAAACCGAATCTGGAGGTCAACAAAAAAGGCGACCACTTTGAGGTAGAACTGGTGATGCAAGACCAGTCCGGCAAAACGATCGGGGCGGCAGGCATCGTGTTCATGTATGAAAAGGGCAAAGAAGCGGAATTTCAGAAGACAGCGGAGCAGATTCGCGACGAAATGAAACAGAAAACTCCGACACTGGCAAAACTCTTCGAACCGGCCGATTAACGAATCCGAAGGGGCAGCGAGCCGGCCGCACAATTCTGAGAATAGCACCAACCCATGATCACACCCTCCGAAAGGAATTCAAAGGTCTGGTCCGTCGTCCGCGTCTCCAGCGGAAACTTTCTGGAGATGTACGACTTCATGGTATTTGGCTATTACGCCGCTGCGATCGGCAGGGCTTTCTTTCCGAGCGGCAGTCCATTCGTATCGCTGATGTTGTCGCTGATGACTTTTGGGGCGGGCTTTCTGATGCGGCCGCTCGGAGCCATCGTTCTCGGCGCGTACGCGGATCACCACGGACGCCGCGCCGGTCTAATGCTGACGTTGGGATTAATGTCCGTCGGAATCCTCTCCATCGCGTGCATGCCCGGATACGCCACGATTGGTCTCCTGGCTCCATTGTTTGTGCTGATTGGCCGGTTGCTGCAGGGTTTTTCCGCTGGCATGGAGCTGGGCGGTGTCTCCGTTTACCTGTCGGAGATCGCCACTCCCGGCCACAAGGGGTTCTATGTCAGTTGGCAATCCGGGAGCCAGCAGGTTGCAGTGATGTTCGCGGCACTGGTGGGTGTCGTGCTGAGCGCCAAACTCCCTCCGGAGAAAATGACGGCGTGGGGATGGCGAGTCCCGCTGCTCCTCGGCTGCGTAATCATTCCGTTTCTCTTCAGGCTGCGGCGCTCGCTCCAGGAGACGGATGAGTTTCAAGCCCGCAAGCACAGGCCCACCTCTTCGGAAATTCTCCGGTCGCTCGCCGCCAATTGGAGAATCGTGCTGATCGGCACGATGATGGTGACGATGACGACGGTTTCTTTTTACATGATCACGGCGTATACGCCCACATTCGGGAACTCGGTGTTGCATCTGGCCAACATGGACAGTTTGATCGTCACGCTGTGCGTGGGGGCGTCGAATCTCTTCTGGCTCCCAGTGATGGGAGCGCTCTCTGACAGGATCGGCCGGCGGCCCCTGCTTTTTGTTTTCACAATCCTAATGCTGGTTACGGCCTATCCGGCGATACAGTGGCTGGTACGAGAACCTTCGTTCCTGCGTCTGCTGACAGTTGAACTCTGGCTGTCTTTCCTCTACGGTAGTTACAATGGCGCGATGGTCGTATTCCTGACGGAGATCATGCCGATCGACGTACGGACTTCGGGCTTCTCGCTGGCCTATAGCCTGGCCACCGCCGTCTTCGGCGGATTTACACCCGCACTCAGCACCTACTTGATTCATCTCACCGGGAATCGCGCGGTTCCTGGGTTGTGGCTGTCCTTTGCGGCGGCGTGCGGCCTATTGGCAACACTCCTGGCCGGACCGCAGAATGCCATGCTTGAAACGCGCCTTCCGGCTGCTGTGAAACCGTGAAGTTCGATTTACCTTTGCGGGTCAGGATGCAGTCCGCAGAACGGCTGCACCCTGGATCGCGTCGTTCTTCAAAGCATTGAGCGCGCGATTCGCCTCCTGCAAGGTAAACGGCTGGACCCGCGATTGAATGGGAATCTCCGCGGCGATCCGTAAAAAATCCTCTCCGTCCCGCCGGGTGTTGTTGGCCACGCTGCGCACGACCCGCTCCTGGTAGAGCAAGTCGTAGTCGAACGACGGAATCGGGCTCATGTGTATGCCGCCCAAAACCAGGGTGCCGCCCTTGCGCAGCACCTTGAGAGCTGCAGGTACGATCTCGCCAGCCGGCGCAAAGACGATGGCGGCGTCGAGCTTTACCGGAGGTTCGTCGAAAGTTGCACCGGCCCACTTTGCACCGAGATCCAACGCCAATTGCTGATGCCGGACGTCACGCGTCGCGGCGTACACATCAACACCCCAGTGGCGCGCCACCTGAATCGCCACGTGAGCCGCGGCCCCAAATCCGTAGAATCCGAGCGTTCCTCCAGCTTGAATTCCAGACAGTCGCAACGAACGAAATCCTATTATCCCCGCGCACAACAGCGGCGCGGCTTGTTCGTCTGCGAACGTTTCGGGGATCGCGTAGACAAACTGTTCCGGCGCAACAACATATTCGGCGTAGCCGCCGTCCACGCTGTAACCGGTGAACTCAGGGTGGTCGCAGAGGTTTTCGACCCCCGACCGGCAATAACTGCATGTCCCATCGGTGCGATGCAGCCACGCGATTCCGATGCGGCGGCCCACGGGAAACCGGGATGCGTTTCTTCCCGTTTTTTCAACGATCCCCACAATTTGGTGCCCGGGAATGACAGGCGACTTTCGGAGCGGGAGTTCGCCTTCCACGACATGCAGATCGGTCCGGCAAACGCCGCAGCAACGCACACGTACGAGAATTTCTCCCGCGCCCGGCTCGGGAATTTGCACTTCTGTGTATTGGAGAGGTTGTGTTTCAACTAACGCCGGACGGACAAGCACACAGGCTTTCATGGGGACATCTCCATCAGTCGGCCGCCAGCACTCCGCTTGATGCTGGCTGGAACGCGGATCAAACGGACTCGGAGACAATTCTCCTCCATCCGCCAGTTGTGCCACACTTTTTCTTTCATCGCCTTCGAGGATTGGCCCCGCTGGATAGGCTCTCGCGCCTCCGCTCGATTCATAATCGCCTGCTTTCCACGAAATCTCTCGCATCCCTCCCGAAGTCGCCATCTTGGTGTCTCTCACCTCCATCTCGAACCTCCGTTTGGTGTTAGGCTCTAGATTGGAATTCATCTGACAGAGGAGCCGAATGCCATGTTCAGAAAACTGTTGCTTGCGATAGTTCTTCTCGCCTTGCTCGGCTTGGCATCGCCCCGCACCAGCGCTCAACAGAAACCTGTGGACGCGCTGGGCCACCCCTGGTGGCAGCACGCGGTTTTCTACGAAATCTATCCGCGCAGTTTTGCTGATAGCAACAACGACGGCGTGGGCGACCTCAATGGCATTGCTTCGAAAATGGACTACCTGAAGGAGCTAGGCGTCGACGCCGTCTGGATCACTCCGTGCTTCCCTTCCCCGCAAGTGGATTTTGGGTACGACGTTTCCGACTACGAAGCCATCGACCCGATGTACGGCACGATGAAGGATTTCGATCATCTGGTAGGCGAAGGCAAAAAGCGCGGCATCAGCGTAATTCTCGATTTCGTCGTGAACCACACCTCGGACCAGCACAAATGGTTCCTGGATTCCAAATCTTCGCGAACTTCCGCGCATCGCGATTGGTACATCTGGCGCGACGGCAAAGGGCCCGGCCATCCGCCTAACAATTGGCTTTCCACCTTCGGCCTCTCTGCGTGGAAGCTCGACCCCAAGACCAACCAATATTACTACCACTATTTTTATCCCGAACAGCCGGACCTGAACTGGCGCAATCCCGCCGTGGAAAAGGCCATGCTCGACGTGACGCGCTTCTGGTACAAGCGCGGCGTCGCCGGATTTCGCCTGGATGCTGTGGATACACTCTTCGAGGATCCCCAGCTCACCGACAATCCCGTCCTAGCCGGGACCGACAAATTCGGCCGTCCCAACATGGTCGAGAAGTACAACAAGAAATTGCCTGAAGTGCACGACGTCATGCGCAAACTGCGCAGCACAGCCAACGAATACGGTTCCGTCCTGATCGGCGAAACGTGGACCACCAATGTTTCCGAACTCAAAGATTATTACGGGCAAAACAACGACGAGCTGCAGTTGCCTATGGATTTAATGATGACGGAATTCAAAGGCCTCTCCGCGGATCAGTACCGCAAGCACATCGCCGCAGTAGACGCCGCCGGCCATTGGCCCGTCTACGTCATCACCAATCACGACATCGTGCGTTCCTACACGCGCTACGCTGACGGTTCGCACAACGACGACATCGCCAAGATGATGGCGGGCTTTTACCTGACGCTTCGCGGCACGGCCATCATGTACTACGGCGAAGAGATCGGCATGGAGAACAACGACCCCAAAAGCAAAGACGACGTCCAGGATCCTATCGGCAAGCTGGGCTGGCCGCTGGAAAAAGGCCGCGACGGCGAACGCACGCCCATGCAATGGAATGACAGCAGCAACGCGGGGTTTAGCCAGGCAAAACCCTGGCTCCCTGTTCCACCCAGCTACAAAACCCACAATGTCGCCAGTGAAATGAAGGATCCCAATTCCGTGCTGAGCTTTTACAGGCAGCTGCTCTCATTGCGCCATCAGGAACCCGCGCTGATCGAGGGCAACTTGACCATGCTGAATGAAAAAAATCCGAACGTGCTGACCTACCTGCGCCGCTACAAGGACGAAGCTATCCTGGTGATGCTGAACATGTCCGCGACAGACCAAAACGTTCAACTGGACCCGGCATCCCTGGGATTTCCCGCGCCGAAAGTCAGCGTCCTGCTGACAAACTTTCACAAGCCGCTGCCGCCCGCGAGCGGTTCGGTCCCAATGGAACCCTACTCCGTCTTCATCGCTAAAATCACGAACTAACACGCGGCGACTGGCTGCATCCAAGCCGACTCCTATAGCCTTGTATACGGCGAGTCACCGCCGCGCTAAAATGACCCTCGGTACTGGCCATTTGCGAAATTCAGCCCTCTTTTTGGAAGCAGCCTTGATTCACGAACGCATCATTCCCATCCGTAAAGAATCCACTTTTCTGTATCCAGCGCCTCTCAGGCAAACGGTTCTCCAACGATTGAGGGGCCTGCCATTAACTCATAAAGTTCCCAAAAATTTAGGGAATCCAAAACCCCTTCCCGGTGCATCATAATGGCGGGATGGGGATGACTATGCCCAGATTCGCTCCTTGGATAGTCGGTCTGACTCTTGGTGCCCTGCTGTGCGGCTTTGCACCGCGGGCCGCAGCTCAGCAGCGCATGCCCCTGCCGGGAGTAAGGGCTGGTGCGCCTGAGGCTCAAGGACAAAGCACATCACCCAGCCCGCAGTCTCAAGATCAGAACTTGTCCGGAAGCATTAGCGGAACCGTGGTCGATCAAACCGATGCCGCCGTCGCCGGAGCCCGGGTGAAACTCGCGCGCGAGGACCAATCCCCGGACCAGGAAGTCTTCTCCGGCGAGGATGGCCAGTTCACCTTTGCCAAAGTCACCCCCGGACCCTTCCAACTCACCTTCATCTCCGCCGGCTTCACAACGCAATCCTTCTCGGGAACCCTGCGGTCCGGGGAGATCTTTACGGTTCCGCAGATCGCCTTGGCTCTTGCCACCGCCGTCACGGAGGTGCGCGTCGTACCCGCACGCATTGACGTGGCAGAGGATGAGATCAAGGTGGAAGAGAAGCAGCGTGTGCTCGGTGTCGTTCCAAATTTCTATGTCAGCTATGACCAGAACGCTGTTCCTCTCGCTCGGAAACAAAAGTTCGAGCTTGCCTGGAAGACCATTGTGGATCCAGTGAGCTTCGGATTGACTGGGGCCGTCGCGGGAATTCAGCAGGCCCAAAACGAGTTCAGTGGTTATGGTCAAGGCGCGCAGGCTTATGGAAAGTACTACGCCGCCTCCTATGGCAACTTTGTGGCGGGCACGTTCATTGGAAGCGCCGTGCTGCCATCTCTTCTGAAGCAGGATCCACGCTATTTCTACAAGGGAACCGGCAGCAAGCGCTCGCGGATTCTCTACGCGATGGCCAATTCAGTGATTTGCAAGGGCGACAATGGACACTGGCAGGCAAATTACTCGAGTATCGTGGGAAGCCTCGCCGCAGGAGGCATCTCAAATCTCTACTATCCAGCCAAAAACCGCGAAGGAGCGGAGCTAACGTTTGAAAACGCTTTGATCGGCATTGGCGAGTCCGCCGCTATCAATCTCCTTCAGGAGTTTGTCATGCGGAAGTTGACACCAAGTGTTTCTAAACACGAACCTGCCAAGGCCCCGAACGCTATCAGCAAGGTCTGGGCAACGTTTATTCACGATGGTGATTAGGACAAGAAGTTTTCGGCGCATGGCCAGGTACCAACCACTTTTTTCCAGCTGATGCGTTCGTGGTACAAGGGACATTCACCCGCCAAGTCTCCCCCGGCTGCCACACAATTCATTCGGTCGCTAGACAACAAAACGCTTCAGCTCTGCCTCGTATACCCCATTCCCGCCAGGACGCCACGCATATAAGCAAAGCTGCTGCTCACGCCCGGCATCGGATCGTCCGCATGAATCTCATACTCCAGATCAACAAAGCCTTTGTATTTCATCGCGATCAGCGCTTCAAACATCTTCCGCACCGGGATCATACCGTCTCCCACCACCACCTGACTTTCCTTGCTTTGAAAGTTCGAGAGGTCCTTCATGTGTACGTTAAACAGCCTCTGGCCTGCTTCACGAATCGCTTGCACCACATCCGTTCCGGCGCGAACCGTATGTCCAACGTCAATGCAGCACCCGATGCGCGGATCCATTCCCTTCACCGCCTTCAATACGTCCAGCGGTGAATGCCACAACTTATCTTCCGGCCCGTGATTGTGGATCGCGATGCGGATGTCGTATTCCTTCACGAATTTCTCGATGCGCGGCAGAGTTTCCGGAGCGGGGTCGCCAGCAACAATGACGCCAATCCCCGCGCGCTTGCAGTATTCGAACTTGCTCTGGATGTCCGCGTCTTCATCCTTTGCGAAATAGATGGTTCCAGCCGCGTGAAGTTTGATTCCCGCCGCGGCATAGTCCGCCAGCGTAGCCGCCTCCTCCTGCGGGTCCATAGGGAGATGATCTTTGACGTCCTTCGCATTCAGCTCAAGCACGTTGAGCTGCTTCAGAAAGCCGATCAACTGCGCGCGGCTGAAGTTTCGAAACGTATAGCTGGCCACTCCCAATCGGATCGGCGCCGTTTCGTCTGCCGATGGCCCTTCATGGGCCAAAGCGAAGCCCTCCCTCGAAGCAGCCAACGCAGCCCCAACAAGCGCACTAGAGCGAACAAAATTGCGGCGAGAGATCATGTTTTTCATAAGCGGCCTAGAGTGTTCTACTCCTCGTATCACTCGAATAAACCAAATTCCCTTCTACTCCTACTGACAACTGAAAACTGACGACTGACTACCTCCTCCTCAGACCTTCGGCGCCCACCCCTTTTCATACTCGCGCCCCCACATCTTCATCGCCTCCGCATCATTCTGGATTCGCCCGTCTTTCGTGTCGAGATGCAACTCGCGGTTGACTTCCCACGCGATATTGGAAATCTGCAGCATCGTAACGGCCACGTTGCCGACAGCGATGGGAGCATTCAGTTTCTCGCCCTTGCGAATTCCCGCAATGAAGTTCGCGAAGTGCCTATCCGTCATCGAGTCAGCTCCGAGAAGGTCACCCGACGATGTCGTGCTACCGGCCTTGAATTCGTTCGTCTTCTTTCCTTTAAGATCATAAATCTCGTATCCGTCACGATCCACAAGCACCGTGCCAGTCGTCCCCAGGATTGTCGCGCCACGATCGCGGCCATAATACTTCATGCCCTCGCAGCTCTTTCCCTCCCACGAAATCATCTTGTCTTCGTATTCGAAACTGGTCACCAGCGTGTCATAAAATTGCCAGTCGTCTTTGAAATGGTATCTGCCGCCCGAAGAAGTCACTCGCTTCGGATATTCAACGCCAAGCGCCCAGCGGCAGACATCCACCTCGTGCGTGCCATTGTTGAGCGTCTCGCCGGTCCCGTAATTTCGGAACCAGTGCCAGTTGTACGGATGCACGTTGTCCCGGTAAGCGCGCCGCGGCGCCGGCCCCTGCCATAAGTCCCAATCCAGTTGTGCAGGTACGGGGACTTCTTTGCCCGTGCCAATGGACTTCCTCACATTGCTGTACCAGGCTTTCGCCAGGTAAGGCCTGCCGATAATCCCTTCGCGAATTTTTTCGACAACCTCCATCGTGTGTGGTGAGGAGCGCTGCTGGGTCCCCATCTGCACGAGCTTTCCGTACCTCTGCTGCGCCTGCACCAGCATCTCCCCTTCGGCAGGATTGTGGCTGCACGGCTTTTCCACATACACGTGCTTCCCCGCCTGTAATCCCGCGATGGCCATCGGCGTATGCCAATGGTCGGGACTTGCAATCGTGATCGCATCCACGTCCTTCAGCTCAAGAATCTTGCGAAAGTCTTTCTCCGTCGCAGGAGCCTCACCCATCTCGCGCTGCACGCTGTCCGCAAACTTTTTGAGAATGGTGCTGTCCACATCGCAAACGTGTGAGATGCGCGCGGCGCTCTTGTTCGCCTTAAGCCCGGCGAGGTGGGCATAGCCGCGCCCATTCAGACCGATCACGGCAAACTGAAGTCGATCGTTCGAACCGAGAATCTGGCCATAACTCTTCGCCGTCGTTCCCACCGCCAGCCCTGCCGCTCCCACTGCCAGCGCCTCCACAAACTCACGTCTTGTAACCATCATTTTCCTCACAGCGGCGTCCGTTGCCGCTCTGTCGCCGCTGACAGGATATCTTGTAAACAGCGGAAGATTCCAGCCTTCTCCAGCGTTCTCTGGTCACTCAATATCTGGGAACAGCGTAGCGCCCGATCAACGCGCTCCCAGGAAAGGGACCCGGCCCAAATACCTGCCAAATTAGACACCCCTTCCGGGCGGGTGTAAGATTTGGTCGTCTTCCCTCAGGCGGAGTGCATTGCGCACCGATTGGCATACTCTCGGGACGGTTTCCTTGCCTCGACTGGCGTTTACCGCAGTCCTGATCATCTGTCTCTCCTTCTTGCCCGTTGCCGCGGGTCAGCAAACCTCTGATCTTGCCGGCTCTCCGGTCGACCCTCTGAAACTATCGCCCGGCCGGATCGTCGTTCTCGTTTTTGTGCGCACGGACTGTCCGCTTTCGAATCGCTACGCCCCTCTCATCCAGGAGCTAAGCGTTAAATACGCGCGCGAATCCGCATTCTGGCTGGTTTTTCCAGACAAGAGCAAATCCTCCGAAGAAATTCGCGCCTACTTGCAAGAATACAATTACAAGCTCTCAGCTCTGCGGGATCCGGAACATGACCTGGTAAAAAAGAGTGGCGTGAAGGTGACACCGGAAGTCGCCGTATTCAACGCCAAGCGCGAACTCATCTACCACGGCCGCATCGACAATCTTTATGAAGACTTTGGCCGGAGCCGCCGCGCCGCCACCACTCATGAACTGGCCGACGCCATCGAAGCCGCCGGCAAAGGCGTCACTCCACCGACAGCTTCCGTGGATGGCGTGGGATGCTTCATCTCAGATCTCCGATGAAACGCCTTAGGCGAACGGTTTCAGCAGTTTTCCCATTCTTCCTGTTCGCGGCTCTTCTCTCCACGCAAAGCCGCTCGCGTCCCAGACCCCAGGAGCAGAGCCGCAGAGCAAATCCGGAAATCACCTACAATCGAGATATCGCTCCCATCCTCCTTCGCTACTGCACAAACTGCCATCGCCCCGGCGAATCTGGCCCCTTTCCACTTCTCACCTACAACGACGCAAAGTCCCACGCCGGTCAAATTGCGTTCGTCACGCAATCCCGATTCATGCCTCCCTGGCTGCCGGAACCCGGCGAATTCAAGCTCGCGGATGAGCTTCGTCTCCCCGATGAACAGATCAAGTTGATTGCGAAATGGGTCCAGCAGGGCGCGGTCGAAGGCTCCCCATCCGATCTGCCTCCCAAGCCTGATTTTGTGGAAGGCTGGCAAATCGGGAAACCCGATCTGATCGTCAAGGCGGAACAGCCCTATCGGCTGCCTGCCAGCGGGACCGATCAATACTGGAATTTTAT
>Ga0206952_10035_pt1 | contig 46193 bp, 38 predicted proteins | sample Alteio_BWOrgHeat_39_FD_152966 | JGI IMG/M metagenome (GOLD analysis project Ga0206952, IMG submission 152966) | Enriched cells from forest soil in Barre Woods Harvard Forest LTER site, Petersham, Massachusetts, United States -... | ecosystem: Environmental > Terrestrial > Soil > Temperate forest >... | reverse complement strand
TTCGCTTAACAAAAGCCTGCGTAAATTCAACCTCTTTGCCGGTGACGGTAAAAACCCGTTTAGGCTGGGATGAATCAAGCAAAAATATTGTTGAAGTAGCAGAAAGGTTGCAGGATATTGGCGTAAAAGCTTTAGCTGTTCATGGAAGAACAAGAAGCCAATTGTATAAAGGTGAAGCTGACTGGAACTTGATTGCTGCTGTAAAAAATAATGCAAGAATGCACATTCCAATTTTTGGTAATGGTGATATTGATTCACCTGAAAAAGCGCAGGAGTATAAGAACCGTTATGGTGTTGACGGTATTATGATCGGCCGCGCTGCTATTGGTTATCCCTGGATATTTAATGAGATAAAACATTATGTAAAAACCAGTGGCCATTTGCCTGCGCCAACCATTGAACAACGTGTTGATGTGATAAAAAAACATTTGCAGCGCAGCATTGAATGGAAAGGCGAAACGCTTGGCATGCTTGAAATGCGCCGGCATTATACTAATTACCTTAAAGGATTGCCCAATATTAAAGATTACCGGATAAAACTTACAACACTTAAAAATACGGAAGAGATATTTGGTGTATTGAACGAGATCAATGAAACCTATTCAGATGTTTATTTGGAAAGGAACCTCAACATAAAAGACTTAGCATACACTTGCTGACATTTTTAATGCTTTGAACTTGTTACCAGGATAATATCCTGCGCGACTAATTTAAAAATTAATCGCGTGAAAGTCTTAGACAAAGAGGTAAGTATTGAACTTCATCCTGCCACGGTTATGCAAGTAGATAAATATGCACGAACCGGCATATTTACTGATGATAGGTTTCTTCCGTTTACTGCTAATGCTTTGCATACTAACATAGTTTTTCAATTGAAAGATACAGAAGCAACTCAGCCGTTAAACGTTCGTGATGTGCAATTGCCTTTATATAATAAACAGGAAGTTGACATTATTAGTGCCAACGAATTTATAATAGGTTATGTTGATGTAAAGAATGAAGAGTATTATTATATCACCAATAATTTTTGTAAAGTTATGGGCCTTACAATTCCTGTATTTTTTACGTGGATAATAGGCATTACAGCTGCAGTTACGGCAATGATCATTATAAAAAATAATTATGCGCCGCTTTTTGCAACTATGCTTTTAGTTGTAACATGGCTGATGCACATAAGCATAAAATTCATATTAAACAGAAAGATAGAAAACGAAATAGATGAATGCCTGAAAACGTTTTCAGCTGTTTAACTATAATACTAATTTCCTTGCGTTACGCAATATCTGCAGGCTGCAACTCGGTAAGTTTTGCTCTTATCTTTCCTTCAATTTCATTGGCTAATCCTTCGTTATCAGATAACAGATTTTTCACCGCTTCACGGCCCTGGCCAAGTTTATTGCTGTCATAGCTAAACCAGCTTCCGCTTTTCTGAATGATGCTCATTTCAACACCCATATCTATAATCTCGCCAATCTTGCTTATGCCTTCACCAAAAATTATATCAAACTCTGCGCTGCGGAATGGCGGCGCAACTTTGTTCTTAACCACTTTTACTTTTACGCGGTTGCCTATCGCTTCATCACCATCTTTTATTTGTGCGAGGCGGCGAATATCCAAACGAACAGAACAATAAAATTTTAAGGCATTACCACCTGTTGTTGTTTCAGGGTTGCCGAACATAACGCCAATTTTTTCACGCAACTGGTTTATAAAAATGCAAATAGTATTTGTTTTGCTGATGGTTGCTGTAAGCTTGCGTAAAGCCTGGCTCATTAATCTTGCCTGCAATCCCATTTTACTGTCGCCCATTTCACCTTCCAGTTCGCCTTTTGGTACAAGTGCGGCAACAGAATCTATCACCACAACATCTAATGCACCCGAAAGAATTAAGCGATCTGCTATTTCCAGGCCCTGTTCACCATAGTCAGGTTGAGAGATCAAAAGATTATCAATATCAACGCCGAGCTTTTGTGCATAAGAACTGTCAAACGCGTGTTCCGCATCTATGATGGCACAAATGCCACCTTTCTTTTGTGCCTCTGCAATTACATGCGTTGCAATGGTTGTTTTACCGCTTGATTCAGGTCCATAAATTTCAACAACTCTTCCTTTTGGTAAACCTCCAACGCCGAGGGCAATATCCAAACCAATTGAACCTGTAGATATAACTTCCATTGTTCTTTCGCCGCGTTCATTCATCATCATTACACTGCCTTTACCAAAATCCTTGTCAATTTTTTCAATGGTTAGTTTAAGTGCTTTTAGTTTATCTGAACTCAAATCTTTTTCTTTATCATTTTTCATTTTAAGGCTGTTTAATTAAGATGGCAAAGCTAATAAATTTAGTTTTTAAATATAAGGAAGTTAATACAATGTGCAGGGTTTTTTTTAACGGAATTTTTTTAATGCTGATGTATCTTTTAATATCAAATCACGTCTAATTCTTTAAACACTGGTTGGTTACACAAATCAGTAAATTAAAAAGATTGAAGATGAAAACAAATTCTACACAAAGAGAGATACTGCTGGTAACAAATAATTCTTTTGCACAAAGGCAATGGTGCAGCAAAGAAACAAATAACGACAAAACTTTTACATCGCAGGAGCAAATGGAAGAAGTTTGTGCAAACGGGTTGATATACGAAATTTTGCCTGAAGTGTTTAATGCACCGGAAGATAAGAAATTGTATTTATGGCAAATGCGCCCGGCGTTTTCTTTTCTGCAACTTGAGTATGGCGAGTTTCCATTAGCTACTGAAAAATCAACTTCAATAGATCCGCATAATTCGCTTAGCTGTATGTGCTATAATTAATTTACTCACTCAACATATATTTTCTTATTATAAAAATTCCCGGCATTCGCCGGGAATTTTATATTGGAGTATTTAAAAACATAAATCAAATAGGATAAGCTGCAAATAACATTGTATTTTGCTTAAGCGCTTCGGGTAAACCAGAAGTGGTGATTATTAAAAGTTCTCAAACTACATATATGCAAACTAACATTGCTTCTGCCGGCATTTCATCTGATGGGAAAAGTTTTCTGTTTGGCATTTCACTAACGGCGGCACTGGCCGGTTTTATTTTTGGATTTGATACAGTTGTAATTTCAGGAGCTGATAAACCTATCCAGGAATTATGGCATACATCACCATGGTTTCATGGATTCTTTATTATGTCAATGGCTTTGTGGGGAACTGTTGTTGGTGCATTAGCGGGCGGCATACCTACACAAAAATATGGAAGAAAAAAAGTGCTGATCTGGATTGGAATTCTTTTTACGGTTTCTTCAATTGGTTCTGCGCTGGCGCCAAACCCTTACATGTTTTCTTTCTTTCGTTTTATTGGCGGCTTAGGTATTGGGGTTTCTTCTGTTGCAGCGCCTACTTATGTTTCAGAAATCTCAACAGCATCTTCAAGAGGCAGGCTGGGAGCTATGTACCAGTTTAATATTGTATTTGCAATATTACTTGCTTATGTTTCCAATTACCTGCTTAAAGGTGTTGGCGGCAATAATGACTGGAGATGGATGTTGGGTGTAATGGCCATCCCTTCTTTTATTTATTCAATTTTGGTTTTGGGCATACCTGAAAGCCCACGCTGGCTTATAACAAAAGGCAGGGATGCTGAAGCAAAAAAAGTATTATCTAAGTTAGGCATTACAAATCCCGATGCAGAAATAGCGTTAATAAAATCCGGGATACAACATGAAGATATTGGCGGAAAAAAAGTTGCTTTTATAAGCAGAAAACATATAACTATTTTAGGGTTAGCATTTTTTGTAGCTTTCTTTAATCAATTATCCGGCATTAATTTTATTTTGTATTATGCACCACGCATTTTAGAAAGCGCCGGGCTTGCTGCAAAAGATTCGTTGTTAAGCTCTATAACTATTGGAGGTACTAATCTTGTATTTACGTTTGTTGGTTTATATCTTATAGATCGCGTTGGAAGAAAAACCCTTTTGTTAATTGGTTCATTCGGTTATATTGTAAGTCTTGCTGCTGTTGCCTTATGTTTTTACAACCACGCCGAAGCTGGCGTCTTAACTACATTTTTAGCTATGTTTATTGCGTCTCACGCTATAGGGCAGGGTGCTGTGATCTGGGTATTTATTTCAGAAATATTTCCAAATAAAATTCGTGCCATGGGACAATCATTTGGCGCAGGTACGCATTGGATATTTGCCGCTATTATTACTTTAATTTCCCCGGTATTTATAGATGAAAAAAATGGCATTTTAAAAGATAATCCCTGGCCAATATTTGCATTTTTTTCTTGTATGATGGTGTTGCAGCTCGTTTGGGTATTAACCAAAGTGCCTGAAACAAAAGGAAAGGCATTAGAAGAAATACAGCAGCAACTAGGAATTGAGTAACTAAGATTGCCGTATAAATTGAATGCCTTGCTGCGCTTGTAATTTTATAAAAATATACTTCAACAAAAAATCAAAGCGTTTATTTTGCGCAGCATTTAAACTACTTATATTAAACATGAAAAAGTTTTTTTTACCCGTGATTGCTATTCTGTTTTTTGCCATAACAAATGCGCAACAAAAAGATTCTTTAACTGCAAAGGATTATGCGAATGCCGAACAATTTCTTTTTTATAATACAGCCCAAAAAATTGATCGTGCATTTACAACGGCAAACTGGATGAATGATAATAAATTCTGGTATCGTGTGCTCACACCACAGGGCAGCGAATTTATATTGATTGATGCTGCAAAAGGCACACGTGCTGCGGCTTTCGATCAGCAAAAATTAGCCGCAGCATTATCATCTGCAACAGGAAAAAATTATGCAGCTAACACGCTTCCTTTTAAAACTATTAAATATGTTGATGATGGAAGATCAATATCATTTTCTGCAAGTGGAAAACAATGGAAAGCAGATTTGAAAACATATACCATAACAGAAGATCAATCTACTTCAATAAATAAATCTGCAAAAGAAAATGAGTTGTTATCACCTGATGGAAGCAAAGCCGCTTTTATAAAAGATTATAATTTATGGGTGAGGGATGTTGCAACAAATCAACTCACGCAACTTACGACAGATGGCATTCAGTATTTTGGTTATGCCACAGATAATGCCGGATGGAAACATTCCAATAACCCAATTCTTCGCTGGTCGCCTGATTCAAAAAAGATCGCAACATTTCAGCAGGACGAACGCAAAGCCGGTGACATGTATTTAGTAACAACAAATGTTGGTCACCCAACATTGCAACAATGGAAATATCCTTTGCCCGGCGATTCAAACATTATCATGATACAAAGAGTGATCATTAATGTTGACGAGCCGAAAGTGATCCGTTTGCAGGTTGCACCTGATCCGCATCGCGGCAGTTTAAGTGATGATATTTCAAGCAGCGGAACATTTGATGATGTTGATTGGAGCGCTGATGAAAATGAACTTGCTTTTGTATCTACTTCAAGAGATCATAAAACAGAAAAGTTCCGCATTGCAAACACAGCTACCGGCGAAGTGCGTGAAGTGTTTGAAGAAACTGTTCATACGCAATATGAATCAGGACAAGGCGCTATCAACTGGCATTATCTTTCAAAAACACATGAGATAATCTGGTATTCTGAAAGAGATAACTGGGGACATTTATATTTATATGATGCAACAGCAGGTAAGTTAAAAAACCAAATTACAAAAGGAGATTTTGCAGTTACTGAGATGGTAAAAGTTGATGAACAAAAAAGACAAATTTATTTTTTAGCTGATGGAAAGGATGCGAAGAATCCATACTTCACACATTTTTGCAAAGTTGATTTTGATGGAAAAAATTTGGTTGACTTAACACCTGAAACCGGCAATCATTCTATCTCATTGTCTTCTTCTGAAAATTATTTTATTGATAATTATTCGCAGCCTGATGTACCAAATGTTGTTGTATTGCGCAACATGAATGGCAAGATCATTGCAACATTAGAAAAAACAGATCTAAGCAGGTTGCAGGTAAGCGGATGGAAACCTCCAATTTCAATTACCGTAAAAGCGCATGATGGTACAACAGATTTATATGGATTAATGTACACGCCAACACATTTTGATTCAACAAAAAAATATCCGGTAATTGATTATATATATCCGGGTCCGCAAGGTGGAAGTGTGGGCAGTTGGTCATTCATTGCTGCAAGAGGTGATAACCAGGCGCTAGCTGAATTAGGTTTTGTTGTTGTTGAAATTGAAGGCACGAGTAATCCTTTGCGTTCAAAATCTTTTCATGATATGAGCTATGGTTTTATGGCAGACAATACTTTGCCCGATCAGATTACAGGTATTCGTCAATTAGCGCAACAACATAGTTACATGGATACAAACCGCATTGGAATTTGGGGACATTCAGGCGGCGGTTTTGCAACAGCTTGCGCTATGTTCAGATATCCTGATTTTTTCAAAGTTGGCATTTCAGAATCAGGCAATCATGACAACAGGGAATATGAAGATGATTGGGGTGAACGATATATTGGTTTAGTAAATGGCGATAATTATGAAATGCAGGCAAACCAGGTGTATGCAAAAAACTTAAAAGGAAAATTATTATTGGCACACGGATTAATGGATGATAATGTTCCTCCGTATAATACACTGCTTGTTATAAAAGCACTTGAGGCTGCTAATAAAGATTATGACCTGATAGTGTTTCCTGATAGCCACCATGGTTACGGTATGAATTCTTTTTACATGATGCGTCGCCGTTGGGATTATTTCGTAAGAAATTTATTGTACAAAGAGCCCCCAAAAGAATATGAACTGAAGATTGCTACTGATCCAAGAAATGCAATGAATTAATAATAAAACATTCAATGAAAAAAATAATATTATTACTTGTATTTGCAACAACAGCTTGCATTGTAAACGCACAAAATCAACTTAAAAAAACAGCAGTAATTGCTTATTACTCCGGAGATTTAAACAGCGTTGATGCATATCCGGTTGAAAAACTCACGCATATCATTTATAGTTTTTGTCATTTAAAAAATGATGAGCTGCATGTTGATAATGCAAGAGACAGTTTGATCATTCAGCATTTGGTTGAATTGAAAAAAAGAAATTCATCTTTAAAAGTTATACTCTCACTTGGTGGTTGGGGTGGTTGCGGACCTTGTTCTGAAACCTTTTCAACAAATGATGGCAGAAAAAAATTTGCATCTTCTGCAAAAGATTTAATGCAATATTTTAAAACAGACGGCATTGATATAGACTGGGAATATCCGGCGATTGAAGGCTTCCCAAATCATCAATACTTGCCTGCAGATAAACAAAATTTTACGTCTCTCATGCAGACATTGCGTGATACACTTGGTAAAAAATATGAGATAAGTTTTGCAGCCGGTGGCTTCGAAAAATATGTGCAGGAATCTATTGAATGGGAAAAAATAGAACAGCTGGTTGATGTCGTAAACTTAATGTCATATGATTTGGTGAATGGCAATAGTACTGTAACCGGCCATCACACTCCTTTATATTCTACACCGGAACAAATAGAGTCAGTTGATAATGCTATTCACTTCTTTGATTCAATACATTTTCCTTTAAATAAAATTGCTATTGGCGCCGCTATGTACGGCAGAATTTTTAATGCAAATATTGATGCGGATAATGGCTTGTATCAGCCAGGCAATTTTGATCATGGTATGTTCTGGAAAAATTTTAATCTCGATTCGATGCAGCAACAAGGTTATGTTTATTATTGGGATGATACAGCCAAAGCGCCATATATGTACAATAAAACACTGAAGAAAGTTTTCAGTTATGACAATGAGCGTTCCATTGCTTTGAAAACAAAATATGCTGTTGATAAAGGATTATATGGAATTATGTTTTGGGATTTGAATGAGGATAAACCCGTAAATGGTTTGGTTGATGTTATTGACAGCACATTGCATCATTAATTTTTAACTATCAATCTTATACGTTTCAACATAGCAATGCGGAATAAAACTTTTAGGTTGTTGTTGCGCTAACTGCTTTTTTAAATAAGCAATGCTCCTGTAATACTGCGGCGCAAAACCATTTTGCTTTTTAAATAAAAGGCTGAAGGAGCTCAAACTTTCGAAACCCACACAATTGCAAACATCTGTTATGTTGATGCCCTCTTTTTCTAAAAGCAATTTTGCCTTATCCAATCTTTTTGCAGTAAGATATTCGTGAGGTGTTTTTTTATAGATGGTTTTAAAGATGCGATGAAAATGAAACTTTGATAAGTAAGCTTGCCTTGAAATTTGTTCAAGATTTATCGGTTGCTCAAAATGATCATCTATAAAAATTTTTGCTGATACAATTCTTGTATAAATATCATTTGTAAAACAAGCGTTCATTGTAATACGCAATTGTTTAAAACAACTCAATGCAATAAGAATATATCAAAGGGATTTTTCAGAAAAACGAATTAGCCATTCATGCTCGCCAAAAATTCTTCATTGCTTTTTGTGCCACGCATGCGTTTTAATAATTCGCTCATAGCTTCTTCGGTATTCATATCATTAATATATAAGCGAAGAATATTCATGCGTTGTAATACGTCTCTGTCAAGCAAAAGATCGTCGCGTCTTGTAGATGAAGCCACTAAATCTATTGCAGGGAAAATACGCTTGTTAGATAAGCGCCTGTCAAGCTGAAGTTCCATATTACCGGTTCCTTTAAACTCTTCAAATATTACTTCGTCCATTTTGCTTCCGGTATCAATAAGCGCTGTAGCAAGAATAGTTAATGAACCACCATTTTCAATTTTACGGGCAGCACCAAAAAACTGTTTTGGTTTTTGCATGGCATTGGCTTCAACACCTCCACTCAATACTTTACCGCTGGCAGGCGCCACTGTATTATGTGCACGTGCAAGACGTGTAATACTATCCAATAAAATAACCACATCATGGCCGCATTCCACTAAACGCTTTGCTTTTTGTAATGCTATGTTTGAAACCTTTACGTGTTTTTCTGCAGGCTCATCAAAAGTAGAAGCAATTACTTCTGCTTTTACACTGCGCTCCATATCAGTAACTTCTTCAGGGCGCTCATCAACCAAAACAACCATCAGGTAACATTCAGGATGATTTGCAGCAATAGCATTTGCCACTGCTTTTAACAACATTGTTTTACCGGTTTTCGGCTGAGAAACAATTAATCCGCGCTGCCCCTTGCCAATTGGTGTAAACAAATCAATTATACGTGTTGAATAATCACTTGGTGTTGTAAAAAGATTCAGCTTTTCAAATGGAAAAAGAGGAGTCAGGTAATCAAAAGGCACACGGTCTCTAACTTCATCCGGGCTTTTAGAATTGATACTTTCAACTTTTAATAAAGCAAAATATTTTTCCCCTTCTTTTGGCGGGCGAACCGAGCCATAAACTGTATCACCGGTTTTTAAACCAAACAATTTTATTTGGGAAGGAGAAACATACACATCATCAGGTGAAGAAAGATAATTATAATCGCTACTGCGCAGGAAACCATATCCATCAGGCATCATTTCTAATACCCCTTCTGCCTGTATTATGCCATCAAATTCTATATTGAAAGCAGGTTCTTTTCGGCCAGGTTGCTTACTTGTTACGCGCTCTTCAGTATCCTGCTCATCAGGATAAACTATTGGTTCATCTTCACCCAATAAACTAAGTAAATTGGCACCTATTTGCGTAAGTGATTCATCTTCGTTATAATCGCCAGAATCCTCAGCAGCAGGAATATCTTCCTGTCCATCATTTGCCCCGGTTGCGTCATCAGCGTTTCTTGATTTAACAACACGTGCACGTTTAGGCTTTTCGTCTTTCTCAGCTTTATCTTTTAAAATGGGTTTGTCTTTCAAATGTTTTTCTTTTCTGGGTGCTTCCGTCATTACTTCTGCTTCCTCAGTTGTGTTTGCAGTGCTTGCTTTAACGGTTCGTTTGCGCTTTGGTTTTTCAGCACCGTTATTGGCGTTGGCACCAGGCGCTAACGCTTGCTTGTCAAGAATTCTGTAAATAAGGTCTTGCTTGTCAAGTTGATTGGCATTAGCAATATCAAGATGCTCGGCAATGTCAAGAAGCTCGGGCACCAGCATGTCGTTCAATTGGAGAATGTCGTACATAAAAATTCAAAATCCTTTTGGAATAATTAATTTCTCAAAACGCTTTTTTTGAAACTGTTTGGAAGAAATTTTTTGGTTACGAGAAAACAGGCGAGTGTTGATTTTTTTGCTTGGACTAAAGCTTGTTTCCACTGCAATGTTACATTAAAAAATCTAAAACCAAATAATTTTTTAAAGCCTTTAACTAAGTATTTCAAGCATGAAAATATCAGGCCATTTTATTGCCCCGTTACTATTTAAAAAAATTTCATCTATACATATTTTGTTTTTGTCGCAATGTTTTGTAATTCTTTCACTGTTCGCTGAATTCTTTGGTACTTTGATGAAATGAAATTTAGCTTAACAAACAAAAAATGGTTTGTTGTATTGTTGCATGCCATATGCTGGATCCTACTTTTCTCATTACCATTTTTATTGCGCATTTCGTATAAAGATGAACACAAAGCGCCCCAACCTGATGATGCAGCATTCACGGTCTTTTATTTTATAACCAGTGTTGCATGGATAATGCTCTTTTATGTAAACGTATATATTTTTCTTCCATTTTTATTGGGTAGAAAAAAAGTAGTGCGATTTATTTTTTTACAAGTGCTGGCAATATTTATAGTGTATTTTATACACCGTCTTTATTTCGACCTGTACATTACGCATCAGCCTTTTAAAACGGCAAACTTTATCATTTATAATATATCTCCTTATTTATTTATAATTGCCAGCAGCACAGCATATTTTGTATTACTTGAAAGACAGCATAATTTAAAGCTGAGCCAGGAACGGGAAACAGAAAATTTAAAGTCGGAACTTTTATTTTTAAGATCGCAGGTAAGCCCGCATTTTATGTTTAATGTATTAAATAATATGGTTGCGCTGGCGCGAAAAAAATCTGACCTGCTCGAGCCTTCACTCATAAAGCTTTCCTCGCTCATGCGTTATATGTTGTATGAAACGGATGAACAAAAAGTGCCGCTTGAAAAAGAAACTGAGTATATTCAAAGTTATATTGATCTGCAGCAGCAGCGCTTTGGAAAAAACGTGCAGATACATACTTCATTTAATATTAACAATGGCAGCGAAATAGAACCCATGCTTTTAATACCTTTTGTTGAAAATGCTTTTAAACATGGCACCGGAATTATTACTGATGCACAGATTAATATGGAATTGAGGGAAGATAATGGCTTGTTGCAATTTCTTGTAAGTAATAAATATAATGATTCAGCAAACGGCAATAAAGATAAAAATTCAGGGATTGGACTGAACAATGTAAAACGCAGATTAAATTTATTGTATGGCGCTAATCATGCCTTGCTTATAAATAAAAAAGATGGCTGGTTTACTGTTTCACTTCAAATAAATTTACATTAATGCTTAATTGTATTGCTATAGATGATGAGCCACTTGCGCTGGAATTACTTGAAGATAATATAAGCAAAGTTCCTTTTTTAAAACTGGCCGCCGCCTGCAGCAACCCTATTGAAGCAATGAAGATTTTACAGCATGAAAATATCGATCTTATCTTTCTTGATATACAAATGCCGGGCTTAACTGGTTTGCAATTTATAAAAACAATTACGGCAAAACCCATGTTTATTCTTATTACAGCTTACGAAAAGTATTCGCTGGAAGGTTATGACCTTAATGTGATTGATTACCTGGTAAAACCCGTACCGCTTGAGCGGTTCATTAAGGCATGTAATAAAGCATGGGAACTTCACCAGCTTAAAACAAGAAAAGAAACAGAACCTGCTTCCTATTTTTTTATCAATGCTGATTACAGTCTTATAAAAATAGTGTTTGCAGATATTATGTGGATTGAAGGATTAAAAGATTATTTAAAGATCCATTTAAAAAGCTCTAACAAACCTCTTGTTGCGCGCATGACAATGAAATCAATTGAAGAACAGTTGCCTGAAAGCATGTTTATCCGCGTTCAGAAATCTTTTATCGTTTCAAAAAATTACATTACTTCGGTTAGAAAGAATAGTGTGTTTATTAATGAAATTGAAATTCCTGTTGGCGACAATTATAAAGAGGCAATAGCTGCTATTACAGGCAAGTATTAACATTGCTTTTACTTCCTGTTCCTTTCGTCGCATTTTTTTATCCGCTTGTCTCATTTGAAAAATGGTCTTTAAGTTGTAGAATATTTTTGCTTCTGATTTATATTAGTTATGAAAAATATTTTACTCGCAGCAGCCGCTTTAATTTTTACAGCAAATTTATATGCACAGGTTCCCGGAGGCAATGGCAAACAACCTCCCAGCATCGGCCATATATATGGTAAAGTAGTTGACAGTACAGATAAACCTGTTCCACAGGCTTCAATTGTTTTGCTTCAAAATAAATTTGACAGCAGTACTAAAAAGATGAAACAAATTCTTTTTAAAGGCGCCACTACGGAAGCAAATGGTGATTTTGATTTTAGCGACCTGCCTTTATTTGGCATAACAATGAAAATTTCTGCTATTGGTTATAAACCTTATGAAGAAAAAATAAGCTTTCAACCCAAAGCACCTGCCGGCAATAATGCTTCAGGTAACCAAATGGGGAGTATGATGAGTGCACTTGATAAAGATCTTGGCAACATAAAACTGCACACTGATGTAAACACGCTGCAATCTGTAACAGTTACCACAACTGCGGCCGGGCTTAAAATGGATATAGATAAGAAAACATTCAATGTTGATAAAAACATTGTAAGCAGCGGCGGAACTGCTGTTGATGTAATGAAGAATGTTCCATCTGTGCAGGTTGATATAGATGGTAATGTAAAGCTGCGTAATGCAACTCCTCAAATTTACATTGATGGCCGACCAACAACATTAACGCTTGACCAGATTCCTGCTGATGCTATTCAAAGCGTGGAAGTAATTACAAACCCTTCTGCAAAATTTGATGCAAGCGGCGGTAACGCAGGTATTTTAAATATCATTTTAAAGAAAAATAAGAAGACCGGTTATAACGGAAACTTAATGACAGGTGTTGATAGCAGAGGCGGCTATAATGTAGGCGGCAACTTTGCAGTACGGCAGGGTAAAATAAATTTAACGGCCGCTGTGATGATAAATGATAGAAAAAATCTTACAAAAGGCACTACTGACCAGTTATATCACTACGATACTTTGAATTTAAAAGATGTGCATAGCTTTCAAAATACTGAATCTAAAAATAATGGTGCATTTATGTTTGGCAGGTTGGGCCTGGATTACTTTGTAACCAACAGAACAACACTTTCATTGGCTGGCATAAGAGTGCATGGAGAATTTAAACCAACCACTGTAAGTGATATAACAACAGATAGTATTTTTAATGATTCTGCTTTACATTTTATTGGTACCCGTACATCAAACAGCAACAGGATTTTTAATGCAACCGGTATACAGGCAGGTATGGTGCACAACTTTACAAAAGACGGAGAACAGCTTACAGCAGATGGAAACTATTTTTCAGGAAAGAACAGCGGCTCTCAAACTTATTTAAATAATAATTATGATGAGAATGGCAACTTTTTAGGTTCAAGCACGCAGGAACAACTTTCTGACGGCTCAAACCAGTTTCTTACTATTCAAACAGATTATGCAAACCCGCTTACAAAAAATACAAAACTGGAAGCAGGTTTAAGAGCACAAATGAATAAGACTTCAAACAATAATCAAACCTATGATATTATTGGTGATGAAGCGAGTAAAAAGCTAGGTACAGAAATAGCATATCATAATACTAGTAATGTATATGCCGGGTATGCAACAATAACAAGCTCTATTAAAAATTTTGGATACGAAGTTGGCTTACGCGCAGAAAGCAGCAATTATACCGGCGTGTTGAATGATACCGGCAATTTTACGCATAATTATCCCATAAGTTTATTTCCTTCAGTATTCTTAAGTTATAAATTGCAAAACAGGCAGGAGTTTCAGGCAAATTTTTCAAGGCGCATAAACAGGCCTAACTTCTTCCAGTTAATTCCCTATACAGATCGCAGCGATAGTTTAAACATAACACGCGGTAATCCTGATCTTGTCCCGGAATTTACAAACTCATTTGAAGTTTCTTACAGCAAAACGTATGGCAAAAACAATTCTTTCCTTGCCTCGCTTTATTATAAACACACAACAGATCTTATAACAAGTTTTCTGAGTCAGGAACGCAATCCTATAACTCAAAAAGTTGAAAATATTAATACTTATGTAAACGCAAATTCTGCCTATTCCTATGGTGCAGAATTAACATCAGTAAACTATGTAACAAAATGGTGGGATTTTAATCTGAACCTGAATTTGTATAAATCAAAGATTAACACAGACAACCTTAATACGCCATCACAGGATGCTTTATTAAGCTGGTTTGGCAAATGGAATAATAACTTTAAACTGCCTGCCAATTTTACTATACAGCTTTCAGCAAATTATCAGAGCAAAACAAATTTACCCGTTAATCAAAATAAACAAATGTTTGGGCCACCGCAATCTGCACAATCTTCTTCACAAGGCTATATTCTGCCATACTGGACTACAGATGTTGCAATAAAGAAAACCTTCTTTAAAAACCAGGCAGGCGCTCTTACACTTAGCGTTAACGATATTTTCAAAACCGGCGCAAACGAACAAATATCATTTGCCAATAATTTTTACCAGGATTATTATAGGTTGAATAATCCGCAGTTGGTGCGCCTTAATTTCTCTTATCGTTTTGGTAAGATGGATATATCCTTGTTTAAACGTCAAAACAAAAACCAGGGACAAGGTTTGCAGGATGCATCACAAATGGGCGGAACAAGATAAAAATTTTTTTGTCTCAAGGTTCTCTGTACAGCCACGCATGTTGCGTGGCTTTTTATTTATTTGAAGGAATGCAACGTGTTAATTAATTATGGCCGTAATATTGTTCGGCGGGCATTTTAAATAATACATTATGCTGAAACTGCGTGAAGTTTTGCATTTCTTCATCGTGCGTGTATACCCAGTTGTCGTATTTGTTTTTGTTGATGGTTGTACCAAAAAGCCATTGGTTGTAAGCGTCAAATAAACCATCGCGCAGCAACTGGAGATGAAAATCAAACAAACGATATGGATAAGCATGAGCATTTGTATTGCTCCAGTTCAATAAAAATCTTGCACGAAAAGCAGTGATCATTTCCGGAGAGACATCTCCGGTTTCTGTTTCCATTGCTGCAGACATAGAAGCAGCAACTGCTTTTTCAAAATCTGTTCCGCTGCTTTTTAAAACTTCAATATTAGATTGTTTGCTCAACACGTTTTTATAATTACTCAGAAGCAATGTTTTTATTTCTTCAGTGCGCTTTGTAAGGCTTTCCATATTCACGAAAATTTCACCGTAAATGCAGCTCCAGAAAATATTATTTTCATCAGCATAATATTTTGCTGCATAATAATAATTGCTGCTGTAATTGGCTTCTGCTTCAATGCCTTTTTCCCATTGTATAACAGCTCCATGCTTATTATCGTATTGCGCGAGCATATCTCCATATTCACTGTATAAGACGCCGCTTTTCGGGAATTTTTTTAAAGCTGTTTTATATAATTTATCTGCTTCTTTATAATCGGCAATTGCCTTGTATGTAAGCCCGAGTATCTGGTAACTCTGCACATCTGCATCCTCTCTTTCTGTAATTGTTTTTCCTACCTGCATTGAATGCTGGTAATCTCTGCCGAGATAGGCAATGTAAGCTTCATCTTTTAACAGGTCGAGATTATCAGGGTATTGTTGCAAACCTTGCTGAAGTGTTTGTATAGCGTTTGTAAAATCCTGTTGCTGTGCAGAGGTCATTGCCTGTTTGCGTATTGCTTCAACTGTTTGCTGGGCAAACACCAGTTGGTTTGTATATTGTAAAATGATTAAAAGAAAAATCTTTTTCATCGCTGATGCTTTATTGTAAGAATGAGATTTTTATTGAATTATCTTGCCATAAAAATATCATGCCTTTATTAAAAGTTGCACGTTAAAATTTATTCATAGATAAGATGCGTCAACAATCCATCTCTTAATTTAGGTTCAAACCAGGTGCTTTTTGGAGGCATGATGTTGCCGCTGTCTGCAATAGCAAATAATTGTTCAATACTTACAGGAAACAAACTGAAAGCCATTACATATTCACCGCCGTCAACTCTTTTTTCTAATTCTGCCAATCCCCGAATGCCGCCAACAAAATCAATATTTTTATCTGTTCTCTGATCGTGGATATTCAAATGTTTTGAAAGAATATTGTTTTGAAGAATGGTTATATCCAGCACGCCAATCGGGTCTTCTGAAAATGTTCCTTCTTTTGAGGTAAGCTTATACCATTTATTATTAAGGTATAAACCAAATGTATGCGGCTGTTCAGGTTTGTATGCTGATGATTGTTCTTCAATAATAAAATCATGTTGCAAAGAATTTAAAAAATCCATTTCGCTTAAACCATTCAATGTTTTTATTATACGGTTGTAATCGAGTATTTGCAATTGACCGGCGGGAAATAATGTAGTAAGAAAATAATCAGCTGATTCTGTTTTATTGTTTAAAGCCTGCCTTACTTTGGCGGCAGAAGCAGCGCGGTGATGGCCATCAGCAATATAAGTACAATCAACCTGTGATTGAAAAATCTCTGAAATTTCTTTAATGGTTTTATCATCGTTCACTATCCATAAAGTGTGTGCTACAGTATCATCAGCAATAAAATCATACACCGGATTTTTTTTGCTGGTCCATTTTTCAATTATAGCATCAAGCTTGTTATTATCCCGGTAAGCAAGAAAAACATTCCCGGTTTGTGCGCCGGTGGTTTTTATATGATTGATGCGGTCAAGTTCTTTATCAGGCCTTGTTAATTCATGTTTTTTTATGATGTTGTTTTCATAGTCATCAATACTGCTTAATGCCACCAAACCCGTTTGACTTTTGCCATTCATAGTTAAGCGGTAGATGTAAAAGCATTCTTTATTTTCAGAAAATAAAATATCCCGTTTTATAAAAGCGGTTAAATTTTCCTTTGCTGTTTTGTATACTTCATCACTGTGCACATCAATATTCTCCGAAAGGTCAATTTCACTTTTTGTAATATGCAAAAATGAACTTGGGTTTCCCTGTGCTTCTATCTTGGCTTCAGCACTGGTTAATACATCATACGGTTTGCTGGCAACCTGTTTTGCAAATTGCGCCTGCGGTCTTAAAGCTTTAAATGGTTTTATTATTGACATTGAATTATACTATAGCCTCAATTTTGTTTTTATAAATATTTACAAGATTATTTTTTTCGATAAGAAGTTCTACATCATTCCAACAACCAGATAATATTTCAAAAAAAGTTTTCATCCTGACATTACCGAATTTTATTTGAACGACTTTAGGAGGAGCCCCAAGCATAATTTGCATTAAAGAAAAATCTTTGTCTTTAGTAATAATCGTTAATCCGTTTTGTTTGGCATAATTCCAAATTTCATCGTCTGACGCCATATCATTTATATCTTTTTGATGAATGAAATCTTTTGTATTCCATAAAGAAAAATAATATGGCAGGTTAACATCAATCAAATACTTAGGCATTTTCTGCAATGGATTGAATAGTGTGTTGCAACCCGGAAATTTTTGCTGCAAATTTTAAACATGCCTGAATATCTTTTTCTTCAAGTGAAGGGTATTGATGAAGAATCTCATCATGCGATTCGCCTGCGCTTAAAAATTCAAGAATAGTTTGCACAGAAATGCGTTTGCCTCTTATGCAAGGTTTGCCATCTAAAATGTTTTTATCAACTGTAATTCTATCAAGAAGAATGTCCATATAATTTTCTTTCAAAGTTAAATATTATTATCAGCCATGCTTCTCATCAAAATCTTTCATCAGGTCACACAAAGCCTGTACACTGCTTAAGGGCAAAGCATTGTACATTGAAACACGTAAGCCTCCTACACTGCGATGCCCTTTTATGCCAACCATTCCGTTTTGTTTGCATTCATCCAAAAACAATTTTTCATGTCCCGGGTTTTTTGTGGTGAAGGTTGCGTTCATCAAACTTCTGTCTTGCTTATCTACCTTTCCTTCAAATAAATTTAGAGAATCCAATGTTTCATAAAACAGATCAGCTCGTTCATTTGTTCTTTTTTCCATCTCTCTTAACCCGCCTTCTTTTTTTATCCATCTTAGTGTAAGCATGCTTACATAAATAGCAAAAACGGGCGGTGTATTTAATAAAGATTTTGCTTCAATGTGAGTACGATAATCCAATATGGTTGGTATCTGTCTTTTTACTTTTCCTAAAATATCTTTCTTTATTACAACAATGGTTACACCAGCTGCGCCTGCATTTTTTTGTGCGCCTGCATATATCAGAGAAAATTTAGAGAATGGAATTTCACGGCTGAAAATATCGCTGCTCATATCTGCAACCAAAGGCACATTGGCTTCAGGAATAAAATGCCATTGTGTTCCTTCAACTGTATTGTTGGTTGTGTAATGAAGATATTTTGAATATTGCGGAACAGAAAGTTCTTTTGGAATATAAGTATGATTCTGATCTTTTGATGAGCATGCAATATGCACATTCCCAAATAATTTTGCTTCTTTAATTGCTTTGCTTCCCCAAATGCCGTTATCACAATAAGATGCCGTTTCATCTTCATTCAATAAATTCATTGGCACCTGCATAAACTGCGTAGTAGCGCCGCCATGCAGATACAATACTTCGTACGAATCATCTAGCTGCATTAATTCTTTTACCAGCGATTTTGCTTCTTCCAAAACATTCACAAACCAATCTGTGCGATGGCCAATTTCAAGAATAGATAGCCCGATATTATTGAAGTTAAGCACAGCTTCTGAAGCTTCATACAATACTGCTGCTGGTAATACTGCCGGGCCTGAATTAAAATTATACATCTTCATTTTACTATTGCAAAGATTGCAAAGTAAAGGGTTTTGAAAACAATGTTTTTTTATGGTTACCAGGTTTTAATGGGTACTAAATAAAAAGTAAAAATTCAAAATTTATAACACGCTTAATCTTTTTACTTTTGAATTTTCAATTCCGCTGTATTCTCCTCCAGTTGTGTAACGCCGCCGGAGATAACAAATTTCATTACTTCTGCACTGTTCATGTTGGTAAGAGGTTTAATCTTTTCTTTTGGAACAAAATATACAACGCCTGTAAGCGCATAAGAAAGAGGAACGTATACAGCCACATGTTCTGGTAAGCCAAATTGTGTTACATCATTTTGCGTAATAAAGCCAAGGCGCCAGGTATCTGTTGCATCAACGCTTACTAAAACAGGTTTATCAAATTTTTTGCGGTTGCCGCCAAAGGCTTCCAAAAAATCTTTTACAGAAGTATAAATATATTTTATGCCCGGCGTTTGTTCAAGCACTTTATCAAGTACAGATACAATTCTTGAAACAATGAATGAAGATGAAACCCATCCAATAAGCGTTACAATCAATACAACCAAAATAAATCCAAGCCCCGGTATTGTGCGCAAAGAGCCATCAGGGTGCGTCATCCATTTAGGAAAAAAATTGTATAAAATATCCGGAAGAAAATTATCAATCAGGTTAAACAGCCATATAACCACATACAGCGTAATGCCGATGGGCGCTATTATAATTATACCCTGAAAAAAATACTGCAAAACATTTTTGAGTTTAAAATGTTCGGTATTATAGGAGAGCTTTTTCATCTGTGTATTTTTATTTTTTTAATTGCCGGCAAAATACTTATTCAGCAAAATTCACCTGAAAAGCAATAGAAAAACCGTTCATAAAAGAAATAACAAAAAAAGTTTGTGGAAACTATTGTTACAAGAAAAGTTTCCATAGTTTTGCCGCGCTTTAAAGAGTTTATGAATATGAAGGAAAGAATACAACAAAAAGCGGAAGAACTTTTCTGGCGCTATGGCATTCGCAGCGTTACAATGGATGAAATTGCAAGCCAGCTTGGCATATCAAAAAAAACCATTTACCAGTTTTATGCTGATAAAGATGCTCTGGTGAAAGATATATTTAAAGGCATAACAGACGAAAATAAAAAGAAGTGCACATATTTTAGAGGCATTGCTGAAAATGCAATTCATGAACAGTATCTTTCCAGCGATTCTGCCCAGGAAATTTTTAGTAATATAAATCACTCTTTACTGTTTGATCTTAACCGTTTTCATCCAAATGTTTTTGCCGAATTTGAAAAATTTAAAAAGCAATTTCTTTTTAGCATTATAAAAGAAAATATTGTAAGAGGAATAAAAGAAGGTCTTTTTAGAAAAGATATTGATGTAAATATCATTACCTGGCTTAAGCTTGAAATGATATCCGGCGTTTTTCACAATGAGGAAGTAATAACCGGAAAAACCAAGCCTAATAAATTTGAAAATGAAATGAAGGATTTTTTTCTTCATGGCATTTGCACTGAAAAAGGCATAGGCTTTATTTCAAAATATAAACAGCAACGTCAAAAAAAATCAGCATGAGTTTAATGAAAAGCACCTGGCTTTCAGCATTAATTTTAATTTCGGTACAAGTATTTAGCCAGCAAGCACCGTTAAAGCATGAATTTTCTTTACAGCAATGTATTGATTATGCAGAAAAAAATAATGCGTTTGTTAAAAATTCTTTAATCGATATTAAACTGCAGGAACAGCAAAACCGTGAAATAACAGCACAGGCTTATCCGCAAATAAACGGAAACTTTAATGCCCAGTACAATCCCAATGTAACGGTTCAAACCTTTCCAAATTTTATTGCGGCTGCTACGTATGGTGTATTAGAATCTGAAGGTGTTAAAAATGGTAGTGGAGACCCCATAAAATCGCCAAGTGATTTTGGTTTTATCGAAGCAGCATTTGGTTCAAAATATACAGCAAGTGCAGGTGTAACACTTTCACAAATTTTATTTGACGGGCAAGTGTTTGTTGGTCTACAGGCAAGGAAAACAGCTATTGATTACAGGGCAGAATCGTCAGAGTTAACCAAAGAACAAATACGCACCAACATTTCAAAAATCTATTACCAGCTTGCTGTTTCAAACGTGCAGATACAATTGATTGATGCAAATATTGGCAGAGCTGATAAGCTTTTAAATGATAGCCGCGAATTATATAAAAATGGATTTGCTGAAAGCCTAGATGTTGACAGGGCTTCTGTGCAGCTAACAAATTTCCAGGCTCAAAAGCAAACTACATTAAACAATATATCTAATGGTTATCTGGATTTAAAGGTGCTTATGGGAATGCCTGTACATGATACTTTAATACTTACAGATTCTGTAACTGCTGAAAGCATTCAGAAGGAAGCATTAACTGACGGAACATATAAATACGAAGACAGGCCCGAGTACCGTGTATTATCACTTTCACAAAAGTTGCAAGGATATAATGTACGCCGGTATAAACTTGCCAGAATTCCTACTGCTTCTTTAAATGCAGGATACAGTAAACTTTCACAGGGAAATTATTTTGATTTTTTTACCCAGTCACCATGGTTCGCCAGTTCTTACGTAGGAGTAACTGTTAATGTGCCTATTTTCGGAGGATTTCTTAAAGAAGCAAACATTAAACAGGCGCAACTTGAGTTAGAGCAAACAAATAATAATATTGAGTATTTGAAGTTGCAGATTGACCAGGATGTAGATTCTTCAATCAACAGCTTTAATAGCGCTGTAACAAATCTGAATAATCAAAAGAAAAATGTTGACCTGGCATCAAGAGTATATGATCTCACAAAAAAGAAATATGAATCCGGTCTTGCTTCAACAACGGATATATCTAATGCACAAGCAGACCTCACTACAGCACAAACAAGTTATGTGATTTCTTTATATAATGCGGTGTTGGCTAAGATTGATTATTTAAAAGCAACAGGAAAATTATGAGACATAAATTCATAAATATGCAAAAACAATTTATTGGTTTAGTATTCACAGCAATAATTTTTTCACTCTATGCATGTAGCGGAAAAACAGGTACTGGTAATTCGCCGCTTGCAGAAAAAAAGGCAAAGCTTGAAACGCTTAAAAAACAGCAGGATGATCTTACTAAACAAATCACCAGCCTCCAGGCTGAAATTATTCAGCTTGATCCTTCAGCCAATCCTGAAAAAGCAAAGCTTGTTGCTGTTGAAAAATTGTCGTCTGAAAATTTCAATCATTATATAAACCTGCAGGGAAAAGTAGACGCACAAAACATTGCTTATGTTACATCACGCAAGCCGCAACCTGCCCAGGTAAAGGGGTTATATGTAAAGCAGGGCGATTATGTAAAGAAGGGGCAGTTATTGCTTACGCTCGATAATTCACTTGCACAAAAATCGGTTGACGCTGCTCAAACACAATTGAATTACTATAAAGATATTTATCAGCGCAGAAGTAATTTGTGGAAAGAAAATATCGGAACACAGGTTGAGCTTACTACGGCAAAAGCAAATGTTGACCAGGCACAGAATACACTTAACCAGGCAGAAGAGGAATTAGGCTTTTCAAATGTATATGCTGATATAAGCGGTGTTGCCGATGAAGTAACTATTCATATTGGTGAAACATTTCCATCAACCACAGGCTATATAAAAATTGTGAATACAGGCGATTTAAAAGTTACAGCACAGGTACCAGAAAATTATTTGGACAGGGTAAAAACTGGCAGTACAGTAAAAATTATATTTCCTGATCTTAATGATTCTATCACGTCAAAGATCAACGTGGCAGGTAAGGTTATTGACCCCAGCAACCGTACTTTTTTAATTGAAGCAAGGCTGCCTGCAAATTCATTATACAAACCTAACCAGTTGGCGTTTGTAAGAATAATGGACTACGCTGCAACAAACACACTTACTGTGCCTGTAAATACTTTGCAAACAGATGAACAGGGGAAATATGTGCTGGTGGCCGTAATGGAAAACGGAAAAATGTATGCACGAAAAAAGCGCGTAGAGGTAGGTGAGATGTATAATGATCAACTTGAAATAAAAAGCGGCCTTTCCGGCGGAGATATGTTGATAACAGATGGATTTCAGAATTTGTATGACGGGCAGTTGATTACAACATCTGCAACCTGAATTGAGAAATGAAAAAAAACTGAAAACTGTCTGCAAAAAATAAATTGATTGTATGAGCTTAGAAATTAATGGAAAGAAATTTAAAGAATTTGGTGTTACTTCCTGGAGTGTTACCAATAAAACTGCCATTTATCTTCTTATAATTATCTGCAGTATATGGGGAATAATGAAATTTACCACAACGCCAAAAGAATCATTTCCTGATATTGTTATTCCTACTATTTATATACAAACAATTTATGTTGGTAATTCACCAAAAGATATTGAGAACCTTGTAACCAAGCCGATTGAAAAACAGATTAAAAGTATTACTGGTGCAAAAATCAATAAGATTACAAGCACATCTCAGCAGGATTATTCAGCCATTGTTATTGAATTTGATACAGAAGTTAAAGTAGATGTGGCCCTGCAAAAAGTAAAAGATGCTATTGATAAATCAAAACAGGATTTGCCAACTGATCTTACCCAACAACCAACAGCACTTGAAGTAAGTTTTTCTGATCAGCCGATAATGTATGTAAACATCAGCGGCAATTACGACTTGCAGCGCCTGAAAAAATATGGTGATGATATGCAGGATGAACTGGAAAATTTATCTCAGTTAAACAGGGTTGATGAAGTAGGTGCACCGGAAAGAGAGTTCCAGATAAATGTTGACCGCATGCGCATGGAAGCTGCAGGTGTAAGCTTTAACGATATAAGCACTGCAGTAGCTGCAGAAAATAATGATATTACGGGAGGCTTATTGCAGGTAGGCGATATGAAACGCACATTGCAGGTTCGCGGCCAGTTTAAAACAGCTTACGATATTCAGAAAGTAGTTGTAAAAAATATTCATGGCGACCCGGTTTATCTTAAAGATATTGCTGACATTAAAGACACTTTAAAAACAAGTGAAAGTTATGCGCGGCTTGATCATAATAATGTAATTACACTAAACATCATAAAACGTTCAGGCGAAAATCTCATTGAAACTTCTGATGCTGTAAAAGCAGCAGTAGCCAACATGCAGGAAACTGAATTTCCAAAAGATTTAAAAATTGTTGTTACCGGAGATCAAAGTAAACAAACGAGAAATTCTTTTAATGATCTTGTTAACTCAATCGTTATCGGTTTTATATTGGTGCTTATCATTCTTATGTTTTTCATGGGCGTGGTAAATGCATTCTTTGTTGCGCTTTCGGTTCCGCTAAGTATGTTCATTGCATTTGTGTTTTTGCCTGCGGCAGATTTAATTATCGGCACGCATGTAACACTCAATTTCATGGTGCTGTTTGCCTTACTGTTTGGCCTGGGAATTATTGTGGATGATGCAATTGTTGTTATTGAAAATACGCATAGAATATTTACGCAAGGAAAAGGAAATCTTTCATCAACTAATTCGGCCAAAATTGCTGCAGGTGAAGTATTTGTGCCTGTACTTACAGGAACATTAACCACGTTAGCACCATTCTTTCCTTTATTATTCTGGCCAGGCATAATTGGTAAATTCATGATCTACCTGCCTGCAATGCTCATCTTCACATTAGCGGCTTCGCTTATTGTAGCCTTCTTAATGAACCCTGTGTTTGCAGTTGATTTTATGAACCATGAAGATGCTGATGGAAAAGAACGTAAGTCAGCAATTTTCAGAAAGCCTTCATTCTGGATATTTGTTTTGCTTGGTATTTTGCTTGATGTATTTGGAGCAACATTCGCCGGCAATGTTCTTTTATTAATAATGATACTTATTGTTTTAAACAGGTATGTTTTTGAAGGATGGATCCACAGCTTTCAAAACCGTGCATTGCCGTGGATAATGACGCATTACGAAACTTTGTTGCGCTGGGCTTTAAAAGGCAAAAGGCCTGTGGGTTTATTGATCGGCACATTTGCTTTGCTGGTTTTTTCATTCGTATTTTTTAATGCAATGAAAGTGCCGGTTGAATTTTTTCCGCAGGGCGATCCGAATCAAATTTATGTTTACTTAAAGCTTCCTGTAGGTACTGATGTTGATTATACAGATTCCATTACGCGCCAGCTTGAAACCAAAGTATATCATACATTGGATATGGATAACGGCAAGAAAAATCCGGTAGTAGAAAGCATCATCAGTAATGTGGCTGTTGGCGCAAATGACCCAACCAGTGGCGACCAAAGCTCGCATCCTGAATTAGGAAGAATACAGGTTTCATTTATAGAATATGCAGAACGGCATGGAGTAGCTACAAGGCCATATCTTGATTCCCTTCGCACTACATTAAAAAATATTCCGGGAGCGCAAATTACTGTTGCGCAGGAACAGGGTGGTCCGCCAACAGACCCGCCGGTGAATATAGAAATTGCCAGTGATGATTTTGATGACCTTACCAAAACAGCTTCATCATTAAAAAATTATCTTGACTCTATTCAGGTACCAGGCGTTGAAGAATTAAAGATGGACGTTGATCTTACCAATCCTGAAATTACTTTAAACATTGATCGTGAAAAGGCGAATATTGAAGGGCTTTCTACTTACCAGATAGGAAATGAAATAAGAACTGCTGTGTTTGGACACGAGGTTTCTAAAGTAAAAGAAGGTAAGGATGAATATAAAATACAGCTGCGCGACAAAGAAATGGATAAGGCAAGTCTTACTGATTTGCTGAATATGAATATTAGTTTCCGCAGCCCCACTGGCACAATAAAAACTTTGCCTATCGGCTCATTTGTAAACGTTGATTATACGACAACCGTAGGCAGCGTGAAGCGCAAAAAATATAAACGTGTTATCACGCTTACATCGAATATTTTATCGGGATATACAACCACAACTGTTAACCAGCAGCTTTCAAATTATATTAAACAGTTTACGCATAAACCTGACGATGTTAGTATAACACAAACCGGTGAAAGCGCCCAGCAGGATGAAACTTTCGCATTTCTCGGGCAGGCATTGCTGATAACCTTAATGCTGATATTGCTGATACTTGTTTTGCAGTTTAATTCAATCAGCAAGCCTGTAATTATCTTAACTGAAATTGTTTTCAGTATTATTGGTGTGTTGCTTGGCTTTGCTATAACCGGTATGAACGTAAGTATTGTTATGACAGGTATTGGTATTGTAGGCCTCGCAGGCATTGTGGTAAAGAATGGAATTCTTGTAATAGAATTTGCAGATGAATTGCGGGCACGTGGATTAAAAACACGGGAAGCAGTTATACAGGCAGGCAAAACGCGCATCATTCCGGTTATGCTTACAGCAATGGCAGCTATACTTGCATTAATCCCGCTTGCTACAGGTTTCAACATAAATTTTGTAACACTGTTTTCTAACTTAAGTCCGCATATTTATTTTGGAGGAGATAATACTGTATTCTGGAAGCCACTTGCATGGACGATTATCTTTGGTTTGGCATTCGCATTTTTTATGACGTTGATTATGGTACCAAGCATGTATTTAATTGCAGAAAGGTTAAAGCGTCCAATGCGCAGAATGTATGGAGGAAAATGGATTAGTATCATGGGCATTCCGCCACTTACATTATTGTTTATTCCGTTGATGATAATTACTTCTGTAAAACATAGGTTTGATGTTGCAAGAAGGCGAACGAAATTAAATATAATTGAAAGTGCTGGAGAATTTGTTCAAATAGAAAAACCTTCTAAAGTTGCGCAAGTTATCAAATTAATGTATTTGACTCTTGTAATTGGTGCAATTAATTTAATTATTCAATCAACAACAAACCCGATTTTCTCTAAACAAATTTTAATGTTATCGTTAATAGGGTTTCTATTATCGGTTGTAATTACTCTTTTCTTAATTAATAGATTAAATAAGCAAAGAAATTGGGCAAGAATTGTAATGTTGATTTTTGGCATAATTGGAATTATAAGTTTTATCGTAATACTTCCTCAATCATTTGCAATCAGTGTCCTAGGAGCAATACTCTCTATAGTAAGCTTGATAATTCAAGTTTTTATTTTAATATTTTTATTTTCGAAAGAAAGTAATAATTGGTTTAGTATTAGAAAGGGAACTTCTTATTTAAATAATAGTACCGCAAATGAAGCTTTCGCAGGAAGCTGGTTTTAAATAGTAACTTTGTAAAGTTTACCACTTTAAAGAATTAACCGCTTCAAAAATTTTGAAGCGGTTTTTTTTATTTAAACCTTGAAGGTTTTTAAAAACCTTCAAGGTTTATTTCTGCGCTTAACAGGTTGCTGATGAAATTGAATGAACTGCTCTCTTCCGCCAAACCAATTAAAAATTTCTGTTGAGGGTAAAGTTGATTGTTGATTTAATAATAATTTATAAGAGGAAAAAGCCCATTCATTTACAAATGAGCAGTATCCATGATGTACAGGATTTACATGTATATAATGTATAATTTTTGAAAAATAGAATTCATCTGAAATTTCATTGCGCTTTAAATGATCTATAAACAATTTACCTTTTCGGTTATAAACTTTATTAAACGATTTTGTGTACGAATTAAAGTAGTTACTGAATTGTTCCATAATAAATTCACTAATAAATTTATTGTCATAAAAAATCATCTTCTTCCCCTTTTTAAATGCATACAAGTTTTCAATTTCTCTTAATGTTTTTATTTTTAGCAACAGATGAAAATGATTAGGAAGCAGACTATAACAATATAACATTGCAACAGGTGAGACATATTCCTGAAATTTCCTTAAGAAGAACTGATAATTTTCTTCAGTGCGGAAAATTTTTTCATCGCCAACTGCACGGTTGAAAATATGAAAAAAGTGTTCGGGTATTAGCAAACTATTATAAGCAGGCATCCTTAAAATTAATTAAAGACCTTGAAGGTTTAATCAAAAACCTTCAAGGTCTTTGCGATCTTTTTCCACGTCTGTTTATAACGTGATTTAAGGTTATATAGTTTTCTGTTTGTATCTTGGAAAAAACTTAGTTTATGCGCTGGAGAAGATTTAACGGTGAAACCATACACATGCCCATTAAAGATGCTGTGGAAGAAGCTATTAAAAGAGAGCATGATAAAGGCATACATCTTAAAGTTTGTATCGGTACTGATAGCCAGGTAAAAGGTGATGAAACTGAATTTGCAACCGTCATCGTTTTTTTGCGCGAACATAACGGAGGTTTCATGTTTATTCATAACGAAAAAACAAGACAGCGTTTTAATATTAAAGAACGCATGCTGGTAGAAGTTGCCAAAAGCATTGAAGTGGCTTATGAGCTTTGCAATTTGTTTATTCAATATGATGTAGATATGGAAGTGCATGCAGATATAAACACCAACCCTCATTTTAAAAGCAACGATGCTTTGCGTGAAGCAATGGGATATATTATGGGAATGGGCTTTGCATTTAAAGCCAAACCCGAAGCATTTGCCAGCAGTTGCTGTGCAGATAAAGCCTGCAATTAGATTTGATAAAAGAGTTATTCAAATTTTTCTGTGTCAGGATGAAATTCTTTCCATGAATGCCAGAACTCCTGGTAAGATTGTACAGGTTTCAATTGACTTCCTTTCATAATTCCATCAATACAAATTCCATTTATATTCCATGCTGAATTTGTTTTATCATCGTGCAATATTTGCAAAGCACTGTCATAACTAAAATGTAAAACACCATTTGTTGTATTTCTGTCTAAAACATAAAATGTTCTTTCATCTTTTTTCATGGTTAACAGCAAAGGCATATTTGTAACAGAATCTTCAAGCATTTTTTTCCCGGCAAGTATATTCCAGTCATAAGCTTTTGCATGATTGTTTATGTTTACGCCAATCACCCAAGATTTTAATTTCCATGAAGCGCTGTCTCTTTTTTCCAAACTGCTTTTTAAAGTATCTTCATCGTAACCTTTCAGGTCAGCATATTCTTTTTTAAAGTTTGAATCAGGTTGTAAAACATAACTGTTTGGATGCAATGCAAGCCAATCGCCCAATGCCATTTGCGATGACGGAATTTCATTCAGTACTGTACCTTTTAACGGCCCTGCAATTGAAGTTCCTGATTCCTGCCGCCACCAGCTTTTGGTTGCTTCGTCTTCAAACATGGCATTGAAATGATCCATACCCACCAATCTGAAGCTCTGCAGTTTTCCATTTAAATACAGACTGTAAGCTCTTCCTGTTCTGCACACGGTACAATAAGTAATCATCACAGGCTCGCCGCCAATGGTATCTCTTACCTGGTGATGGTAACCGATAATTTCAAGCGGGTAAGCTTTTGCTTCACCATTTATTGCAACACCTACAATTAATTTGTTGCGGTTAGTTGTATCGCTTGCAGCATTTATTAATAATTTATTTTTTGGCTGATAAAACATTTTATCTGCAAGAAATTTAAAATTGAACTGATAGGTAACAAAACCATACAATACCAGTACTAAAACAACAACAACTTTCTTCCAGGTTTTGCTGTTCTTTAAAACGCTGATTAATGGCAGAATAATTATTGCGAAGCCAACTAACCTAAGCCACCAGATATTCCTGTCAATAAAATATGCGACGGCAATAGTGTTTGCATGCTGGCTGCCCGGGAACGGCATTATAAAATACACGCGCAATATTTCAATTGCTATCAAATAAATTAAACCAATTGTAAGCAGCCAGCCTTTCATATAAAAAATTTAGTATCAATGTTAAAGATAGTTGAACCACGAAGACACAAAGAATGCAATAAAAATGCTTAGTGCCTTTGTGTCTTCGTGGTTTAAAAATTACTGTTCTGTTACAGGCAAAGGAAATTCACTCCATACATCATCATCAGGCCTGTCTAATGGTAATTGATCAAGACGATCGTAACGGCGCATATCAATCCAGCGATGCCCTTCAAAATACAATGAATAGCGCCGTTCATATAACATCTCATCAATTAATGCAGCTTGCGATATTGCGCCGCTGTAATTTGGCAAACCATGTTTGTTCCTTATGATGTTAAGTGCATTCACAGCATCTGAAAGTTGGTTGGTTTGAATTTTTGCTTCAGCATAAATCAGTATCAATTCTTCATTTCTTATGATTGGAATCGGCGCTGTACTTGAAGTATACACCCAAACATCGCGATTGCTGCTGAGGCCTGCAGATATTGATGCTGTTGAATTGCGCAATGTTGCTTTGCTGATGCGATCATCATTTGGTAAAATATCGTCAGCATAAGATGGATGCGCAACTCTTACTTCGCCATTTTGATTTTGCGGAATAAATGCCGGGTTCAATTGATCCCCGGAACCTGTTCCGAATACATGATTAACGCCCATATAAAAATCACCATTCAAATTAAAGAATGATTCATTTAATGCAGTTAATGCATCAGGCCATTTTTGTTCATACACATCAACTCTTGCTGCCAATGCACGATTGAATTTTAATAAACCTGCAGCATCATTAAACCCGCTAAAACCTGCTAAGGCAAACACAACTTCAGCATTGGTAAGATCAGTCTTACCCGAATCAAGCAAAGATGAGATAGCATCAAGGCCGGTTTGATAACCTACAATAGGACCGAGGTTATTCGGATCAGCTACATCAACACGAATAGAATCTGTAAGGTTTAAATTCATTAAAAGCTGGTATGCTTTTATTGTGTGTGCAAAGCCTGTATAACCTTTTTTTTGTGCATCGGTTACCAGTGTTGTATTATTGGCTGCATCAATTAAAACATTACAGTTTTTAATTACCGCGTAGCGTGAAGCCCATGGCGCGGTAATATAAAAATTACTGCTGCTTAATGTTGCATTGCTCGCACCAAGCAGGTCTGTAACATAACGCGGTTCGGCATTGGAAAAATGATATATCTCTCTCCCAATCGTTCCAACATCATCCAAATAAAATGCTATGGAAGTACGCATGCCTGATTCAGTGCCGCTTACAAGGTTATTCAATTCTGCCTGCGTTGCATTGTTTTGATAAGCTTCAACTGTTGGCCCGTTTAAATTGCCATAATCTTTTTTGCACGACGAGATGAATAAGACCATGCCTGCAAAAAATATTGTTTGTATATGATTTAGTCTTTTCATGATAATTGTTTGTTTGATTTAAAAGCTGAATGAAATATGAAACGCTGCACGTTTGCTTGCAGGATAAGGATCAACATCAACCCCGGTTGAAAATCCTGTTCCGAAGTTTGATACTTCAGGATCGTAAGATTTATAATGCGTAATGGTGATATAATTATTAAATGATACGCCAACATTAATGCTCTTTACAACATTGGTGTTCAGCTTATCGAATGTGTAATATAAACCTGCTTCGCGTAAACGCAGGTAGCTCGCATCCTGCACAAATATTTGTGCAGTAGATCCTATCTGCATAATCCGGTAAGGGCCGTTAGGAATATTTTTATCGTACGTGTGCTCATCATAGTCTGCACTCGTTCCACCGAAATCATTTTCAAGCGAAGTAAGGTTTACGTTGTCGCCGCCTTGTTTCCAATGCAATAAAAAGCGAAAGCTTAATTTTCCAAAGAAAGTAATTTCATTGTAAGTATTCATCTGGAATTTCGGTTCAGCATCCCCCAAAACACCCACACCCATACCATTCAAACCAACTATCTGTGTTGCAGATTTACCTTGTTCAATCTGGAATGAACCCAGCACATAACCAAAAGAACCTTGCGGTATCGGCGGAATGATAAGTCTTGTAACCTTTGATCTGTTCAGCCAAAAATTAACTGAAGTATTCCATGTAACGTTTTTTGATTGAACAGGAATTGCATTCATTCCTAATTCAACACCCTGGTTACGCAAGTCGCCGGCATTCAGCCATTTTGTTGTAAAGCCTGATGAAGATGGCAGGTTTTGCTGCATAAGAAAATCACTGATGCTTTTGTTATAGTAAGTCAATTCAAAACTCAACCTGCTGTTTAATACACTGAAATCAATACCGGCTTCTAATTCTTTCTGGCGCTCTGGTTTTATATCTGCCTGGCCTTGCTGAATGTTTACAATAACCCCGGGATTGCCGGCAATATTTGAAATAACCATACCGGTGAATTTGCTGCCGTAAGCAGGAACATTGTTTGCTTCTCCGTAAGCTGCACGCAATTTTATGTTATTGAAAAAACCCTGGTTAATAATGCCTGATTTTGTAAGATTCCACGATACGCCTGCTTTTGGATAAGTATAAAATTTTGATGCATCGCCGTTGTTGCTGCTCCTGTCGAAACGCACACCTCCGGTTAAGGTAACAGCATCATTAATATTTGCTTCTTCCTGTACAAAAACTCCTGAATTAAGATATTTGATGCGTGTTTGTGTTGCAGTTAAAGCGCCTGCCTGGTTTACATTACTCTGGCCTGCTATAACCTGTGTAGCCACATTCAGCAAATTGTTATAGTCGCCTGTTTCCTGTGTAAAGCCTGCTGAAGTAGTTAATAATAATTTATCAGAAGGAGTGTATGTATTTACCAATGCCGCGATATAATTTGTGGCTAACGCTTTGGTAAAGCCTTGTATGGATGTGCCCTTGTTGATGGCTTGCCATTGCAAGGTTCCCGGGAACAATGCAGTTGTTTGAAGATTGTAAAAATCAAAACCACCTCTGCCAATAAGCTTTGTTGTGCTTGCATTACTTTTTTGTACGGTGGCATCAAGACTAAAGCCCATGATAAAACGATTTACCGATTCATTGTTCTTCATCAATGCAATTGTTTGCAACGGGTTTGCAGCGGCAAACTGGTTGTTGGGATAATTACCGTTTGCATCAGGATGCAGCTCAGCAAATGAGGGTGTTGAAGACAATGCAATGCCTGTTGTTATACCAGCATTATCATTACCAAACAAACCTCTGTCTGAAGATGAATTGATATAGTTTGTGGTAACGCCGATCTTTACTTTATCTGAAATATGATGATCAACATTTAACCTTACATTGGTGTTGCGATAACCTGTGTTCTCAACAATACCTTCTTCATCTTTCTGGCCTGCGGAAAAATAAAATGATGTTTTTTCACCCCCGCCTGTTAAACTCAGTTCTGTATTTCTTGCGAAGCCCGTATTGCCGTATATCTCTTTTTCATAATCATAAATATGGCCCGCGGCCTGTGCATCCAAAAACTGTTGTCTCAATGCTACGCTTGTTGCGCTGTCGTTTGACAAACTTGCTGCACGGTCAGCAGTAAATTCTCTTACACCTAATAATTTTCTTGCGGTGATTATTCCAAGATCCTGCGATACAGTAATCGCTGTTTTACCCTGGTGGCCTTTTTTTGTTGTAATAATAACAACGCCTGCTGCAGCTTTAGAACCATATATGGCAGCAGCAGAAGCGCCTTTTAAGATTTCAATGTTTTCAATATCCTGCGGGTCAATATCTGCAATACGGTTGGATGGATTATCCTGTGTTGATGTAGGTAAACCACCACGAGCTGCTGATGTTACTGCATTCAAACCTGCAGAGGTTGAGCTGTTGTCTATAAATACACCGTCAACAACATACAAAGGTTGCGTGTTGCCATACACCGATGTTACGCCACGCAGCTTAACGGTAATCCCACCGCCCGGTGCACCTGAATTGGCATTAATATATGCGCCCGGAATTTTTCCTTCCAATGCAGCATCCAATGTTTGTGCAGGTGCAGTGCCCGTTAATTGTTTTGATGAGATAGTTGCCACAGCATTCGCAAGATTTCTTCTTTTAACAGTAGTTGTTAAACCGGTTACAACTACCTCATCCAGGTTGGCAACATCCTGTTCAAGCTTTATTGTAAGCGGGCCGGATATATCTGCAATTTTTATTGTTTGCGATTTATAGCCCGTAGAGCTTATCGTTATTGTTGCATTTCCCGGTGCTGATAAACTAAATTCACCAGTTGTGTTTGTTATAGTGCCTTGATTGGTATTGTTTATTGCAACCGATGCGTTGGCAAGTGCGTTTCCCGCGGCTGCATCTGTAACCTTTCCGGAAACAGTTTGATTTTGTGCCGATGAGAGCAATGGTAAAACCATAACGCTCATAAATACAGCAATAAAAAATTGTTTACTCATTTGTGTTTTGATGTTAAGTTTTTACAATGATGATTATTTATTTATGATGGATGCAGGTTGTGGTGTTGAAAAAATATAATTTCCATAACCTTTCTCTGCAATTTGTTTTGCACGCAATGGATATGTTGAAAGATCAGTGGGTGTATTCGCTGCAAGCCCGTCAACATAACGATTGAACATGCAGAACATAGCAGCGATCAATACTGTATCATGAATGTCTTTATCTGTCGCCCCTGATTCTTTTGCTTCTTCAATTTGTACTTCAGTTACATGTTTGCCGCCTTTTTGAACACTGCCTGCAATGCTTAATAAAGCTTTCATTTTATCAGAGATGTCAGCTTGCTTATAATCTTTCTTCACCTGTTCAACCAGGGCTTCATTTCCGTTTAAATAGCAAACAGCAATTGCGCCGTGTGATTGCTGACAATAAAAGCAATCATTCAAATAAGAAACGTGGGCTGCAATCATTTCTCTTTCAGCCATGCTTAAACCTTCGTTGGTGCGCAGCAGTAAGTTGGCAAGCTTGCCCATTGGCTCAGCAGTATCCGGACTAAAAGCCATCAGCGACCTAATGCCCGGTAAGGTTTCATCTACATTAATGTGAGGCATGTTTATTTTTTGTTTGATGTGAAATTTTTGATTTATAATTTTTGTTTGATGTTAAGTCATTATCCGTATTCAATCATCTTACTTGTAGCAAGAGCAGATTCCCACTTTCGTGGGAATGACGTGTGGAGCGTTTGTAAGTTTCTTACATCCGAAGATTGTTGCATAGAACACAAACTCTTACACGTCATGCCCAACTTGATTGGGCATCTGCTTTTGAATAATAAACCATTGTGAAATCATAATGATATAGTTTATTTGTTTAAATCAATATTTGCGTATCCTTCTTTAGCACGCATCGGTGCACGTTCAACATACACCTGCCTGTCTTGCGGAGCCCATGTGTTTAACCCATCCACATAACGATTGAACATGCAGAAAGCAGCAGCTATTAAAACAGTATCGTGTATTTCTTTATCGGTTGCACCAAGATTTTTAGCTTGTTCTATTTGTTCTGTCGTAACCTGTTTGCCACTTTTTTGTACGCTGCCTGCTATGCTTAGTAATGCTTTTAATTTTGGTGAGATGGATGCTGACTGGTAATCTTTTTTTATATCATCAATCAACTGCATATCACATTCAAAATAATGTTGCGCCAACGCGCCATGCACATTCTGGCAATAGAAACAATCATTTTGTGATGAAACATATGCACCGATCATTTCGCGGTCTCCGCGTGATAAGGTATTGTTATCATCGTGCAATAAAATTTCTGCCAATTCATTTAAAGCCTGACCCGTTTCAGGACTGTATTGCATTGGTCCGCGAATACCCGGCAAGTCGTTTTCTAAATTTATAAATGCCATAATGAGTTATAAGTTTTACGTTGTATGTTTTAAGTTTTTTGAATTTTTACTTCGGCGTTACGTATCCTTTTTCAGCCATGCGTTTTCCCATTTCAATATACTCTTCAGGATCAGTTGGTGTAAAGCTTGCAAGACCGTCAACATAGCGGTTATACATGCTGAATGTTGCAGCTATTAAAACAGTGTCATGTATCTCACGATCATCAGCACCTTGTTTTCTTGCGGCTTCTATATCTTCAGGCAAAACTTCTTTGCCCAATATTTGCACTTTGCCTGCGATGTTTAATAAGGCTTTCATCTTATCACTGATTTCTGATTGCTGCACATCGTTCAATACGTCATCAACAATATTTTTTTCACTGCCATACAATTCACGTGATGTAGCGGCATGGCTCATCGTACAAAACATTGTATCATTTCGTTTAGATACATAAGCGGCTATCAATTCTCTTTCAGCTTCGGTTAATGGAGATTCACCTCTTAATAAAACCTGTGCTAATTCATACAAAGGTTTGCCTGTTTCAGGGCGAAACATTACGAGGCTTCTTATGCCGGGAACATTTTCTTCAACTTCTATATGCGCCATAATTATTTTTTTTTGATTGTTATTCAGCAAATGTTGCATTCAATGTTATATTGCCGGATGTTGTTTTATCTTTTGAAGAATATGCTGCAAATAATCCTATTAAAAAGATAAAAGAGAAAACAAAAACAGCATTGCCATATCCGCCCAAAAAACTAACCAGTGCGCCTATAAAAAATACAACAGTTGCTGTAAACAGCCTGCCTATGTTAAAGCAAAAACCAGTTGCAGCGCCTCTTACAACTGAAGGGAATAATGATGGTATATAAACAGATAATGCGCCCTGGCTGATGCCAAAGAAAAAAGCCAGAATGCCCATTTCAATAAAAGTTGCAGCGGAAACAAAAGTGTTTAATTTAAACACCATGAATGTCATGATAAAGCTTGCGCCGAAGCACATCATCATTGTTTTGCGCAAACCAATAGCATTGGCGATCCATCCTGATACAATACTTCCTGCCAAGCCTGAAGTAGCAAGTATCATCATAGTTAAGCCGCGCAGGTTGTTTGCTTTAGTAGCATCGCTCGTTATACTTTCCACCCATGTTGGCGCCCATGAAAAAACAGCCCATAAACCAATAAGCATAGCGCCAAAAATTACGGAGCCTTTTATAAGATTTTTTTTATAAGAAGGTGCAAAAAGTTTTGGGCTGAAAATGCTGCTATTAACAGAAGTTGTTTTATTCTGTTTCCAATTTTCAGATTCTGATAAAGTGAACATCGCAACTATTGCAATTGCCACGGGAATGATACCTGTTAAAAAAGCATTGTGCCAGTCAGCAATTAAATTGTTCATAGCGCCTGCGACAATAAACCCTACCGGCATTGCTGACGATACTATGCCAATCGCGACGGCTCTTTTCTTTTCAGTCCATATTTCGGCTATCAATATATTGGTAGTTAATATTACGCCGCCAACGCCGAAACCTGTTATAAAACGATACACGCCAACCATGAGCCATGAAGATGAAAATGCTGTAAGTATAGTAAACAAGCTATATACTGCAGTTGATAAAATCACGGCTTTCGAACGACCGATCTTATCGCAAATAAACCCCCATATGAAGCCGCCGAACATGCTGCCGAAAATGAAAATAGAATTTATATAAGCGCTTACATTGTTCATCTTTTCATCTGTAACGTTCCCTAATAAATCTTTTACAACTACAGGCAAATAAACTGACATGAGCATGGAAGAAATACCGCTGAACATGATGCTTATAAAACATATAATGAAAGCAGCTGCAAGATGTTTCCTTGTTGGAGAAGAAGAACGAAAAAGCGTTTCTGCAACACTTGTTTCTTCTTCTATATTTAATATAATGTGCTTCATTGCGCAACGGTATTATTTTTCTTTAAATGATCATAACCTTGTGGCAAACGGTTGTAACCATGATTTTTTAATCTTTGTCCAAGCCCTTTATAAAATTCAGGCTCAGTTGGTGTTACTGTTGCAAGCCCATCTACATAACGGTTATACAAACAAAACAATGCTGCAATTAAAACTGTATCATGAATTTCAATATCGGTAGAGCCTTCTGCTTTTGCATTTTCAATAGCTTCTTTTGTTACTGCTTTACCGCTTTCTCTAACCATTGATGCAATGGTTAATAAAGCTTTCATCTTATTGCTTACGGGCGCTGTGGTAATATCCTGTTTTACTTTATTTGAAGTTTCATTTTCATTTAATAAAACATCTGCGGCAGCTGTATGTGCAGCGGTGCAAAACCTACATTGGTTACCGCTTGATACAACAGTAGCAATAAGCTCCCGTTCACCTTCAGTTAAAGAAGAAGGACCACGTAACAGAATCTGTGTTAGTTCACGAATTGGTGCAGCAGAATCTTTGCGATATTCGAGCAAGCCGGTAATGCCGGGCAAATGCTCTTCCAATGGTATGTATGGCATAAAGAATTTCTTAATTGAAATGATTAATGACTCTTGTTGATAAGAGTTAATGCAAAGAATTAAAGTGCATCTTACACATAACGGGTATGCGTTTGTATAACGGAAAAAATTAGCCGATTAATTCAGGTGGTTGTGCAGGCTTAATTAAGAAACCTGCAGAGGTGTTAGCATTCTTGAAAAAAGAATAAGTGCTTTTACAATTGTTGCTTAAAGCTGAGAAATTATATTGAAGAATGCGTGTATTGTATTCACTTAAAATATTAGTTTGTTTTGCAGTTGATTGTTCTGATTTTTTATTGGAAGGAATATCTGATGATTGTTTTGCGTACTCTGCTTTTGAATTGCTTAATGCTGTTTTTTGCTGATTGGGTAAACAGTACAAATACATTGTATCATTTTGAACACTGCGCTTTACATAATTGTAATGAACACCATTTAATTCGATCTGTCCATCGCAACGTTCATAACCTTTCCTGTCAATAGAATAAGGAATATTTAAGGGTAATTTCAGCTCTATAAGATCAATGTTTTTAAAATTATTCTGATCTAAAGTTGCAACCATTTGTTTATCGGCGACATTCTCGGCTACTGAAAAAAACAGCCTGTATCCGCAGATATTAAAAAGATGAATTGAGAGAAATAATATAGCAAAAGTTTTTTTCAAGCAACTTAGTTAAGCAGCAAAGTATGAATATTTCTACTGTGGCGTTTAATTTTTATAAATAAATATTTTAAAGCGCTCAATTTATAGACTTAATTGCTTGAAATTATTTGTAAATTAGTTGGTGTAATAACCATTAGTTTAATTCCGCAAAAGTTATAAAAGAGTGCATAAATTTAGATGAAGACTTTACTTATAATTCAAAAGCCAAAAAGTTTATTTAAATCCGCGTTATTTATTAAAGAAAAAGTGCCCAAGACTGGATTCGAACCAGCACACCGGTTAAGGCACTACCACCTCAAAGTAGCGTGTCTACCAATTTCACCACCTGGGCATTGCGGCAAATGTAAAATGAAAATATTATTTGCTCAACTCTATTCTAAAAGTAGTGCCCTTACCCTGCTCGCTGTGTTTTACGAAAATTGATCCTTTATGATACTGTTCAATTATGCGTTTACTTAAGGTTAATCCCAAACCCCAACCACGCTTTTTTGTGGTAAAGCCGGGCTCAAAAACTTTAGCAATATTATTTTTGGAAATACCCTTACCTGTATCTGTAACATCAATTAAAACCTGTGTTGCAGCATTTTTAATGTGTACTTTCACGAGGCCTTTTCCCTCTATAGCATCCAGTGCATTTTTTAACAGATTTTCAATAACCCAATCAAACAGCGGCGGAGATATCATAGCAGGAATTCGTTGCTCGCCTTCGGCATCCAAAATAATGTTTACTTTTTTACCGGCTCTTCGTTTTATATAATCTATCATTATAGTCACCTGCTCTACAATATCTTTTTCTTCAAGGTGCGGATGGCTTCCTATTTTTCCAAAACGGTCGGTTATCAGTTCCAGCCTGTTTACGTCTTTTTCAATTTCAAAGCTAAGTTTTTCGGTTGCTGAAATTTCTTTTAAAACTTCAACCCATCCTTTTAGGCTTGAAACAGGCGTGCCCAATTGATGCGCTGTTTCTTTTGCCATACCAGCCCATAACTGGTTTTGTGTGCTTATATAAGAAGTTCGTTGCGCAATAATTGTTATTGAAAGAAATAAACCTGCAATTATCAACTGAACGATAGGGTAGTATTGCACTTCGCGCTGCAAAACAGTATCTCCGTAATAATACCTGTTAACGGTATATGGATTTTCATTTATTACCAAGGATATAGGCTCGTGTTGCTTTCTAAATTCCTGCAGCTTTTTAAGCAGGTATGTGCTATCAGATTTTGCCTTTTTGCTGTTAAGATTGCGGTAGCCATTTGTAATGCTGTCTTTCTCTCCGACCAGCACTTCAATGATAGGTATATCACTATTTTCAGACGAAATTTTTGCTGCAAGATTTAAATTAAAGCTACTGCTTGTATCTGCAATTGTCCGCTGTGCTTCAACCCAGGTTTCCATGCGTTTTTGCTCATCTGCCGCTATTTTTTTTGCCAGGTATGATGAATAAAAAATTGTGCCTGTAACTATTGCTGCCGCCAGTATAAACAACAATGTTTTACCATTAAACCATTTGCGTATCATGATTCTAAAATAGCTAAATAGGTGCAAATAAAAATCCCGCAATTATAAATTGCGGGATTTTTATTTGAAGTGCTCTGAAATTTATGCTAACTGAATAGCCCCCCTTTTTTCAATGCTTTTGTTCCCTCGCCTATTTTATACCCGTTCTGATAAATTTCAATTTTATAGTTGCCTGTCTGGTATTTTCCTGTTTCCGGTTTCCAGTCAAAGCTTACCGGCATGCGCTTTCCTTGTTCATATTGAACGTTCAATTTATTTGTAAATACTTTTTCGCCTTCCTCGCGTGTTTGAAATGTGCCGCTGCCATTTGCCGGAATAGTGATCGGATGGCCATCAGGTCCCGTTACGCATACATATAATTCTTTACCACCGCTTGGCGCTATACGGTTTTCATCAAGATCAAAAGATATTCTGAAAACATCTGTTTTATTAGCCTTTGTTACTACTTTTTCTTTACCACTTCCTTTAATATCTATAGCTGCAATATTTATATTAGAAGCATGCAGCGTAGAACCAACATCCTGTATATGACTTCTTTGTGCTTCAGTGGTATCAAGTGTTTGCTGCACCCTTGTTTTTTGCGCAGTAAGTGTATCACGCTGGTTGGTAAGATCTGTATTGGCAACTGTTAAGGTTTGATTCTCCTGCTTTAATTGTTCAACCTGCGCAAGTAAATCTGTTATTTTTCCATTCAGTTCTTTAATCATTGATTTAGCTTTACCCAAATCAGCATTTTTCTTACTTAGTTCTGTTTTTATGTTTGCCTTCAGGCTATCTATTTCATTTTTACGGGCAGCAAGATCTCCTGAAAGTTTAGTGTTTGAACCGGTTAGCGAATCCATTCTCGACAATGCATCATTATATTCTGCTTCAACTGCACTGCGGGATGAATCGGCAGCTGTATATTGTGTTGTAAGCTGATTTATTTTTTCGCCGGATTTATTTTTATCATAAATAATATAACCCCATGTACCTACAAGGGCGGCTATTAAAATACCATAAATTAATTTCCGGTTATCTTTCGGCGGTTCTGCCGGCTGATTTGAAGTAGATGACGGATAATTACTGTAACTCATATATTGGAAGTTTATTTGTAAACTATTTCTTAATATTGAAAAAACAATCGTTTGAACATACCTTTTTCCTTATTCAATCTTCTTTTAATTGACATAGAAACGGTTCCCTGCTACCACAGGTTCGAAATTGTTCCTGATGATATTAAAATACTTTGGGCGGACAAAATTTCCAAAACCGTGCCAGAAAATCTTACACTGGAGGACAGCTATTTGCTAAGAGCAGGAATAATGGCTGAATTTGGAAAAATTGTTTGCATATCAGCAGGCTATTTTTATGAAGATGTAAACAAAAATATTTGCTTTAAAGTTAAAAGTATTTGCTGTGAAGAGGAGAAAGAAATTTTGCACAATTTTTTGCAAATAACAAATTCATTTTGCAAAGCGCACAACCGCTTTCAGTTTGCAGGCCATAACATAAGAGAATTTGATGTTCCTTACATATGCCGGCGTTTACTGATAAATAGTATTGAACTTCCTTCTTACTTGCAATTGCATGGTGCTAAGCCCTGGGAAATAGATATGGTAGATACCCTGCAGTGGTGGAAGTTTGGTGATTATAAAAATTATATTTCACTTAACTTATTAGCAAACATATTAAATGTACCTACTTCAAAAGGCGATATGGATGGTAGTAAAGTAAGAAATGTTTATTATGATGAAAAAGATCTAAACCGCATTTCAACTTATTGCGAAAAGGATGTAATTGTTGTGGCCAATATTATACTTCGTTTTAAAAACCTGCCTTTATTGAGTGAAGACAACATACAAATTATAAAATAGTATTTTCTAATAAACAGATTTACAAAAAGCCTCTATATTTGCAGCCCATTGGTGCGGTAGCTCAGTCGGTAGAGCAAAGGACTGAAAATCCTTGTGTCGGCGGTTCGATCCCGCCCCACACCACAATCAAAATGAAGCGATTATAACAGAAAAGTTGTAATCGCTTTTTGTTTGGTCACATATCGGTCACACAAATCGACCAATACAAGTAAATCAATTACGATCATAAAGTGTTCGTTTATGTTTGTAGCATTTTTTGTTCTAATCTGACGTTTGAAGTAAATACTATATAATCATTTCTAATTTTTCAAACTTATTTATTATCCGCCTTCTTCGCTTCGGTTGCAATACCTTTCATTTCATCAGGATCAATTTGTTGCCAGGACAAATTCATTGCTTGGGTATAATATTTTTCAAGTTCACGAGCGATAGTGTTATAGACAACATTATCTTGTTTGAGTTCATCAGCAAGACTTGGTGGGTTATTCCACTTTGAAGACCCAACGTACGTGAATGTGCTTCTATCAAGTGCTATGTTTTTTGTCCAAAGAAGCTCGTTATGTTGTGGTGAACGGGCTTTAATAACCAAACTTCCACCGAGGGTTACCTCACCTGTTGTTTTATATAACGGTTGACCCGTTAATGCCCAATTAGGCACTGTACTATAGTGACGATTGTATTCTGGATTTAAATCTATACTTACTTCCAGGTCAAAATTAGAATTGAGTTTATCGTTATAAACCATTTCATCATGAGAACCAAATGGCCCACGAATCGTAAAGCCTTTTGCCGTTAAGAGTTCCTGGAAATCGTTTGCCATACTTGACGCCATTTCATTAAAGGGCGGTACATAGTACTCAGGGTTTTCGCCAACAAACTTTGGGCGTACTAGTGCAATGGTGATATTAGTTGTGCCAGATTGGGTGCGAGACGGTGGACTGTAATCGAACTTAGCGGGGATACGTTGATTAGAAGTAACGGTTGATTTTGATGCTGAACAACTAATGAGATAAGCAGCAAGCAAGAAAAGTAAGATTCTTTTCATATCTATGTGTTTTGATTGAGTAGGAATGAATATCGAAGTTTTGAAAAGAAACAGGAATATTCTATTCGAATAAAAAATACTTTATTCCAAAACCATATAAATTATTCCAACCAACTACTTTTATGGAAAAGAAGCTTATGCACGGAGCTAAGATCAAAGCCTTTCGGATGATGCGAGGATTTTCTCAGGAGTATATGGCTGATCGCTTAAATATTACCCAAGCAACCTATTCAAAAATTGAAGGCAATAAACAAAAGGCGACGCAAGAATTATTAGAAAAACTTGCACAAGAACTAGGAGTAACAGTCGCTGATATCATCAGCAATGAGCCAATTGTCATTCTCAACAATGCATCGAACCAGGGAGCACAAGGACACATAGAACATTTTTATGCAGACCAAAAGGAATTGTTTGAAAAATTAATTGCATCAAAAGATTCGGAGATAGGAAATCTAAAGGATATTATTCACAGTTTGAAAGAAGTGATTGCTTCATTGACAAACAAAAAAGAATAACCACAATTCGCCAGAAGGAATTTGATAAGAAATAATATATTAAAAAAAGGCGGTTACCATGTAACCACCTTATATAACTACTCACTAACCAACTCTTCTGTTTCGATGCCAACCACTGTTGTTTGTTCGGTGGGTGTAATCAAGATATAATCCGCTGCCTTCTGTGCTTGGGAAGCTGCATAGATTAGTATGCGTTTGTTATTCTGAAGCTTCTCAAGCCAGCCTTGGATATACGCAACACTATTCACCAGCGGCTTCGGTGCAATACCTGCAACATGTGTTAAATAACAGGAGCCAATTTCTGCAATCAGTTCTTCGGTTGAATACACGGTTGAGCCAAAGGGTGTCATCTGTTGCACTCCTTCGCGTTTTAATCGCGATTCATGACCGGTACTGTGGATTAATTCATGAAAGAGTACGGCATAATATTCTTCCTTTGTTTTAAAGACTTTTGCTTTCGGCATATTAATAAAGTCTTTACCTGGATGATAGTATGCTTCGTTCTCTTTTGATTGCAATGCAGGCGGATTATGCATTGATTGAATGATGCTTTCGCATTCAAGCAAGGGTTCAAATTCCTGTGCATCAGATGGAGGTACTTTATCTTCAGGAATACCTTCGCATTGTGAAATGTTGAAGACCATATAATACCGCAGCACTGCATGTTTCTTTGCAGTTTCTTCTTCCGGCAGGTCTTCGGTTTCAGTGTTGAGCACTTTCCAGAAGACCACGACATGCCCTGATTCACCACGCTTCACCGTTCCTCCTAATTCCTGGATTTGTCGGTACGTAAGGAAATAATTTTGGTCGTAGTGGAGCATGGTTAAAAGCCACAGGTTAATACCACGATATGGCCTTTTACTAATGAGGTTTGTCGGCATGTGTCCGTCTGTCCATGGCCTGCGCCAGGGAATAATACCTTGTTCAAGTTGTGCCATCACCTGATCGGTGACAATGGTGTACACATCCTTCTTTTCAGAAGGTTGATTGTTTTCGTTCATACTGATAAATTTTGTTGTGAAAGAATTGATTTACTATCAGTGTATGAAAGAGAAGTGGATTAATATAAGGGAGGGAAATTTGGGGATATAACTAAATCTGATACCTCAAATAATCTATTTATTCAAATAGGCAATAAATTTTGCTGAAATGAGGATATAAATAATTATAGTGAGGCGTAAAAAAATAATGCTCGTAATTAAGTTAAAAAGATTACATAACTACCTAAATTGCAAATAAGCCTTTAAATAAGGAGTCGAATTTATGACTTACAACTTATTGTAAGCCTATGCCAAGCAATTAGATAAAATTTTATAGAGTTTCGCCACCCATAATCATAATATAACCTTTTTGATTAACAACCGCAAACCTAAATCCAATATTCATTAAAACCAAGAAACAACTGATAAAAAAATAAACATTTTTATAACCTTAAAATACTAATAATTAATTACTTACGCAAAATGTTGATAACAGTATCAAATTCTTCGTTAAATTCTTATTAAGAATACCTCTTCAATTATTAAATTCACAGTTAATTCGATTGCCAATGGAGCAAGTTAATATATTTTTATCCTCAACCTATTATGATTTCAAAGACCGTCGAAAAATTATTAAAAAGCAAATTGAAGATTTAGGGCACAAACCAATTTTGCATGAGGTGGATGAAATTTTTTATGATCCCGGATTCCATACACATGAAAGTTGCATAGATTCTGTTCAAAACGAAGCAGACATTTTACTTGTTCTTATTGGAACTCGTTTCGGAGGAGTTGCTGTGTCTGAAGCTTTAAAGGACATAGATATTGAAAAAATCAAAGATAAATCTACTAGCAAAAGTTTTTTTCAAGAAAAAAATAAGTATTCAATAACACAATGTGAGGTCTTTAAGGCTATAGAAAAGGATATACCAATTCTAACTTTCGTTGAAAAAGAAGTGTGGGATGCAAGACATAAATATGAACAATTAGTTAAACAAGGTAAAAGCGTCGATGATTTTCCATTTTTTAGTTCCGATCAGGATAACAAAAATGCTATTTCAATTTTCGAATTTATTTCATTTATAAATCGATTATCGAAGAATAATGCAATTAAAGAATTTACAGAGGTTGAACAGATATGCGACTATCTAAAGAAAAATTTGTCCGCTTATTTTAAGCAGCTGATTAAAACCAATAATAAAGTATTATTAAATGAATTCGAACTAATACCATCCTCACTGCCATTAGAGAGAATTGCAGATTATTTTTTTGAAGATTATAACAGAAAGAATTCTATATTAGATGTATTTCAAAGACTTGATTTCAATGAAAAGGGAGACTGTGACTATTATTCAGAAATTTCAATTACTCCGATTGATAAACTTACACATTATCATTATCAATTATTTACAGACAAAATAGGGAAAGTAGAAATTAAAGATTTCTTTGTCAGAGAAACTCCTGAAGACAGAAATTCTTTCGCAATAAAAAAAGGCCGTCATGTAAGATTAAACTTGCTATTTAACGAACCAAAAGTCGATAATTTTACAATAATTTTGAGACTAAATATCGAAAACTATCTCTCTGATCTTATCGATAAAAGTGAGGGATATCTCCATAGGCGAATTCAGGATAAACCCACTAAATTTAAAGCAATAAAATC
>Ga0206952_10034_pt1 | contig 46423 bp, 41 predicted proteins | sample Alteio_BWOrgHeat_39_FD_152966 | JGI IMG/M metagenome (GOLD analysis project Ga0206952, IMG submission 152966) | Enriched cells from forest soil in Barre Woods Harvard Forest LTER site, Petersham, Massachusetts, United States -... | ecosystem: Environmental > Terrestrial > Soil > Temperate forest >... | reverse complement strand
TACCTGCTGGTGGCTGCATATTACGGGCATATTTGCTTTCTTAAATTACCTGCCTTACTCAAAGCATTTGCATATTTTATTAGCTTTTCCAAATGCATATTATACCAGGCTTGAACCAAAAGGCAAACTTGAAAATATGCCTGAAATTCAAAATGAAGTTTTATATGCAATGCAACCTGAACTGGCGCCAACAGAAGCTGTACCTAATCATAAAAAATTTGGTGCTAAAGATGTATTTGATTTAAGCTGGAAAAATTTATTGGATGCATATAGCTGTACTGAATGTGGCAGATGTACAGCAGCTTGTCCTGCAAACATCACAGGAAAAGTTTTAAGTCCGAGATTGATTATGATGAAAACCCGCGACAGGGCAGAAGAAGTTGGACGTAACATCAACCAAAATAAAAGTTTTGCTGATGATAATAAAACACTGCTGCATGATTATATAACGCCGGAAGAATTGCGTGCCTGCACTACCTGCCAGGCTTGTGTGGAAGAATGTCCTGTAAGTATAAATCCTCTTGATATAATTGTGCAATTGCGTCGTTTTTTAGTGATGGAAGAAAGCAATGCGCCGCAGGAATGGAATGCTATGTTCAGCAATACGGAAAATAATTTTGCACCCTGGAAATTTTCGCCTGATGAAAGAGATAAATGGACGGAAGCATAAAATATTTATCAATCTTTGTCCTCGTTTACAGTTAATTACCAATACATTTTAATTGAATAATTTAACTGGCAAAGCTTTTGCATTACTCTTGTTGTAGTACAGTATTAAAAAATTAAAAATGAGTCATCATGAAAAAGCTTTATACTGTTATAGCTTCTGTTGCGCTTTTATCCTTCTCTGCAACAGCCCAGCAAGAAACATTTTCTAATAGCAATAATGTAGGTCATCACATAAAATATTCTAATGCTGTAGCTAATGACAATTTAGTAAGCACAAAGATTAACCTTATGGGTAATCCTGTAAAAGATGTTATTACGTTACAGATCAATAACCCAAATCAAACAAAATACGAGTTGTCTTTATATTCATCAACGGGCAGAAAAGTAATAAGCATGTTATATGATCATCCTCCTGGTGTAAGTACAAAGCAAGTGTATGTTTCTGAATTGGAACGCGGAACCTATTTTCTTGTTGCCAGCAGTGAATATGAAAAGAAATCTATTGAAATTCTGAAACAATAAAATATATAACAGATCATACATACATGGCCCTGCAAAAGCGGGGCTTTTTTATTTCAACTTTAAATTTCTGCGGTTATCTTGCTTAAAATTATTTGCTTTGAGCGTACTGATATTTTTTGCTTACGCGGTTATTTTTTGTTTTCTTATTACAAGAATTTCTTTCTTTAAAAAAAGCGGGTTAAATAATTATTGGTTAATTGGTTTATTTCTCATAAAAATTGCGGCTGGTTGTGTATATGGCTGGTTTTATAGTTTGCCCGCTAATATACAAACAAGTGATACCTGGCGTTATTTTAATGCTTCAACAAAAGAAACAGATCTGCTGTTAAGCCATCCGGTTACATTTATTAAAGATTTGTTTTTATACAGTTATACCTCGACCGGTAATTTGTTTGTTGCGCATAATTCATACTGGAACAATCTTAAAGATAACCTGTTGATAAAAATACTCGCGGTTATAAATGTATTCAGTTTTAAACATTATTATGCTGATGTGATCTTCTGCAACTTTTTTTTCTTTATTGGTTGTATTGCATTTTATCGTTTGTTAAAAGAAAAAATAAGTGCAAACAAATTTATTTTAATTGCTTTTGTGTTTTGCATTCCTTCATTTTTATTCTGGTGCAGCGGCGTACATAAAGATGGATTTGTTTTTATGGCAATTGCTTTATGTATTTTTTATTTTAATGAATGGATAACAGCAAAGCGCATATCTTTTACAGCAATACTTATATTTATTTTTTGTGTCCTTATATTGTTTGCCTTACGCAATTTTGTTTTGCTGTTGTTGTTGCCCGGGCTAATAACATGGTATTTATGTTATCATTATCCGCAAAAAAAAATTTTGTTGATAACCTGTATTTACGGCTTCGCAATTTTTATTTTTTTTATTTCTGGGTTTATCAGCGGCAGTATAAATTTTCCGGCTTATATAGTAAACAAGCAAATTGAATTTAAAGCTTTAGGTGGTAAATCTCAGTTAATGCTTCCTGAGCTTAAACCTGAATTTATAAGTTTTATTCAGTTTGTTCCTTACGCAATTGATACTGCTTTTCTCCGTCCTCATATAACCGAAACAGCAAACACTTTATACCTGCCTGCTATTGCAGAAAATATTTTATTGTATGCGTTGATTATCTTTTCAGCAATAAATGCTTACAGAAAAAGGAGGCAAAATATTTTTACTGAACCTGCAAAAGCGTTTATTATTTTTTGTTTTGTATTTGCAATCTCAAACCTGCTGATGATGGGCTATACGGTTACATTAACAGGGGCAATTGTGCGATACCGGAGTTTTATATTGCCTTTTATTATTGCACCCTTATCAGCTTTTATAAGTGTTGAAAAAAAGCCAGCAACTCCTGGTCATTCAACTAAAAATTAATAAGATTATTTACCAGAAGGTTTATAATATGTAAGCGCTTCAGGCATTAATTCTTTTAATTTTTGTATGCGCGAAGCATCGCTTGGATGATCGCTTAAAAATGTGGGTGGTTGAGAGCCGCCGGTATTTAAATTTGCCATGCGTGTCCAGAATGGTATTGCTTCCTGCGGATTGTAACCAGCCATTGCCGCGAATATCAATCCGTAATGATCCGCCTCTGATTCCTGGTTGCGGCTGTTAGGTAATAGCACACCTAATTCAGCAGTTGGACCAAAAACATTATTGAAAATATTTACCGTTTTTGCATCATTTCCCAAAGCAACATTACCTGCAACCTGTATATCCTGTGCAACCATTTCCTGGCTCATGCGCTCTCTGCCATGCCCTGCAACTGCATGTGTAATTTCATGACCTACCACAATAGCCAATGCATCTTCGTTTTGTGTAACAGGCAATATGCCTGTATAAACAACTACCTTACCACCTGGCATACACCATGCATTTACTTCTTTGCTCTCAACAAGATTAAATTCCCATTTATATTTGGAAACATCACTGGCCAGCCCCTTTTGCTGATAATATTGTGTAATAGCATTTGCAATGCGTTTGCCAACACGTTTAACCATTTCAGCATTATCATTAGTTACAGGTACAACTTTATTTTCAGTAAGGAATTGCCTGTATTGTGTAAGCGACATTTTTTCCATTTCGCTTTCAGAAACTAATGAAAGCTGGCTTCTGCCGGTAATGGCATTTCGTGTGCAGGAAAAAAAAACAGTTGCTGCAAATAATAACAGGAGAGGCTTAAATCTCATAAATAAATTCAATTAAAAAGTTGAAGAATATCAGTGTCTTCTTTTTTGCCGGTTGCTACGGCGGCGGTCACGGTGTTTCAGAATCGGTACTTTGCTTTCAGTTCCGTTAAGCAAACGATTTATATTCTTTTGATGCGTAAGTATTACCATTAAGGCAACTGCCACAGAAAAAATTCTATACAGTGTAACATCATCATTAAAAATAAAAAGTATAAATACAGCAAAAGCTACACTTGATAAAATTGAACTGAGCGAAACAAATCTTGTTAAATAAAGAACCAGTAAAAACACGCCCACACAGCATACAGCAACAATAGGCTGAATAGCTAATATCATTCCAAACAATGTTGCCACACCTTTGCCGCCTCTAAACCCGGCCCATATAGGAAATATATGCCCGGCAACGGCAGCGAGCCCAAGCCCGATCATAAAATTGGTTCTGTCCCAGTCATTTGATTTGGTTAAATAATATGGCAGTAAAATATACAGAGAAGTAGCAATAATACCCTTAACCATATCAGCGATCATAACCAAAGTGCCCCACTTTGCGCCCAGCACGCGGTAGGTATTGGTTGCACCGGCATTACCGCTGCCATAATCCCGGATGTCAACTCCAAAATAGTATTTACTAACCCAAACCGAGGTGGGAATGGAACCAATGAGGTACGCCGCTATTATTAATAATACTTCGTTCATTGGGAACTAAACAAGATTTATCAAGGTGGCAAATATAAGCCCATTGAATTAAAAATTGCTACATAAAATTTTACCGTCTCTTGGCATGTGAAGGATATGCTTTTGTTAAATTTTATTTTTAAAAAATACAATTATCTTAAACGCTTTTCAAGGCGGGCAAACCTTGGTAAATGCTTTCGTATTAGTGCAATGCTTGTCTTTTTCTAAATAAAATAAATGTGCACGTTTAAATTACATTTGTAAAAACTAAAAATGATGTTGACTATTTTGCATCCATGGCATGGAGTTTCTTACGGAGATAAGGCGCCAAGAATTGTAAATGCCGTAATAGAGATTTCGCAAGGCTCAAGATGTAAATATGAAATTGATAAGGCAAGCGGATTGCTTAAGTTAGACCGTGTTATTTATTCTTCATTTTATTACCCGGTTAATTATGGTTTTATTCCGCAAACTTATGGTGATGATAAAGACCCGCTTGATATTCTTGTAATAACTACATTACCGGTGCAACCGTTAACATTAATGGAAGCTAAAATTATTGGTGTAATGCAAATGATTGACAGCGGTGATGCAGATGATAAAATTATTGCGGTTGCCAATCATGATCCAGGTGTTAATCATTATAACAATATTGAAGAATTGCCGCAGCACTTTTTTAATGAGCTGCGTCATTTTTTTGAAGAGTATAAACGGCTTGAAAATAAAACCGTAATTGTTGAAGAGTTTGGCGATAAAGCAACGGCTTTGAATGTAATAACCGATGCTATTAATTTATATAAAGATAAATTTATTGATAAAGCTTAGAATTGCTTGCTGAACAGAATTAATATAGTAAAAGTGTTGCGACGCAATGAAGACGCCACAAAGAATTAAAAGCCGGTTATATAAAAATCTAAGCAGAATTTCTTCCTGCATTTATTATTCCGAAAGAACAACGCATGGCAAGCTTTTCATACTTTTCTTTATAAGGAGAATCTTTTACTTCGCGAATTTGCATGAGTGCATATTGTTGTATTGTTACCAGCGGCAATACAATGCGTTCACGCATGCTTACACTTGAATGCTCAACGGGATAATTTGCCATTAAGGTTTCGTTGCCTGTAAGTTTTTGAAGGTATTGTACAGTAAGTTTATATTCTGAATGCATCATGTTCCAGAGCTTTCCGTAATGTGTATTATGCGAAAGGTATTCTGTTAATGGAAAGAAACACTTCATCATTGCCATTTCGCAATTATCAATAAGCGTTTTAAAAAATAAAGAACCTTTATACAACTGTTGAACATTTCTCCATTTACCATATTGATCAGCTTTTTTTAATGCAGTTCCAACACCGTAATACCCGGTTACGTTTTGTTTTAACTGGCTGAATGCGCCTACAAAAGGAATTGCCCGCAGGTCTTTTAAAGATAATCCTGAAGTTTTGCCGCGCTTGGTTGGCCGACTGCCAATATTGGTTTCTGAATAAAAACGCAGCGGGCTTATCTCCGCTAAATAATCAACAAAAGCAGGATTATTTTTTAGCTGAATATACGCTTCGTAACTGTCTTCAGACAATTGTTTAAGCAATCGTTCTTCGCTTCGCGATAATGTATTTTCTTTTGAAGAAAACAGTTCGTTGGAAATGCCTGCGTTGATCAACTGCTCAATATTAAATTGTGCAGATTCAATTGTACCGAAGTTTGAACTTACTGTTTGTCCCTGAACTGTTAACTGAATTTCTTTATTCGAAATATCATGCCCCATTGATGCATAGAACCGGTGTGTTTTGCCGCCGCCACGTGCCGGAGGGCCACCGCGCCCATCAAAAAATATTACATTAATACCATAATTTTTTGAAATGCCTGTAAGCTCTTCTTTGGCTTTATAAATACTCCAGTTTGCCATTAAATAGCCGCCATCTTTGGTACCATCAGAAAAGCCGAGCATGATGGTTTGTGTATTCCTGCGCAATTTTAAATGTTGCCTGTAGGCTGTATTTGAATACAGTTTTTTCATGATGGCAGAAGCATTGGCAAGATCATCTATTGTTTCAAACAAAGGAACTATATCAACAGTAAGATTTTCTTTTTTCCATCCGGCTAATAAAAACAAGGCATATACTTCCATTACATTTAATGCGCTGTTGCATTGACTTATAACATAACGGTGACAAGCTAGCCTGCCGTTTTGCTGCTGAATAGTTTTTACGGCTTCAACAGATTTAAGCGTATCGGCGAAGAGCTCATTATCGCCAAAAGAAATTTCTGTTTTATGTAACTGTAAAAGAGCTGAAACTTTTTTGCTTTCATCAAGATTAGAATAGTTTTCCGGTAAAATTTTTTGCGGAACCAGCGATTCAAAAAATTTAGCATGTACAGTGCTTTCCTGCCGTATATCAAGCGAAGCAAAATACAATCCAAAAATTTCTGATTTGAATAAAAGCTTGTACACATCTTCAATAAAAAGGTTGTTGTTTGCCTTGAGCACTACAATTATTTCTTCAAGAATTTTTTTGATCTCTGCCTGTGTTATGCGTTCAGCGGCATTGTTGTATAAATTATCATACAAACGTTTTTCCAACTGTGTTATTAATTCATGCGCACCTTTAAAAGTAAGCCTGCGCTTAAGCCATCTTGCGTTTTTATGATACGAACGTAAAATGCCAAAATGCAATGTTTCTGCAACTTTTAAAGTAATTTCTGTTGTAACAAAAGGGTTGCCGTCTCTGTCTGCACCGGGCCAAAAACCCATTTGTATCAAAGCATGTTTTACATTCTCCGATTCCTGGAAATCATTTTTTAAAATTGACATGATATTACCGGCAGCATCATAAAAAACATTTTCCAAAAACCATAAGAGGCTTATAGCTTCATCGTACGGTGTTGGTTTTTGTTTTTTAAGAAACGGTGTTCTTCCCAATTGCTGCAGGTAAATATTTACCAGTTCTGTATCATCTGTTTTTAAAGCTTCCGAAAGATCATTTATAATACCTAAAACTTCGCCTGTATAAAATTGTGTTGGATGTGCCGTTAATACAATGCGCACCGCAAAATCATTCAGCTTTTTTACAAAATCATTTTCTTTGTGCATTTGTGATATTTGTGCACACAACTGCTTTAATGTGCCAGGCCCGTTTACATCATTCACCTGTGTAAAAGCTGCATCTTCCAAAGCATCGAACAATACAACCTGCCTTTCTGAATATTGTACAAAACGGAACAACAGGTCAATCCAATCTTCTTCTTTTTCGTAAGAGGTATTTTTTTGTAAAAAATTATTTATGATCTCAGCAGGGCTTTGTTTTTTACCAAATCCTTCTTCGCATTGCAATAAAAACAGTGAAAGTAATACACCTGTTTTTTCAATACGATGGAAGGGCAAAGAAGTAAACAAGCTATTGTATAACTGGAACTTTAACGCAACATGATTTTTAAATTCCTGCAGTGCTGCAGAAGGTAACTGGCTCATAATTGCGATAAAAATATAAAATAAATTGCAGGTGTTTGTGCACTTTATAAAATATTGAACTGATGCCGCAATCCTGCCTTTGCTACAATAAAAATTTTAGAATAATCAGGAATGCGTATACGTTTTTCCAATACTGATTTTGGTTGCAACCGTTTTATTTTTTTAAATAAGGAGAAATAATATTTGTATGCAACATAAACACCTAAGCGTGCTCTTGCCGGTAATTGCAAAATTCCTTCATAGGCATGATCAAAATCTTTTTGAATATCGTCTTCAATATTTTTCTTTTCTTCCTTTGTAAAATTTTTAAAATTGCAATTGGGAAAATATAAGCGGTCAAGTTGTTCCTGGTCAGCTTTCATATCCCTCAAAAAATTTACTTTTTGAAAAGCAGCTCCAAGGCTGCGTGCATACATTTTTAAATTATCGTATAGTTGCTTATCATCTTTACAAAAAACATATAAACACATCAACCCAACCGCTTCGGCACTTCCATAAATATATTCTTTGAATAAAGTTTCATCATAATAATTTTTATAAAGATCATACTGCATACTCTTAAAAAAAGCATCAATCAAAGAAATGTCAATCTTATATTTATTTATTGTGATCTGAAAGCTGTTTAATATAGGATTTAAACTTATTTTTTCTTTAATTGCCTTATATGTTTCTATTTTAAACGATGCCAATAATTGCGGTTTGTTATAGCCATGAAAACTATCAACAATTTCGTCTGTAAAGCGTACAAAGCCATAAATATTATGTATGTCTGCACGAATATTTTTATGTAATAATTTTATGGCAGAAGCAAATGAGGTGCTGTAATTTTCAGTAACAATTTTACTGCATTGCATGGTTGTTTCACGATAGCGTTCGATCATAGTTGTTTTATTAAACAAAAGCCTTATAAAATCATTCTATCCAATTAAAATAACATAAAAAACAAAACATGGTTTAGTTAAATAATCTTATTACATATTTGGCAACCACTTCCCCGCTGATAATTGCCGGCGGCACACCAGGCCCAGGAACAGTTAATTGCCCGGTATAAAAAAGATTTTTTACTTTTTTATTTTTAATCGAAGGTTTCAGTATTGCTGTTTGCATCAATGTATTCGCCAAACCATACGCATTTCCTTTATAAGCATTATAATCATCTACGAAATTGCTGTATGCATAAGATTTCTTTACCACTATATTTTCTCTTATATTCTGATTAATTCTTTTTTCAAAACGGGTTATAATTTTATTAAAATAATATTCTCTCAATTCTTCTGTGTCATCAGCAAGACCGGCCGCAACCGGAATTAGAAAAAAAAGATTTTCGCAACCTTTAGGTGCAAGATTATTATCACTAACTGAAGTTGCGCTTACATAAAACAAAGGTTCTGCCGGCCACTGTTTTGTTGCATAAATTTCTTTTGCATGTTGGTTAAATGCAGTATCAAAAAATAAAGAATGGTGGCAAATATTTTCAAGCTTTTTATTCAGGCCAACATAATATAAGATACAGGAAGGCGCCATTGTTTTTTTCTCCCAGTATTCTTCTGTATAATTTCTGTATGCAGCACCCAGTAATTTATTTTCTGTATGATGATAATCTGCATTGGAAATAACTGCATCTGCATTATAGTATTGCGTTGAGCCATCTTCATTTTCAGCAACAACTTTTGTTGCACAATTATTTTCTATTTCAATCTTTTTTACATTTTGATTGAAATGAAACTGCACACCAAGCGAAACAGCAAGCTTATGCATTGCATCAACAATACTATACATTCCTCCTTTCGGAAACCATGTGCCATGTTTTATATCTGCATAATTCATTAAACTATATAAGGCAGGAATTTTTTCAGGCAGAGCACCAAGAAACAGAACAGGAAATTCAAGCAATCGCTGTATTTGCGGATGCTTAAAAAATTTGTTTATATGTTTTTTAATTGATGTAAAAATATCAAGTCTGAAAATTCCGTTAAGCAAATCAGCATCTATAAATTCTGTAACAGAAAGAGAAGGTTTATACACTAATTTCTGCATGCCTGTTTTATATTTATATGCTGCTTCATCTAAAAACAAATCAAGCTTTGCACTGCTTCCGCTTTCAATTTTTTCAAATAGGTTTTTTACAGAAGTATAATCTGCAGGAATATCCATTACTTCATTTTGCCAGTAAATGCGATACGAGGGATCAAGGCGCTTCAATTCATAATAATCCGAAACGCATTTATTAAACTGGTTAAAAAATCTTTCAAACACATCCGGCATCCAATACCAGCTCGGACCCATATCAAAATAAAAACCATCAATTTTTAATTGCCGTGCCCTACCGCCTGGTTGCGCATTTTTTTCAAGTACAGTTACATGCCAACCGGCTTTAGCCATAAAGCAGGCAGCAGATATGCCTGCAAATCCGCTCCCGATTATTACAATTTTTTTTATTGGCACATTGTAAATATCAGAAACGTTCTATTTGTGTTTTCAATAATTTTCTTGCAAAGTGAATGCGGCTTTTAATTGTGCCAAGTGGCTCGCTAAGTATTTCTGCTATTTCATTATACTTATATCCATCACAATACAAAAGAAAAGGATGTTTAAAAATATCAGGAAGACTGGCAACAAGGCGTTGTATTTCTTTTATGTTTATAAATGAAATTGCTGAATTAAAAGTTACAGCTTTTGTCGAGTTGATAAAAAATTCATTAGATGTTGTATCAAACAAAACCCGCTGTTTATTTTTTCTGCGGTAATCATTTATAAAAATGTTACGCATTATTGTATACAACCAAGCCTTTATATTAGTGCCAATATTGTATTTGTCTTTATTATCAAATGCCCTGAAAAGCGTTTCCTGGTATAGATCTTTGGCATCTTCATGGTTATGCGTTAATGTAAAAGCGAAAGGCATTAAAAATTCAGCATTGGTTAAAAGCGATTGATTAAAATTAGCAACGGCCATTTTGTTTAATTTTTCATTAGTCAAAGTTAAACAAAAAGTAATCCAAAAAATTATAACCACTAAATTTTTATGAATGAATTAAATTTTATTAAAAGATTACACGCTTACATTAAAATCTCTCAGCGCATCATTTAAACTTGTTTTAAGATCAGTACTTGGTTTGCGTTTGCCGATTATTAAAGCGCAGCTTACACCAAAAGAACCTGCAGGAAAATCTTTATTATAAGTGCCTGGAATTACAACACTGCCCGAAGGCACCCGGCCTTTGTATTCAATAGGAGAGGATCTGCTTACATCAATAATTTTTGTGGATTGTGTAAGCACAACATTAGCGCCAAGCACCGCCTCTTTTTCAACAATTACACCTTCAACCACAATACTTCTGCTGCCAATAAAACAACCATCTTCAATTATAACAGGGCTTGCCTGTAATGGCTCAAGCACACCACCAATACCCACACCACCGCTTAAATGCACATGCTTACCTATTTGTGCGCAACTGCCAACAGTTGCCCAGGTATCTACCATTGTTCCTTCGTCAACATAGGCACCGATATTTATAAAACTTGGTAATTGAATTACATTTTTTGCGATGTATGCTCCATAACGTGCAACAGCACCGGGAATAGTTCTTACACCAAGGGTTTTGAAATCTTTTTTTAATGGGATTTTATCATAGAATTCAAAGGGCGGCATTTCTATAATTTCCATAGGTTGTATCGCAAAATATAAAAGTATGGCTTGTTTTATCCATTCATTTACCTGCCAGCCGTTTTCATTTAGCGAAGCTGTGCGTAATCTGCCTTTATCCACTTCTTCAATTACATTTTTTATCGCTGATATATACTTTTCTTCTTTTAAAAGTTCACGGTTATTCCATGCTTCAATTATAAGCTGTTGCAAATCCATAAGAATATTTTTGCGAAGATAAAACGTTGAAGTTCTCAAAGACCTTCAACCTTTAAATACCTTTGCCGCAACCATGCATAAATTTCTTATTATTCAAACAGCTTTTATTGGTGATGTTGTATTGGCTACTGTTTTAATTGAAAAACTACATGCAGATTTTCCCGGTGCTAAAATAGATTTTTTGCTGCGTAAAGGCAATGAAGGTTTATTATTGAATCATCCTTATTTGAATGAAGTTTTTATTTGGAATAAGAAACATGATAAAACAAAAAATCTTTTTAAGCTTATTAATATCATCCGTAAAAAAAATTATAATAAGGTTATAAATGTGCAACGTTTTTTTTCAACAGGATTGATAACGGCATTATCTAATGCCCGGGAAAAAATTGGGTTTGATAAAAACCCTTTAAGTTTTTTGTTTGATGTGAAAGTGAAACATGTAATCGGTACAAAAGAAAATCCTGTGCACGAAATAGAACGCAATCTTTCTTTGGTAAAACATTTTACAACAGATATACCTGCAACAATAAAATTGTATCCATCAAAGGAAGATTATGAGAAGGCAAAGTCAGCAGTTAACGGTCAACAGTCAGCGGTCAACTACATCTGCATTGCACCATCTTCCGTTTGGTTTACCAAGCAATTTCCAAAAGAAAAATGGATAGAGTTCTTAAAAGAAATTCCTTCAACAATCAATATTTTTTTTCTTGGTGCCACTTCAGATAAAATTTTATGTGATGAGATCATCAGCAAGTTGCGTGATAATCATACAAAAAATTTATGCGGAAAATTAAGTTTTTTACAATCGGCTGCATTGATGAAGAACGCAATGATGAATTATACAAATGATTCTGCTCCAATGCATATTGCTTCCGCTATGAATGCGCCGGTTACGGCAGTTTTTTGTTCAACGGTTACATGGTTTGGCTACGGACCTTTAAGCGATGAAAGTTTTGTTGTGGAAAGAACAGCGCCTTTATATTGCAGGCCCTGCACTTCGCATGGCAAAAAAGAATGCCCTGAAAAACACTTTAAATGTGCACTTGAAATAAACAAAGATCAATTGCTGGCAACACTTAATTATGAATGAAGATTTATTTATTAATGATGCAGAAAAAGCTGTGAAAGTTTTACAGGAGGGGGGAATTATTTTATATCCTACAGATACAATCTGGGGTATTGGCTGCGATGCAACAAATGCTGAAGCAATAGAAAAGATCATTGCTTTAAAGCAAAGGCCGCAACATAAAAGTTTTGTTGTTTTAGTTGCTTCTGAAAAAGATATTTTGCAATATACAGCTTCACCTGATCTTGCTGTTTTTGATTATTTGCAAACTGTAAAAAAACCAACTACGGTTATTTATGAACATGCTTTGGGACTTGCAGAAAATGTTTGTGGCAATGATGGATCAATTGCGATTCGTATTTGTAATGATGAATTTTGCCGGTATATACTTAAACGTTTCCGCAAACCAATTGTAAGCACTTCAGCTAATATAAGCGGCGAACCTTCACCTGCAAACTTCTCCGCAATTTCAAACCTTATTAAACAAGGTGTGGATTATATTGTGCAATACAAACAGCAGAACAACAATATAAACGCTCCTTCCTCAATTATCCGCTGGCATAAAGGGAAACCGGAAATCCTTCGTTCTTAGATGTTTAGAATTATTTTTTTTAGTGCATTGATTTTGCACAGTTTTTGAAAAATTTGGTTTATCAGTAATCAAATTGTTTTGTTATGACAAGAATGAATAAAACAACATCTAAAAAATTTCCTTTTTCAAATGATATAAATAAAATGAAAAACAGTGAGATGTTGTTAAAAGATAAAATTGCTTTGAAAAAAGCTATTATTCATCACCTGGTTCATCCTGATTATATTTTATTTGATTGGGAATTTTTTAGCAACCAGCTTGAGTTTGAATAAAGCGCTCCTTTTTTCACCCCCTATCTTTGCTGCGTATGCAAATAAAATGCACCGGCAAAGAATTATTTGTTTTTAATAAAATAGCAAATGCGGCTGAATCACTTTCAACACCTTGTTATCTTATTGGTGGTTTTGTTCGTGATAAATTACTTAACCGTAATACAAAAGATGCAGATATAGTTTGTATTGGTGATGGAATACAGCTTGCACACGCTGTTGCCGATTTATTTAATCCAAAACCTGCAGTGGCTTATTTTAAAAATTTCGGAACTGCGCAAATAAAAATCCCCGATCTTGATATTGAATTTGTTGGTGCGAGAAAAGAAAGTTACGTTCAACATTCACGGAAACCTGCTGTTGAAACCGGAACACTGGAAGAAGATCTGAATCGCCGGGATTTTACAATCAATGCGCTTGCCGTAAGTTTAAATAAACATGACTTTGGACAACTGCTTGATCCATTCAACGGTGTACAAAACCTGCAGGAAAAAATAATTAAAACACCGCTTGAGTCTGCACAAACTTTTAGTGATGATCCTTTGCGCATGATGCGTGCAATTCGTTTTGCTACGCAGCTTGGCTTTACTATTGAAGCAAATACATTTAATGCAATTAAAGAAAATGCGGAGCGTATAAAAATTGTTTCGCAGGAAAGAATAACAGATGAACTGAATAAGTTAATGTTGGCAGAAAAACCTTCTGTTGGCTGGTATTTGTTGCGCGACAGCAATTTGCTTCAATTAATATTTCCTAAATTACTTGAGTTGCAGGGCGCTGAATATATTGATGGTATTGGGCACAAAGATAATTTCTCCCATACACTGCAGGTGCTTGATAATATTGCGTTACATACAAATGATATATGGCTTCGCTGGGTTGCCTTGCTGCATGATATTGCCAAGCCTGCCACCAAACGTTTTAGTAAAGAAGAAGGCTGGACGTTTCACGGGCATGAAGCTTTAGGCGCCAAATGGATTCCCAAAATTTTTGCACAGCTTAAATTGCCAATGAATGAAAAAATGCGTTTGGTTCAAAAGCTGGTTGCATTACATCTGCGGCCCATAAGTTTAACCAAAGAAAACATAACAGATAGTGCTGTGCGCCGGTTGTTGTTTGATGCAGGCGAAGATATTGATGCATTGATGATGCTGTGCGAAGCAGATATAACCAGCAAGAATAAAATAAAAGTAAAACGTTACCTGAATAATTTTGAAATTGTGCGTAAACGTTTGGTGGAAGTGGAAGAGAAGGATAAGATGCGCAACTGGCAACCGCCGATAACAGGTGAAATTATTATGGAAACATTTGGGTTATCGCCGGGAAAACAAATTGGCGTAATAAAAGATGCTATACGTGAAGCGATCTTAGATGGGGATATTCCTAATCAATATGAAGAGGCTTACAGGCTGATGGTTGAAAAGGGCAATGAATTTGGTTTGAAGCCAGTAAAAAAAAAGGATACCTGACTGTTATTTAATTTCAATTATTAGTGTAAGATAAATTGAATACAGATTTTTTATGTATGTTGCCATTGCTTAATAAACTATTATTAAAATTGCACTACGTATTTGTTTTAAGCTTGTAAGAAATAATGTATAATTTTTGTTTAGGATTAAAGCTGAATAGCATTAATATAGTACAAGGGAGTGACACAACCGTGTTCAATTCCTGATCAAAAGCTGGTAACATAAAATATTTTTACCTTATGGCAGTTTTAAAATTCAGAACATATTACGAAGAAGATGATGCCGTTTACCGGGATGTTGTAATTAAGCATTCTCAAACTTTTTTTGATTTGCATAATGCCATTCTTAAGGCTTATGAATTTGATAATAAGCACCAGGGAACTTTTTTCAGGAGTAACGATAACTGGCAGCGCGGCAAAGAAATTACCCTGGAAAAATATGAGAAGGAGTACATGGCAGAACCGCTGTTAATGGCAAACACAACAATTGGAAGCGAGATTCGCGACACAAACCAAAAGTTTGTTTACTTGTATGATTTTGTAAAGAACTGGACGTTTCATGTAGAACTAATAAATGTAACAAAAGAAGAAAGCAATAAGATAATTTATCCTGCTACCACAAGAGTTGAAGGTATTGGCCCGCAGCAATACGGAACACGCAGTTTATTGGGTAAAAAATTTGTTGACATTGAAGAGAAATATGACCTGCCTCAAAAAACTGAAGGATTTAGTGAAGAGGGTGAAGCGGTAGAGGACACAGAAACGGAAAATGCAAGCGATGAAATTATAGGTGATGAAACAGTGAATGAAGAAGATATTTAGTAATTTATTGCTTAAACTTATTATATAATAGCAGGGTATTTACGCCTGCTTTTTTATTATGTTTGGTTAGTTTTTTATTGTTGCTCATCATCATCTTTATCGGGTGTTTCTTCCAATTTATCAGTATCTTTTTCCCGGCGCAAATTAACCTGGGGATTTTCCTGTGTGCCTGAAACGGTGAAAGGAATTCCTAAAATGCCGAATGGTGGCAGACCTACACGGCCGCTAAGATTAAGACTGCCATCAAAGCTTATCTGGCCTTCAAACCGCGGACGAAAACCAAACACTTTCATCTTTGTTTTTTCAAGCGTAATTATATTATTAGCAATAGTAGTTTTAATATTTACCGCTTTTAAATCGGGATTGCTGAGGCTGTCTTTATTGGTTGCTTTGCTTACCGCGTTCATTAATTTAAACCCATTGATCTTTACATTTTTTATTGAAAGCACACCACCGCCTTTAAGCGAAGGATAAACAGGCTGCATGTTTTCATCAAGTTTGCCGCTGAGTTGATAGTCAAGCGATACAATACCTTCAGCTTTTGAGGCAGAACTGGCCAGATCATGAAATATTTTTATCTCGTTGTAAGCACGCTTTATGTCAAACTCTTTTGCATTGATGTGATAATCAAAAAATGCTTTATGCGGTGAGAGGCTATAATACGTTGCATCCATCACAACCGGTGCATCTATCAAACTAAAACCTGTTTGTTTAAGTTTGATCTTGCCGCTGTCAATAATTACATTGCCTTTAAAATCTTTGAGCAACAAACTATCATACTCAACTATTTTTGCGGCGGCATTTAAACTAAGATTTAAATTAGATGGAATGAGCACAATGCCAGTTCCTGCACTGTCAGTAACTTTTGTTGATGTTGAAGTATCGCCGGCAAAAGCTGCAAATTCATCCGCATAAAAATGATCTGTTGTAAAATTAAAACTGCCTGTTAGTATTGAATTGTCTTCAAGTGCATAATTGATAACATTCGAAAGATAACCATTCAATATAATATCTGTTTTGCCATAGTTTGCTTTGAATGCATCAAAATACATTTTATCATTTTGAAAATGGAATAAGCCTGTTTTAATAATAAACGGCTTTGGAAAATAATCCGAATGAAGAGTAATATCCTTTAATTCTGCTGTACCTGAATTATGCAAACGATTATATCTTCCGGCAGTAGCGTCGCTTTGCAATCCTTGCAGAACAAGATTTGTTTTGATTAGCCCTTTTACGTTCAAACCTTTTTGAGAAAATACCTGGTAAATTTTTCCAACATCAATGGTGCCTTTCGAAGCAATATCATATTTAAGATCATCAAAATTTTTCAAGCTCGCTTTTAATGTGAATGGCTGGCCTTCAAATTCAAATGCAACAGGCTTTAATTCAAACCTGGTATCTTTTAATGTGCCATTATTATTCAATATAGAAGCATCAACAGAAATATTTTTTACGGGATGGGGATAATATTTTGTTTGTATAAAACCATTTTGCAAACTGATATTAGCTTTTGTAACTGGAAACTGTTTTTTATCGGGAAGATAATTTCCTTTTGAAACTACATCAACATTTAAATTACCTGCAACCTGCAAGCTATCTAGGGGATAATATTTTTTAATATTTTCAAGATGAATGAGCGATTTTAAATCTGCATCAATAGTGAAATCTCTGAAGTTTGTGATTTTAAAAAAGCCTTTAATGTAATCACTCAGCATGTTTGCATTTAAATTTTCTACATCAATTTTTGTATGCCGGTAATCATTGTCTGCGCACGATGCATTGCAATTGAAACTGATATTAGAAACAGCCTGGGGCAATGATGCATATTTAAAATATCCATTGCTTAATGATGATTGAAAATTAAAAGCAGGTATACTTGAAATAATGGTATCTGTTTTTTTATGAATGATCCCTTTTTCTACAACAGCAGTTTGATAATTACCATCTGCAGTAACATGAAGTGTATAATAACCTTTCACATCAAACGGTTGAATACCGAAAGCCTTATCCCATTTTTCAAGATCCATTTCTGAATTGATCTTTGCATGCACTGTTGGTTTATTCAGGTTGTTTAGTTTTATAATAGCGCTGAAATAATCTTTATCAATATTGAAAAATATAGAATCAATATTTACATACAAACTGTCAGTGTTAAGTGAAGGAAGTTTTGTATCGAAATTCAAAAAAAGATTTTTTACAGGTGAAGGCACATTTTGATTATTAATATAACCATTGCGTACCTGCATATTAAAACCAAGATCAGGCATTTTATTTTTATCAGCAATGTATTTGCCTTTCAGGTAGGCATTCATTTGCACTTTGCCATCTGCTTTTGTTTTATTAAGCCAGCCTGTATATTCAGGCGGAAGCGCAGAAAAAACATCATGCAGATCGCCTTTGTTTGATACGATCTCAAAGTCCATGTTGTAGCCGATTGCTAAAAACTCAAACCTGCCTATAAAGTCAACCGGCAATGAATTTATCAGCAGTTTATTTTTTACAAACTGAAATGCAAGAGAATTGGTATTAATTTTTGTAACCAGGTCTGCCTTTAATTTTTTTGAATTTATATAACTGGAAGAATCATAAGAAAGATTAAAGCGCTCCACATCAATATGAGAGGTCAGGTCAAAAATAGCTTTACTTAAATCTCCTTTTCCAACATAGTTCATGTTTTGTGCAGTTATAAGAATTGGTATGGAAAGATCATTATAGATTAGATCACTGTTTTCTACCTGTATCTTTTCTATTTTTAACGAAGTGCCGGAGCTGTCAGCGCCTGAAGTTGCAGTGGTTGTATCTGCTTTATAAACATTATAATTGGCGTTGCCGTTTTTATCAGTTTTGATATTTATAAAGCTTTTTGTAAGAAAGATTTCATTAATCCTTATCCTGCTTGAAAATATTGTGGAAAGATCAATACCCAATGCTACTTCATCAGCTTTAAGTAAAGTATCAGTTGGATAAGGCTTTGAACCCATCAGCGATACATCATGCAAGGTTAATGTTAATGAAGGAAAATGATTGAAGAATGACAATCGTGCCCTGGAAAAATTGAGCTGGGTTATGATAACATCGTTTACCCAGAGTTTTATTTTGCCTGCAACAAAATCAGGAAATAATATTGGCATTAAAAACATCAATAGCAAAATGCAGCCTATTGAAATGCCGGTGACTTTCAGAATTTTTAAGATTAGCGTTTTCGCCGAAATTTTCATCGGAGTAATGGTTAACAACACTACTAATTTATGTAACTAAATTGTATTGGTAATTTATATTTTAAATAGCGTCAAACTTAACGGCATTAAAAAAGCAGGCTTGAAACCTGCTTTTAATTTTGTATGAATTTATTAAACTTATGATTGTATCTCTTTGTGATATTCCTTATCGTAAGCTCTTATTATAGCTTTTACCAGACGATGGCGCACCACATCTTCTTCATCTAATTCTATCTGTGCAATGCCGGGAATATTTTTTAATATGCGCATGGCTTTATCCAGGCCGCTGCGCTGATTTTTAGGAAGGTCAATTTGTGTGGGATCACCTGTAATAATAGCTTTTGCATTGGCGCCAATACGTGTTAAAAACATTTTTAACTGCAGGTCATTTGAGTTTTGTGCCTCATCCAGAATTATAAATGCATGATCTAATGTACGGCCGCGCATATAAGCAAGCGGAGCAATTTCAATAGTGCGTGTAGTCATATAATAACCAAGTTTATCAGCGGGTATCATATCATCCAGTGCATCATACAAAGGGCGTAAATACGGATCAATTTTTTCTTTAAGATCACCAGGCAAAAAACCAAGGCTTTCTCCCGCTTCTACTGCAGGACGCGTTAAAATAATTTTTTTAACCAGCTTATTTTTTAAAGCTCTTACTGCAAGAGCAACTGCAGTATAGGTTTTACCGGTTCCCGCAGGGCCAACTGCAAATACAATGTCGTTTGTATCTGCTGCCTGAACCATTCTTTTTTGATTAACAGTTCTTGCACGAACAGTTTTGCCGTTTGGTCCAAATACAAGTACATCATTCGGATTCTTTTCAACAAAATTGTCAATAGTTTCAGCATCGTCGCCGCCAAGAATCTGCTCAAAATAATTTTCGCTCATTACGCCGTTACGTTCCATGTATTGTATAACGAGATCAATCTTTTCTTTAGCTGATTCAACTTGTTCCGGTGCGCCACTCAATTTTAACTGCGTTCCTCTTGAAAGTATTTTGAGCAATGGAAATTTTTTTCGCAATATGTCAAGCTTCTTGTTGTTAACGCCGAAAAATTCTATTGGATTTAAAGTGTCGAGGTTAATAATTGTTTCTGTCAAAGGTTTCTTATTTTTTGTGATTGAATGTGAATTTGGATATTTACCTGCTAACGTGTTTCAAATATATTTATTGAAAAGAATGATTAGCTGTTTTGTTTTTCACACTGTGTTAATTCTTCTGTATAAAGATAACATGAAAAATGAAAACATTATCTTAAATAGGCGCGCTGCATAAAACTTAATATATATTTAAAGCTTGCAATGTGCAGCAAAGTTTATTTCAAATTGGTTTAAAATAACTGCCGATTTTTCTTCATCCATTGTTTTATTATCTTCACAGTAAAATCCAATGCATGAAAAGTTTCCCGGTTATACTTTGTTTAATAATTTTTATAAGTTGTAAAAAACAAGAAGTAGATACTTATGTTGCTTCAATCTCATCAGTAAATAATTCAACTGAATCAACTACCATTCAATTCAGCGGTTATACGTGGAATGTAAAAAACGGAAACCACCTTGGCCCGGGGCCTAACCATTGGCGCAGCAATAATGTTTGGGTAGATGCTAACGGATATCTTCATTTAAAAATTACTAAAGATTCTGCAATCGGCAAATGGTATTGTGCTGAAGTTTCAACACAGCAAACTTTTGGCTTTGGCAAATGGCAGTTTTGGGTGGAAGGACGAATTGATAAGTTGGATAAAAATGTTGTACTTGGTTTATTTAATTATTCAGGTAATGATGGTTTTGATGAAATGGATATTGAATGGGCAAGGTGGGGAGATAAACATTATCCAAACTGTAATTATACTGTTTGGCCTGCTGAAAAAGGTCATAAAAACTTTTCTTATGTAAAAGAAGTTTCATTAACCGGGAAAAATACAACGCAGCGTTTTACAAGAACAGATTCAAGTGTTTTCTTTCAAAGTTTACAGGGATTTACTGATGGCAATAATAATTTGCTAGCTTCTGCAACATGCACGGATCCTCCAAATTCTGTAAGCACTTTAGCCATGCCCGCTTATATAAATTTATGGCTGATGAGTGGATTACCACCTGCCAATGGTAAAGAAGTTGAAATTATTATTCATAAGTTTAGCTATACGCCTCAATAACCATATTTGTCTTTCCACCTGCTTTTTAAAAATTTACGGAGCTCTTCTTCTCTTGTATTATTTCCTGGTTCAAAAAATTTCATGCCTTCAATTTCTTTTGGTAAATATTCCTGTTCTTCAAAGTTACCTTCATAAGAGTGGCTATACTTATAACCTTTGCCATAATCAAGATCTTTCATTAATCGTGTTGGCGCATTGCGAATATGCAAAGGCACAGAAAGATCTCCGTATTGTTTTACCGCTGATGAAGCAGCACCAATGGCTGTTGTAGCAGCATTACTTTTTGGTGATGAAGCTAAATAAATTGCACATTGAGATAAAATCAATTGAGATTCAGGCCAGCCAATTTTATTCACTGCATCAAATGTGGCATTCGCTAATAATAACGCATTTGGATTTGCATTGCCAATATCTTCACTGGCCAATATCAACATTCTTCTTGCAATAAATTTTACATCTTCGCCACCTTCAATCATTCTTGCCAGCCAATATACCGCCGCATTCGGATCGCTGCCACGTAAACTTTTTATAAAGGCTGAAATAATATCGTAATGCTGTTCACCTTGTTTATCATACAGTGCAATTCTTTTTTGTGCCACATTCATCACTAACTCATCTGTAATAACTATTTCTTTTTTGTTAGAAGAAGTTACTACCAATTCAAACAGATTTAATAATTTTCTGGCATCGCCGCCACTGATATTTATTAATGCTGATATTTCCTTCAATTCAATTTTATATTGCTTTATCACTTCATCTTTTTGCATGGCATTTTGTAAAAGATAAATGAGATCGCTTTCATCTAAAGTTTTTAATACATACACCTGGCAACGACTTAATAAAGCTGAGATCACTTCGAAAGATGGATTCTCTGTTGTAGCGCCGATCAATGTTATGATACCTTTTTCAACAGCGCCCAGCAATGCATCCTGCTGGCCTTTGTTGAAGCGATGTATTTCATCAATAAATAAAATAGCTTTTGTTTCCTGCTTCGCTTTTTCAATTACTTCACGCACATCTTTTACGCCGCTGCTAATAGCACTTAGCTGATAAAAAGGAGCATTCAATGTATGCGCAATAATATTTGCAATAGTTGTTTTGCCACTTCCCGGCGGTCCCCAAAATATCATCGAAGGAATAGCTTCATTCTCTATTGCTGTACGTAAAATGCTGCCCTTGCCAACCAAATGTTGTTGTCCTGCCAATTCTTCCAACTTCGTTGGACGCATTCTTTCAGATAAAGGAGCCATAATAAATTAAGATTTATGAAGTACGAAGTACGAACTTCAATGCTATAAAATGATTGATGATTTTAAATTTTATAAAATTTGAACGACTAAAGATATTAAGGCTGTTTAATCACTGATTCGGGATTTATGCAATAAAGCTTCTATCAATACAATATTTTCTTCTGCTGAAAAAGCAATTACCCAATCATTAAAATAAATGCAGCGAAGATTAAGCTGAGCGAAAGCAGCATTATTGCAAAGTTTAATTTGCAGAGGAGCTTGTAATTTCTTTTTTAAAAATAATTCGAACCGATGCAACCATCTTAGACCGGCACCTTGTGTATTTGATGATTCTATATAATTAATAAGTTGTATTAAAGAGCTGAACGCATCTGTTGTATAATTAATCTGCCTTATATCCATTGCTGATTATTTCATGCGCTTTCTTCATTGAAATAATTCCGCTTTTGCGACCATTTTCTATTAATGAAGTTATTTGTTCAGATGTAAGCGGCCTGCCAGGAAGCGTGTAATTATTTTCAACCTCATCTACCAATGATAACTTAATATGATTCGCCTTAGCAAACGCAAGTAATTTATTTACATTTTCATGCTGTGTATCTTCCAATTGTAATAACATAAAGTAAAGTTATGAAATAAGAAATTATAGTAAAGAGAGAAAGCAATTAATCAAACCTCATCTTCCCGCCAAACAATCCACCCAAACCTATACGTACTGCCATTTGGCCATTATTGCCATTAAGATATGAACCAACCACATCTACACGAAACAGTTTAAAAATATTTTCAAAACCGGCAAACACTTCAAAATAATTATTATCCTGGTCTACATAAAATGCATTGGTGCCTGCGACAAGGTTCCATTTAAGTTTTTTTAACAACGGAATTTTATTGGTAAGCAAACCATTAAAATGATGTTCAGCATGCAACGTTGCATAAAAAGATGCGGTAGTGCTATTGGCATAATAAGGAGCAACCTGGAAACTGTTGAGATACTTGCTTGCAAATATGATCTGGTTGCCATTGAAATGGCGATAATCCTGGATGAACACAGAGCGATCATTTAAAAAACCACCAACATCAATTCGATAACTTAAAGCACCTGCAAGCTTAAAATTCATATCATCAGCAATTGAAAAATTCCATTTATCAAAATCAACATCACTGCCTAAAATATTATATATTCCTTTTTCATACGCCAGTGTAAATGTTGGATACTTCGAACCAAGCGGCACACGAAAATCCGGGAACTGCGCAAACTTTTGTCCGGGTTGATATTCCAAAGATAGTTTTGCAATTACTGCCTGGTGCCTTGTAAATTGGCTGTCAATTTTTTCATAAGGATAATTAGGCGTAAACTTTTGTTCATCATATTTAATGATCGCGAAATCAGTTGTATTCTCCAATGGTATGCGGTCTTCATATAAAAGCTGTGCGGCATATTTTAATCCTGTTTGTGACTCACCGTTATAATTTAATTGCGCAAAATAGTTTTCATAGATCTTCATGTAATTATGATTAAAGAAGAGCGTATAAATGCTGTTGAACAGCGGCGATATGGGCTCATCTTTATTGAACTGGCTTATATGTTTTCCACCACTCAGCGAAAAATTATTTACGCGAAATGAACTTGCATCATCGCTTATATTATTCTCCATTCCGGGCCAGTCAGATCGGTTATGATAACTAAGCGTACCCCATGCATTCAAATGCCCGTTGCTGAAACCATAGCGTACATGCGGCGTAAAACTTAGCTCTCTTTTTTGCGTTAAAAAACCATGAGTGAAAGTAGCTTCGGCATTTAACGCCAGCCCTTCAACAGTATTATATTGAACTAGCTTTAATAAAGGCTGCCATTGCACGCTATGATAATTTGCGGGATTATAATTTGATCGAGTAAACCCATTCCATAAAATATTCATTACACTTATCTTTCCCTGCATGTGGCGCAAAGAATCCATGAAATGTTTGGTATAAGATGAATCATGCTGATAATGGTAAATGCTGTCTTTAACTTTATAATCTTTTATTTCTTCAACTTCAAGCGGCACAGGCCTTATCGAATCCCAATAAGCAATCGTTTTTTTATTTACGGCTGTATCAAACTTAACTATGATGTTGTTGAAATATTTCTTTTTAAAAGTTGGAGTAACATTATAGTTATTAAATACATTCAGGAAATTACCAACGGCATCAATACCAAATTTTTTAAAAGTGAAGTATATAACCTGGTCTTTAGTACGCCAGATATTTTTTGTAACAGGAGAATGAATTTGCCTGATCTCAAGTGTATCCAGAATTTCAAGTTGTGATTCTTTTGTAAGTACAAGGTCAAGACTGTGTATGCGCCAGTCGCCTTCTGTTATTTCGATCGTTCCTGAAAATAATGGTTCATATTTTCTGCGTGGTATAACCTGTATTCTGTTTATTTCGCGACCATCTTCAAAATAAGAACCGAGGAAATGATATTTATAAAAATTTAAAGCGCCGTCAGCGATAGGACATACATAACCACGTGGCGCCATTTGCCCACCTAAAACCTGTATATTATTGCTGTAAAAATCTATGAACGTTGGGAAGTTGAATCCATAACCACTTGTTCCGCTTTCTCTTCCTGAAATAACTTCGAGCTTGATCTTATCCGGTTTTTTGTAAGCTATTTTGGTAAGTGATTCAGACAAATAAATAATGCCCTTGCCTGTTGAATCAACACCCATTTGTTTCCAGTCAGCACTGTCAATTTTTTGACCGAAAATTTTGCGCGGTAATGCTCTTGTTTTGATGAATGTTTTAATATAAGCCTCACATGTAAACGAATCAAGCGCTATGCGATATTCTTCTCTTTTCTTAATTGCATGGCGAATGATTGCATAAGCAGGATCTTCCCTGTTTGATGAAACAACAACATCTTTTAATTGCAGTTGTTGCGGCTGTAATTTAAAATCAAGATGTACATCATCATTTCCAATATGCACCTTCTGTTCCTGTTTTGCGTAACCTACATATCGAACAACGATAGTATAATCACCCGCATTTAAGTCAAGTAAATAACGCCCTTCCTGGTTTGCAGTAGTACCTCTTCCATTTTCTTTTACAAGAATGGATGCGTATGCCAATGGCTTACCTTTATCATCAGCAATAATGCCTGTTAACTTTCCTGCAAAAACAGTGATCGTAAAAAACAAAGAAGATGTAAGTAGTAAAATTTTATACATAGGCTTAACGAAACTATCAATTCACAACATTTATAAACACCACGCATTTAACATTAACATATAATTCTGCGAATAATTGATGTATAGTGAAATTACCATTCATCTAATTTCATATTTCGGTTTTTGCGTTGCTTAGCTTTATTTTGAAAAAATTTTTTCTCGTGAATATTCTTGAACTGAATAACATCACCAAACATTACAAAACGGTAACTGCTTTAAACAATGTTTCTTTTACTGTGCCGGAAGGCAGCGTGTTTGGAATTCTTGGCCCTAACGGAAGCGGCAAAACAACTTTGCTTGGAATTATACTCGACATTTTAAAACCATCTGCAGGCAGTTTTACATTAATGGGTAAACCTGCAAATGCGGAAGTAAGAAAGCAAATTGGAACATTGCTTGAAACTCCAAATTTTTATCATTATCTATCGGGAGAAAAAAACCTGCGTATTGCGGCACAGATAAAGGGAAAAGGGTTTAATGAAATAGATAATGTGTTGCAGAAAGTGAATCTTTACCAGCGTAAGCAAAGTAAATTCAATACTTATTCTTTAGGTATGAAACAAAGACTTGCGATTGCATCTTGTTTGCTCGGCGATCCGCAGATTTTGATTTTTGATGAACCAACAAATGGTCTTGATCCAAACGGTATTGCGGAGATAAGAGAATTGATACTGAAGCTTGCTGCAGAAGGTAAAACAATAATTATGGCAAGTCATTTACTGGATGAAGTTGAAAAAGTTTGTACGCATGTTGCCATTATAAAGAACGGGGATCTCTTAACCGCAGGCAGCGTTAAAGAAGTTTTGGTTACGGATGAAATTATAGAAGTTGCTTCAGATAATTTAGTTGCGCTTGAAAATGTATTGAATAAAATGGGTGGCTTTACATCGCTGAAAAAACAAAACAGTATGCTGCAATTATTTTTCTCAAACGGAAATGCAAATGCGGCTGCTATTAATCAATATTGTTTTCAAAATAATATTGCATTAAATCATCTGCAGTCAAAGAAAAAAAGTTTGGAAACTAAATTCCTTGAACTAACAAATAAACAATAAGATGCTAAGCTTATTAAAACTCGAATGGCTTAAAGTAAAAAACTATCGTGCTTTCTGGATATTTCTTGCACTGTATATTATCGCTTTATTCAGTATAAATTATATCGCTTTCCAGTTCCAGGGAGAAATAAAAAAGAACAATGTTCCTGTGAATATTTTTCCTTATGATTTCCCGGCAGTTTATCAAACCATTGCATGGGTAAGCAGTTGGCTGTTATATTTTCCGGGCATGTTGATGATTCTCGTTATTACAAACGAATACAATTATAAAACACATCGCCAGAATATTATTGATGGTTTAACAAGACAACAATTTGTTGCAGCGAAAATTTTATTCGGTGTTCTCATTGCCTTGATTACAACGCTCAGTTGCTTTTTGATCGCTTTATATTTTGGAAATGATTTTAGCGGCACTGTTTCATTCGATGGCATTCAATATATTGGTTATGGTTTTATTCAATCACTTTGCTACCTGTTTTTTGCTATGATTCTTGCGTTGCTTATGCGCCGCAGCGGTTTGGCAATGGCAGTATTTTTTTTATATGGATTGGTGTTTGAGCAGTTGATCGGCGGTGTGATTGATAGTAAAATTTTAAATAACAGAATAACCACGCGTTTTTATTTTCCGCTTGAAGCAAGTGATGTATTAATCCCCATAACTTTTGGAAAGGACGTTATTTACAAAGATGCGCCATCGCAAACTGTTTTATTAATTGTTTGTCTTGTTTATATAAGCCTGTTTGCTTTTCTTTCATTCAGAAAATTTCAAACAGACGATTTATAGCCTTGCACATTTTTAAAAAAGTATTTTCCATATCTTTTTCTTAAATAAATATTTATGTCAACAACAAAAGAATCTTTTAAAATAAATGGTGAAAGCCTGCTTAAAAAAGTAAAAGAACTTATTGAGGAAGGCAACATAAGAAAAATTACCATTCATGATAAAACCGGTAAAGAGCTCATGAGTTTTCCATTAACTATTGGGGTAGTTGGCGCAGTGCTTGCCCCGGTACTGGCTGCAATAGGTGCAGTTGCTGCATTGGTTGGCGAATGCACTATTACAGTAGAAAGAGATGAACGTGAAAATAATAAGCCGGTATAAAGCACAGGTGACTTATTACTTCTTTTCGTCCTTCCATTCATACCATTCTTCCATTTGTTTTATTAATGCATCCATTTGTGCAGGCAGGTTAGATGCATCAAACTCTTCGTCATAATATATATCACCTGCGGCATCTTCTGAAACATCACTAACATTCATGTGAAAGGGGCCGGCACAGGCAAGTGAATAACTTGCATCATCACTATCGCCGTAAGTAACTTTATAAAAATAAAACCGCGATTGCCTGCCTTTAAAATTAATAATCTTCTGTGTAAGATAAGTGAGTTTATCAGGGTCTTCATCATCAGAAGCTGCGGTATACACATGGCTTTTTGCAAAATATTTTTGAGTAAGATATTGCGCCGGGAATAGATTTTCTTTTTTATACGCTTTTAAACTATCATACAGTTCTATGCGGGTAGAATTGTCTGCAGTAAGCGCTTTTATTGCCAAAGGATTTACCGGCTGCTTATTCTGCAACAACATTCCTACTGCTTCCATTTGAATATAGATATCTTTCAAAAGGCTCCATTTTTGAAGCATAGCATTAGTTTCAGCAGTATTCATTTTGCCGAGCAAATCTATAAGCGGGTAATTTAGTTCATCATAGCTGTCAGCATCATTTTTTGCAACTGTATATTTCTTTTGTGCAATTTGCAAAACATCCTGTTGGTAAGGCTGCAATAAAGTTTTATCAGCATAGTCTCTGTTTAATAATTTGTTCGATAATTTAATAATAACAGGCGCCATTATTGTGTCTTTCATCAAAGGCAACAGTTCAGGAAAAATAGCAGCGGTTAATTGAAGCGTATCAGATAAGCTATTAATAAGATCATAACCCGGAGTAATACGCGGCGGCTGTTTTAATAAGATATTTTTAATATCATTGAAATTTTCCTGCGTAGGAAAAGAAGCCATTACGGCAAGCAAAATATTTTTGGTATCATCATCTGCTTTGGCATAATTATTTTTAGCAAAATTGTAAGAAGATGTATCGTTCAGATCAATAATAATTTTTTTCAGATCATTTTTTGTTTCATCATAATCATCTTCATCTTTCGGATAATTTTTTAATAAGGCATCATGCAGGAAAGGCAGTTCGCTTTTTGTAAAAGGAGCTTTGCTTAAATATTCCGTTGCCTGACTGCGCACAGCAGAATCGTCTGAAGAAATATCTTTTAATAAGATAGCTGCCTTTGAAACAAATATGTTTACAGTTGGTTGAAGATTATTAAAACGGAACTCTTCAAAAAATTTATTATTGTTGGCGTTGTTTATTTCCGCCGCAGCCTGTATAGTGATAAGGGAATAAATTTTACCTCCGTTCAACAACATTCTTTTGCGCTTTATATTTCCTGAACCGCTTTCCTGTATCTCTATTTCATAACCTTTGGCTTCGCCATTACTAATAGCTTTCTTTAATAATAAACTATCATCATATTCTGTACTTTTTTCAATCAGATCGCTCCATAAAACAGAATCACTGTTTTGCCAGTAATATTTGCCAAAACCTGTAGCTACTATTGCATAGTTATCGGCACGTGCAGTATCATAAGTTTGATTATTATAAATTGTATCGCCTTTGGCAGAAGGCTTTGCAGATAATATAAATTGCCCGGGTGCCCATGTGCTGAATAATTTATCAGTTGAAGTATAGTTATTCCATTCGGTTTCAGCATAATCAAGAATAGTAAACGAATTAAAAAAACTTTCAACCGATGCGTGTGCTTTTTCAGGATCGTACATGGCTACCAAAGCATACCAGCGGTTACCCCTCGATTCATAATGCACTTTCATCATCAGCGGCACCTGTACCATCATTCCGCCATATTCCAAAATACGGTGGCTATTTTTTGTATACGTTGTATCAATATCCAAATGCTTAAACTTTTCTTTCTGTGATTCTTTGATGGTTGTAAGTGTGCTGCTGTCGTTCTCTATAAAAAATCCTCTTGCTGCTTCATTGGTTCCAAAAAAAAGATAAGCGCCGCTTGCAGGATCATTCACAATATTTATTTCTTTATTTAGCGTGCTATCTTTATAAGCAGATGCCAGATCACCGGCGGGTTTTGGCTGTACAGGAACATTAACCTGGTAAGCTTTCATTTTATTGATATAGGTAACTGTATTTGCATCATTGTTAGCGGAATGCTCATTTATAGTAAATGAATGAAGGAACTGGTTAATAGAAGATGCTGCTGAGCTGTCTTTCTTCATGCTCATCGCAATGGCCATATACATAGTGCCGTCTTTAAATAAAAGATAGCCATGACTATAATTATTTTTTGTTGAAAAGAATTCGCGACCAAGTGTATTATTTAGGGTTATAGGCTTGCCTTTTGTATAATCATTCATACCAAAATAATAAGATGTTATACGGCTAAGCACACTATCTGCCATGCTTTGGGAATAAGGCGTTTTTAAGGCAGTGGTCATGTAAATCGTGCTTTTAAAAGCATCAAAATACATTTTCATTGTAATTATTCCATACAAGGTCAGGTCTCCGGGTTTGCCGGGCATAGAGGCATTGTATAACCCGGCTTCATCTTTTACATCGTACCATGGCAAGGTTATTTCTGCAACTTTATAATCTTTGGGTTTTATTTTTTTTGATGAAAATACCGGCGTAACTGTGAATCCCTTTTGTTTCAAAAGAGCGATCAAACCTTCATTGCCCGGTAAGTGTGCGGCACCAACGGCAAACATCATGCTGCGCTCATGGCCAAGACTATCCATGCGCATTGCCATTTTTTTATTGCGTTTTATAAGTAGCGCATCTTCATACAAACTATCTCCTGAAAAAGAGAGGCTGTCAATAGCATCCAGGTCATTATTAATGTATGATTTAATGAATAATTCTGATGAACGTTTATACTCTTTATTCTTGTCACTTTCGTTTTCATTTTCATCTGCCGCCAGTTCCTGGATATCCGACTCGTCTATAAGGTTCATGACATCTTCCTGGTCCTGCAGGTCTTCAACACCGCCTGTCCATTTGCCCTGGCGCCTTGCTATATCAAAAAGATATACATCCAGGAATGTTTGCATTTTTCCTGTGCGGTAGCTTTCGCTTATCCAGTTATTTTTTTCGCGTAATACATCTGCAGCAGTAATATCATTTTCATTCTTATTTAGTTTTTTCGCAAGTGGTTTTCCATACTTTTTAAACTCCTCATGGCTCATCATTTCTTTAAGCCGCACAGATGCCATATACCACTTTTTTGCTTCATCAATTACAAACGGAGTAAATTGCTCAGGATCAATTTCCGTTGCAAAGCCATCACTGTTCTCAATAGCTTTATATACTGAATCGCCAATATCAAAAATCCTTTCATCAGTTAAGTGCATAGTGCCATACAGGTAAGAAGCTTTTTGCAAACCGTTACCGCTTATTTTCCATAAAAGCGTAGAAGGTAAATTTTGTGCAGATAATAATTGTATGCATGTAATACTCAGCAGCAGCAGCAAGTTTTTTTTACTCATAAGCAGGGGCTTTAATAAGCGGGTTATAAGAATTCAGGGCGCGAAAATAACAGATTCACCGAAATAAAATAATTTATAGTAAAGCGAAATATTATTGCTTTAATAAGTACGGAAATAGCCGCGCTTCAAACTTCTCAGATAATAGCTTGTTCTTCATTCAACATTTCATACTTTTTTTTATGCAGTTCACGCACATAGCTCTTTTCAGCATTTTATTGCAGTAATAGTTTTGAGGGCATAAACAAAAACCAATAAAAAAATTGTATGAAAAAAACTTTTTTTGCTGCACTTATTTTAGGTGGCAGCTCATTATTCCCGGCATGTAAAAAACAAGCTGTTGCCATACAGGCTTCGTCTTATCAATCAATAATAAAAAAAGCAGGAGCGGTGACAGGAAAGGCAACAGATACCCGCGGTAACGCATTAAAGGGTGTTAATATAACAGCAGAACATACGGTGTGGTCAGGAACATATTTGTATGCAACAACTAACATCAACGGCAAGTACAGTATCAATATTCCATCAGATCCTGCAGGCGACTGGATAGCAACGGCTAAGTACAGCAAAAATGCTTATGGCAAAACTTATCTTTTTGAAATGGATGGAAATAAAGCTCCATTTTCACAGGCAGATACCGCCATTAGAAATTTTACATGGAAGTTAAGCGGCAAAAAGCCTGGTGAAGATGGTTATTATGGTGCGCATGTTGATTTATATCAATTTGGCACAGATGCACAGATGGATAAAATAAAAATAGTTTTTACACCAATAGACGGCACTTTGATTGATGGCAGTGCTGCTGTTTCTTTTGAAAGAAAGGTGGAAGATGTTGCCGGTACTTTTATGGTAAAAGACGTTCCCATCGGCAAGTATTCAATCAGCGCAAAATACCCTGGCAAAAAATTATATCTTGAAAACCGGCATGATGATAAAGGCGCTGCTGTGAACAAAACGGTTATTTTTGGTAAATATGGTTTCCTCGGCGAAACAGAATATAATATTGAGTTTTGGGTAAGTGAATAGCATAAAAATAACTGCTCAAAAAACTTTGTATAATTTGATGGAGAACAATCAAAAAACTAACATTCATAAGTAAACAAAAAAGAAAAAATTTTTATTCGTCACAAAAAAAATCGTTCTTTAAAACTTTTCAAAGAATAATTAATATTCAGGATGAAAGTTTTAAAGTTTGGCGGTTCCTCAGTTGCCAATGCGCAAAATATTCAAAACGTTGGTGGCATAGTAATTAATAATAGTGAACCGCAGGTTGTAATTGTAAGTGCTTTAGGCGGTGTAACTGATGCATTAATTGATGCGGGAATACTTGCAGAAAAAACGGATGAATCTTACAAAGACATTTTAAAGGAATTAGAGAAGAAACATCTTGATGCAACACGTACTTTATTACCCGTAACCCATCAAAGCAGTTGCTTAAGTTTGATAAAGCAGCAGTTTAACGAGCTTGAAGAAATCTGTAACAGTGTTTTTTATTTAAAGGAATTATCGCTGCGCACAAAAGACCGTATCATAAGTTTTGGTGAGTTATTATCATCAAAAATTATTTCCGCTTTCCTGCAATCAAAAAATGCTGACCATACGTGGCTAGATTCGCGGCAACTTATAAAAACAAACAGCAGTTTTGGTTTTGCTGCAGTTGATTTTGAAACAACGAATAAGCTGATCGAAAAAGCAATCTCTTCATCAGCCAAAAAATTATTTATTGCGCCGGGTTTTGTTGCCAGTGATGAAAATAACAACATAACCACATTAGGCCGGGGCGGCAGCGATTATACAGCAGCCATTTATGCCGCCGCTATTAACGCTTCTTCATTAGAAATATGGACTGATGTAAGTGGTATGATGACCGCTGATCCGCGCTGGGTTTCAAATGCAAAACCAATTGCATCTATTTCTTACCAGGAAGCGATGGAGCTTTCACATTTTGGCGCAAAAGTTATTTACCCGCCAACCATTCAGCCGGTGATGCATAAAAATATTCCTACCTGGATTAAAAATACTTTTTCGCCTAATGATGCGGGCACTATTATAGAAAATATTTCGCGGGATGACGGAGATATTATTACAGGTATTTCCAGCATAAATGCAGTTGCATTGTTAAGTCTTGAAGGCAGTGGCATGATAGGCATTCCGGGTTTTTCAAAACGTTTGTTTGAAGCATTGGCAAACGAAAAAATTAACGTGATTCTTATCACGCAAAGCTCATCTGAGCATTCAATTTGTGTTGCCGTAAATACAAGCGATGCAGGTAAAGCAAAGCAGGTTGTTGATAAAACATTTGAAATAGAAATTGCACAGGAAAGGCTTGAGCCTTTAACTGTTGAAACAGGACAATCCATTATTGCGCTGGTAGGTGATAAAATGAAAAGCCACACAGGCATTGCCGGGAAAATGTTTGATGCGCTTGGAAGAAACGGGATTAATGTAAGAGCCATTGCCCAGGGTTCATCTGAAAGAAATATTTCTGCTGTTATTGCGCATGAAGACATAAAAAAAGCAGTGAATGTTTTGCACGAAGCGTTTTTTGAATCTGCTTACAAGCAGTTGAACATATTTATTATTGGAGTTGGAAATGTTGGAAGTAAACTATTAAACCAAATTAAACAGCAGCAGCAATTTTTACTTGAACATTTAAACCTGCAATTGAAGATTAACGGCATTGCTAACAGTAAAAAGATGTTGTTTTCAAATGATGGTAATGATATTAATTTAAAAACCTGGAAAGAGGAATTACAAAAGAATGGAGACGATATGCAGTTGAATAAGTTTACTGAAACCATTATTCAAAAAAACCTGCGCAATTCTGTTTTTGTTGATGTGACAGCTGATGAAAACGTATCAAAAGTTTATGATGCACTTTTATCAAAAGCGGTGTCGGTCGTTGCCTGTAATAAAATTGCTGCTTCATCTTCATACAAAAATTATAGTCATTTAAAATCTTTGGCAAAAGAATACAATGCATTGTTTTTGTTTGAAACCAATGTTGGTGCAGGTTTGCCGGTTATAGGCACATTGAATGATTTGCGGAGAAGCGGCGATGCGGTTACAAAAATTCAAGCCGTTTTATCGGGCACATTAAATTTTGTTTTTAATAATTATAATGCAACAAAACCGTTTGCAGAAGTGGTAAAACAGGCGCAGGATGAAGGCTATACAGAACCAGATCCGCGTTTGGATTTAGGTGGCACAGATGTGATGCGTAAGATTTTAATTCTTGCACGCGAATCAGGAGAGCATATTGAAATGGATGATATCACCAACAATGGTTTTTTGCCTCAGTCATGTTTTAATGGAAGTGTTGCAGACTTTTATAAAGAAATGGCAAAGCATGAAGATCATTTCAAAAAATTATTTGAAGAAGCAGCTGCAAAAAATTGCAAACTGAAGTTTGTTGCAGAATATGAAAATGACAAAGCTTCAGTTGGATTAAAACATATTCCGGACAATTCGGATTTTTATCATTTATATGGAAAGGATAATATTGTTTTGTTTTACACGCAACGTTATCCTGAACAACCTTTGGTTGTAAAAGGCGCCGGCGCTGGTGCAGATGTAACAGCCAGCGGTGTGTTTGCTGATATTATAAGAGTAGCAAGAGTATAGCCCCAGCCCTAAAGGGAGTTATTTGAAGCTTAAACTTCTATTCAACTTTAAATGAAACAAGTTTTTTTGAACAATTTTCTATACTCGCCTTTGAAAGATAGGGGAATGCATTACGGTGCAAATCCATTAATATTTAGAAAAGCAGAGGAGTTAAGAAATAAGATGACTAATGCAGAAGAATTGCTTTGGAATTATTTAAAAACAAATGAATGGACTTTAAAATTTAGAAGACAACATCCACTTTCAATTTATGTTGCAGATTTTTATTGTCATAAATTGAAATTTATAATTGAAGTTGATGGTAGTATTCACGATAATGAAGATGTAAAAAGACATGATGCTGAAAGGGAATTCAATCTTAAAAGCTTAGGCTTGAAAATTATTAGATTTACAAATGATGAAGTGACCTTAAAGTTAGAAACGGTATTGGAAAAGATTAAAAATACTATTAGCGAGTTACAAAACTCCCCTTTAGGGGCTGGGGGCGTTACTGTTTTTGCTCCCGCAACTGTTGCAAACATTGTTTGCGGTTTTGATATTTTAGGTTTGTGTTTGAATGGACCTTGTGATGAATTTACTCTTGAAATTTCAGATAAACCCGGAATTAAAATCATCAATAACGATGATTTTGATTTACCAACAGAAGCAGAAAAAAATGTAAGCGGTGCTGCATTACTTGCATTACTTGAAGAAACAAAAGATGTAAAAGGCTTTACGCTCATCAGCAAAAAAAATATAATGCCGGGAAGCGGCATTGGCTCAAGCGCTGCAAGTGCAGCCGGCGTTGTGGTTGCAGCAAATTATCTTTTAAATAATCGGTTTACAAAACAGGATCTGGTGCGCTTCGCGATGAATGGCGAAAAGGTTGCATGCGGTGTAAAACATGCCGATAATATTGCGCCTTGCATTTATGGCGGCGTTACATTAATTCGTTCTGTTTTTCCGTTGGATATCATCAGCATTGAAGCGCCTGAATTGCATGTAACGGTTGTGCATCCGCAGATTGAAGTAAAGACTTCTGATGCCCGCCAAATTTTAAAACAACAGGTGCAGTTAAAAGATGCTATTAAACAATGGGGGAATATTGCAGGGCTTGTTGCAGGCTTTATTAAACATGATTATGATTTGATCGGTCGTTCTTTGGAAGATTTTATTATTGAACCTGTACGCAGTATTTTAATCCCCGGTTTCGATGATATAAAAAAAGCAAGCAAAGAGGCTGGTGCGTTAGGTGGTGGCATTTCAGGTTCAGGCCCATCCATTTTTATGTTGAGCAAAGATGCGCAAACAGCAAAGCAGATTGAAGCTGCGATGAAAAATATTTACGATGCAATGGGTATGGCATATCATACACATGTAACAACGATTAATAAGGAAGGCGTAAAGATTGTCTGAACCAGGATTTATAGGATTAATAGATTTAAGGATTTTAATTTTTATTATTATGAAGTCAGCTGCAGTGCTGCTATGATACTTCGTTGTGTCACTCACTTGTACTGCAACAATTCTATTCAGCATGAATTATTACAGCTTAAATAAGATTTCACCACCAGCAACATTCGAAGAAGCAACTATAAAAGGACAAGCACCTGATAAAGGTTTATATTTCCCATCAACTATACCAACATTATCAAAAGATTTTATTGCTAACATCAAAACAAAATCAAAAGAAGAAATTGGTTTTGAAGTAATGAAACCTTTTGTTGGCGAAAGCATTCCTGATGATGTTTTACAAAACATTATTACGGAAACAATCAACTTCGATTTTCCTTTAGTCAATGTTCATAATAATGTTTATGCACTTGAGTTATTTCACGGACCAACATTGGCTTTTAAAGATGTTGGTGCAAGATTTATGAGCCGCTGTTTGGGGTATTTCAATCGAAATAAAAATCAGCATACAACTGTTTTGGTGGCTACATCAGGCGATACGGGCGGCGCAGTCGCCAATGGTTTTTTAGGTGTTGATGGAGTTGATGTAATTATTCTATATCCTTCAAAAAAAGTAAGTGTTGTACAGGAATTGCAATTAACAACACTCGGTAAAAACATTTCAGCACTGGAAATTAATGGCAGCTTTGATGATTGCCAGGCAATCGTTAAGGAAGCTTTTGCCGACGCTGATCTGAATAAGAAATTGACGCTTACTTCTGCTAACTCAATTAATGTAGCAAGATGGTTGCCGCAACAATTATATTACTTCTTCGCATACCAGCAATGGCAGCATGAGGAACCGCCTGTTATCAGTGTTCCCAGCGGGAACTTTGGAAATATCTGTGCAGGGATTTTAGCGCATGTTTCCGGTTTGCCGGTTAAACATTTTATTGCTGCGTGTAATGCAAATGATGTTGTTCCGCAGTTTTTACAAAGCGGAGAATATCAGCCTAAAAAAACAATAGCAACCATTTCAAATGCTATGGATGTTGGCAATCCAAGCAATTTTGTGCGTGTGCTGGAATTGTTTCGTCATCAGATAAAAGATTTAAAAAACATTTTAAGCAGTTATAGCATTGGTGATGCAGCAACAAAAGCAACGATCAACGAAGTTTTCAATCAATATAATTACACATTAGATCCGCATGGCGCTGTTGGTTATTATGCATTGATTGATTATTTGGGTGACGGTGTACAGAATTCTTCCGGTGGTGGTATATTTTTAGAAACAGCACATCCTGTAAAATTTCCTGAAACAGTTGAAGAAGCAATCAATACAAAAATTGAAATTCCGGATAACATAAAATATCTTTTTAATCAACAAAAGCGAAGTATACAAATGAATGCTTCATTTGATGATTTTAAAGAATGGATGATGAACAGGTAACAAGTTTAGTAAAATGACTAAATTTGTTGCATGAGTAGACTCACACTTGAAATACCAGATACTCTTAAAATGGATTCAGCAGAAACGCAAAGATTCTTAGCTGCAAAACTCTATGAATCTGGCAAACTTTCTTTGGGTCAGGCTGCAGAACTCGCTAATGTTTCGAAAACTGAGTTTGCAGGTATACTTTCCGATTATGATGTTTCTTTCATCAATTATTCATTGGAAGATGTTTTAAATGATGCCGGAAGAATTTAAAGTTGTAATTGCAGATACAAGTTGTTTTATACTTCTTGATAAAATTGATGCGTTACATATTCTTCATGAATTATTTAATGAAATTATTACTTCAGAAAAAGTAGCCAATGAATTTGGAAAATCATTGCCTGCATGGATAAAGATTGTTGAAGTAAAAGATCAAATCTTCCTCAAGAAATTATTAGAACAGGTAGACGCAGGCGAAGCAAGTGCAATTGCATTAGCATCAGAGTTGCAACCTTCATTATTAATTATTGATGATTTAAAAGGCAGAAAATTAGCTGAACAATTACATCTTACATATACCGGAACTTTAGGGGTATTTTTGAAAGCACGACAAGAAAAAATAATTACTTCTCTTAGACCATATTTCGAAAAAATAAGAGAAATAAATTTTCATATATCATATCAGCTTCTTGATGATATTTTAAAACAAGTTGAAGATTAAAGCCTCACTCAAAATCATCATACATCAAATATTTCTTTCTTATTACCTTGAATTTATCTAACGCTGGTTGCCAGCTTTCCCGAATTTCGTCTTCTGTTTTTCCATCTTTTAATTGCTGCATTAAAGTTGAGTTACCTGCAAGCTTATTAAAGAAATAATCACCTGATGTCGGCTTGATGAAGAAGTTATCCTTGTTTGGAAAAAGTTTATACGCATCAATTAAATACTGCAAGTGCAAAACATTATCATCAGCCCTGATGTTAGTTACATTCCATCCATAACAAACATGATTTACATATTTAGGAGACGTAGCGCCTGGCTTTGAAGCAGGTGTAAACGCATACATGTTTTTCGGTAATAATGGCGCACCGAAAATTTGAAATGGTTCATCAGTTCCGCGACCTTCACTAATGTTTGTTCCTTCAAAAAAACATATTGACGGATACCAGTAAACAGAACCCATATCTGGTAAATTTGGTGATGGTTTTACAGGTAAAACATATTTGCTGTTGTGATTATAATTCTGGCATTTGATTACTAAAAAGTGAAAAAGGTGTGTCATCTGAATTTTCTGCATGATTTTTATACCACGCAAATTTTTTATTGGCAGCATCTGTTGAAAGCCAGCCTTCTCCTGTTATCATCATCGCATATTCACCAATCGTCATTCCATATACAACTGGTATTGGCTGCATGCCGACAAAACTTTTATAGTTTGTGTCAAGCACCGGTCCATCTATATAAAAGCCATTTGGATTTGGACGATCCAGGATCATCATTGGTTTGCTGTTTTCAGCAGCAGCTTCCATAAAATATTGCAGAGAAGAAATGTATGTATAGAAACGAACGCCAACATCCTGTATATCGAACAATAAGATATCTACATTATTAAAGTCTTCTGCAGTCGGCTTTACTTTTTTTCCATACAAAGAAACGATTGGAATATGTGTTGCTGAATCAATGTAATTATCGGTTGAAGCACCGGCATCTGCATTACCGCGAAAACCATGCTCGGGTGAAAATATTTTTGTGATATTGACACCAAGCTTTAATAATGTGTCAATAAGATTTGTGTTGTTGATTACAGAAGTTTGATTGGCAAAAACACCAATACGTTTACCTTTTAATAAAGGAACATACACACTTGTTCTGTATGCACCGGGTATGATTGTTTTTATTGTATCCTGGCTAAAAGAAATATGTGCACAGAAAAGCAATAAAAAACTTAAGAACAACTTCATGCAATAAAAATAAGATTGAAAAAATAATTTGCTTGTTAAAAGAAGCGCTTCGTCACTGCGAGGAACGAAGCAGGCTTATTGCTTAAAAAAAACTACTTACTATATTTAATGCTTGTGAGATTCTTAGCATTATAAAAAATTATCTTAATCTTTTAATACAACACATCGTGGTTTAGGCATTAACTCAAATACTTCCCTACAATCGGCACTCTTCTTCCTACACCAAATGCTTTTTCTGAAATGCGGATGATCGGGCAAAATTGATTGCGTTTATATTCATTTGTATTAACAAGTTTTAAAACACGATCAACTGTTGCTGCATGAAACCCCATTGCTTTAATTTCTGCGGGACCTAATCTTCTTTCAATATATTGATACAAAATATTATCAAGCATTTCATACTCGGGAAGACTGTCTGTGTCTTTTTGATCCGGCCTTAATTCTGCACTTGGCGCTTTGGTTAAAATATTATTTGGAATGATTTCTTTATCGCGATTAAGATATTTTGCCAACTCAAAAATTTGTGTTTTATAACAATCGCCCAATACACTTAAACCGCCAGCCATGTCGCCGTATAAAGTTCCGTAACCGGTGGCGAGCTCGCTTTTGTTGGATGTATTTAATAAAATGTATCCGAATTTATTGGCGATTGCCATTAACAAATTTCCGCGTGTTCTGCTTTGAATATTTTCTTCAGCAACTGAAAAAGGAAGATCATTAAAAACCGGTTTTAGTGTTTTTAAAAAATCTTCATAAATAGTATTAATGCGAATGATGTCATAAGGATTATTCAAATTCTTACTTAGCTGTTCTGCATCTTTCACAGAATGTTCGCTTGAATAAGGTGAAGGCATCAATATAGCTCTTACATTTTCGTTGCCCAATGCTTCGCAGGCAAGCGCCAAAACAACAGCACTGTCAATACCACCGGAAGAACCAAGGATGGCTTTTGTAAAACCCATCTTTTTAAAATAATCACAAATGCCCAACAGCAAAGCCTCGTGTACCATTTTAATATTTAATTCCGGTTGAAACTCACTGATCTGTAATTCAGCAGCAGGTAAATATTCTGCACGTTCAATTATTGGTGCATCAATTGTTCCGTCATCATTTACAACAACTGTTTCAAATGATTCTTTAAACATTGGCAGGAACCTGCAAAGATTTCCATCTTTATCAAACACCAATGAAGCACCATCAAAAACAATTTCTGTTTGGCTGCCAACTGTATTGCAATAAAACATCGGCAACTTATACTTTAATACGTTCAGTTTAATAGTTGCCTTGCGGTCTTCATGATGTGTATAATCAAATGGTGATGCGCTGATGTTGAGCATAATGTCTGGCTTCTGCTGTATCAAAGCATCCATCGGGCAAATGCGGTATAAAGGGTTATCGCCTAAATTCCAGATGTCTTCACAAATAGTTATAGCTAATCTTTTGCCTTTGAATTCAACAACTTTCCAATCATAAGCAGGCTCGAAATAACGATACTCGTCAAACACATCATACGTTGGCAATAATGTTTTATGTATTTCTGCTTTTATTTCTTTTTCATATAAAAAAAATGCAGCGTTGAAAAGCTCTTTCCCTTCAATATTTGGATTGCGTGCAGGAGAACCAATTAATACAGCAATTGTATCAGCATGTTGTTTTATTTCATCAATGGCCTTATAACATTTATTGATAAAATCGCTGAACTCAACAAAATCTCTTGGCGGATAACCGCACACACATAACTCGCTGAAAAGAACAAGGTCTGCATCTTCTTCTTTTGCCTGCTTTATGGCTGAAATAATCTTTGCCGTATTGCTTTCAAAATTGCCGATGTGATAATTCTGCTGTGCTAAGGAAATTTTCATGTGATTATTTCTTATGCAAAGTTCGTTCTTATTAAATTAATTTACTTTTTCCCTTGATGGAAAAAGTAACAAAAAGAGCAAAAGCGAACCATATTGCTGAGGGCATTCTTATTTTCTTTTGTCTTCGCGAATTGGCTTTGATGTTTAAGATCAATGTTGATAATTATTAACAACTTACTTGCGCATACAAATACATATTTGCAATATGAAATTTTTTATTGCCGCATTTTTTTGTTTGATATTGTTTTCCTGCAATCAAAAAAAGCCTGCACCTGATGTTTCCAACATTAAGATTGATGTGCAATTAAAGCGTTTTGATAAAGATTTGTTTTCAATTGATACAAATAACATAGCAGCTTCTTTAAATAAACTTCAGCAACAATACGGTTCTTTTTTAAATGATTATTTATACAACATCATGGTGTTGCCGCCGCAGCCAGACAGCGTTGCGCAAAAAATAAAAATGTTTTTGCATGAATACAATTACGTGTATAGTTCAACAGAAAAACAATTCAGCAGTTTTGATAAGGAATTCAAACAAATAAAAAATGGATTACAGTATGTGAAATATTATTTTCCTGACTATAAAACGCCAGCTAATGTTATCACATTTATTGGACCTGTTGAAGGTTATGCAAACGTGCTCACGCAAAGCGGGTTGGCTGTTGGATTGCAATTATACCTTGGGAAAAATTTTACTATTTATCAATCTGAATTTATTTCTGAAGTATATCCTGATTACCAGCAACGAAGATTTGAGTCTTCGTATATTCCGGTAAACTGCATGAAGAATATTATTAGTGATATTTATCCCGAAAAAAACGGTAGTGATCCATTGATATATCAAATGATTGATGCCGGTAAACGCTTATATATACTTGATCATTTTTTGCCGCAGTTTGCAGACAGTTTAAAAACAGGCTACACGCAACAACAGCTTGATGGCTGTTATGATAATGAAGCAGACATCTGGAATTATTTTGTGCAAAATAATTTACTGTTTATTACAGATCCGATACAGGTTAGAGATTATATGCAGGACGGCCCGCACACAGAAGTTTTTGGCAACGGTTCGCCGGGATTTATAGGACAGTTTATAGGCTGGCAGATTGTAAAAAAATGGATGGAAGCACATGAGGAAACTACATTACCGCATTTAATAAATACACCGGAGAAACAGATATACGATGAAGCGAAATATAAGCCGAGATAAGCCTCACCGCGGAAGGGAGTTATATAAACCAACATATATAAGTTTTGAATTGTAAGAATTTATAGTTGGGAGCATATTTAGAAATTGAGACCGAAGCTGCCTGAAGTACTCAGTACAAGTGTGCGACGCAACCGTGATGCCATACAACTGAAGCTGGTCACCAAAGAAAACAATTCAAAATAATTAACGAATAACTAATAAAAATAAACTTTTCAAATTCCCTATCTTGCAGCCTCCTTAATTAATTAATTTATAATGGCTGAAATAAAAAAACAATCACCGCAACAAAAACAAACTACTGCTGTTAAGCAAACTCCTGTTGCTAAACCGGTTGCTACTGTAAGAAAACCAGATACACATACTGCTTTCTTTACGAAGGAAAATTACAAATGGATGATCATTGGTGGCATTATAATTATTTTAGGAATGATACTAATGAGCGGTGGTAAAAGCCAGGATCCAAACACTTTTGACCCAAAAGTTGTTTACAGTACAACACGGATTACTATTGCTCCCATTTTAATTATTGGCGGTTTGCTGGTTGAATTATATGCTATACTGCGCAAGCCAGAGCAAGAAGCAAATGCACAGGTATAGTGTAGCCCGTATTTATATTTTATATTATAACCAAAGCAACTCATGACAATCATCCAGGCTATAATTATTGCCATTGTTGAAGGCATTACTGAGTTTCTGCCCATTTCCAGTACGGCACACATGAAGTTTACCAACCCGCTTATTGGTGTGCAAACTTCTCCGTTCACAGATATGTTTGAAGTGGTGATACAATTTGCGGCTATTCTTTCTGTAGTGGTGATCTTTTATAAAAAGTTTTTCGATTTTAAACGCACAATGTTTTACCTGAAACTTATTATTGCCACAATACCAGCACTAATAGTTGGTGCTATATTAAAAAAGCAGATTGATGCAGCCCTGGATAACCTTACATTTATTGCATGGGTTATGGTTGGCGGCGGAGTTTTGCTTTTATTTGTTGATAAGCTCTTCACAAGAAACAATATAGACGACGATCAAAAAATATCTATACCAAAAGCTTTTGTTATCGGCTGTTTTCAATGCCTGTCAATTTTATTGCCTGGTATTAGCCGCAGTGCTGCCACAATTATTGGCGGCATGCAACAAAAACTTACACGCACATTGGCAGCAGAGTTTTCTTTTTTCCTCGCTGTGCCTACCATGTTTGCAGCTTCTGTAAAAAGTTTTTATGATGTATACAAAGATCATCCTGATGTATTGGTAAAAGATAACATGAGCATATTAGCTATTGGTGCTGTTATATCATTTGTTGTTGCTTTAATTGCCGTAAAATCTTTTATAACCTACTTACAAAAACATGGCTTTAAGGTTTTCGGTATTTACCGTATTGTATTGGGAATTGTTATTTTGATCCTTCTCTCAAAAGGAATCTTGTAAGTTTTCCTGTATTGATAATGCTTCATTTATAATTTTTGCACAAGCTATAACTGTATTTTAAAAATGCTTTGTACGATTCCTGTATATTATTTTTGCTTCAATTAATTAATGCATGTAAATGCATATTATGAAGATTGATATAAGTAATGAAATTGTTTTTCAAACTGCACGCAGCGGCGGCAAAGGCGGCCAGAATGTAAATAAGGTTGAAACAATGGTTGAAGGCCGATGGCTTGTTGATGCATCTTTATTAATTACCGAAAAACAAAAACAATTAATTAAACAACATCTTGCCAACCGCATTACTGCCGATGGCTTTCTGCTTATAAAATCGCAAAGCGAAAGAACGCAACTCGGCAATAAGGAACAGGTGGTTAAAAAAATGAATGAAGCTGTAAACAAGGCGCTTCAGCCAAAAAAATTACGCATTGCAACTAAAAAGCCAAAAGCAGTAAAAGAAAAAATATTAAAGGAGAAAAAACAAAAATCATTTTTAAAAGAAGGACGCAAGAAATTGAGGAAGGATGATTACTAACTACGAACTATTAACGATTAACTATTCTTCAAACAATTATTTTTGCGAAAACATCCTTAATTGAGCAGCATTAAACAACTGGCGGGACAAACTTTCTGGTACGGACTAAGCAGCATTGCAGCAAGGTTTATCAATTATCTTCTTACACCTTATCTTACTTATTCAACGCTCATCAGCAGGGCAAATTACGGGCAGATGTCTGCAATTTATGCGGCCATTCCTTTGTTCAATATCATCTTCACTTACGGAATGGAAACAACCTATTTCCGTTTTATGCAGAAGAAAGAAAATCCTGAAGCTGTAAATAACACTTCAACCATCAGCCTGCTTATCAGTTCTATTGTATTAAGCATTTTATTATGGATGAATCAAAGCTGGCTGGCAAAAACAGCAACGCTTACAGAGTTTCCATTACTCGTTCAGCTAAGTATAATTGTAATCGGATTAGATGCTTTATCTACTATTCCGTTTGCACGATTAAGATATGAAGGCAGGCCAAGATTATTTGCTGTTATAAAAATTGCAAACATCCTTATCAATATATTCTTTACTGTTTTCTTTTTAAGTTATTGCCCTGCCAAAGCAAAATCCGATCCGCATAGCTGGGCAGTTTTAATTTATCATTCCAACATCAATCCTATAACATATGTTTTGATCGCGAATGTGATGGCTTCTTTTTTTACACTGATATTATTAAGCAAATGGGTTTTGCCAAAGCAATGGACTTTCAACACAGCACTATGGCTTGCTATGATGGCTTATGCATTACCTATGTTGATTGCAGGTTTGGGTGGCATGGTAAACGAAACTTTCGACCGTTTAATGCTTGGTTGGTGGTTGCCCAATACAAATGGTTATGCAGATGAACAGCGTGGCATTTACGGCGCCTGTTATAAGCTTTCTATTTTAATTACATTGTTCATACAGGCTTTTAGAATGGGAGCGGAGCCTTTCTTTTTTAAACAGGCGGAGGGCGAAAACCCGCAACGGGTGTATGCCCGTGTAACAAAGTTTTTTGTTATTACCATAGCTGTGATGTTTTTAGCAGTAACACTGTTTCTTCCTATCTGGAAATACTTTATTGATCCGAAATATTGGGAAGGTTTGAAGGTGGTGCCAATACTTTTACTGGCAAACATGAGCCTTGGTATTTATTACAACCTCAGCATTTGGTATAAGCTCACCAATAAAACCATTGCCGGCGCATGGATCACTTTAATTGGCACTGCCATTACCGTTCTCATCAATTATATTTTTATTCCGAGATATAGTTATGTGGCTTCTGCGTGGGCTACCTTCTTTTGTTATGTAAGTATGATGGTAGTAAGCTTTGTGTGGGGGCAAAAAAGTTATTATGTTCCTTATGCCTGGAAAAAACTGCTTGCATATATCGGCATTTCTGTGCTGTTATACTTCGTGCATAATGCAGTTACAAAATTCTATCCCAATACTATATTCAGCTTATCGTTTGCAGTGGTTTTAATCCTTGCTTTCATCTTATTTATTCTAAGAATTGAGAAAAAAGAATTCGCACAATTTCCTGTTGTGGGTGCGTTGGTGAAAAAATATTTTTAAAAAAAAATATTTTGCAACGCTTTACATAACTATATTGTCAAACAGTTGCAATTAACCTGACAATTATGAAAATATCTAAAACACTTTTGCAAACTATAATGGTTGCTGTAACCATTGGTACAACTATAAGTTGTACAAAGTCTGTTGATAATGCATCGAAAAAAGAATCTGAAAAAAATAAAACTGATAGTACACTTGTAATACCTGAGAGCTGTCCGGCCTGTGGTATGGGTTAACATGTAACCGGATTATAATCTTATGCCGAAGTTACGAGCAACGATCTCGTGTAATCTTGATTCAAATATTTTGCTTGC
>Ga0206952_10033_pt1 | contig 46926 bp, 36 predicted proteins | sample Alteio_BWOrgHeat_39_FD_152966 | JGI IMG/M metagenome (GOLD analysis project Ga0206952, IMG submission 152966) | Enriched cells from forest soil in Barre Woods Harvard Forest LTER site, Petersham, Massachusetts, United States -... | ecosystem: Environmental > Terrestrial > Soil > Temperate forest >... | reverse complement strand
ACCGAAAAAACTACTGGAGCAATAGAAATGTTTCGCAGTAAGATAGAGAACTGGTATGATAGTAATATGGACAGGCTTACAGGAACATTAAAATCAAAATTTACAAGACGGTTTACTTTCATTGCAGCTTTTATTGTTTGTATCCTGGTAAATGCAGATACCATTGAAATAAGCAGGTATTTATACAATAACCCCGAGGCGAGAGCACAGCTTGCTGAACAGGCTTATAAAACAGGTGCAGATGATTCTATTAAAAAAGATATGCAGCAGCTTACACAAAGTGTAAATGCTGCAACAAATAATGATACCGCTAAAATTACTTTAATTCAGTTGCAGGATTCTATTAATGCTAAAATGGCAACTATTAATAAAGCAAAAGCTGCTTTGGAAGAATCTATTCCATTAGGATGGAACAAAGCTGAATTTTCAAAAATTCAAGGTACTGATTGGTTGGTTAAAATTATAGGACTGGCAATTACAGTTATTGCAATAATGATGGGCGCACCTTTTTGGTTTGATGTTTTAAATAAGATTTCAAATTTAAGAGGTACTGGAAACAAGCCTGACGAATCTGCAAAAACTTAATATTATTAATAGCATGTATAAAATAAAAACACCAATAGGTAGCCGGAAAGCCGAAAAGGTATTTAGAGTAGGCATAAAATATTTATATGCTTTTTGCAGATTTACATGTACACCCGTTTTTGCGGCCTTTTGAAAGCCGCTCAAACGATAATGATACCATGAGTGATAATCCCAACAACCTCACATCAGTTTGGAATGTATATAACGTACCAAAAGATACGTTACGGCATTTTATAGGCGAACATGCAGGATTTACCACTTATTCCCAATCAGATTTTACAAGCACGGTAAGCAGCACTGTAAGGCTTTTAGGTGTTTCAATGTATCCGCCGGAAAGCGGTTTTTTTCAAATTCCCAACACCACCCTTCTTGATAAGATAATTGGTTTATTACGGTTGAAGGAAATTGCAGAAATAGAGTTGGGACACATAGTTTCAAGCTTTACAAAAAATAATGTAATCAGGTTAAGGTCTGATGAATACGATTACTTTCAGGAACTGCTTAAGCAACTGCATTATATACAAAACGGGCCTTTCGTTCCTGATGCTTCACTTTGTGTTGGAACTGTTTATTCCCAAATAAAAAATGCCGGTTATACCGTTTTGCAAAATGGAAGTAATGTTCGGTTAATTAATTCAGATCCATTAATACAAATCTTTTTAAATATAGAAGGCGGCAACGCTTTATGGAGTAATGTAACGCTTTCAGGAAAACATTGGAATGGAAGCAATTTTAATGAGCATACTACCAATCAAACATTACATGATTACCAGGCATTGACTGACGCAGACTTTAGAAATAAGATTACGAAAGACATGGTGGAAAATCATCCTGAAACGATGAATGCATTGTGGAGTAAAGATGACTGTGATATGGTGATGCAAAACTTAAGGCAACTCATCAGCAGCGCAAAAATATTTTCATTTACAATGGCGCATCATTATTATAATGGTTTATGCGGCCATTGCGATAGCCTGCAGCCAATTACAACACTTGGCCTTACAGACCAGAGTTTTGGTAAAGACAGCGATATAACACCGCTTGGTTATATGGTAATTAATGAACTGCTAAAAAATAATGTATTGGTTGATGTAAAGCATATGAGTTGGAAAGCACGTCAGAGTTATTACAGGTTCAGGGCTAATAATTATCCGCAAATACCTATTGTATGGTCGCATGCATGTGTAAGCGGCCGTAAAGCCATTGGCGATGCAGATTTTATTGATACATGGCATCCAAATCCATTTTACCAGGTAAACCTGAATATGTTTGATGATGACATTTTTGAAACGGTAAGAAGCAACGGAATGATCGGCGTTGAATTGGACCAGCGTGTTAATGGCGTTAAAGACTCGAACACTATTGAAACTTTATGGAAACAGTTTCAATATATAGTTGAACGTGTTGCAACTACTACAAGAAATCCAAACATAAGCGTGTGGGACAATATTTGCCTCGGAACCGATTTTGACGGCGTTATCCATCCTGTTGATGAATTCAAAACATACAGGGAGATGAAATTTTTTGAAGATTTTTTATTGAATGAAATAAAAACATATATGCAACATCCGCCTGCAAATTTTCAGCCGCAGGATTTGCTTGAACCGGATGAAATTTTAGCAAGATTATGTTTTAAAAATTTAGTGTGGTTTGTAAAAGAACATTTTAAATAATAAGGAACAACGCTGAAAATCCTTTAAGAAAATAGTAAGCACCCGTAAGCCGAAAAGGGAATAGAGTAGGCATATAAAATTTATTTTATGACACCAGATAAAAGTTTTTTTGATTTCATCAGGGAACGCGAAGCCTGTAAGCTACAATCTTACCAGGATAGTGCCGGCATTTGGACAATTGGCGTTGGCAGTATTCTTTATGAAGATGGTTCTCATGTAAAACAAGGTGATGTTATAACACAAGATCAGGCAGACAAACTACTTGCCGGTGAAGTTTCCAAAAAATGTCATAGCCTTGATGCAGCACTTGCCGGTGTGAACCTTAATCAGAATCAATATAATGCCTTGGTAAGCTTTACATACAATGTTGGTATCGGCGCATTACTTTCTTCAACGTTGCTAAAAAAGGTAAAAGCAAATCCTTCAGACCCAACTATTCGTGATTCGTTTATGGTGTGGGATAAAGCACATCTAAATGGACAATTGATAGAAGTTCAGGGACTTAAAAACCGCAGAAAAGCTGAAGCGGATTTATATTTTTCTTAAAAATAAACATAGGAATAATGCCGAAAATCCTTTTAAAAGAGAGTAAGCACTCGCCAAGCCGAAAACGGGAAATAGAGTAGGCAAAACAAATAATTATATGAGCTATCAATTACTAAAAGAAGATGTAGTCTTCTATCAGCGATTTTTAAAATCAGCAGGTTTTTATACTGATAAACTAGATGGCAGTTGGGGACCCAATACCGATAAAGCAGATACTGCTTTTTTAGCGGAAGGCTCATCAATTGCGGAAGAACTTGGCAAATTCGATGCACGCAGTGAAAGCAATATAATTACACTCTTCCCTAAAGCTCAAACAGAAGCACGCAGGTTTTTGAATTTATGTAAAAATGCAGGCAAAGATGTGCGCATTATATCCGGCACACGCACTTATGCAGAGCAGGATGTTTTGTATGCACAAGGCAGAACTGCAAACGGACCTATAGTTAGTCATGCAAGAGGCGGACAAAGCAATCATAACTTTGGCATTGCTTGGGATATTGGAATATTTAATAATGGCACCTATAGTACAAATGACAGTGAGTATATAGCTCTTGCCAAAATAATATTACCGCAAATAAATACGCTGGAGTGGGGAGGTAACTGGCACTCATTAAAAGACAACCCGCATTATCAATTAAAAGCTGTCAGCGAAGATGTGGCTATTATTCGCGGACTATTTGAAAAAGGGGAAGTATTTGTTTAGCATATAAGGAGGAACGCTGAAAATCCTTAATTAACAGAGTAAGCACCCGCAAGCCAAAAAGGGATTAGAATAGGCTAAAAAGTATATGAAAGCTTTTAAATTTTACCTCTGCTTTATTGTTGTTTTTTTCTTTGCCTTGTCAGGATTTAGTGCACCGGGTGGTGATACCACTATGATAAGCGATTCAATAGAAAGAATTACCAATCTTAATCTTAATCAGCCACCGGGAGACTCTGCTACGATTAAGGATATTATCGCTATTAAATTAATTACACAAAAGCCCATTTCAACCTTTACAACACTATATGCTGACGGTATCAAAATAAACAATTTAAAACCCTGGAAAGTAAGTGAAAGCGAGAAAATTGTTTTCTTTAAATTAAATGACAGTCTTGAACACCTTTTATTGCGGTTTACAGAAAGTAAGTCGGGGGAAAAAAATATCCTGGCTGTAATTTTTTCTGTCGGTACGGATACAGAAAGCCTTGCAAAAGCAAAAGATCCGATCTATATAGAAGTAAACCAGCATATTAATCCTGGCTGGGTATGGGTAATGACGATCCTTTTCCTGGGATTAATATTTGCCGCCATAAAGTACAATGCTTTAAAAGATGACAACAACTTATATTACAGCCTGAGCCGTACGCAGCTTTTTTACTGGACTATCCTTTTTGTGTTTTCATATCTCTATATCTGTTTTGGCACAGGTTCACTGCCAGATATACCGGGTTCTATTTTAATAATTCTTGGTATAAGTATTGGCACCACTGCTGCCACTAAGGTTATTGAGAACCGGCCAGGCGCTGTTGTTGTTATAGACCCCAAAGCCAAGAGCGAAGGCTGGTTTATGGATATACTATCTGATGGTACCAGTATTAATATACAACGGTTTCAGAATGTAATTTTCAACCTGGTATTTGGTATCATCTTTATTCAAAAAACCGTTACAACCAATGTATTGCCGGCGTTTGATGACAATGTGCTTTTATTATTGGGCATTAGTTCTGGTGCTTATGCAGGACTGAAACTTACCGAACCTACCAAAGAGCAGCAAACGTTGCCACCGCCGGTAAACAATGATTCGGCACCGTCGCAGCAGGCAAATGCTGCTGCAAACAAGTAGGCAATTAAAAAGGGAAAACGCTGAACACCCTTGCCTGCGGCCAGCAGGTTTATTAAAACAGTAAGCACCCGTAAGCCGAAAAGGGAAAAGAGTAGGCGTATAAAATTTATTTGATGAAAACTAAATTTCTTGTATCAGTTTTTACTGTTTTGGTTTTTATTTCATGCAAAGTATCTTTTGTTCCGGATTATGATGCTTCTGTTGAGCAACAAATAATAGATGGTGCAAAAGCCAATGATAAAATATACCTGGAATTATTAGCAGATTCTGTTGATCGATCGTATGCAAAGTACTCTCCGGAATATACAGATGTGCAGGCTGAGATAAATTCAATTGATTTGAAAATACAGGCAAGCAAGCATCCTAAAGACATGCATATGCTGGATTCTATGCTGCTTGTGCATTTTATTAAATACAGAGACGAGCATAAGCAGGCTAAAACACCATTGAACAATGCTATGATTATAGATTACCAGGCGGATATAAAAGCTTTCTGGCTTGCCTTGCTAAAAGCTGAACAGGGATTACCACACTCAACATCAAATTAATAATTAATAAAACAATTTATGAGTCTCAATATTAATACTACTATACAGCAAATGCTGAATGCAATGAAAACTGAAGCAGCCGGGGGTTGGGATAAAATTAAAGATGCCTCAAACAGTTTCCTGCAAGCCCATAAACAACGTCTTCAGCAACTGGCAGACCAGCGTTTAAACAATGAAATAGATGATGATTTTTTAAAGGCCAGGTTAGCAGATGAGGAGGACATTTTAAAAGCAGAATTAATAGCAGAAAAAATAATTACAGAATCTGCAGCTCAACAAGCTATAAATGCGGCTTTTAGCGTATTAGAAACGGCAATTTTAAATGCCTTATAATTTTCCCGTTGCCTGGATAATTGAAGAAAATAATTTAAATACGAACTTGTAAACAATTTCTGCTAAAGGCTGAAATAAAATTATTATATGTCTTACAAAATTCTTTCCATGGATGGCGGCGGTTCGTGGGCTTTAATACAGGCGAGAGTGCTGAAAGATATTTATGGCGATATACGTGGACATGAATTGTTGCAGAAATTTGATCTTGCTATTGCAAACTCCGGCGGCAGTTTGGTGCTTGCATGTTTATGTAATGACATGAAGTTAAGTGAAATTATAAACGTTTTTGAAGATGAAAGCCTGCGCAAAAAAGTTTTTTCTGCGCTTACTTTTTTCGAAAAACTGAAAGCGCAGGACATCCTTGCATTTTTAAGAAGTAAAATTGGAATTGGTCCGAAATATAGCACAGAAAGAAAGCTGCAGGGTTTAATAAAAGTGCTAACTGATTATGATCATTTATACAGGGAAGGAAAAATAACCAAACCAATAGTGCAAATGACAATGAATGAATTACCTGCATTAATCAATAAAGAAAAACTGCAACTGGTAATTGTTGGCTTTGATTATTTCAGGCAGCGTGTAAGTTTTTTCAGATCAAATATGGTAAGTGAAACAGATAAGTTCACTTCTAAATATTTTGCAGTGCCTTTGGCACACGCCATTCATGCATCAAGCAATGCACCGCTTAATTATTTTGATGCACCAGCCGCAATTCAGCCTTTAATAAAAAAACCAAAACCTGGTTTTCAAAACCCTGTGTACAATACCACTACCTGGTTTTGGGATGGTGCTGTTTCTGGTTTTAATAATCCTGTGCTTGCTGGTTTAGTTGAAGCTGTTACGAATGGTGCAGCACCAAAAGATTGCTGTATACTTTCATTAGGTACAGGTACCGGCAGCAAAGTAATTATTGCTGATAAATCAAATTCTAATGATCCTGATGATAAGACTTTGTATGATGCGAATAAAAATAATCCGCTGTCAAAAGCAGACGTTTCGTTTTCGTTTAAAAGTGATCTGACGAAAATGGCAACCAGTATATTAGATGATCCTCCGGACAGCGCGACCTTTATAGCCTATTCAATGATAGATCCTTCATTAAACAATAAAGCCAATATTGTTAGAATTAATCCTTGTTACAGTCCGGTGCTGGATGCAAAAACAAATATGTTCGTTGTGCCCGATGTATATAAAAGTGATGCTGACCCTGTTCAAAAATTATTAACACTGCTTGAGATGGATATGGATGCGGTAGAAAATAACCAGGTTGATTTGATAAAAGATCTTTGCGATAAATTTATAACCGATAGTGCCATTTGTTTGCCTAATCAATTAATAAGAGGTGATGCCTCGACAAGTTATTTAGGCGATGCTACGTATGCTGCTGCAAAAACAAGATGGATGCAATGCATATAAATGCCGTTAAAAACTGTTGGCTGCTTTATAAATTCTTTCAATGATATCTATAACTTTTAAACCTTCTTCAGCGCCTGCACTTATTGTTCCTTTGTTTTGTAAAACATCAATCACATTTTGTATGATGTAATGATGATTGGCTGCGCTGCCCTTATAATTGCCATAATCATTTTCAACATTTGAGCTGTGCAGCTGAGGCATTGTATAATTTTTTATATGACAATATTCAACCTTATCCATATACTGTCCGCCGATTTTTATACTGCCGTTCTCAGCAATTATAGTAATACTGCTTTCAAAATTTTTATCCCATACAGCCGTTGAAAAATTTAAGCAGCCAATACTGTTATCATTAAATTCAAACGTAACTATTCCGCTATCTTCAAATGCGGTAAGATGCTTATGATTGAAGCATTGTAAACGTGCAGTAATATTTTTTATATCACCAAAAATCCAATAAAAAATATCAATAAAATGAGAGAATTGTGTAAACAAAACGCCGCCATCCATTTCTTTGGTTCCATGCCAGTTATCTGTATAATAACGTTCGTCACGATTCCAGAAGCAATTAAGCTGCACAGAATAAATTTTGCCTAAAATGTTTTCAGTAATATTTTTTTTCAACCAAACAACCGGTGGTGAATAGCGGTTTTGCATTACAACAAATACCTGCTTTTGGTTTTTATTTGCTGTGTTTATAATATCTGCTGCATCTTTTGTATGCAAAGCCATTGGTTTTTCAATTACAACATTTTTGCCTGCAGTTAAACACATAATTGCCTGGGCTGCGTGTAAGCCATTAGGTGTTGCAATATTTATTACATCCGTTTCAATACCCGATTCTAAAAATAAATTTAATGAAGAAAAAAAAGGAGCATTAAATAGTTGAAGACCTGGAGATGCTGCCGGCTTAATATCAATTAATGCAGTAAGCTGCGCTTGTGGATGGTTTGCAATAATTGCTGCATGACGCTTGCCTATTTGTCCGCAACCAACTACTGCAAATTTTATTTTATTCATGCTTGCCAAAGATATGTTGCACGATAAATTATGCAATCATTCAAAAAAAATTGCGCCGGGCTTAAAGCCGGCGCAATCAAATTCTATTGTGCTGAATTTTTATTCAACAACAAGCTGCGCTTTTTTAATGTTCGTACCATTAAAAACTGCAACTGAATAAACTCCTGAAATAAGATTAGCTATATTAAGCGATATTTTATTTGTTCCTTTTTGTGCAGTAAATTCTTTTGTTAATAAAATATTGCCCTGGTTATTGCTTATTTGAATTTTGACTGTTGATGACTTTTCTTCACTCCAGTTAATCGTAGCCACACTATTTGCCGGGTTTGGAGAAATCATTATTGAAGCCAGTTTATCAACAGATATCGTTTGTTGAGGAGCGCTTTCTAATCCTGTAAAACTTACGTTACCAACATGTGCCCACCAGGTACCCCATTTGTTAGCTGGTGATTCGGCATATTCCTGAACCGTCCAGAAACTACTGTCAACCGGGTCAACACTCGTGGCAGTATAATCTCCCCAATAAAAAGTAACACCGCCAGATCCGCCGTCAAAATAAGCAGCTCTGCCTTTTTTATACACAAATGTTTTACGCAAAGTGTTTACAGCATCACTGCCATTACGGTATGAATAAGCAGCACTTGGATATGTAGTGGCACTAAATTGATTATACCCCAACAACATATCGTTATGCTTGTTTACAGCTAAGCTTGGAAATGCATATAATATAGTACCTGTTTTGTTTGTAACACGTCCTGACTGTGTTACACCACGTGTAAGTGCATTAATTTCCCACCATTGTACCGCAGTTGTTAGTGGATTGCGCGCAGGAAGGTATACAGTGTGGCTCGTCCATATTTGCGCATTTCTGTAAACGGCCCCGGTTAGTGTTGTATTACCCAAATAAATCTGGTGTGCAGTTCCGTTTTGAGATCCATATACCGGAGTAGTACTCCAGGACGTTGCCTTTTTTGCATACCCATCATAAGTATAGGTTGGTGCAGCAAGTGACCCGCCAATATGAACAACAAATAAAAAACCCGTATCCTTAGTGCTGCCAATATTTGAAATGAGATAATGGTTATTTACATTAGGATCCTGGGTTTCAACGGGACTCATTGAAAAGAAATTAGAATCGTTTACAAAATAAATATTTGATAAACTTCCTGCTATCATGTCGCTTAAACTCATGAGGAAAACACCTGAAGAATTAAAATTGTTCGGTGATGCTGTGTCATACTGCATTGTAGTTATGGTAAACCATCTTTTACTATAACCAATTTGAGGAGCATCTTGTATAGAAGCAGGTCCTAAATCTAACTCATATAAGGTCCAGTCTCCGGTCGCATCCTGTGTAACAGAAGCACCGAATAAAATAGCATAATCACCTGTATTCAGATCTGTTGCAAGAGTACCAATATAAAAATGCTTTAGCTGTGCATCATATTCAACATGAGGATAACCAATAGCTGCTGCCGTACCCTTGAAGCCAGCCCAGAAAGAATCAACAGGCACTGTAAAAAGTACACTTCCTGTTTTCTTTGAAAAAACATATTCCTTGTTGTTTACGTGCATAATATTATCCGGCCCTGCCGCACCACCGGGATCTGGCGGATAAAGATTAGCGCCTTCTTTCGAGCCTTTAAAAGATTTGATTGGTGCAGGGCTTGCTATTACAGCTTCTGCTTTATCTGTTGATGAAGCATCTTCATTAATTTGTTGTTTGATTTTACTTGTAAGATTTTGAGGTAATAAAGATGATATAAAATCATTTTGAGGTAGGTTGAAGCGCTGGTTGATCTTTTTTTGGATAAGTTGATTCTGCGCTTGAATTGAAACAGATCCGGAGTTTCCTGAACCCGCTGTTTTAGCATTTACAGTGGTTTTTGCTTTAATCTTTGACTGACTAAATTGTTTTTGTGCCATAGACACAACAGGCAAAATGATCAGGCAGGTAATCATTAGCCTTGGGCGTAACATTGTCCTCATATTTTTTTCATTTTAGGTTTTGAAAGTAGGATAAATTTTCAATTAAAAAAGTATTTAAAGAGCAAAATTTATTTTTTACCTCAATCAGATTTTTTTTTACACTGTGCTGATTTAAAACACTTATCAGCCCTTTACATTTTTGAAACCTGATTATTTTTTAAATAATAAGTTTGGCCTGTTGATGAGCAAACAGCAATACCCTTTTCATTAAAATGAAGCTTATTCCCATGTTCACTCATCCAGCCGGTTTGCTTTGCCGGGTTACCTGTAACCAATGCATATGCGGCTACATTTTTTGTAACGACTGAGCCGGCTCCAATAAAAGCGTATTCATAAATAGTAATGCCGCAAAGTATAGTTGCATTGGCGCCGATGGTTGCCCCTTTTTTTATAAGCGTTTTTTTAAATTCTTTTTTTCTTGAAACAGCACTTCGGGGGTTTATAACATTTGTAAAAACACACGATGGACCTAAAAACACATCATCTTCACATACAACTCCTTCATACAAAGACACATTGTTCTGCACTTTTACATTGTTGCCCAACACAATTGCAGAGGCAATAAAAACATTCTGGCCAATAACACAATTGTTACCAATATTGCAGCCCTTCATTAAATGCGAAAAATGCCAGATGCTTGTGCCTTCGCCAATTATTACACCTTCATCAATTACAGCAGTTGGATGAGCAAAAAAAATTTCATGCATTAAATAAAGTTATCAATACAATTCTAATTTATTTTTTGCGAATTTTTTTTTATGGATTTCTAAATTCCTGTGATATCATTATTCCATAAACACCACCATCAAGAATGCCGATGCCTAACCTCCCAAAACCTGGTCTTAAAATATTTTCACGGTGGCCCTTTGAATTCATTAAACCCTGGTGCGCTATAGAAAGTGTTTGTGCAAGTGCAAGATTTTCTCCGGCAAGATAAAAACGAACATGCGCATCACGCATACGGTCAAAAGGGTCTTTGCCTTCAGGAGTAAGATGAGCAAAATAACCACGTTCAAACATATCTGCAGAATGCGCCAGTGCAACTTTTTGCAAAGCAGTATCTGCAGCTAAAGGTTGCAAACCTGCTTTACTTCTTTCTTTGTTTACTAATACAAGCATTTTTCCTTCAAGATCCGGTCTTTCTGTAAAATGATCAGTTTTAAAAGGCAGGGTTACAATTTCATCGCTTTCCGGTTCTACCGTTAGTTTATTTATACTTTGATCTACAGCCTTATCAAATACAGGCGATATCTTCTCATCAAGCCATTCTACCTGCATGGCAAGTTTATTGGCTACAACACTGTTACGCGCAGTATTTGAAATTTTATCTGACAGAGGAAATGCAAACAATAAAGCAGCAATTATTATAGCAAATATTAACCCGTTTATAAATCCCGGTATCATACCGGCTGCATGGTTTAACGGGCTGTGGTGCATGCGGCCGGTGGTTACACTTAGTATGGCATTAATTATAAATGATAAAATTAATCTTGCAATGATGATAACAATAATAAACGCAAGTGGTATTATCCATATGCCAAGCGCAGGAATATATCTTTCAAAGAATTTGGCAGCATACGGGTAAAATGCCAAGCCTAAACATACGCTTCCAAACCAGCCAAGTAATTCAAGGCTTGCAAGTAAAAATCCGCTATGCCAGCCGCTCCATATTGCAAGCAGGATAATTGTAACCAATAATATATCAATCCAATTCATTTGAGGGCTTTTAAAAGCAAAAATTATGCTACTCAAAAAAAGCCCTTGCTTTTCAGCAAAGGCTTGTAAGGGAACATTGAGGAACAATATGTTTTTTTATTTCTTTGCGTTGTTTTTATTCCAGTCTTTCTTTTCGCTGTTCTTTGAATTATCTTCCTCATTCACATTTTTCCCTGAACTGCCCATAGAAGCATTTCCCTGGTTTCCTGAACCTGTGCTTCCTCCTGAATAATTACTGTTGGAAACACCTGACCCTAAACCAGATTGGCCACTGCCTAAGCCTTGATTACTCATATTTCCTGAGCCTTTTGATGATTGTGAACCCTGGCTTCCGGCAGTTCCCTGCCATGATTGTTCACTTTGTGATGAACCACTTTCGCTGCTCATGCCTGTGCCTTTATTGCTTCTGTAATTGCCGCTGTTATCAGAGGCGCTGCTTTCGGATGAATTTTGCATCCTGTTTCTGTCAGTGTTTTTCGGGTCATTTAAATTTCTGCTTTCATCGGTGCTTTCGTTAACATCCTGTTCCAGGGTTTGGGTCCTGTTTTTATCGGATGGATTGTTTGTGTTCATAAAAAAGATTTTTAATGATTAACAATACAGTTTTTAAAACAAATAGCAAGCCATTACAAATAGCTTTCATACGTTTTAAGCAGAGTTTAATTTTCTTTTCAGGCAGATGATGCAATCTGCTTCAATTTCTGAAGGGTTTAGCAAGTGTTCTCTTATTTTTGCAAGCTTTCATGAAAGATTTTAAGAGATATTTAATAACTGCGGCGCTGCCTTATGCAAATGGACCGATTCATATCGGGCACCTGGCTGGCGTTTATTTGCCTGCAGATATTTATGTACGCTACCTGCGTGCACAAAAACGTGACGTGAAATTTGTAAGCGGAAGTGATGAGCACGGTGTGCCTATTACTATCCGCGCAATGAAGGAAGGTGTAACACCCAAAGAGATTGTAGATAAATACCACGCAATAATTAAAGACAGCCTGGCACAGATGGGAGTTTCATTTGATATTTATTCAAGAACATCAAACCAGATTCATCATAAAACGGCGAGTGATTTTTTTATCAATTTATACGATAAAGGTTTATTTGAAGAAAAAGAAACAGAGCAGTATTATGATGAGAAGGCAAAAACTTTTTTAGCAGACAGGTATATTATTGGCACTTGCCCGGTTTGCGGAAACCCGAATGCTTATGGCGATCAATGCGAACGTTGCGGATCATCTTTAAGTCCGGAATTGCTCATCAATCCGCGCAGCGCATTAAGCGATGCAACACCAATAAAAAAGAAAACAAAGCATTGGTATTTCCCTTTACAGAATTATGAATCTTTTTTAAAGCAATGGATTTTAGAAGAACATAAAGAATGGAAGAATAATGTATATGGACAATGTAAGAGCTGGTTGGATAACGGTTTGCAATCAAGAGCAATGACTCGTGATAGTAATTGGGGCATTAAAGTGCCATTACCCGATGCTGAAGGAAAAGTTTTATATGTTTGGTTTGATGCGCCGATTGGTTACATCAGTGCAACAAAAGAATTAACGGATAACTGGAAAGATTACTGGCAAAGTGAAGATTCAAGACTGATACATTTTATCGGAAAAGATAATATCGTTTTTCATTGCATAATTTTTCCTGCCATGTTAAAAGCGCATGGTGATTTTGTGTTGCCGGATAATGTGCCTGCCAATGAATTTTTAAATATAGAAGGCGATAAAGTCTCCACTTCACGCAACTGGGCTGTTTGGGTTGATGAATATTTAAAAGATTTTCCGGGTTGTGAAGATGTATTGCGCTATGTGTTGTGCAGCAATGCACCTGAAGCAAAAGACAATGATTTTACATGGAAAGATTTCCAGGATAAAAATAACAGTGAGCTAGCGAGCATATTTGGAAATTTTGTGAACCGCACATTTGTGTTGATGCACAAATTATGCGGAGGAAAAGTTCCTAAACTGCATGAAGATTTGATGGATGATTTGGATAGAACGTTGATTGAAGAAATTAAAAATTCAAAATCAAAAGTTGAAAATGCAATTGAAGAATTTAAGTTTCGCGAAGCATTATTTGAAGTGATTGATCTTTCGCGCAAAGGCAATAAATACATGCAAGAAAAAGAACCGTGGAAGAAAGCGGCGAGCCTTGAGCGATTAGCTGCGAGCGAAGAAAATGGCTCAAAGCTCGAAGCTCACAGCTCACAGCAACTTATTGACAATTGCCTTCATTTATGTTTACAGTTAACAGCAAATCTTGCAATTCTTATCAATCCGTTTCTTCCTTTTACTGCACAGAAATTGTTGCACATGATGAAGGTGGTTGATAAAATTTTGGACTGGGAAAATGCAGGTTCAATAAAATTGCTGAGCGTTGGTTATAGTTTGCGTGCACCTGAAATTTTATTCAGAAAAATAGAAGATAAAGAAATAGAAATGCAGGTTGAAAAATTAAAAAATGGATTAGTAAGAACTGACACAAGTTCTCAGTTACCAGATGCAGTTAACCAAAAATCTGAAACCAGTAATCAGCAACCGCATGAAATAAATCATATAAAATCTGAAATTGTTTACGATGATTTTGCAAAGCTTGATCTGCGCGTTGGTAAAATTGTGTCGGCAGATAAGGTAGCAAAGGCAGATAAATTGTTGAAGCTTGAAATTGATTTAGGTTTTGAAAAACGTACAATTGTTTCAGGCATTGCATTGCATTTTAAAGCAGAAGAAATTGTTGGAAAGCAGGTGGTAGTTGTTGCCAATCTTGCACCGCGCAAAATGCGTGGTATTGAAAGTAATGGAATGATATTAATGGCAGAAGATAAAAGCGGCAAACTGCATTTTGTAAATCCGGATGATGAAACAGATGCAGGAAGTGTGGTGAGCTAATTGAAGTGCGAAAGACCGAAAGTCAGCAAGTCTGTAAAGACATAAAATAACAGCATAAATATTCTTCCGGACTTCCGGTCATGCGGACTTTTGGACTAAAAACTATATCATGAAGAATTTTCCATTGAATCCAAAAATTTTTATTGAGAACAGAAAGCGTTTTATTAAAGAAATGAAACCAAACAGCATTGCCATTTTTAACAGTAATGATGAGGTGCCAAGTAACGGTGATGCATTATACAAGTTTCAGCAAAACACAAGCCTGTATTGGCTTTGCGGTATTGAGCAGGAAGATACAATGGTGGTTTTGTTTCCCGATAATCCTGATAAAAAATATCGTGAAGTTTTAGTGTTGGTAAAACCGGTTGAATTAAAAGAAAAATGGGATGGAAGAAGATTACGTGCTGATGAAGCAAAAGAATCAACAGGCATACAAACCATTGTTTGGCTGGATAGTTTGGATGCATTGCTGCAGAAATGGATTCATGCTGCAGATACAATTTATTTAAACACAAACGAGCATGACCGTAAATCAACTTCGTATTATGCAACACGTGATTACCGTTTTGTGCAAGAGATAAAAGAGCGTTATCCTTTGCATAATTATGAACGTGCTGCTAAGATTTTATTTAAGCTGCGTTCCATTAAAACAAAGTATGAAGCTGAAGTAATTCAAAAAGCAATTGATATAACAGATAAAACATTTCGCCGTTTGCTGCAGTTTATAAAACCTGGCGTAATGGAATATGAAATTGAAGCAGAAATATTTCATGAATTCTTACGCAATCGTGCCAGGGGAGAAGCTTATGGAAGTATTCTTGCAAGCGGTGACCGTGCAAGAACACTGCATTATATTTTTAATAATGAAGAAGCAAAAGATGGTGAATTAATATTAATGGATTTTGGGGCGAACTATGGTGGTTATGCTGCCGATCTTACACGTACAGTTCCGGTAAATGGCAAATTTACAAAGCGTCAAAAAGAAGTATATAATGCATGTTTGCATTTGCACAATTATGCAAAAAGTTTATTGAAGCCTGGGACAATTCTTGCGGATTATCATGAAAAAGTGGGAGATGAGGCCACAAAAGTATTTATGAAGATTGGGCTGCTTACAAAAGAAGATGTAAAGAATGAAGACAAAGAAAACCGCGCCTACAGGAAATATTTATATCATGGCATTTCGCATCATTTAGGGTTAGATGTACATGACCTTGGAACTTTTACTGAGCCATTAAAAGAAGGCATGGTGCTTACCGTTGAGCCGGGAATTTATATTGAACAGGAGCAAATGGGTATTCGCATTGAAAATAATGTTTGGCTTACAAAAGATGGTAATATTGATTTAATGAAAAATATTCCGATAGAAGTGGACGAGATTGAGAGGTTGATGAAGCCCACCTAAATCCTCCCTAAAGGGAGGACTTCGACCTTCAAAATAATTCATAGATTTTTATAAAATTTTAAAATTTAATTACTCCCCTTTAGGGGATGGGGGCTTATGAAACAAATTCCAAACTTATTTACGCTGCTTAATCTCTTCTTTGGTTGTATTGCAATTGTATATATCCTTCAGCCTGGATTAGTGCCTTTATATAATTCTGCAGACTTAACATTAATTCCTGATGTTACAGACTTAGGAACACAGTATGTTAGCATTCCTGAACAAATGTTCATGGCATCTTTATTTATAGGTCTTGCAGCAGTAATAGATTTTTTTGATGGCTTTGTTGCAAGATGGATGAAAGCAACATCTGCAATTGGCGCGCAGTTAGATTCACTGGCTGATGTGGTTAGTTTTGGAGTGGCGCCATCATTAATAATATACCAGTTTTTGCGTTTATCATTTGCACAGCAGGATAATGGCTTAGATGTAAATATGATCTTTTTAATGCCTGCATTTTTAATTGCTTGTGCAGGTGCATACAGGCTTGCAAGATTTAATATTGATACTGAAAACACAACATATTTTAAAGGTGTTCCAATTCCGGCAAACGGTTTATTGATTGCTTCGTTTCCATTAATTTACTGGACGAATAATTATACAATTGTTACTGAGGTTCTGATAAATCCATGGTTTTGGTATGCATTTATTCTTCTCCTTTCATGGCTTATGATCTCAAATAAACCAATGCTGGCATTAAAATTTTCAAACATCAATGCAAAAAAAATATTGCCATTTATAATTATTGCTATTGTTGCTATTGTTTCATCATTCTTTATTCAATGGCTTGCAGTGCCTTTAAGTTTTTTGGTATATGTTATTTTATCTTTGCTCAACAAACAATCAACATGACGTATAATGTTCAGATAAAAGTTATGCTGTTAAAAGACTTGCTCGATCCGCAGGGAAAAGCTGTGCAGGCAGGGTTAAAAAATTTAGGGTTTAATGGTGTGAATGATGTGCGCATCGGCAAGCATATTACTTTACAAATAGATGCTGGTTCAGAAGAAGAAGCTAAACAACTTGCAGATGATGCTTCAAAAAAATTGCTCGCCAATCCTGTTATGGAATTTTATGAAATTGAAATGGTAAATTAAATAATCTGGCAATTTGAGAATTTGAAAATTTGAGAATTGAAGCCAAATTTTCAAATTAGCATATCTTCAAATTTTCAAATTAACATGCTCTATCTCGTTCCAACTCCGCTCGGAAATTTAAAAGATATTACACTGCGTGCGCTTGATGTATTAAATGCTGTTGATGTTATTTTGTGTGAAGACACCCGCACTTCGTCCAAACTGTTGCAGCATTATCAAATCCAAAAACCTGTATCGCCGTATCATCAACATAACGAGCATAAAATTCTTTCTCATCTTATTGAACAGTTGCTGGCAGGAAAAACAATGGCCTTAATAACAGATGCAGGCACACCGGGCATTTCTGATCCTGCATTTTTATTAGTAAGAGAATGTTTAAAAAATAATATTAAAGTTCAATGTTTGCCCGGCGCAACTGCCTTTGTTCCGGCATTGGTGAACAGCGGCTTACCTATAAACAGGTTTGTATTTGAAGGATTTCTTCCCTTAAAAAAGGGCAGGCATACTTTACTCTCTCAACTTGCAAATGAGCAAAGAACAATGGTTTTTTATGAAAGCCCTGTGCGTCTTGTTAAAACTTTACATGACTTTATTAACTATTTCGGCAATGAAAGAAAATGCAGTGTTAGCAGAGAGTTAACAAAGATGTTTGAAGAAAATTTTCAGGGAAGTTTGTACGAAGTTTGCAACCACTTCTCAAACAAAAGCCCCAAAGGTGAAATTGTAATTGTTGTTGAAGGCAAGCTTTAATTAATTATGAAAAAATCATTTCTGCTATTTTTATTTTTTTCTGCCGTGTTTTTTTCAAGTGCGCAGATAAGAAAAATTCCTGCTGATGTTACAGATGCTTTTACAACACGTTATCCGCACGCAACAAGAGTTGAATGGAAAGATAAGCTGCATTATTTTGAAGCAACTTTTGAATTAAACGGTTCAACAATAACTGCAGATTTCTCATCTAAAGGCGAATGGGAAGGCAGCGAGTGCAAAGTAAATTTTGACCAGTTGCCTGATGAAGTAAAAGACGGATTTGAGAAAAGTAAATATGCTGACTGGCAAAAAAATTCAGCTTATGAAGTGCAGGAATTGGGCAAGCCCATGCAGTATCGTTTTAGTGTTCAAAAATCCGGCATTCAGAAAAAGAATTTATATTTTGATATCAACGGCAAGCTGTTGAAAGAATCTATGATTTTATAAAATTTTTCCCTGTCGGTTGTGCCTGATAATACACCGCCAGGTTTCTTGTATCTTAATTTATTTACAGATGAATATCAAAATAAGCACAGGCTTATCAGTTGGTTTATTTTTTTCTTGTTTGATTTTAAATGCGCAACCTGACCGATGGCAACAACGCATTGCATATAATATAAACGTGAACATGAATGTTGTTACCAATCAGTTTGCCGGCATTGAAAAAATTGATTACTGGAATAATTCTCCTGACACGCTTAACCGCGTTTTTTTTCATCTTTACTGGAATGCATTTCAGCCAAACAGTATGATGGATGTGCGCAGCCGTGAGCTTGGTAAAACATTATTAGGAACGGATAAAGATGGTAACCCGATTTATGATTGGGATGAACGTGTTGCAGACCGTATTCAGCATTTGCAGCCAAATGAAATTGGTTATGACAGCACAAGATATGTAAAGCTGAATGGTGTAAATCAAAATTTAATATATCATGAAACGATATTGGAAGTTGATTTAAAAACACCTTTGCTGCCGCATTCAAAAAATAGTTTTGAAGTTGCTTTTAATTGCCAGGTTCCAATACAGATAAGAAGAAGTGGACGCGATAATGCTGAGGGCATTCGTTACAGCATGAGCCAGTGGTATCCAAAAATGGTGGAGTATGATTACCAGGGTTGGAATGCAAACCCATACATAGCAAGAGAATTTTATGGTGTTTGGGGCGATTATAATGTAAATATCAGCATTGATAAAACCTACATGCTTGCTGGTTCAGGCACTTTGCAAAATGCAAATGATGTTGGATTTGGTTATGGACAGTCAACCGACAACAGTCAACCGTCAACCGCAAACAAAAACAGTCAACGGTCAACGGTCAACAGTCAACTTACCTGGAAATTTGCCGCACAAAATGTGCACGATTTTGTTTGGGCTGCAGATACAGCTTATACAATGATCAAAAAACAAATACCAAACGGCCCGTTGTTTTATTTTGTATACAAGAAAGTAGATTCATTACAGGCCGCATGGGAAAATGTTGCCAACACAATCGAAAAGGCTTATCCGTTTATTGCAAAAACTTTTGGCGCATATCCTTACAAAAATTATTCTTTCGTACAAGGTGGTGATGGCGGTATGGAATATCCGATGGCAACACTTATCAAAAATGCAAGTGTTGGAACAGCTATTCATGAATTTATGCATAGCTGGTACCAGGGGATGATGGGCACAAATGAAAGCTTATATCCATGGATGGACGAAGGCTTTGCAACATATGCTGAATTGCGAACAAGCGCCTGGTTAAAAAAAGATACCGGATTTGCTTTTATTAATTCATATAACTCTTATTTCAGAATTGTAAAGAGCGGGAAAGAAGAAGCGTTGAGCACACATGCAGATCATTACAACACAAATTATGCTTATGGTGTTGCATCTTATTCAAAAGGCTCAATGTATTTATCTCAGTTAGGTTATATAGTTGGCGAAGAAAACCTTGATAAAATTTTACTGGAATATTATAATGAATGGAAGTTCAAACATCCAACTCCAAATGATTTTATCCGCATCGCAGAAAAAATTAGCGGCATTGAATTGCAGTGGTATAATCAATATTGGATTAATACCACGCGAACAATTGATTATGCCATTGGCGATATAAACATGAATGGAAATAATGCAGGCATTACTTTAAAACGTTTAGGTTTAATGCCCATGCCTGTTGATGTTTTAATTACATATAAAGATGGAACACAGGAGTTGCATTATATTCCGATGGACTTAATGTTTGGTGCAAAACCTGCAGAAAATAATATTAAAAGAATTGTGCATGATGAATGGAAATGGGTTGATCCTGAATATAGCTTTACCATTACAAAACCTGTTACTGATATTAAATCAATTGAAATAGATCCATCTCAGCGCATGGCTGATGTAAGCAGGATAAATAACAAAATTGTAGTTCCATAACTATACACGCAACATACAAACCGGAAGAATTGATTTTTGTATTAATTGCTTCACCACCAGGTAATCAAACCAGGTTCAGGTTCAGTTTATTTTTAAGTAAAAGCCGGTAATTTTTAATTTGGAGAGAATAAGGTATGAGGCTATTTTTGCCTGCTTTTTTGGAGGACATAAAAAAACTTAGGATGTGTCAAACTGTTTTTCGTTTTTCCGCGTACTGCTTAACCTTCGTACTTTTCCTAAATCTTATTTCGTGCACAACAGAACGCGTAGCCTATTTTAAAGATGTTCCTGATTCCGCTTCTGCTAAAAGAGTTTTGCAATCATTACCACCCGCTGAAGCTGCTATTGTACGGCCGGATGATGTACTGAATATTACGATACAAACATTAGACCCTGCGGCCAATACGTTGCTTAACCAGGGTAATCTTCCTGTAAATTCAGGAGCAGTTACAGGCTCAAGTACCAATACAACCACGCAGGCAGTTATCTCCGGTTATTTGGTTAATAAAGATGGGTATGTGCATCTGCCTTACATTGGAGACGTAATGGTAAAGGGATTGACATCTGACCAGGTAAAAGAACTGGTTGTTCAAAAAATTTCTGTTTATTTTAAAGATCCTGTTGTTAACGTAAGGTTTACTAATTTTAAGATAACTGTTTTGGGAGAAGTAAGAAACCCAACAACATTTCTTCTGCCTAACGAAAACCCAACAATTTTTGACGCACTGGGCCTCGCAGGCGATATAACTTTATATGGAAGACGTGATAATGTAATGCTGATAAGAAGTGAAGCTGATGGCAAAAAGGATATTGTACGGCTTAATTTAGATAGTACCAGTGCAATTACATCGCCTTATTTTTATCTTAAGCCTAATGATGTTTTATATGTAGAACCAACAGCAGACAGAGTGGCGGGCACCAGCGAATACAGAACAAGAGATATTGCGATTATAGCCAGTGCTCTTTCTTTAATGGTAATAATTGTTGCACGCCTTATTCAATAATAATTTAAAGCAACCTTTTTTTATTGAGGCTGATTGATAAATCTAAACCGGTTTTATGCAGGATTTAAGTAATACTGAATTTACAACAAATAATGCCAGCCAGCACCAGGATGTTGATATAAAATTTATAGTTGCAAAAATTTTTGGTAATTGGTACTGGTATTTATTTTCTCTCATTTTATTTGTTGGCATTGGAATATTGATAGATATTTTCGTATCACCACATTATACTGTTACAGGCAGGGTTATGGTAACGGGTTATAACTCGCAGGGTAAAGCAATAACCGGCACAGATGAATCCACCGTATTAAATAAGCTTGGTTTATTTTCAGTACCAAACTCTGTAAGCAATGAAATGGAAATTATCCATTCCAGAACGCTTGTTGAAAAAACAGTTCGTGACCTTCAGTTAAATGTTACTTACTGGGGACAAGGGCCAATTCGTTATGAAGAAATTTACAAGAATTCGCCATACTTTATAAAGCTGTTATCTCTTAAAAATATTACCAGTCCTGTTGAATATGATGTAAGAGTAACAGATGATGGCAATAAAGTAAAATTTGAAGATGAAGACAGCGATACCACATTCACACTTTCTTTTGGCGATACACTGCATACATGGTACGGAAGCTGGGTGTTGGTTAAAAATGATAATGCTGTTGAAGTTGGCCCTAAGCATAAGTTAGGAATGATAATAAACGGTTATGCTGCTACCATCTATACTTACATGGAGAATATTTCCGCGGCAACAACCAATGAACTGGTGAATATAATTGATCTTTCTATAAGCGGAACTACGCCTGAAAAGAATGAAGACATGCTTAAGCACCTGATAGGTTTATATATACAGTCTGATATTGCGGATCATAATAAAGTTGCAGACAGCACCATTGCATTTATAGATAACAGGCTTGTTGGTGTATCTGAAGATTTAACCAGTGTGGACAGGGATATAGAAAGATTCAAGAAAACAAATAAGCTTACTGATCTTACTAATGATGCCAATGAATTACTGCAAACAAGTACTACAGTAAATCAAAGTATGGCTGATAAGCAGGTGCAATACAAAGTTCTTGACGACCTGGAAGCGTATCTGCAGGACGACCGTAATAATACACGCATCATGCCTACAACAGCACCAATCCAGGATCCTGCTTTTGTGCAAACACTTGATAAATACAATTCACTTGAACTGCAAAGACAAACATACCTGCAAACCTCAACTGAAAATAATCCTAACGTAAAAAGCATTGACATTCAGCTTGGCCAATTACGCGGCGATATGCTGAGTATGATGAGAACTTATAAAAAAGGTATTAATACAGAGCAAAGTGACCTTGAATCACGTAACGCACAAATGCAGGGCTCAATACAAAAAGTACCAACACAACAGCGCATGTTTCTTGATTTTACAAGGAGACAAAATGTTTTGGAAGGCCTTTATACTTATTTGTTGCAAACACGCGAACAAACTGCTGTTTCAAAATCAAACGACATTGCTCCGATACGCGTTATTGATGAACCCGTACGTGCCCCATTGCCTTACTTCCCTAATCTTGTTATAATAATTGCTGCTGCAATTTTTCTTGGTCTTCTCATACCGTCAGTAGTTATTTTTATGCGTGAATTATTAAACAGGCGTGTAATAACTGCAGATGATATCAGTAATTATACAAATGTTCCGGTAGTTGCTGGCATCAGCCATAATAAATACCGCAAACAAAAAATTGTAACTAACGATTCAGGTACTGCTATTGCCGAACAGTTTAGAGCGCTTAGAACAAACCTCAATTTCTTAATGCCCGGAGCTGGTGAAAAAACGTTAATGACAACATCAAGCATGGGTGGCGAAGGCAAATCATTTATTGCGCTTAACCTTGCAAATGTGCTTGCAGTATCAGGCAAAAAAGTATTATTAATGGAGCTTGATTTGCGCAAGCCGCGTATTTCTTCCGCATTGCATATTGAAAATATTGGAGGATTTTCAGATTATGTAGTTTCTGATATTAAAGTGAAAGACATTATCAAACCATCTAATGCGCATCCTAACTTATACTTAATTAATTCAGGAACTATTCCTCCAAATCCTGCAGAGCTTTTAGTGCATGAAAGAGTGGAAAAGCTGTTCAGCGAAGTAAAAAATGAATTCGATTATATTGTAATTGATTCTCCTGCTATAGGTCTTGTTACAGATTCTTTATTATTAAGCCGGTATGCTGATGTGGTTTTGTATGTAATTCGTCAGCGTACTACATACAAAAAACAGGTGCATATTGTACAAGGGCTGGCAAATGAAAGAAGATTTAAGAAACTTGATATAATTTTTAATGATATAAAATCAATACCCGGATATGGATATGGTTACGGCTATAAATACCGTTCCGGTTATTATGAAGACCGTAAACCTTTCTACAAAAAAATCTTTGATTTTGGTAAAAAGAAAACAACGGGAGAAATTTAATATCTCAGCTAATCGATAATATCTATGCCATAAGATTACGATAGCGTAGCTTATGGCATAATCGTTATAATACGTTTCTGGTTCAATATGGTTAAAAAGAAACAGGTAATACAATCCGGTGCATGGCAAATGCTTAATGTAAGCGTTAAAGTGTTTTCGCAATTTGCGTATTATGCTGTTATGGCCCGCCTGTTGTCAAAATCGGAACTGGGTATTTTTGCGTTGCTTAATTCTTTTATGAACTTTGGTAACATGCTTGGCGATGGCGGCATGGGTGACGCTTTATTGCAGCGAAAGCAGATTGATAAGCAACATGTAAATGCAGCTTTTTATTCAGGCATTGTGCTTGCTTTAATTATTTATGGAGGAGTATATTTTCTTGCGCCATGGGCAGCTGACTTTTATAAGCAGCCGCCGCTTACATTTTCTCTCCGCATCTTTAGTGTTATTTTTCTTTTTGCAGCTATCTACTCAGTTTCTTTTGCGCAATTGCAAAGAAGATTTGCATTTAAAAAAATATTTATTGCCGATGGTGTAGTGCTGCTTATATCAAATGTATTGGGTATAGTGTTGGCATTTTATGGTTATGGTTTTATGTCGCTTGTTTGGTCACAGATATTTTATTTCGGTACAGAAATGCTGTTGCTGTTATATTTCGCACCTATTCAGCTTAAACTTGGATTTTCAAAAAAACACTGGAAAGATTTAATTGGATACGGAACAGGTTTAACCCTTATCCGCCTGAACACATATATAGTAAATTTTGGGATTATACTGGAAGTAGGGAAACTTGTTTCAACGGCTGTATTAGGTGTTTTCGACAGAAGCTTCCGCATCATGAATATACCGCAGCGTTTTTTATATGATATGATACAGCGTGTAATGATGCCCGCAATGGTTAAAAAAAATGATCAGCCAAAAGGCACTTACGCAGTATTCTCAAAAACACTTTCACTTATTATAACCGGCTTATTGCCATTAACCGTTTTTCTTATTTTATTCAGCAGGCAAATTGTTTTAATTCTGCTGGGAAAAAGATGGCTGGATGCTGTTCCGCTGCTGCAGATATTTTTTCTTAATCTTCCTTTGCGCACAACGGCAAGCCTCGGCGATATGCTGCTGCGCGTACACGGATATATTAAGCTTAACCTCATACGCAAAGTGCAGAATTCAGTTATAATTTGTGTGCTGATATATGTAGGTTATAGGTTAGACGGATTAACCGGTATTGCCTGGAGCATTTTTATTTCCACACTTATTTCTTATTTAATGATGATGGCAATAGTTAGAAAAAGAATATTTCCGGCAGATTGGAAAAGACTTGTATTTAAACCTTATTATAACGGCGTAATACTTTCTGTTTGCGGCGCGCTGCCTTGCTTTCTTGTTTATTATGGTATTCATTATTTTATTAAACAGGAAATAATCGCTTTTAGCATATTGTGCGTTATAGCAGCGGCTGCAGGTATATATCTCTTTATCAAAAAGCCTGCAGTGCTTGGCAATGATATTGTTTATATTCAAAGTGATTTTTTACAGATGTTTAAAAGAAAACGGAAACTTAAAGCAGCTGTAATTTCAAAAAATACAGTAGCAGATAAACTGCAGCAATAACTTCTATTATGCAAAAAGTAATACTAACTTTTAAATAATTTTGAACTGATAAGCAGATTATGTATTCCTCCATTTCAAATAAGCCCGTTGCAAATGATTCGCCTTATATAAAGCTTAGCGATATTAGTTTTCTCACTGTCATGTGTATAGTAAGCGGCGTATTGTATTACTGTCTTGTTAAGTCAACTTCAATGCCGCTTGTTGCAATAGCAATTCCGCTATGTCTTTATAATAGATCTTTCACCTTTCCTATGTTGCTCACTATTGCACTTTGCCAGGGTGCTTTTGAAGCCGCTGAAGTAACGCAGAGCAGTGCTACCCAGAGTACGGATTTTTCAGAAACACTTATTCTTGCTGCTGTTACTCCGATGCTTTTTTATGATTTAACAAGTAATAAAATAAGCAGGATAATACCATATAGGTTTGTAATCTTTTATGTAATATTTATTTTCTTTGTTATACAGGGATTATTCGTGTATTATCAGTATCCGCAAAATTATAAGTTGCTTATTCTTATTCATGCCAAATGGTCGCCGGTTTTACATTCTATAATGAAATGCATAAAAATTGTATTTTATATTTTTTATTTAAGAGTGCTTATAAATTATCCTGTAGAAAAAAACTTAAAAACACTTGAATTAACGCGGCGTTTTGTGCCATTTATTCTTATTGTGCTTGTTGTAAATCTTTTGCTTAACGGGCGGTCACAAAGTGGCGCCGGCTATAGCGGTACATTGCAGTTAGGCGATACCCATCACGGAAATTTTACGGCACAGCTTTGCGCCATGTCAATATATTGCTATATAACTTTTTTTATGCGTAAAGTAAGTTTGGTTACAAAGGGGTTTGCCTTGCTTGCTATTGCTGCTGTTGGTGTTTCTATCATGGAAATGGGATCAAGAAACGGGCTGTTATCTTTCGCTTTGGTTTGCCTCATAGGCTTTATTATAAACATGCGGCGCAAAAGCTGGAGCTTTATATTTTTATGGTCTTTATTAGCATTTGTGGCCACAGCAATTACTGTTGCATTATCACTTAATGCGCCAACAGTACAAAGAGCAATTTATATGACCAGGCAGGGCGGTGGAGACCGAGTATATTATTGGGAAGCCGGTGCAAAAGCATTGGTAGAACATCCTGTTTTTGGCAGAGGTGGCGATGAATCTGCATCTCAGGCGGTAGTGGCAGAATATGCGCCTGCAGGCACACAGGATAAAGTAATGCATAATACCTATCTTGAAATGGCAGTTGAATACGGATTTATAGGACTTCTGTTTTACCTGGCACTTTTATTTGCTGCATTAAAATGGGGATACAGGTTGTATAAGCTGGCTGTAGAAAAAGGCAACTTATTAATTGCAGCACCGCCAATAAGCTATCTTATATTAATGATTGCAGCATGTTTTGTAAGCGATGTATGGGATACTTCTATCTGGTACAATTTAAGTATGGTATTTGCACTTGCAATACAACTGGTGTATAATGAATATATCAACAAGAAAAAAATAAATCCGAAAATAACTTTTGCGCAGGCAATATCTCAACCGGTTTAATTACTTTACTTCTTTATTTTTTCCTTTCCACCACTTCTCCACAGTGCATAGAGTGTTAATTCTTCCCTTTATAATTATGGTTATGTTCGCATAGTTAAGGTAAGTATACAACTTATTGTTTTTAACACGTTATAGGGGTATAAGTAAAATGATCTCTCATGAAGTTAAAGCAGCTTGAAATAAAAGGTTTTAAAAGTTTTGCCGATAAAACCATTTTAAATTTTGATGAAGGCATTACCGGTATCATTGGTCCAAACGGATGCGGCAAAAGTAATATTATTGATTCTATACGCTGGGTAATCGGTGAACAGAAAATATCACAACTGCGCAGCGAAAATTTAGAAGCGCTTGTTTTCAATGGTTCTAAAACACGCTCTGCCAGCGGGCTTGCAGAAGTTAGCCTCACTTTTGAGAATACAAAAAATCTCTTACCAACCGAGTTTAATATAGTTACGGTAACGCGCCGTTTTTTTAAAAACGGGGAGAGTGAATATCGTCTGAATGATGTTGCCTGCCGTTTAAAAGATATTCATAATCTTTTTTTAGATACAGGTATCAGCAATGATAGCTATGCCATTATTGAATTGGGAATGGTAGATGATATTATTAAAGATAAAGACAACAGCCGCCGCAGAATGCTGGAACAGGCTGCCGGCATAACCATTTACAAAACAAGAAAAAAAGAAGCGAAGCTTAAATTAGATGCAACTGAAAGCGATCTTAGCCGTATTGAAGATCTTTTATTTGAAATACAAAACCAGCTAAAAATTGTAGAAAGCCAGGCAAAAAAAGCAGAGAAATATCATGAAATAAAAAAGGAATACAAACAGGTTTCAATTGAACTGGCCAAAGCGGCGTTGGAAGGGTTTAATCTAACTTATAAAGAATTAAATAAACAGCAGGAAGAAGAAACGGATAAGAAACATGCACTGGATGCTGAAATTGCAACCGGCGATGCAGCACTCGAAAAAGACCGCACTGATTTTTTGGCGCAGGAAAAATCATTGCAGGAACAACAACATAATTTTAATGAACTTGTACAGCAATTGCGCATGCAGGAAAACGAAAAAAATCTTGCATCGCAACGCCTGCATTATTTAAAAGAAAAAGATGCATCGCTGAAAGAATTTTTAGAGCGTGCAACAGGACAATTAAAGAATATTGAAGACTCTATTCAATATACACAATTGCAGCATCAAAAAGAAGAAATTGCGCTGCAGCAACTAAAAGATAAACTTGGGGCAAGCAGAACAGAAACTGAAGCTAAAAGAACTTTGCTTGATGAAAAACGCTCTTCAACTGATAAAGTGCGCAGCACCCATTTGCAAACACAGCGCAAACAATTTGATGCAGAAAAAAAAGTAGCTGTTGCAGAAACATCGGTTCATAATCTTCAGCGCAGTATAGCACAGGTTGAACAGGAGCAGCAGGTACGTGCAGAACAATTAAAACAACTTGAACAAGAAGTCGCAGCAAAAGCAAACGCGCTTCAGGAAAAGCAACAATTACTACAACAATTAAAAGAACAGCACGAAGTAACAAGGCAACAGATATTGCAATCGCAAAGCGAGCTGGAAACTTTGCGTGCAAAACTTACTGAAGAAAACCGTAAACTGGATGCAAAACGCAATGAGCATGACCTGTTGAAAAGCCTTGTTGATTCAATGGAAGGTTATCCTGAAAGCGTAAAATTTCTGCATAAGAATACAGAATGGAATACACAGGCGCCGATTCTTTCAGACATTATTTATGTGCAGCAGGAATATCGAACCGCAGTTGAAAATGTTTTAGCGCCATATCTTAATTATTACATCGTAAATAACCTGGAAGAAGGTTTGCGCGCTGTTGATCTTTTAGATAAAAGCAAAAAAGGAAAAGCAAATTTTTTATTGCTGGATAAAATTTCAGGCATTAATACAGAAACGCATCAGCCTTCATTTACAATTAAAGCTTTAGATGTAATTGAAGTAGATGAGCAATATAAAAAACTCGCTGAATATTTACTGGGGAATGTATTTATTGCAGAAAATGATGAAGCATTAAACAATAGCAATGGCGCTGTTGTATTGGAACGCACAGGCAAATATGTAAAAGGGAAATATACGCTTAGCGGCGGAAGTGTTGGTTTGTTTGAAGGCAAAAGAATCGGCCGTGCAAAAAATTTAGAAAAGCTGCATGAAGAGATTACAACGCAGGAGAAAATTGTAACCACATTAAAAGCAACAATTCAGAAAAAACATAACGAGGTTATTGGTTATAATGAACAGCTGAAAGAAAACTTAATTCGCCAAACAGAAACAGAAATCAACCAGCTTACAAATAATCTTTTTGCTGCACGAAATAAAATGGAAAACCTGCAGAACACGCAGCAAAATGCAGCAAAGCAAATGCAGGAAATGCAAACGCGTTTGCAAAATGAACAGGAAATTATTGAAGCGATCCGTAAAGAATTCATTTTATTAAATGAAGAATTATCAGCAACAACTGCTGCAATACAGGAAGCTGAAGAAGCATATAAAACAGCAGAGCAGGATTATCGTTTGGCTTCAGGAAATTACAATGAAACCAATATTGCTTTTACAAAACTGCAAAGCAAATTAGCGGCTTTGCAACAGGAAGTAGATTACAAACAAACGCAGTTAAAGGATCTGTATACACAAATAGAACAAAACACAACACAGGCTGCAGAAGTAAGCACGCAGATAACAGAAAGCACGCAAACATTAGCAGCAACAGCAGCAGCCTTACATACATTGCTGCATTCAAAAGAAGCCGAAGAGAAGAGATTAAATGAAGCGGATGCAGCTTATTATAACCATAGAAATGCATTGCAGCAAAAAGAAAGTGAGCTTCGCCATAAAACAAAAACCCGCGAATTAATTGACCAGTTACTTATTGAAATCAAAGACAAGCTGAATGAACTGAAATTAAATCTGGCAGGCATGCGTGAACGTTTGCATGTTGAATTTAAAATTGAACTGGATGATATTTTAGATGAGCAGCGAACCACAACTTCAACAACAGAAGAACTGCAGGCTTCATCAGACCGTATGCGCAAGCGCCTCGAAAATATTGGCGAAGTAAATCCAACCGCCATTGAAGCTTTTGTTGAAATGAAAAAACGCTATGAGTTTATCCTCGAACAAAAGCAGGATCTTGTAAGCGCTAAAGAAAGTTTATTGCAAACAATAGAAGAAGTGGAGTTAACGGCTAACCAGCAATTCCTTGACACATTCAATAAAGTGCGTGAAAATTTTCAGCGCGTATTTAAAGCCTTATTTACAGAAGAAGATACAGCCGATCTTGTGCTTGAAAACCCGGATAATCTTGCTGAAACAAGTATTGATGTAATTGCAAAACCTAAAGGCAAAAGACCTTCAAGTATTTCACAGCTTAGCGGCGGCGAAAAAACCTTAACGGCAACAGCATTATTGTTTTCAATATATCTTATAAAACCTGCACCATTTTGTATTCTGGATGAAGTGGATGCGCCGCTTGATGACGCTAATGTTGGTAAATTCACTAATATGATTCAACAGTTCAGCGATAACTCACAGTTCATTATTGTTACACACAACAAAACAACAATGAGCACTGTAGATGTTATATATGGCGTAACCATGCAGGAGCCAGGTGTAAGTAAACTCGTGCCTGTAGATTTCAGAAGCCTGAATTAAATAAACGGTCGGACGATTTTAAACCGTCCGACCGATAAAAATTTTACTTATCTTTTTTTTCCTCTTTTTTATTTTTATCTTTTCCGCCGCTAAAAATTTTCTGCAATAAAGTTTTGTGATCACCTGTATCTGTACCAACAGAGCTTATATTTATCTGGTTATCTACACTCGGCATAAGCGCCTGGATAAATGCATTCTTCAACAACTCCCAAACGGCTTCAACGATGTTTGTGTTTGAGCCTGCAAAACTTCCTTCAACAGGCACTTTTGTGGCAATCTGGTCTTTCTTATGATTTTCCAAAACTGTACCTGCTGCACCAACAATTGTTTCCCATGCTTTCTGAAAAAAATTATCTTTTTTATCTTCAGGGCCAACCACATCAAGATCTTTTATAATTGGCTTTATATAACCTTTGTATTTTCCATCCTTTGCGGCAAATTCTGTATATAGACCAAGTGTGCCTTTATTCACATCAAAATCTCCGTATGCTTTAAAAAAATCATTCAGTTGCACAAGGCTTGCATTTTTTATTTCTGCATTCATATCAAACTTTGTTTTTTGTACAAGCGCATCCATTTTCATATTCATAGTAAGCGTGCCGCCATATACATTTGCACGCGCTGTTACAGGTGAAGGGAGCTCTGTTTTATTGTCTTCAACATTTTTTAAATTTTGTGCAAGAATATAAGCCTGCTGCAATGAAATATCAACCTTTGGTGTTGCACCTGCATCCACATAATGAATGCTGCCGTTATTGATCTCAAGGCGGTTAATTTTTAAAGGCATAAAATCTTTCAGCACTTTTCTGAAATCGTTGGTATCTTTTTTAACATCGCCAATTTCTGTTTTGTCTTTTGTGAAAATTAACCTGGGTGTATTGAACACCAGTTCGCCAACCAGCCTGCCATGAAACAACGATTTCCATTCTACAGAAAGATCAATATTATTAACCTTAAAGAACTCTGTTTGTTTTTTTGAAGCGGAATCAACCTTATTTAAATACATATTGTTGATCTTATAAGCACCACGATATAAAGCCACATCAATATCTTCAATGTGTCCATAATAACCGTTCATTTCTGCCAGCGATTTATTGCAATAATGCAGTAAAATAGAAGGCAATAACAGCCTGAAGATTATCAGCACAACTACAATTGCGGTAATAATTTTCCATGTTTTCGTAAAATGAAATTTCTTTTTTCTTTTAGCCATTTAATATTGTTCCTTATTCACACAAATAAAAAACATGCCATAACCATCCAATTAACTTATGAAGTTGAATGTTCAGCGTAATACAATTATTTTTATCTAAATATTAAAGAATGAACAAGATTTTTATATTGGTTTGCTTTATTGCTGCTATAAGTGCTGTACAGGCGCAAAAAACTTATTCGCTCATTTCTCCAAACGGCGATGTACAAATAAATATTAATGCTGCTGCAAAGCTTACCTGGAGTGTATTGCAGCAATCACAAATTATTATTGCGCCATCAGCAATTGGTATGCATTTGCAAAATGGAGAAGTATTAGGAAATAATGCACAAATAATATCAACCAAAAAAGAAAATATCAACGCAATTATTCCTGCTTTATTCTATAAAAAAGATACGATAGTTGATAATTACACACAGCTCACATTAAACTATAAAGGTGATTATGGTGTAATATTTCGGGCTTACAACGATGCGGTTGTTTATCGTTTTTTTACAAAGAAGAAAGACAGCATCACCATACAATCAGAAGATGCAGAATTTAATTTTGCAAGTGACGACAGTGCATGGATTCCTTATTCAAACGATCCGCACAACGGAGATAAATACCAATGTTCGTTTGAAAATATTTACCAGCATATTCCTTTATCACAGTTTGTAAAAGATACGGTTGCTTTTGCGCCGGTTCTGATTGATTTACCTAACAATAAAAAAGCATTAATAACTGAAGCTGATTTGGAAGAATTTCCGGGAATGTTTTTAACGAATGCAACAAACGGTTTTGGTTTGCGTGCAGATCATGCACCATATGCATTAGAACAATTACAAAATGAACGAAATCCTGTGCAGGCTTTAGTTACAAAACGCGCAGATTATATTGCCAGAACACAAGGCACAAGAAATTTTCCATGGCGTGTTGTTGTTATCAGCAATAACGATAAAGACTTATTGAATAATGATATGGTTTATCGTTTGGCTTCGCCCAACCGTGTTACAGATGTTTCGTGGATAAAACCCGGCAAAGTTGCATGGGATTGGTGGAATGACTGGAATATTTCTCATGTTGATTTTCATGCAGGCATCAATACAGAAACTTATAAATACTATATAGATTTTGCATCTGCAAATCATATTGATTTTATTTTATTGGATGAAGGATGGAGCGATGATAAAGACATTATGAAGATTGTTCCTGCAATTGACCTGAAAGAAATAATCAGTTATGCTGCGCAAAAAAATGTTGGTGTTTGGCTGTGGATGGGTTCTTATCCGCTTGATGAAAAAATGGAAGAGATATTTACAACTTATTCAAAAATGGGTGTGAAAGGTTTTAAGATAGATTTTATGGATCGTGATGATCAGCCCATGGTTGACTATTATTATCGCGTTGCGAAAGCTGCTGCAGACAATCATATTATGGTTGACTTTCATGGTGCATATAAACCAACCGGTTTAAATAGAACTTATCCAAACGTTGTAAATTTTGAAGGTGTGCATGGCCTGGAACAAATGAAATGGGGACATGATGACCAGGTTACCTATGATGTATCTATTCCATTTATCCGCATGGTAGCAGGACCGATGGATTACACACCCGGCGCTATGCGTAATGCAACAAAACAAAGTTTTCGTCCAATCAACGATATGCCGATGAGCCAGGGCACACGCTGCCATCAGCTGGCTATGTATATTATGTTTGAAGCACCGTTTGAAATGTTGAGTGATAATCCCAACGCTTACATAAGAGAACAGGAGAGCACGAATTTTATAAGTGCAGTGCCAACAACATTTGATGAAACGATTGCGATTGATGGAAAGGTTGGTGAATATTGTTTGATAGCAAGACGAAAAGGCAGCACTTGGTATATTGGTGCTATGAATAACTGGACTGACCGCGATATGACGGTTGATTTATCATTTTTGAAAACAGGAAACTATCAGGCAACAATTTTTAAAGATGGCGTAAATGCTGATCGCGATGCTACGGATTATGCAACAGAAACAAAACCTGTTTCTGCAACTGATAAATTAACGCTTCATTTGGCAAGTGGTGGCGGATGGGCAGCAAAGATTGAGATGAAATAAAGAATTGTGTTGCTTAAGCGTTGCATCATTTAATTCAATGGTTTGCCTGATGTAAAACTTTTATCGCAATATGTAAAGAAAAAGCTGTCTTATGTGTAAACTATATAATTAACGAGCCGGTTAGATTTAATTTGAAGTATGAAGCGGAGATTTTTTATAAGAAGATATATCTGGCATTTTATTTTCTGGCTGATATTTTTTGCAGGCTGGTATTTTATGCGCTACCAGGCTTTCTCTACAAAAATGCTGGCTGCACAACTTACCGCAATAAAAGTTATTGATCTTGCCGTGATGGTTTATATCAGTAATTATATTTTAGTGCCGCAGTTGTTGTATAAAAAAAAATATGTTTTGTTTGGCGGTTGTTATGTACTGCTTGTTTTTTGTTTCAGCGTTTTAAAGATGAAAATTGAGGGTTTGGTAATGCACAACCCGGGAATTTTCAGCACTAATTTTAAAGGAAGGATTTATGATAACATCATTCCGCATTTTTTGCTTGTAAGCACCGGCGTTGCATTTAAACTTATAATTGATTATACAAAAGCACAAAAACGTATTAGAGATATTGCAAAAGAAAAAGCAGATGCAGAACTTAATTTTTTAAAAGCGCAGATGAGCCCTCATTTTCTTTTTAATGCACTGAATTCTGTTTATTTTTTAATTGATCAAAACAACAGCGAAGCGAGAAATGCATTGCATACTTTTTCTGAGATGCTGCGCTGGCAGTTGTATGAAACAAACGGCAGCAAAATACCTGTTGCAAAAGAAGTAAGTTTTTTAAAAGAATATGTTGCGGTACAGCAGTTAAGAAAGAATAATAACTTACAACTTGAGTTTAATGTTTCTATTGCAGACGAAGCATTTTGTATTGAACCGCTTTTGCTGGTGCCGTTTGTGGAAAACGCATTTAAGCATTTGTCACATTACAGCAATGGAAGAAAAGACAGTATTTTAATTTCACTGGAAGAAAAAAATAATGCACTTGATTTTAGTATACAGAATACGGTTGATAATGTATCAACAAAATTTATTAATAATGCGCGTGGAATAGGATTGAATAACGTAAAACGAAGGCTTGAATTGTTATATCCGGCCAAACATGAATTGCGCATTAAAAAAGAAAACGAATGGTATAAAGTAAATTTAATGGTAAGCAACGCATGAATATAAATTGTATAATTATTGACGATGAGCCGCTGGCACGTAAAGGGCTTACTGAGTACGTTCACAACGTAGATTTTTTAAGTCTTACCGGTTCGTATGAAGATGCACTTAAGGCGGCTGCAGCCATTAGTGAAAATGAAATTGATTTGCTTTTTTTAGATATTGAATTGCCGCATATAAATGGACTTGATTTTATAAAAACCTTACAGCATCCGCCCCTGGTAATTCTTACAACGGCTTATCCACAATATGCTTTGGAAAGCTTTGATCTAAACGTGCTGGATTATCTGGTAAAGCCCATTTCATTTGTGCGGTTTTTAAAAGCTGTAACAAAAGCAAAAGAACAGCTTCATTTAACACATCAAACTGCTGCGCCTGCATCTAATGCTGATGATTATATTTTTATTAAAACCGATAACAAACTTGTCAGGATATTTTTTAATGATATTTTGTTTGTGGAAGCGCTGCAGAATTATATTGCTATTTACACTGCGGAAAAAAAAATTATTTGTTATCTCACTTTTAAAAGTGTTGAAGAAAAATTACCTGCAGAAAAATTTTTAAAAGTGCATAAATCATATATCGTACAAACCATAAAAGTAGATGCATTTGAAAATAATGAACTGCAAATAAATGCCTTTAAAATTCCTGTAAGCCGCAACCTGAAAGATGAAGTATTAAAAAAGATTTTAGAAAATAAATACCTGAAGCGATGAAATATATAGATGTACGGAAAAATATTTTGATATCCTCCCGGCTTAAAGTTTTATATCTTATCAACTGCCTGTAAATTTTATTTGTTTACAGGCAGTTTCTTTTCTTTATATAAGTTTCCAGCTTTTACAATTATTATAAGCAAAATAAAAGCTGCACAAATGTATATAAGCAATAGAGGAAATCTTAATACAAAAGATATATAGTTGTTTGGATAAATTTCATTAACCTGCACAAACGGTTCTGTATCTTTTTTCTGCGTTATTATATTTCCGCTGGAGCTTATAAAACCTGAATAACCATTATTGCAATTCACTGCAATATCTTTTCTTGTTTCAACCGCCCGCAGCCGTGTATTGAAAAAGTGAGAACGCACTATATAAGTGTTATTAAACCATCCATCATTACTCATATTACAAAAAAAACCGGCTGCCTGATCAACTGAATTATAAGCTGAAGTTTCAATCGCTGATTCGTTACAGATCATAATTCCTGCTTTACCATAAGGGGTTTGCAGCGGTGCAGCATGCGCCTTATCATTGCTTACTAAAAATCCCTTGCTGGAAAAAAAAGGAATGTTTATGCCGCTTAAAGGCTTTTCAATAAATAACAATAAAAATTGTTTATCATACCTGCCGGCAACATTCCCGTTTGGTAAAATGCAATAAGCAGAATTATTTACAATATTGTTTTCAACTTCTGTATTTATGCCAAGTATATGTGTTGCATTGGCTGGCGCAGACTCTTTAAGAATTTCGTTCACCAGGTCATCATCTTTCCTGTACGTCCACGGTATTGCAGATTCAGACCATAAAATAATATTGGGTTTTTCCGCAACAGCGGCTTTATTCAAATCGAGTAAGCGTTGTACCAGCGTATTGCCATTAGCGTCATCCCATTTAATATCAGGAGGAATATTTTCAGCAAGCAAGGCAATTTTTACCGGCTGGTTTTGTTTTATGTTGTCTTCAAAATTCTGAAGCATGGCGTACCCGCAAAACATATATAATAACACAACAGCAACAGGAATGAAAATTTTTTTCCATTCCTTATTTGCAATAAAAACAGCGAGCAGGTAATTAACAAGAACAACAATATAAGTTAACACATATATTCCGAAAAACGATGCCGGCTGCACTGCATATACATTTCCTTCAAGCGCAGTGCCGGCATAAAAATTAAACCACGGCATTCCGTTTCCTATTTGCGACCATAAAAACTCAAACACACAAAATAATGCGGCAACAGCAAGGCTGCTTAATACAATTGAATATTTACCATTATTTATTTTTATAAATGAAATGCATAAAAAAAGGCAGCCCCAGTACAATGCAATAATTAAAGCACATATTAAAAACACACCGGTACCATATAAAAAACTATAACCTGTAAAGCGTTCAGCGCCGGTTATCATCCACGAATAAGTAAAGCATGAAAAAATAAATCCGAAAATAAAGCCTTGTTTAAAATGTTGCCTTGCAGTTGTGTAGAATGTAGAAATAAACAAAGGCACAAAACATATCCATCCAATAGTAAAATTTATTTCAGCAATTGCAATAAACGCAAGTAAGCCGGAAATTACCGGCAGCAGGTTTGCAGAGAAAAATTTCTTAATCATCTATACAAAAATAATATGATTCATAAGGCAGTGCTTGTATGTTTATAAAAGAAAAGAGCCCAGGATGAGGCTCTTTTCTTAATTGAACAGGTTATATGTTATTGTATAACAACTTTTATATTTTCTGAAAGTGCATCTCCTTTTAACTGTAAAAAGTAAACACCGGGCGCAAGTTTACTTTGTAAATTCAATTTATAACTATGAGAACCATTATTCATCTGTATTAATTCTTCATGAACTGTTTTCCCTGACACATTGTGCAATGTTGCAGTTACCGCAGTGCCATTATAATTATTTAAAGTAAAAGTTACATCACTATGCGCAGGATTAGGAAATACATTCAGCACATAATTCTGCAGCGTCATTTTCACAAACTTAACATCAGATACCTGGTATTTTCCATCAGCATCATATTGTTTAATATGGTAGTAATTTATACCATTAAGCGGCTTCTCATCATAAGCCTGGTAACTATGAGAAAGCGATGTTGTGCCATTGCCCTGTACCGTTGCAATCTTTGCATAATTTTTCCCATCTAAACTTCTTTCTATATCAAAATGACTGTTGTTTTGTTCAGTTGATGTTGTCCAGCTAATCATCACCCTGCTTTTTTCTGCAGATACATTAAAGGCTGTAATGCTTACCGGCAAGGTTGCTGATGTTGTTAATGAAGGAAAGACATATCCAATAAGATAAGTTGCAGCATCTACCCTGAAATAATAGGTAACATTCGGTTTAATATTTGCTGTTGGCTTAATTGCATATTCAAATTCTGTTGTTTGAGCACTTGCAAGTGTTTGCGCAGGTAAGCCATCAGTAGCAACAATAACTTTTCCTGCAACAAAAGCATAAGGTGGAATAGCTTGTCCGTTTAGCTGGTGTGTTGTTGGCTCAAGATCGGTTACAAAAGGGCTTGTGCCAGCTAACTGAAATGCATTTGAATTAGCATCCAGCTTAAGTGTATCCCAAAACGCACCGGGCTCATTACTTGAATCTTCAAATCTTGCATTATCAAGCGTTCCGCCACTTCCGTTATTATATAGTTCAATACGCAGCCGTATAATACTATCTGTTGAGGAGATAGTTATAGGAGTGTTTTGATCAGCTCTCCAAGTGGCAGTAGTTTCTGAACCATCATCTTTACGCCAGCGCCACACGCCTTGCGTTGTAAATGCAAAAAGATTGTAACTGGTTACAAGCAGGGCTGTCAGAAGTAAAATTTTTTTCATGATTTTTTGAATTAATAATTAAAGATTATTAGAATAGAAAGATTTTTGAGAAGTAGTGTTTATATTATTAAATAAATAGCAACTTAATCATTTATATTTTACGGTTATAAATCTTGGCCTTAAATGATAAGGATGTTTCGTTATATTGTCTATAAAATTAAATGAATTTACATTATAACTGATTAATAATTCACCTGGTTTGGAAAGATGCGGATGCGCTTTTGCGTTATAGGTGTAAAAATCAATGCCATCATATATTTCGGGCGTTTCCCATACTTTTTTTGCAGGCTGAAATGGTCCCCATGGCGTTGCGCCTGCCTGTATTACAACATCAGGTGAGTTGGTATCAAGCTCGTATGTTGCAATCACTCTTCCATCATCCATAAAGCTTACGCTCATTTCATTTGAAATACGGCTGGTTAATGCGGCCGCACTGTTTACATCTTCATTCCAGCCGCTGCCATCCCAAAAACGCCATTCATTAAATTTTTCAAACTGGTTATCTTTTACTCTTGCCACAAGCAATTCTTTATTTGGTCCGCGAACACCATACACATAAATATAGCCATCAGGATGTGGAGCGCCTGCACCAACAGTATTGGGTAAAACACTTATTCCAAATACAACCTTGCCTTTTCCCTTGCTGTCTTTTAAAAAGAAAGGAACATCTAACTGGTATTGGTTTGTATAAGGCGGCTTGCTGTTTTTAGGAATTGCAATTAACCCAAGGCCAATATCATCAAACGGATAAATACCTCCCGGCACACTCATGATTCTGTAAGCAAAAATGTAAGTAGTGCTATCCATTGCGTGATCAAACACACCATCGCCTAACCAGTAATAATCGCCGGGTTTTGAGTTGGGTGAATGTGGTTCAAACATTGATATTGCATTGCCGGCGCTGTCTTTTCTATAATAAAAATGAATATGGTTTGGATCAACTTTATCACCATCCATATACGCAACTGAATTGTGCAGCAGTTGCCAGTTTGATTGTAAAGTGTCAGCCACTATATTTCCTATTATACAATCACTGAACCAGAAGAATGTATTTGTTTCACTGGCTTTGCCCGGTGTTTCAACTCCATTTGTAGCCATACTGTAAATACCATCTGCGCCGATCCACCCTGTATCATGGCGCAGCATTTCTGCCCATTGCGGTGCAGGCTTCGTTATAATTTGATTGGCCGAATCTTTTTCATACCATCTTGCGTGTGATATGGTGCCATCAGACATAACAGGTTTTGTGCTGTTGCAGCTCATCAACAGAAAAAATAAAATTATGCTGTTTATATGTTTCATTGCTTTTGTGTATTTGATGATGGAATAACATTCCACGTATCTGTCCTGAAAGGCATTGCAGGCAATCCATCTTTGTTACAAAAATTGGTGATGGGATAATTGGTGAATGCATAGCGTACGGCAACTGGCTTATCAACCTGCGGTGCCCTTAATACAATTTTATCATTTATTATTTGCGCAAAAGCAGGATAAAAAATTTTATCACCACCCGCAATAAAGAAATATTTTACCGGCTGATTATCTGATGTAGTTAAGCCCGCGCCAATGCTTGCCTTATCAAATGAAACAGTAACAATATTTTTATTTATTGTGAAGCCAGAAAACTGCGGACCTTCATATTGAATATTCTTAAAACCATAAGTTTTTGCCAAAGCAATTTTTGCAAGCCTTATTCCAACATCTTTTTTATTGCGCGGATGAATATCTTCTGCATCACCGATATCCATTGTTAATGCAATACCCGTATTTTTTTCTTTGGTGATGTTTGATTGTGCTTCTCTGAATATCGCGTAGTTAAAAGCCGTTGAATCGTTTTGTTGCCAGTTATAAGGAGCAACTTGTACAAAATAAAAAGGCAAATCACCCTGATCGAATAATGCGCGCCAGTTTTTTATCATTGCAATATTTAACCTTGTGTACATATCGGCATCATCTTTATTCGATTCGCCCTGGTACCATAAAAATCCGCGGAGCGAAATGTTTTTTAAAGGATAGATCATAGCATTATAAAATAATGCGAGTCTTAATACCTTTTCAAAAGTTATTATACTATCTAATATTTCCTTTGAATGAACACTGGTATCATAAGGATATAAATATTTTTTGTTTAGAGCGGCATCTGATGATAGTGTTTCCCTGCTTGTCCATATCTGGCAGGATGAGCCGCCAACAGCACTTGTAACCAAGCCAACCGGCACGTGTAGTTTATTCAATAATTCCAAAGCAAAGTAATAAGCAACAGCACTAAAGTCTCCTGCTGTTTGCGATGTGCAAATTATCCATGTTCCTTTTGCTTTTTTAACAGGTTGTGCTTTAAAATCAGTAGCTATATCGAGCAATCTTATGTCCGGATGATTGGCCGCGGCTATTTCGCTTTCGTAATCAATCACACCTTTCATCCATGGCAGGAAAGGTTTTAACTGCATATCCATATTTGACTGGCCGCTGCAAAGCCATACTTCGCCAATTAAAACATTATTGAGTTGAATAGTATCACTGTTATCAATGATTGTAATAGTATGTGCTGCATAATTTCCTGCAATTGCAGCAGGTACTTCAATTGTTCCCAACCATTCATTATTTTTATCGGCATTCATTTCAGCAGCATTTTTCATCCAGTCTGCTTTCAATTTTATGAGGTCGCCTTTGGGTGCTGTTCCATAAACTTTCATAAGTTTTGCCTGCTGGATAACCATATTGCTTTGCAAGAGGCTGTTTACTGAAAACGATGCAGCTTGCTGCGCTGGTGAAACAGCACAAATAAAACATAGCTGTACGAAAAACACCCACTTCATTATTTATTGCAATTTTATCCGTATAAATCTTGGCCTGTATAAGTTGGGATATATTTTTATATCGTTCCAGAAATCGAATGAGTTTACATTATAGCTTATCAGCAATTCATTTGTGTTTGATAAATTTGGATGCGCCTTTGCATTGTAAACAATTATATTCTTTGCGATATCGGGTTCTTTACAATACCACAAATTAATAATAGGACCGAAGGGCCCCTGCGGTTGATTGCTTAAACGCACACCTACATTTCTGCCGATGCCATCTGTTTGAAACACCATCGCATACCTGCCATCCGGCAACGGGCAAACGCTCAATTCGTTTGATGCACGGTCTGTAATATTTGCCACCGAGTTAATATCTGCATTCCATTGCTGGCCATCCCAAAAACGCCATTTATCAAAAGCCTCAAAATCTTCGGGCTTTACTCTTGCCACCATTACATTTTTTGTTTTGCCTCTAACGCCATAAACATATATATAACCGTCTGCAGTTTTATAACCAGCTTCTTTTGTATTAGGAAAAATGCCGGCACCAAAAGAACCGTAAGTGTCAGCCGTGCCTTGTAAATAAAGCGGCGTTTCTATTTGCTGTGCGTTTGTAAAAGGTGGTTCACTGCCGGCAGGGATTTTTATTAATGAATTGCCTACTTCGGCAAAACCAAAAGCAGCACTGCTTGTATCACGGATGCGGTACGCAAAAACATAGGTTGCATTAAGTTCTTTATTAAAAAAACCATCACCCAGCCAGTAATAATCTTTTGCTTCTGCGTTTGGAGTATTTGGTGTAAACAAACCTGTCGGTTTACCGTTTATGCTATCCCAATAAAATTGAGTAGTGTTGTTATCCGGGTGGTTGCTTTTTACAAGCGCAACGGAATTATGAATCATTACAAATCCTGGTTTCAGGCTGTCACCTTCAATATCGCCAAGCATGGTATCGCTGAAGAATAACATGGTTTCATTATTTGCACCTGTTGTATCTACACCGTTTACCGGGATGGAAAAAATACCATCAGCTCCAAACCATCCATGCTTTCTGTAAAAAAGATTTGTCCAGGCTGTATCTTCTTCAGCAGTAAATTTTAAAGTATTAATATCAGTGTTCTGCTGCGCGATAATTTTTTTTGAAGTGCATGAAAAAAATATCATCACACAAATTGCTACGCTTATAATGTTTTTCGTTTTCATTCGTGTTGTATTAGAGGTTATTTTTTATATAAGGATATTACTGCTGTGCTTTATTTAAGATATAATTTGTATAGCTTATTGCGATTGGTACGTGTAAACAAACACTTCGTGATCACTTAATCCGAATGCTGATAAATCAATCGCTATATCCATAACCCATTTATCTTTTGTAAGGGATTCTATATTGTAAACCTCCGTTGTTATCTGTGCAGGATTAAATACAGAATGATATACATCTACAAATGTTTTTTCATCATCACTTACATACCATTTATCATAGATATTAAAGCCATCGAAAGTGCAGGCATCGGCTCCATAATTTATACTCATGGTGCTATCTGCACTATAGGAATAAATATTATCCTTCTCACAATCTTGTTCAGATTCCTGCTGAGGATTTGCTGTTGTCCAGAGTTTTGAAAGCAGTTTCCATTTATGCGAGTAAATAATCTGAGCTGCGGAAGCTGTAGTGTTTACAGTAAGGTCTTTCTCTGCAATATTGCCTTTACTGTCTTCAAAATGATAATTGATGCCAACCAGTTTATCTACTTCACCAGGCTGATACGTATAATCAAAAATGTATTGATACGTATTTGTGCCTGTACTTACCGGTGTTACGCTTTGTGTTCCAAATGCTGAATCAGGAACAAGGTTTATCGATTTTGAAATAAGCAAATTGCCAACACCAAGTGGAGCAATAATATCAAGTGTGTCTAAAACGTGTTGGCCTGATTTGCCGGTAACATTCACAGGATGTAATTTTAAAACGGGGAGATTTGGATCAACAGAATCTTTATTGCACGCAACAGTAAAAATTATTGCGCCGGTAATAATGCAGCTTGTTAATATGGCAATTCGTTTCATTATCTTAAATATTTATTATTGAATTTTTTTTAGGTTCACAGATGCAGTCTTATCTTCAGCATGCATCCAGTATTTTTCAATTTCTTCCAGTGATTTTCCTTTGGTTTCCGGCACCAGCTTCAGCACAAAAAAGAAAGCAAGTATTGCCATCACCATATAGATCCAAAATGTGTAATCACTGCCGATAGAACTTAATAACATTGGGAAAGACTGCGATACAACATACACAGAGATCCAAAGAAAAAATATAGAAACAGACATGGCTTTACCACGGTTCCTGTTTGAAAAAATTTCGGCAATTACCACAAATGCAAGCGGGCCAAGCGATACTGCAAAAAATGCGATGTACGCAAGAATGGCAATTAAAACAAGATAGCCTTTTGCCATATCAAAATGAAATGCTGCACCAACAATAGTTAGGCAAACTGCCATGCCTGCAGTACCTGCCAACAGCAATGCGCGCCTTCCCCAATTATCAACATATTTTATAGCAACCAGTGTAAACAATACGTTGATGATGCCGACCAAAACCGTTTGCATTAAAGCAGAACCTGTGGCGTCGCCGGTTGATTTAAAAATTTCCGGTGCATAATACATGATGGCATTAATGCCGGTAACCTGCGAGAAAATGCAAAGCACTACACCAATCAATAATGCTTTGCGGATGCCTGGTTTAAATATTTCTGAGAATGTTCCCACTTCTATGTTCAGTGTTTCTTTTATCTCAGATAATTCCTGTTGCGCTTTTTGTTGTCCGTTGATCTTTGTAAGAATATCTTCAGCTTCATTCCATCTTTCTTTTGATGCCAGCCACCGCGGGCTTTCGGGCACAAAGAATAACATGACCAGGAATATGATTGATGGAATAACACCTGAACCAAACATCCAGCGCCAGCCTGTTGAAACATTCCAGGCTTCGTTGTGCCAACCGGCAATAGAAGCATTTACAAAATAAATAAGCAGTATGCCCGTTACAATGCCCAATTGGTTTACGGAAACTAACCTGCCGCGAATATCTGCCGGTGCAATTTCAGCAATGTACATGGGTGCAAGCATAGATGCCACGCCAATACCAATGCCGCCGATCAGCCTGAAAAAAACAAACCAGCTAAGACTTAATGGTATGGCAATACCGATAGAAGAAATGGCGAATAAAATTCCGGATAATACTAACATTTTTTTACGGCCAACTTTATCGCTGAGCGTGCCTGCGAACATAGCGCCAATAACACAGCCGATCAACGCGCATGAAGCAATCCAGCCTTTCATAGTTGGGGAAAGATTATACAGCTTTTCAATAAAGCCGATAGCGCCTGCAACAACTGCGGTATCGTAACCAAATAATAAACCACCAACGGCTGCAACTACAGTTGCTTTGTATACGTAACTTCTGTTTCCTGTTTCGTTCATGTATTTAATTGATACGGTAATCAATAAGATTTTGTGTTCTTACAAATGCTTTCATTGTTGCGCATTGTTTGTCTTCGCTTTCGCCATGTGGACGAATGGTATATGCGCCAACTTCTGCAGGCACAATAAAGGTTTCTGCATAATGAATGATGTATGGTTTAAACGCATTGGATGGACTTTCAACAATTGCTTCCCTTCCTTCTATCAGGTTCAAAACATTTACAACTCCGTTTGTATTATGCTCTGTTTTTTTTGTGAACCAATGCCTGCGTGTTTCAATAAATGATGTTGCATCGAGCCCGGTTCTTTCTTCATACCATCCATCACCTTCTGCAATTTTTTCTATGTGGTTAATGATATTTTCTTTCGTCCATTGCGTTGTGCGGTCCCACTGAATAACTTCTTTTCCATGTGCCAATGAAATTGGCCGTGGCTTTCCATCCAAACCCATTCTTCCCCAATCCCATAATTTAAATGTGAAGATGTAAGGCGTAGCACTTATTTCAAGCACAACTGTATCAACGCCTGAACAATGCACCGTACCCGCAGGAATTAAAATATGATCATGTTTTTTTATCGGCCATTTTTCAACGTATGCTTCCGCATTGAAATCGTTGCCATCTTCCTGCGCGTTTTCCAAAGCGCTGATCATTTTTTCAGGAACAATATTTTCTTTTAAGCCGAGATATACAAAGGCATTTTCTTTCGCATCAAGAATATAGTAACTCTCATCCTGCGTATATGCCATACCAAATTTTTCACGGATATATTCTTTTAAAGGATGAACCTGCAAGCTCAGGTTGCCGCCACCAATCGTGTCTAAAAAGTCAAAGCGGATAGGGAATTCATCACCAAAAGCTTCGTATACTTTTTTACCAAGCAATTCTTTTGGCTTTGCAAAAACAAGATTGATCGCCGGTGTTTCAAACAGCACATCATTATCAAACTTAAACATTAAACTATTTTCTTCAGGCACACAATCAAAGCCCCATGCAAAATTTTGTTGCGTACGGTCAAGATCACAAACGTCTTTCAGCCATTGACCACCCCAAGGACCCGGATCAAAAAAGGGAACAACCCTGAAAGGTTGATGAGCCGTGCAGTCCAGCGCATTTGCAAATGCATCCGCTGTTATCATTTTTGGCTGACCAGGAATAGTTGTATCCAAAATAAAATTCCATTTGTGCATTAAAGTTTTTTTGTGCCTGTCGCATACACGCCAATCAACAAAAAAGCTTCTTTTATATTGATAAGAAAATTCTGCTTTGTTATTATCTGCACCAAGATTACCAACCTTGTTAGATCTGAAACGTAACTGGATTTCCCAACGAGGCATATCAGCATAAACCAACACATCGGCATTATCTGCAATTAATGAAGCGCCAATGCCATAAACAATTATGGTTTTATTGCTGCTGTTTTTAATTTTATCCTGGTTTGAGGAAAGCGTATGATAATCAAAAAAATCTTTCATATTCAAACGCGATATAAATCCAAACACAGGGTCATCTGTTACAAACGGATATACCATTTTATTGATATCCTCAGTGCATTTTAAAGCTGAAGATGCGTCCATTAATGTAGTATCAGGGAAGTATTCACGCAACGATGCTGCTATTTCATTTACATAAACTCCATGATAGCATTCAACAGCAACAACAACTTTGTCAGCTTGCTTTTTACTGATCTCATTGTGTAATACATCAGCAATATCTTTCCATCCTGTTGTGCACTTATGATCTTTGATTTCTACGTTTGGAAATTTGTTGAAGTTTGATTTCAATGTCTGTTCTTTTAATTATTAAAAACTAAATAAGCCGCGCCTAACAAAGCCGCCGCATTAATATTTTCCGCGGCTTCAATTTTTACTTTACCCCACGGTGTCCATGCATGTTCATCAGTTTTCTTTTGTATGTAAGGAATGATATAATCAGCACTTGCCATTACACCGCCGCCGATGATCAACACTTCCGGATCATAGGCATGTATAAGATTTACAGCGGCGGCGCTCCACACATCAAGACAGGTATTCCGAAGCTCTGTTGCCAGTTCATCGCCTTCATTTGCGCTGTT
>Ga0206952_10032_pt1 | contig 46948 bp, 37 predicted proteins | sample Alteio_BWOrgHeat_39_FD_152966 | JGI IMG/M metagenome (GOLD analysis project Ga0206952, IMG submission 152966) | Enriched cells from forest soil in Barre Woods Harvard Forest LTER site, Petersham, Massachusetts, United States -... | ecosystem: Environmental > Terrestrial > Soil > Temperate forest >... | reverse complement strand
GCGAACTGATCCCCCGCCTCGCCGACCGTTATCACGTCATCGCGCCTGATCTGCCTGGCTTCGGTTTCACGGATGTTCCCGCCGAGCGTCACTACAAATACACCTTCGACGCGCTCGCCGAAACTCTCCTCGCTTTCACCGACGCCCTGCACCTGCAGCGTTATGCTCTCTATGTTTTCGACTACGGTGCGCCCACCGGTTTTCGCCTCGCGATGGCACGCCCAGAACGTGTCACTGCGATCGTCTCGCAAAACGGCAATGCGTATGAAGAAGGCCTCGGCGACGCCCGGGCGCCGATCCGTCGTTACTGGAGCCATCCCACGTCCGAGAATCGTGATGCGATACGCCAGGTTCTCAACTTGGAGGGCATGCGCCACGAATACGGATCCGGCATCTCAAACCCCACTCTCATCGCGCCCGAAGGCTACACGCTCGACGCCGCTCTCCTCCAACGACCCGGCAACGTCGACATTCAGTTAGATCTATTTCTCGACTACGCCAACAATGTAAAGCTCTACCCGAAATTTCACGAGTACTTCCGCGCCAGCCGGCCACCGCTCTTTGCCATCTGGGGCAAGCACGATCCCTATTTCATTCCCGCAGGAGCCGAAGCCTTCCGACGCGACATCCCCAACGCAACCGTGCAGTTCCTCGACACCGGCCATTTCGCCCTCGAGACTCACGTCGACGAGATCGCCCACCAGATGCGCGCCTTCCTCGTCGCCAATGTAACCGCTTAAACGCGCACTCAGCCGCAAGAAAAACGCCTCGCGCAAGCGAGGCGTTTTCGTCAACCAAACCTCCTACCGATGGTTCCCCCGCGCCGCGCCGGAAGAATGTTGCGCCGGAGCGCTGTTCCGTTGCGGAGCCGACTGCCGCGGAGCCGAAGCATACGACCGTGCCGGAGCCGCTGGCCGTGGGGCCGAAGCACTCGGACGCTGGACGGAAGCCCGTTGCGCTGGTGCGCTCGCCCGCGAGTTGTTCATCGAAGGCCGAGGTACGTTGCGGTTCGCGTTCGCACTCGCTGCCGTTCGCGCGACGCTGTTATTGTTGCTCGCGCTCGGAGGCCGTGGCACATTCCGCGACGGAGTCGCCAACGTGGTGGCATGTGTGCTGGAAGTCACCGCCGAAGGCTTAGCCTCATTCCGCCCGCTGTTTGCGCCGGCATTCTCTCGTGCATTCGTGGCCGCACTGGGTGGCTTCGGAACATTATTCACATTCCCCGCTCCCTCGTTCGCCATGGCATTTCCGCCACGCACCGTCGTCGTCTTCGGAGTCGCCGTCAACGCCGCGCGGTTCACCTGTCCGCCCGTCGATTTGGCTGCCACCGTGTGCTTGAAGTCCGCCGGACGCGCCGTCGCTGCGATCGCCGGCTTGCCGCCATTGTTCTTCGCCAGCAATTGCGGATTCCGCGCCGCGGCCTGGAAGTGTTGCTGCTGCGCTTGCGTCATCCCAACATGACGTTCGCCCTCATACCGACGCTCCTGCGCCGTTGCTTGCGCCCGCACGCCGCCCTGCCCGCCGTTGAAGCTCACATGGTTGTTATTGTTCACCACCACCGTCTTGTTATAGACGTTGGTAATGTTCGTCACGTTCACGCGGGTCACGCTGCGGTTGTAATAGAAGTTGCGTCCGCGCCATTCGCCGCCGAAGAATCCGATGCCGCCGTAGCCGAACCCGTAGTTAATCCCACCGTAGAATCCCACGTGCGGTCCCCAGTACCCGACGTGCCAAAAGTACCCGCCGCCACCCCAACCCCAGTATCCCGGGGTCCACAAATAGCCCACTTGCGGCGCCATCACCCAGGTGCCTGGCACCCAGTAGTAGCCGGCATCGCCCCACGCCCAGTAACCTGGCGTCCAGATATATCCCGCGCCCGGACAGAGTGGCTGCTCATAAACCGGAATCGGTGGTGGTGCGATGGAAACCGAAACAAACACACCCGCAAACGATCCTGCCGAAAATCCCAGCATCACGCCCGCAAGCATCAACAGCCGAACTAGCTTTTGGATCTTCATAATGACCTTCTCCCCACAATCCATTGGCGAAGTGCGCGCTCAATGTTCTGTAAAAAGAAACCCGTCATTGCGATTCTTGTTGCGCGAACGAAAGTGGAACTCCCAATTCCTTGCCAGGCAACCTCTTAGAGCGAGCAGAATGCCGTAACCTGTCACTTGCCGGGAATACACCGACCGCAACCCGCCACAGATGTAGAATCACTCCATCCTGGAGGAATACTCATGCGCGGAATCTTCACCGGATTTCTACTCGTCCTTTTGTCCCTCCCCGTCGTTGCTTACGCCGCCCCGAACGAGTCCACCGACTCCGTCGTCATCACCTTCAAGGACGGCCACCAGCAAACCTTTTCCGTCGGAGATATCGCCCGCATCGAATTCAAATCCCCGGCCGCGAAAACCGCCGCCACTCACATCGACGCCTCAGGCCGCCATCGTTTCGTCGGCAAGTGGATCGTCGGCGATGGCAGTGGCAAGACCTATCAATTCACTCTGGCGGAAAACGGCGACGCCACCAACAACGTCGACTCCGGGGGTCATGGCTCCTGGACCTACATCGATGGCGAAGCCCGCATCACCTGGGACAACGGTTGGCACGACGCCATCCGCAAGGTCGGCTCCAAATACCAGAAGTTTGCCCACGCCCCCGGCACCTCCTTCGACAGCCCTCCCACCAACACCGGCGACGCCCAAAGAACCAACCCCGAACCCATCTAAGCGCATGTATCGCAACACGACTTCAACTGCGGGGACGCGACAGCGGCCCTTGCTTTCGTGTTTAGAGATTTTGCGCAGCCTTCGGGGCGAACCTGTTTACGGCAAACGCAATCGGCAATCCGATGACGATCGCATGCACCGCCAACCCCAATATCAGATCCTTCAACTCATACGGCCCGCGCGCATGCAGCGCCGAGAGCGGCAACACCACCAGGTTCATTACGTTTTCCACAACCATTCCATACAGCAACCCGCAAACCACCGGATGCTCCGCCATAAACCCCAGCCTCCGGCTCGCCAGGTAAAACACCGCCGCCCAAGTCAGCGCGATGCTGAAGTGCAGCGCCATTCCGAGCACATACATTCCCACGCCGCCATGGAACGCTCGCGGCCCCACCAAACCTCCCGCGATCGCCTTCGGAATGTCCCACCCAAATAAAATGGACGCCTGCAAAATATCCAGCGTCCCCGCCACCCCACCTCCCACCGTGATCGCCAGTCGCGCACTCCGCATCTGCCCTCGCTTCCGAAGGACAGTACGCATCCAGCCCCACCGACGGTTCTAGGGCATTGCCGGAAATCTCACGACATCCCAAAAAACAACCGCCGCGCCAAATCTCGGCGCGGCGGCAGAAAAACATCGTAATTACAAACGCGGAAGGAACCCGGATGAGGTGGTCGCACCATTCGCCGGTACAGTGATCGGAGTCAGTTGGTGACTGTTCCCGCGATAGTACATGCCCGCACCGCTAACCCCGGTGTACTCGGCCACGCTGTAGTAACCCGTCAGCTGGTCTGTTCCGACACTCGAGGTAGCCAAAATCCAGGAGTACGGAACTTTGACCGTGCAGTGCGCGGTACTCCCTGAAACGGTGGCGTACGCTTCGGCGCCCTCATCATAGTAACTTCCGGTGCCCGTATCGCTGACGCTCAGGCTCACACTGCAGTACACATCGGTCCCTGACGCAAGCGGAGTCGAAAGTTGAATGGTGAAGTTGTAGATCAAGGTTCCCGTCCGAATGGTCGTAACCACGTCCGGCGATTCGGCCGCCTCTTTCGACGACGCCTGAATCGGGGGCTGCATCATTCTCTCCAACCGCTGCAGTCGGATGTTCGTGCTCGGATCCGGTGCTGGATGGGAATTTGGGGCGGCTGCAGTTTGGGCAATGGCTGTTGCTGCCAATAACGTGATGAGCGACGCTGCAAATATCCTGGCGATATGTTTCACGCAAGTCTCCTTAGTAACCGCCTACGCGGCATAGTGGATGTGATCTGACAACTGGGCTGTCGATCACGTTTAAAACGCAATTATGTCCGTGGCAGGAACCCGGATGAAGTGGTCGCACCATTCGCCGGTACATTGATCGGAGTCAGTTCGTGGCTGTTGGAGTGATAGTACATACCCGTGGTGGCGCCGGTGTACTCAGTCACGCTGTAGTAACCCGTCACCATATCGGTTGCTACGCTCGAGGTGGCCAAAACCCAGGAGTATGGAATCTTGACCGTGCAGTGCGCGGTGCTCCCCGAAACGGTTGCATACGCTTCACCGGTCTCATCGAAGTAACTTCCGGTGCCTGCATCGCTGATCCCCAGGCTCAGGTAGCAAATCACGTCGTTACCTGTCTGCGGCGTCGAAAGTTGGATGGTGAAGTTGTAAATGAGGGTTCCCGTCCGAATGGTCGTCGCCACTTCCGGCTCCGGCGATTCGGCGGCCTCTTTCGAAGGTGTCTTAGCCGCAGGCTGCATCATCCTCTCTAACCGCTGCAGTCGGATATTCGTGCTCGGATCCGGCCCTGGATGGGAGTTCGGGGCGGCTGCGCTTTGGGCAATGGCTGTAGCTCCCAACAACGTGACGAGCGATGCTGCAAATATCTTGGCGATACTTTTCACGCAAATCTCCTTAGTAGCCGCCTTGCGCGGCCTTGTGTGCGTGATCGTTTTTAACAACTGGGCTATCGATCACGTTTGATTGGTTGGATTTCCGCTTTGCGGAAGCTACGACCCCACATCATGAGCACGGCGAACCAATCGCCTTCCCAGTCGTATGCCCCGTTTGTCCAGCATTCGACCCAGCGACGAGTTCCGAGTGGCGGCGAATGTTACTCGACTTAGCTTCACAGGTCAACACGTAAGTGGTACAAGCAATCCACGGAACGGACATGGAGCACGCCTCTCCCAAACCAAACGAAAGGGACGGCCGAAGCCGTCCCTTTCCTGTCACACAACCATTTCAGGACGTAAGTGACGTCCCATCATATTCTTACAGCCGCATGATGATCCCCGTGGAGGTGATCGCGCCATTTGCAGGGATGCTGATGGAGCCTAGATTCGAACCCGCGCCGCGTTCCGAATCCCCCGTGGTCTCGCCGGTGAACAACTCAGCCCCGTAAGACGCATTGATCTTGTCGGTTCCTGGAGTCGCCAGTGTCCACTGGTATGGAACCGAAACCACGCATTTGGCCGTCTTCCCCGAGATCGTCGCCGGTGCCGATGCGCTCTCGGTAAAGTCTCGCCCTGTCGAGTCGGCGACTGATACTTCAACGCTACAGCTCACCTCGGACCCTGCTCCAACGAATGGAGTGGATAGCTGAATCGTAAAGCTGTACTCCAGCGTCCCGTACACCGTGGACACCACTGCCGTCGAATCTTCGACTAATTTCGGAGCTGGCGGACGAAAATGAGACTCATGTGTGCCGGTAGGGGCGGCAGGTTGCGCGGCATTCTGAGCAAGGCCTGCGGACGCTACAAGCAAGGTCAACGAGGCGAAAGCGATCGTGAGAAGTCGGTTCATCGGAAATCTCCTTAGTGATCTTCGGCAGAAGGCCGCGAGGGCATTTCAGCGCACCACACGCGTTGATCACGGCTAAATGTTGAAGTTCTTACGCTTAACGGAGGATTCGGCCCAAGGCGATGCAGCGGCATTGCCCCATCGTTCGTGATTAGTATTTCGCCCTATCTCGCAGTTTCGGAATACAACCGCCTAAGAATTCTCCATCCTCAATCGCCCCAGCACCATTGTGTTACACCCGCTCTCAATGGGATTTGACACCGCGCCATTTCCCGCCTCTAATATTCGGTCGGCCTTTCGATGTGGGCTCGCCCAAATTCGCCTGTGATAAGAAAGCCATAACCCGCGAAACGGCGTCCAAATCGAAGGACCAGCAGGAGATCTCGATCATGCAGTCGCACCCCATCGCGCTACCCGGAGACGCCGGGGAATACGTCGTTACTCAGCATTACGACCAGTACACCGACGTCGAACACGGCACATGGAAACACCTGTACGAGCGCCGCATGGAGCAACTTCACGACCACGCCTGCCGCGAATACCTCGACGGCATGCGCGTTCTGGGCATGCGAGCCGATCGTTTGCCGGTGATCGAGCAGATCAATGCGACCCTACAGCCCCGCACCAACTGGATGCTCCTCCCGGTTAGCGGTTTCCTGCCCGGACGAACCTTCTTCGACCTCCTGGGCGCCCGCATCTTCCCCGTTACCACCTACATCCGTAAGCCCGATTCCCTCGACTACACCCCCGAGCCCGACATCTTTCACGACATCTTCGGCCATGTCCCCATGCACGCCCACAAGGTCTTTGCCGACTACCTCCAGGCCTTCGCGCAAATCGCCCGCAAAATCGACAACGACGCCGATCAGGAGCGCCTCGGCCGCCTCTTCTGGTATACCGTGGAGTTTGGTTTGATTCGCGAGGGCAGTGCCGTCAAGATGTATGGCAGCGGCGTAATCTCATCCGTGAAGGAAGGCGACAACGTCGTGAACGGTGGCTGCAAAATCCACGACTTTTCGCTGGAAGAAGTCCTCGACACCCACGTCAAAGTCGACGAGCTTCAGCCCACGCTCTTCGCTATCGACAGCTTCGAGCAGATCTACAACGCAACCAAGAAAGCGCGGGAAATCTTCGGCGTCTAGCTACCAGCCCATCCGCTTTCGCAGTTCCGTCACATGTGCGGTGTGGTGCGGACAATGCCACGCGTATAACGCGAGCGCCTTATCGAGCGAAACCGGCCCCATCTGCGGATGCACGTAGCGCTTCGCAAAATCATCATCATTCATCGCTCGCAGCATCACCACCCAACGCGTATGCAGCGCCTTTAGCATCGTCAGCGATACTTCCGTTGGCGTCTCGCGCGAGTCCGGCAACTCCGCCCACAACTGCTCTTCATACGTCTTAATCACCGGATCGTGCTCCGTCAGCGCCATCTTGAACCGCACGTAGGCATTCATGTGGCTGTCCGGAACGTGATGAATGAGCTGCCGCACCGTCCAACCGCCCTCGCGATACGGCGTATCGAGCTGGCCATCGGTCAGGTCTTCCACCGCGTGACGAAAATTGCGCGGCATCTCCGCCAGCGCTTCGATATGTCGCTTGCGCTGTTCCAGCCGCTCTTCCTGCGACTGCGGTTCGCTGTAATGAAACTTCCCAATCGGAAAACGCGGATCGATCGCCGGAGTCGCTGTGCTCATCTCAATATCCTCTCGCTTTGTTCACCAGCCCCAGAAGCGGTTGGCCCGCCAGGTACCGGCGCAGATTGTCGGTGAAGTAGATGTACTGCCGCTCCCAGAGTTTCGGAGAAATTCCGGCGGTATGCGGCGTGATCATGCAATTGTCCAGGTCCCACAGCGGCGACTCCGCCGGAAGTGGCTCCTCTGTCGTAACGTCCAGCGCCGCCCCACCAATGCGATGCTCCCGCAACGCATCGATCAGCGCCGGCTCGTCAATCAGCGCTCCCCGACCCACGTTGCAAATGTATGCATCCGACTTCATCGCTGCAAACTGCTCCCGCCCAAATGCTCGCTGCGTAGCGGGAGTGACCGGAGCACACAGCATCACGAAATCTGCTTCCGGAAGCACGCGGATCAAATCGCCAGTCGCATAAACCGCATCTGCGCCTTCCGCCCCGCGCTCCGGATGCTCCCGTACCGCCAGCACCCGCATCCCTAGCGCCTTCGCATGACGCACCAGCGGCCCACCGATTTGCCCCAGTCCCACAACGAGCAAGGTCGATCCCGCAATGTCCCGCGGCCCCGGCTTGCTCACCCATATCTCTTCCTGCATCCAGCGGTGCTGCGTCTGCGCTTTCACCCCAAGATCAATCCGTCGCCCGATAGCCAGGATCATCGCCAGCGCATGTTCCGCCACCACCGGGCCATGCACCGGAGTCGCATTCACGATCTGAATATCGCTATGGATGATCTCCGGAATCATCAGCGCATGCACCGCCGCCGCCGGCGAATAGATCCACTTCAGCTTCTTCGCCGCCAGCACCTGCCCGGGCTTCAACTCGCGACAAAACGCAATCTCCGCATCAACAATCTCCCGATCAAGGTTTTTGTAGTCGGATAATTGCACCACCTCGAGCCCCGGAAACTCTGACCGCAGTCGCTCCGCAAACCATGCAGGCGCATCCCACAGGGCGAAACGGTGCGGAATGGCGATGACCAGCTTCATCCGGGTGCCTTACTTCTTCCCCGCCAGATCTACCCGCAGATCATGACCCGTCATCTCCGTCGGCTGATGCATTCCCAAAATCCCCATCATCGTCGGCGAAATATCCTGCAACGCCCCATCCGGCCGCAGTGAGAATCTCTTCGCCGAATCCTCCGCCACATAAATAAACGGTACCGGATTCGTCGTATGCGCTGTGTGTGGTCCGCCCGTCGCCGGATCGATCATCTGCTCCGCGTTCCCATGATCGGCCGTGATCAGCATCGCCCCACCCTTACGCCGCACCGTGTTGTAGATCCGACCCAGGCAGGTATCCACGGTCTCGACCGCCGTGATCGTTGGCGGAATCTTCCCGCTATGCCCCACCATATCGGCGTTCGCAAAGTTCACCACGATCACATCAAACGCGCCCTTCTCGACGGCGTGCTCGACGACATCAGCGATCCCGCTGGCACTCATCTCCGGCTTCAAATCGTAAGTCGCCACTTTCGGCGATTGCACCAACTCGCGCTCTTCTCCCGGATACGGCTTCTCGATCCCGCCATTGAAGAAGTACGTCACGTGCGCATACTTCTCGCTCTCCGCAACTCGCAGATTTCGCATATTCGCCGATGCCATCTCGTTCGCCAAAATATGCGTCAACGTGTCGGGAGGTATCACGATCGGCAGTGCGAACTTCGGGTCATATTGCGTCATGCAGACATAGTGCAAATCCTTCGGCATTGTGTTGCGCGGAATCGTGGTATCCAGCACCTCCGCCGTATCCAGCTCGCGCCCGCCGTCCTTCGTCAGCCCGCTATTGCGCGCCAACACCCGCGTAATCTGCCGCGCGCGATCCGCCCGGAAATTGAAGTTGATGCAAGTATCCCCGTCGCGAATCACTCCTATCGGTTGGTCCTTATCGTCCACGCAAACGAACGGCACGATGAACTCATCCGTCACGTCCTTGTTGTACGACTCCTTAATTCCCTGCACCGGGTCCTTGAATCGCCCGCCTTCCCCGCGCCCATGCACCATCGCATCCGACGCGAGCTTCTCGCGCTCCCACTTCTTGTCGCGATCCATCGCGTAGTAGCGTCCACTGATGCTCGCAATCTTCCCGATTCCATATTCCCGCATCTTTTGCTGGAGTTGCTCAACATACATCGCGCCATTCGTCGGCAGCGTATCGCGCCCATCCATAAACGGATGCACGAACACCCGCTCCACTCCGTTCTCTTTAGCCATCCGCAGCAGCGCATAAAGATGGTTCTGGTGCGAGTGCACGCCGCCATCCGACAGGAGTCCGAAGAAGTGCAACTGCCGCCCCTGCGCCGCATGTTTCATCCCGTCCAGCAGAGTCTGGTTCTTGAACAACGTCCCGTTCTCAATTGCCAGGTCAATCTTGGTGATGTCCATGTACACCACCCGCCCGGCGCCAATATTCAGGTGCCCCACTTCGCTATTCCCCATCTGACCCGTTGGCAGCCCCACGTACCTTCCCGACGTATGAATCAACGTATTCGGATAATCCGTCAGCAGCTTGTCGTAATGTGGTTTGCGCGCGAGAGAAATTGCGTTGGCCTTCGACGGCGGCGCATAGCCCCATCCATCAAGAATGATCAATACCAGAGGTTTTGGAGTCGGCATGTCTTCCTTAAAAGTGCAGTATCGAATTCTTTATAAAGATACCAAGGAAGAGACGATTAGTTTTTCGGCGTCGCCAGTTCGTCCGCCTGCTTCTCAACCTTGTCCGCGTAAGCGGCAGAGCGCACCTGCAGTTTCGTCATCATCGTCTGCATCGCCTCCTGCGTCATGCTCGGCATCTTGTCGAGAAAATGCTGTCCCGCCGGCGACGAATAGAATCCCACGATCGCATCCACATCCGCTTTCGAAAGATGCTTCTGATACACGGGGATTAAATCGTCCAGCATCTCGTTAACCGGATATAGATTCACCGCGTCGCTAATCGACGCCTCCAGCTTCGCCCGCGCGTCAGCCGACAAGTTCGGATACCGTTTCCGGATATCGCCTTCGATCTGCTGCTTCATCTGCGCCAGCATCGTATCCATCACATTCTGCGTTTGCTGGCGCACCCGCAACACGTCAAACATCTTCACTAGATCGTCGCGCGAAGGTTGATCGCTCGCGGTCTGCTGCGCCTCAAGTGTCGGGCACAGCATCGCAAGAATTCCCAGCAAAAGAAGAAAGCGTCTCATTTGGCTCACCCAAAAACTCGAGTCGATTCTACCCGACCCTAAGGGTTTGCAAATGGACGCCTGACGTACCAAGCGAGTCCGCTCTACTGATCTGTCTTCGCTTGCGCCGGTGCCCCCAGTTCCTCGGGGTGCGCCTTCAAATACTTATCGAACTCCGCCATCTTATCGGCCGCCGCCTTCTGGATATCCGCCATACGGCCGCGCATGATGTTCCCACCCATTTCGCTCGCCTCTTTCATCAGCATCGGCATGCGATCCAGAAAGTGCTGTCCCGCGGGCGACGAATAAAACGAAATCAACGCGATCACGTCATCATGCGAAAGGTATTTTTGATAGATCGGCACTGCCGCCGTCAGAAGCTCATCCACGTTGATCATCTTCCACACCGGATCCATCGTCTCGTCCAGCTTCTTCAGCACCGCCGGCGACGCATTCGGATGCTCCTGCAAAAAATTGTCGTGGATGCTTCGGTTAAACTGCGTGCTCATCGCCGTCAACATCGCCTCCGACTGCTGGCGCGAATGGAGGGCCTGCATCAACGCCGTCACATCCTCTTTTGTCGCCTGCTGCTCCTTCGGCACCATTCCCGTCGCATCAGCGTCCTTCGCCGCGCCTTGCGATGTCTGTGCTAACGAGCAGATCGACAGCAGGAAAAGAGAAAGTAAAACCGCCAATTTCTTCACGCATCCTCCAGAGTAGAACCATGGCACTATAACAAGAAGGCGGCCCGAAGACCGCCGTTTTCTTGCAAAGTTACCCGATGTTTACTCGACGGCCAAATCTCCGTCGTAGTTCAGCGCCCCAATTCCCAGGAACCGCGCCGCCGCGCCCAACTCCTCTTCAATCCGCAGCAACTGGTTGTACTTGGCGATGCGATCCGTGCGCGACGCCGACCCTGTCTTGATCTGCCCCGCGCCCGTCGCCACTGCCAGGTCCGCGATGAACGTATCCTCAGTCTCACCCGAGCGATGCGAAATCACCGCCGTATAGCCGTTGCGACGCGCCATCTCGATCGCGTCCAGCGTCTCGCTCAGCGTCCCGATCTGGTTCACCTTGATCAAAATCGAGTTCGCCACGCCACTATCGATTCCGCGCGCCAGCCGCTCCGGATTGGTCACGAACAAATCGTCGCCGACCAATTGGATCTTGTCGCCCAGCTCATCCGTCAACAGCTTCCAGCCCTCCCAATCGTCCTCGGCCAATCCATCTTCCAGCGACACGATCGGATACTTGCTCGCCCAATCCGCCCACCAGCGCACCATCTGCTCAGGTGTCTTCTCCGATTTGTCCGACTTCTTAAAGATGTACTTCCCATCCTTAAAGAACTCGCTCGCCGCCGGATCCAGCGCAATTGCAATCTGTTCGCCCGGCGTGTAGCCCGCCTGCTGGATCGCCTCGAGAATCACCTCGATCGCCTCCACATTCGACTTCAACGACGGCGCAAATCCGCCCTCATCGCCCACCGCCGTGTTATACCCGCGCTTCTTCAGCACGCCCTTCAACGTATGGAAAACTTCCGCGCCCCAGCGTAGCGCTTCACCAAAACTCTCCGCGCCCACCGGCATCGCCATGAACTCTTGGAAGTCCACGTTGTTGTCCGCGTGCGCGCCGCCGTTGAGAATGTTCATCATCGGCACCGGCAGAATGTTCCCATTCACGCCGCCCAAATATCGATAGAGCGGAATATTCAATTGGTTCGCCACCGCGCGTGCCGACGCCATCGATACCGCCAGGATCGCATTCGCCCCCAGCCGCCCCTTGTTCTCCGTCCCATCCAGGTCGAGCATCCGCAGATCGATGTCCCGCTGCAGGCTCGCATCCATCCCGCCCAGCGCCTGCGCAATCTCGCCTTCCACGTTCTCTACGGCCTTCAAAACGCCCTTGCCCATATAGCGCGAATTGTCTCCGTCGCGCAGTTCCACCGCCTCGTGCTCGCCCGTCGACGCCCCACTCGGCACCGCCGCCCGGCCCATCGCGCCACCTGAAAGGGTTACTTCCGCTTCAACCGTAGGATTACCGCGAGAATCAAGAATCTCGCGCGCATGAATCAGAGTGATATCAAACATATTTGTCCTTTGCTGGAGCACTGAAGAGTCGCGATCGATGACCCGTCGCGCTCGTGCGTCATATCTCAGTTGTTGTCCCGTAAGCGGGCCAGTAGAAACCACAGAATTGTGCATGAATCGTGCGATGAACCTAAAAGTGCGCTGCAATCAAAAGAAGACAGCTCTTGATTATAAAGGCTCGCATCGCGAACCAACGCGGGCACTCGTTCGAAATTCATCCCGAGCTTACATATGGGAAAATCTCTCGCGCTCCCTCCTGAAACGAAGCGCTTCTCCCTGAAGCGCCGTCGCAGAAAACGCCCCCAAGGTTGACGCCCGCGCCTAAGCCCAATAAAATCAGAGATGCGCAGCCAGTCGTTTCCACAGCCGCGTTCATAGCCAATCGGCGCTTGTTGCCCCCTCGTTCAATGGTAGGACACCTGCCTCTGGAGCAGGTTATCGGGGTTCGAATCCCTGGGGGGCAACCAAACCTCAGCCGCACCGGCGCTCTTAGAAAATTCCGCCGCCCATCCCACTCCCTCGCGTAATCAATTTCCTTCCCCGCGCAAATTCTCCCTCCGCTTTCCGCCTCACTCAACAGAGCCGGAACGAATCGCCTTTCTTTGTTGGTTTTCTACAGTGGGCCCGGACTCGCTCGCGTACTTCGGAGAAACCTCGATGAGAACTCGCCTCGTATGCCTCAGCCTCTTGTTGGCCACCTGTGTTTTGGGAGTTGCCCAGCAGGCATCCGCACCCGATTCCGTCTCTGCACCCGCGATCGTGCCGCACCTCATCCGCTTCAGCGGCCAGTTGAAAGCCACCGGCCCCGTCGGCATCACCTTCACTCTTCACAAGTCGCAACACGATAGTGCTGCGTTGTGGATTGAAACCCAGAACGTGCAGCCCGACGCCAGCGGCAAGTACACCGTTCTCCTCGGCGCCACCAAGCCGTATGGCATCCCCGTCGATCTCTTCCTCTCGGGCGATGCGCAGTGGCTGGAAGTTCGCGTGGAAGGCCAACCCGAGCAACCGCGCGTACTGCTGGTCAGTGTTCCCTATGCTCTCAAAGCCGCCGAGGCCGACACTTTGGCGGGCCATGCCGCATCGGATTTCGTTACCACCGAAAAATTGAGCAGCGTGGTTGACCAACAGGTCCGGCAAACTCATACAGCAGGCGCGAAGCCGAACCTCGTGAACGGCGTGATAACCGACCCCGCGACAAACTTCACTGACACCACTACCAACCAGGTTGTGGCTGTTACACAATTGGGCACCGGAAAAGGCCTCACTGCCACCTCTCCGAACGGCATGGCAGTCCAAGGCGTTGCAACCGCACCCACCGGTTCTTCGTTTGGTGTCTATGGTCAATCCGCCAGCACCACCGGCGTAGGAATCTTCGGCTCCGCCACTTCCAAGACGGGCGGTTCAGTAGCTTTGTTCGGATCCGCAGCCAGCACCGCCGGCATCGCCATCGCGGCCGACGAGACCGCAACCACCGGCAGCACCATTGGTCTGGAAACCTCGGTCGCCAGCCCCACCGGCACTGCCGCACTCTTCCAAAACACGGCGGCCGGACCAATCCTCAGCGCCAAAACCGGAACCGCACGCACTCAGGTCTTCTCCATCGCCGGCGACGGCAGCGTCACCATCTCGAAGGATCCCAACAATGTCACGGCCGCTCCAGCGCTCAGTGTTATTTCCAACTACGGATACGGCGCTCAGATCCAGGGCGGGGCAGGATATGCGGGTATAGTTGCGGCCGGTGGAGTCACCACGTTTACGGGCTATGGCGCGAATGGCGGCGTCTTCACCGGCGCGATTACGACCTCTGAGAATTACTCTTCGGGAAGCGGCGTTCTAGGCAACGGCGGTGCCAATGGAGGAGCCTTTGGCGGATCTCCCGGTATTGGCGTCTCCGGCAATGGTGGCGACGGCGGCGCCTACCAACGCGGTGGCGAGGGTATCCAAGGTTGGGGCGGACCTGGCATACAAGGCGGCATGGGCGGTTACTTCGTCGGCGGATACGGCAACAGCGCCTCCAATTCCACTGGTGGCCCGGGAATCGTAGCGACTGGCGGGACAGGCAATGCCGGCAATGGCGATGCGCTCCAGACGTATGGCAGTGGACGATTCAGTTTGCAATACGAGACACCCTACATCGACGCGCTCATTGGCGACCCCGGATGCGGTGGGGGATTTGCGGCAATTGGCTTCGGCCTTAGTCCGTTTACCTTCTCCAATTGCTTGAACTATTCGGTCATGGGCGACGGTACCAGCTTGTTCCTCAATCGCCCCACCGGCGGATCCATCGTCTTCCGCCAAAACAACGCCAACCAAATGGTCATCGCCTCCGGCGGAGCGGTCACCATCTTCGGAAACCTCACGGTCGGCGGCAAGATTAGCGCGGGAACCAAGGACTTCGTCATCGATCATCCGCTCGATCCGCAGAACAAACTGCTCTATCACACCAGCATCGAGTCTCCCGACATGAAAACCCTTTACGACGGCGTCATCAAACTCGACGCCCGCGGCGAGGCCTGGGTAATGCTCCCCGATTATTTCGAGGCCCTCAACCAGGACTTCCGTTACATGCTCACCCCGCTCGATCGCAGCGCGCCGAACCTTCACGTCGCTCGTAGAGTCGCCAAGAACCGCTTCAAGATCGCCGGCGGCAAGCCGAACATGGAGGTCTCCTGGCAGGTGACCGGAATCCGCCACGATGCGTTCGCCAATGCCAACCGCGGTTCGATAGAGGTGGAGAAGTCCGCCTCAGAACGCGGGAAGTATCTCCATCCCGAGTCCTTCGGAGTCTCCGCAGAGCAAGCCACCAGCGCGGCTGCTGAACCCGCAAAGACTCCTGAAATTTCGGGAAATCAGCAGTAAATAAACATCGCAAATCAGAATGAAGGGGCGTAACTCCCGCCTCCCTCATTCCGTAACGATTTAGAGCACCACGCTGACAAGCCTTCACCCATCGCTACAAATCATTGCAGCCTATCCTCGCACCTTCGTGCTAAACCTATAGCCGATAGGAGGGTGTCATGCGTCACGCTGCCGTCGTACCGTCAATCCTCGCGGTTCTTCTAGTCGGATCCCCAGTCCTATTCGCCCAACACGGCAGCTCCGGTGGCGGAGGCGGCTCGACCGCCGGCAGTAGCTCGGGCGGAGGCGGCGGCGGTGGTTCCCACTCCGGCGGTGGCGGAGGCTTCTCGTCGGGCGGCTCTTCCTCAAGTGGCAGTCACTCCAGCAGCGGTTCCGGTGGACACTCCTCATCAGGCGGCGGCGGAAGCCACTCCGGAAGTCACCCCGCAGACCGATCACCGGTGCGCCCTTCAGCCGGAGGCGGCACGACCACCGCTCAGCCCGGGCACGAGCTCAAAGTGAAAGAACCCAAGATCAAAGACCCCGCGCACAAAGGCTCGGGCGGAGATCACGTCGACAAGAAAAAACCGAAACCGCCGAAGCCGATCATCCACGGCCCACATCACTGGGGATGGTTCCACCACGACCGGTCGGCACTCGTCGACGATCACTGCGCCTCCGATTTGAACGAACTGGCGCGCCTCCACGCCTCCGTCGAAGACCTTCAGAAGTTCGCCGACTACGGCTGCGCGATTGGAGAGTCCACCACCTGCCTCAGCGCGCGCCGAAACTATATGTCCGCGCTTGAGCGCGAGAATGCATTTCGGAGATCCATCGATGGCCGTTGCGTCGTGCCCCCAGGGTTCAACCCCAAATCGCCGGCCTCGACGACAACCGTTTCCAAGACACCTCCCGCCCCCAAGAAGCCCTGACCTAACCGCAATAAAAAAAAGCCCAGGCCGCGAAGCCCGGGCTTTTTCTGTCTCGAAGATCGCTCTCCGAGGTAAGGGTTTACTGCACCGCGAACACCAGGTCATCGTGATCGTCGTACGATCCCGTGCTGCACGACGAAGCCGATCCCGTGTACCGGAAGTTGGCGCGAACCGCCTGCAGACTTCCCGTGGGCAGCGTGAAGGTTGCCGACAACGCCTGCGCTCCGCCCGCCGAAGGCACAATCGTTCCGATAAATACCCATGTCGGACTATTGGCATTCGCAGCGTAGTACAGGTCAAGCGCATCCGACGATCCGGTGTTCCAAGCCCAAACCGTGGCCGTGACCTTTGCGGTCTTGCCATGGGTCAGCGGCGTTCCGTCGGTCGACGCGATCACAATGCGATCGTTCGATTCGTCGGAATGGAACGTGCCGGAGTTTCCATCAACGCACGAGCTGTTGATCGTGTTCGGATGATTAGGTTCTGTTCCGCCGGACATGGTGCCCTTGCCCAGCAGGAGTGATGGACCCGAGTCGCACGACGAACCAACCGTCGCGCACGATGGCGCCTTCAATGTCGAGTTGTAGGTCGCCGTTTGTGCGCCACCGCCGCCCGCCGCGTTCACCGTGAGCGCGATGGTCGTGGTATGCGTGGTGGTTCCCGACACGCCCGTGATCGTCACCGTCGCAGCGCCCGTAGTGGCCGAGCTGCTCGCAGTAAAGGTCACCGTGCTCGTGCTGGTGGTGCTCGTCGGATTGAAGGCAGCCGTCACGCCCGCCGGCAGTCCACTCGCCGACAGAGATACGCTGCCGGTGAATCCGCCAACTGGAGTTACCGTGATCGTGCTCGGTGCCGTCGATCCCTGGGTCACGCTCACGCTGCTCGGAGAAGCAGACAGTGAGTAGTCCGGAGCCGCCGTGCCCGTCGCGAATACCAGGTCATCGTGATCGTCATAAGCGCCCGTGCTGCACGACGACGCCGATCCCGTGTACCGGAAGTTCGCGCGAACTGCCTGCAGTGTTCCCGCCGGCAGGGTGTAAGTAGCCGAGATCGCCTGTGCTCCGGCGCCCGCTGGTGTGATGTTCGTTTGGATCGCCGTCCACGTCGGGCTATTTGCATTCGCCGCGTAGTACAGATCCAGGTGATCGGAAGTGAATCCACTGTAAGCCCAGACCGTGGCGGTCACTTTCACCGTCTTGCCCGGCGCCAACGGAGTTCCGTCGGTCGTAGCAATCACCAGCCGATCGTTCGATTCGTCAGAGTGGAACGTGCCCGACGTACCGTCCGCGCACGAACTATTAATGGTGTTGGGTTGGTTCGGTTCAGCACCACCAGACAACGTGTCGCGTCCCAGCAGCAAGCTCGGTCCAGAATCGCACGACGATCCCACTGCCGCGCACTCGGGCGCCTTCACCGTGCTGTTGTAAGTTGCCGTCTGCGCCCCGCCGCCACCCGACGCATTCACCGTCAAGCTGATCGTCGCGCTATGCGACAACGTGCCCGAAGTGCCGGTGACCGTAACGGTCGCCGTGCCCGTGGTAGCAGTTCCGGATGCAGTCAACGTCAGCGTCGAAGTTGCGCTGCCACCCGATGGCGGAGTAACCGACGTCGGAGAGAACGCGGCGGTCACACCACTCGGCAGCCCGGACGCACTCAGCGCTGTCGCCGAAGCAAATCCGTTCTGGCTCGTGATCGTAATCGTGCTCGTTCCGCCCGCGGCGCCTTGCGTAATCGTCATCGACGAAGGCGAAGCCCCGATCGTGAAGTTCGGTGCCGTCGCGCCCGTGCCTGTCAAGCTGGCCGATTGCGGACTCCCCGTAGCATTGTCCGTTACCGTCACCGTTCCCGTACGCGTCCCGGTTGTCGTCGGCGTAAACGTCACGTTGATCGTGCAGCTTCCGCCCGCCGCCACCGACGTTCCGCAGTTGTTCGTCTGCGCAAAGTCGCCGCTGATGCCGATGCCGCTAACGTTCAGTGCCGCGGTTCCACCATTGCTCAGCGTGATCGTCTGCGCCGCGCTGGTGGTTCCCACGTTCTGGCTCGCAAACGTCAGGCTCGTCGGACTGAGCGTAGCCTGCGGAGTTCCGCTGCTCGCGCCCGTACCCGTAAGGCTCGCCGTTTGCGGACTGCCGGTTGCATTGTCCGTAACCGACAACGTTCCTGTCCGAGTTCCACTGGCTGTCGGGGTGAACGTCACATTGATCGTGCAGCTTCCGCCCGCCGCCACCGACGTTCCGCAGTTGTTCGTCTGCGCAAAGTCGCCGCTCGCCGCAATGCTGGAGACCGTCAACGCTGCCGTACCGCTGTTGTTCAACGTGATCGCCTGCGCCGCGCTGGTCGTCCCAACGTTTTGGCTGGCGAAGGTCAAGCTCGTCGGGCTGAGCGAAGCCGAAGGCGTTCCGCTCGTACCGCAACCCGGAAACTTGAACGACACAATCCGCGTGTTCCAGTTAAACGTGCCGGTGGTCTTCATGTACTCTTCCGTGAACCAGAAGGTACAGTCGTCCACCGGATCCACCGTCATGGAGCTGTAGTCTCCCCAACGTGTGAGCGTTCCGTTCTGCGAACCGGCGCCCGTCACGATGTTCGTTTCCGTCTCCATCGTTCCCGACGCATCAGTCGGCACACGACCCGTAATCCTCACCGACGGAAATACCGACGAACTGGAAACGCTGTAGCCCAGTGCCATGTCGCCGGCCTGGTCCATCGCCACGCTTGGCATCCAGCGCGTGCTGCCATCCGGACCGAACGTGCCCTGTTGCGCCACCGTCGGAGTCCCCGCCGGGTTTTGGATCTCGTACCAGCGCGCGCCGCCGGTCACCGAGTGGCTGATCGCCAGCGATTCGTGCGACCCAAAATTGCGATACGCCACGCGGAACATCAACCGGTCCGCCAGCGAATCCAGCGTATTCGTCGTGCTCGGCTGCGGAACGCAAGTGCCGCCGCTGCACAGCGGAGTGAACGATGCCACCGAAATATTCGTCGGCCCCGTAAATGTCGAGTTCGACGTCGTCACCCAATCGATATGGAACTTGTACATCTGCAGCGAATTCGTTCCATACGTGAAGTAGTAGTCCGGCGAGCCGGTTGGCGGCGCCGTCGATCCATCCAAGTCCGAGGGTAGTAATCCGCCCACGGAAGAGCTCTGCTGGAAGCACACCTGGTTTGCCGTCGTGCCCGCCAACATCGCAGCGCGATTCAATGCGCAAGCCTGCGCCCCCAGGAACGCATTCGTCGTCCCGTTGAACATGTTGAACGACATGTAATACGCATCCGGCCAAGCCGCAATTTTCGGATAGTCCGGGAAGTTCGAGTACTGGAACGAATACCGGTTGTAGGTCCCGGTCGCATCCGCGGAAGTTGAAACCGCGATGCACTCCAGGTAAGGCGTCGTTGAAACCGAGAACTGCGTAATCACCCAGCGCTGCGCCGCCTTATCGAACAGCACAATGCCGTCGCCGTCGTCATTCGATTGGCAACCGCCGCCGAATCCGCTCCACAGGGAGTTCGTTCCGAACGGTCCTGCGATCAACGCGCCTGTCGATTTATTGAACACCGCATACGAGCTGTTAACTTCCTGCACGTACTGCGTCGTGCCCACGTAGCCGTCGGTGTCCGGCGGGGCGCTGTTTACGGTGAATCCATATTGCCCATTTCCCAGGCCTTCAAAATTCAGCCCCGTGGTCGCAGACAATTGCGGCACCAGGGATTGCCGTTGGATCGCGGCATCCTCCTGCTGCGCCGGGAACGGAGGCATCGGAATCTTTCGGACCGGCTCAGCTTCGTGCTTGGCATGCAGCGGAGGTGCCCAACGCGCCATGTCGCGCAGCGGTGGCGAGAGGTCGTGTTTGAGTTCCCAAATCTCAAACGGCTCGCCCGGACGATGGTTTTGATTTTGCGATTGGTTCTGCGCGATCAGTGAGGAAGAGAAGAGGAGGGGGAGCGAACACACAGCTAGCAGCCAACGTATCGAGCTTCGGAACATTGACATCTCCTGAATTTTTTTAGTCTTTGATCGGAACACGATCCTCGATTTGCACGCGAAAAGGGGCCCAACTGCAGGTTGAACGAAGTGGTTGGCCTTACTTTCCCAAATCCAAAACGTGAGGCGAAATCCGAATCGCTAGAGAGTCTCTAAACAACCCGAATTCGAAGTGGCGGGAGTCTACTACACGGGATCGTAAAAATGGCAGGTTCTAAGCCAAAAAAAGTTGAAACGTTTTAAGCACCTTAGCTCCCGGCGACTTCCAACTGCCCGTAGCAAGAGCGTAAACCCCTTGCTTTGAAACGTTTTAATATGCGATAGTGTGCTCCATCATTTCACGGCGTAAGCTATTCACTTCCGGAGTCCTTCGATGAACGGTCGACTTGGCTGCATACTGCTTTCACTACTCTTCGCGTCCTACTCCTCCGCCCAAACTATCCGCGTGGACGCAACTCCCACCCATGCCACCAATCGCTTCGTTCCCAACCAGACTCTCGGCGCCGGCATCGATCGCATCCCCGTCTCCGCCATCGATAAAGATCTCGTCGAGCCCAACGTTAGCCGCACCCTCGAGTCCGGTTGGCAACCCGTCACCTATCGCCAGAACACAGAACTCGCCGTCGAAGCCTGGCACTGGAATGCCAACGGCGCCTGGAGCGATCCCTCCGGCAGTGGCTACTTCGTCGGCTCCGCCACTCCCACCGAATTCCTTCGCTACTCCTACGGCTATCGCCTTCCGCACCGTGGCTTCACCCGCAACGATGGTACCGGCAACTCCGGCTACTCCCGGATCACCGACGGCGATCCCAACACCTACTGGAAGAGCAATCCCTATCTCTCCGAACGCTTCACCCACGAGAACGACGCCCTCCATCCCCAGTGGGTCATCGCCGATCTCGCGCAAATCCAACTCATCAACGCCATCAAAATCGCCTGGGCCAATCCCTACGCCTTGGATTACGAGATCCAGTACTGGACCGGCGACGATCCCGTCCACAACCCCACGCGGGGCGTGTGGCAAGCCTTCCCCAACGGAAGCGTCCGCGCCGCAAAAGGTGGAACCGCAACCCTTCGCCTGAGTGGTGACCCGCTCCCCGTGCGCTATTTGCGCATCATGATGACGCGCTCCTCTAACACCTGTGACACCCACGGATCCGCCGACCCCCGCAACTGCGTCGGCTACGCCATCAATGAGCTTTACATCGGAACCGAAACGGCCGCCGGCTTCCACGACATCGCTCGTCACACCCCCGACCAGGAGCAGACGACAACTTACTGTTCTTCCGTAGACCCCTGGCACGGCCCTGACGACATCACCGGCAAGCGCGAGGCCCAGGTCGGCTTCGACCTCTTCTACACCAGCGGCGTCACCCGCGGACTCCCCGCCATGATCCCCGTCGCCATGATCTACGAGACGCCCGAGAACTCCGCCAACGAAATCGCTTATATCGAGAAGCGAGGTTATCCAATTTCTTATGTGGAGATGGGCGAAGAGGCCGACGGCCAGTACATGATGCCCGAGGACAACGCCGCCCTCTACATCCAGTGGGCGGAAGCCCTGCACAAAGTCGATCCCAAGCTCAAGCTCGGGGGCCCCTCATTTCAGGGCGTCAACAAAGACATCGAAGTCTGGCCCGACGCCAACGGCCGCGCCTCATGGACCGCGCGTTTCCTCGCTTATCTGAAAGACCACGGCCACCTCAACGATCTCGCCTTCTTCTCCTTCGAACACTATCCCTACGATCCCTGCCGCATCCCTTGGGGCAGTCTCTATGACGAGCCGACTCTCGTCAGCCACATCATGCAGGTCTGGCGCGAAGACGGCGTCCCGCAGAACGTTCCCATGTTCATCACCGAGTCGAACCTCTCCTCCTCCGCCAGCGAAACTTTCATGGATACGTTCTCCGGCATCTGGCTCGCTGACTACATCGGCTCCTTCCTGTCGTCGGGCGGCGGCGGAGTCTACTTCTTCCACTATCTGCCTTTGCAAATGGAACACGGTTGCAACGATTCACCCGGCACCTTCGGCATGTTCACCATCGACAAGGACTACGCGATCCAGCAACGCCTGCCGCAATTCTTTGTTTCGCAACTCATGAACCTTGAGTGGGTCCAGCCCGGCAGCGGTGAGCATCAGGTCTTCCCCGCCCGCGCCGATCTCGACGACGGCGCCGGCCACGCCCTCGTCACCACCTACGCCGTCAAACGCCCCGACGGCCAATGGGCTTTACTGGTCGTCAACCGCGATCAATTCAACGGCCACAAAGTGAAAATCGCCTTCGAGAACGAAGACGCGCACGCAGCTTCCGCTTTTTCAGGATCAGTCGATATCACCAGCTTCGGTAGGTCGCAATACGAGTGGCATCCCGCCCGGACAAAGTTCCTCGCTCACGCCGAAACGCCCGGCGAGAACTCAATCAGCGCCACCACCATGGGCAACGCCAATCCCGACGGCCCTCCGTCGCACACCACCATCAACGCCACCCGCGACACCGAATACGAACTCGGCCCCGCATCGGTCACCGTCATTCGCGGCAAGCTCGCGCGCTAGGCGGTTGGTTCCGCTCCCGGCGGCGCGCCTTCCGTGGCCGCCGCCGCTAACGCGATCTCTGGCGTCTGCGCAGGAATCAACTCGTCCTTCGTCATCGACGGGAGCTTGCCGTACGTCATCCCGCGCCACAGCCACTCCATCGGCCCGAACCGATGCGTCTTCAACCACCAATTGCTGAACCAAACCTGCGCTGCATAAAACACAATCGTGATCCCAATTCCAATCGCCGGACCGACGCGTCCATAAAGTCCCGTCGTGTAGTGATAGAAGAACAACGTCATCACCAACGACTGCATCAGGTAGTCCGTCAATGCCATCCGTCCCACAGCCGCGAACGGCATCAAGTATCGCCGTCGATTCTCATTCAGAAACAACAGCGCCAGCCCACTCACATACCCCGCGCTCAAGATATGTGCGCTCAGAAACGTAATCGCCCCCGCAGCCCACGCAAAATACGACACCTGCCCCGGTCGCACCACCGCGAGCACCGTGGCAATGTAGATGTTCGCGATCAAGCCGATCGGCAAGCACCACGCACAAACCTTTTTGAGAACCGGCTTGTACTGGTCAAGGTTCTGCACAATCCCCGCGCGCCACACCCACATCCCCAGCGCGAATAGCCCAAACGCATAGATCGCGAACAGTTGCGTCGGCAGCGCATGCAGCCAGTTCTTCCAGTTCTGCACCAACATCTGCCGCACCGTGCCATGCGCATAGATATTGATGATGGCGTGCAGTTTGTCCATCTCTGGCGGCTTCGGAATCATCCATGCCGGACGCCACCGGCTGAACCACAATCCAAGAAATACGATACTCACGACGATCGGCAGCGAGAACAACGATCCGGCCCACCATAGCAGCGTCTTCTGCTGACGCTTCCGGAACAAAAGCAAAATCGCGCCCGACAATGCATACGTCAGCAGGATGTCGCCCGCCCAGATCAAGAGCCCGTGGATAATTCCAAACAGCGCCAGCGCCAGCAATCGCCGCGGATAGAAGCCAAGAAATTTCACCCCGCGCTCTTCCGCCCGCGACATCTGGATCGCAAACCCCAATCCAAACAGGAATGAAAAGATGGTGACGAACTTCACCTGGATGAACGCGTCGATCATCCACTGCGCGATCACATCGGCGCGCCCCGGATACAGGACTTGAATAAATCCATATGCATCCAGCGGCGCGAAAAACGCCCGCATGTTCGCGGCCAGGATTCCAAACAATGCCATCCCGCGCAGCACGTCAATAAACTGTATGCGTTCTGAAAGTGAGACCGGCCCTGCCCGGTGGATCTCAGTTTGCATGGAAACACCCCACAAATTGGGTGACATCATACCGCTGAGGCGGCCCGTCCTGAATCGCCTAAACGTCTGCTTGTGTATTCGATCTATCGCGGTGTGGGAGGCGGGCTCGAGCTAGGTTGGCCTTGCTGCGGCTGTTGTTGCTGGGTCTGTTGCTGAGCGCTGGAATCGCCTTTGAAAAAGCCCGCGACCTTACCGAAGAAACCCTTCTTCTTTTTCTCTTGCGCCTGCTGTTGCTCCTGCGTCGCCGTCGTCGTCTCCGCCGGAGGCATGTTGCTCAATGTGCCATTCGTCGTCGTCGGCGGCAGCACCGTCTGTTGTCCCGTTCCCAATATCTTCGAGAAGAACCCACGATGGTCGCCCAGCGCCTGGTCGCAAGTCGTCTTCGGCTCCGTCCCCGCAATAAACGCGGCCGTATACGTCTCCGGACACGATGGCGTCGCCAGTTGGTTCGTCACCTTGTCCAGTTCCACCTGCACAATCCCCGACGGTTGCGAGAAGCCCTTCATGTTCGAATACTGCTCAAGCTTCTGCGCCCGCTTCATAAACTCCGCCCAGATCGGCGCCGCCGCCAACGCCCCCGACAGCTTGATGTCGCTGTAATCGTCGTATCCCACCCAAACTATGCACAGGATGTTGCTGCTGTATCCCGCAAACCACGCGTCGTGCGATGTCCCAGTCTTTCCCGCGGCCGGCGCCGTAAATCCCTTGGATCGCACGGCGTATGCCGTCCCAAAATTCATCACTCCCTGCATCATGTCGGTCATGACGCCGGCGACTCGCGGATCGAGCACCTGCTTCTGGTCGGGCTGGAAGTTGTCGACCACGTCGCCCTTCGCCGTCCGCACCGACTTCACCATTGTCGGCCCAAGCCGCGTCCCGCCATTCGAGAACACCGTGTAAGCGCCCGCCATCTCCAGCGGCGTAGCGTCATAAGCCCCTAGAGCCATCGCCGGGGTCGCCTTTACGCTCGCGATCCCCGCATTCCGCGCCAGGTTCGCCACGTTGTCGTACCCAACCTGCTCGGCCAGTTTCACGGTCGCGTTGTTCAACGACATCGCCAGCGCATAGCGCGCCGTCACCTGTCCGTGATATTCGGCCTTGTAATTTCGCGGCTCATAAATCTGGTCGCCATACATGAACGTCGTCGGTGAGTCGTCGATCAGAGAAGCCGGTGTCATGGCCTGCGCCGGATCCCCCGTCACTCCCGTATTCATCGCTGCCGCATACACAAACGGCTTAAAGATCGATCCCGTCGGACGCTTCGCGATCGCATGGTTCAACTGGCTCATGCCGTAGTTGCGACCGCCCACCAGCGCCAGCACCTCACCCGTATGCGGATCGATGGCCACCAGCGCCACCTGCGCCTCCGGCCCGGGCTTCACTTCCGTCTCCGTCGTCGCGTTCTTTCCCGTACCCACCTTCACTTTGTGGGTGCGGGCCTTCAGTACCTGATCATCCACGCCCTTAATGCCCACTTCCACGGCTTCCGCCGCAGCCTTCTGCAAATCCGGATCGATCGTGGTGTAGATGTGGTACTGGTTATCGTTGATCTCGTTCTCGTTGTACTTCGAGTTCAGGAAGTCTTTCACCATGTCCACGAAGTACGGCGCATCGCTCGCTTCCACATTCGGAGGCGCCAGCTTGAGCGGTGTGGCCTTTGCCTTATCAGCCTCAGCCCGCGTGATTGCGCCCGTCTCCACCATTGAATCCAGCACCAGATTGCGCCGGTCAAGCGCCCGCTCCGGATGCCGGTACGGTGACAAGTAACTCGGCCGCTGGATCAACCCCGCCAGTAACGCCGCCTCAGGCAACGTCAAACTCTTTATGTCTTTGTTGAAATAAGACCGCGCTGCTTCACCCAGCCCGCTGATGCCGTACGAACCACGCTGCCCCATCGGGACTTCGTTGGCATACATCTCAAAGATCTGTTGTTTGCTGAAGCGCTGCTCGAGTTCGATGGCAATCATCATCTCGGTCAGTTTGCGTTTCATGGTCTTCTCAGGAGTGAGAAAGAACCCGCGCGAAAGCTGCATCGTCAGCGTCGATCCGCCCTGCCCCCGGCGGTGATGCATCAAGTCGGCAAAACCTGCTTCCACCAGGCGGTAATAATTCACGCCGTTATGTTGAAAGAACCGTCGGTCCTCGATCGCCAGGACCGCATCGACCATGACCTTAGGAACGTCGTTGAACTTAACAATCTGCCGCTTCGAGCGGTCTTCCCCCTGGAACAGTGCTGTGACCAACTGCGGTTCCAGCTCGTACGCCGAAAGGTCTCCGCCGTTCGCGCCTAAAATCCGCGAGACCTTGCCGTCCGCCACATAAATCGTCGCCGAATCCGAGCTGTGAAACGACTGCGGCCCCGGATGGATCTCAATACTCCCGTGCCGTGTCTCGAACTTCCCGATCTCGCTCTTCCCACCGTCGTCGATATAACCGGCGCGGCGCAAGTCCGCCGCCATTTCACTGACCGACGCCTTGTCCCCGATATCCACTTCCACGGCCCGCGCATAAATCTTCGCCGACGGCGCGAAGATCTGCCCGCTCATCCGCTTATCAACAATCTTCTGGTACTTGATGTAATAGAACGCGAACACCGAGAAGAAACACAGGCACACAACCAGGAACGCCGCCAGCCCGATCCGAATCTCACGTTCGTAGCGGCGCCATCCCTCCACCTGCGGACGCGACTTCCCAGCCGCACCTTTCGGGGCGGGGGTGCGTTTGCGGGCAAAGAAGCTGGGTATTTTTATTTTGATAGCCACAATGCTTGAACAGAGGTGCCGTTACTATTCAGACGTCGTTTGGCGAGGATTCGTTACCTCGATGCGCAAGAAACCTAACCGATTACGCGCATCCTCCCAAACGCCACCTGTTCGCGATGAAACCGCCCAGGCCAGAGCAACTCCATTGTAAAGCAATCAGGGTCCCCACATGGGGACCCTGTTCATTTCCACAAATCTCTACGCTTACATCGCCAACGTATTTGACGCCACCGGATGAAATTGCAAATCTGTCGAATATCCCGGCAACTCTACGTGCACCGAGTAATTCACCTCAACCGTGATCGACTTGTTGAACCGCGAGATCTTGATCTGCGGCGGCGTCAGCGTGAAACCCGCATCCAGCGCCTTCTTGATGATCTCCGCCTTGATCTCATCATCGGTCTTTCCGCCATTCTGCATGAAGCGGACTTCCGTGTTCAGATCGTCCTGAAACTGGTAGTTATTGAAATACGGCGGCCCGATCACGTACGCGACGTATACCACCACGCAAATAATGACGAAAGCGATCAGCGCTTTTACACGATTCATGACCAAGGCTCCGATGAAGTCGAACAGGGATTACGCGACGGGTTTGACCCAAGCCGCTATCTTTTCAACGATTTCCGGAATCGTAGCATCGAGAGTCTCCCGTGTCGAGCGGTGAATTACCTCAACTTTCCCTTCCGCGAACTTCTTACCTACGTTCACCCGCACCGGGATTCCCACTAGATCGGCGTCCTTAAACTTCACCCCCGGCCTCTCATCCCGGTCGTCCAGCAGCACATCGAATCCCGCCGCCTCCAGCGTCGCGGCAATCTCCTCCGCCCCCTTCGCCAGCGCTTCATCCTTCACATTCGTGGGAGTTACCACCACCTCGAACGGCGCGATCTGCGGTGGCAACCAGAACCCATTCTCGTCATAAGCCTGCTCGATCGATGACGTCAAAATCCGCTCGATCCCGATCCCATAACTCCCCATGATTGGCGTGACTTCCTTGCCGTCCTTATCGAGGACCCGCGCACCCATCGTCTCGGTATATTTTTTACCCAGTTTGAAGATATGACCAATCTCAACAGCCTTTCCCAAACGGAGTTCATCTCCGCAATTGGGACAGGGATCGCCATTCTCAACTAACAGCAGATCCAAGGTGGCCAGCATCTCAGGATCTTGATCCGCAACACCTCCGTCAACTAGCTGGGATTGCAGAATCGGAAAATCAATGCCCGGGGTGACGTTGACATAGTGCGTATCGACCTTATTCCCGCCAACCACCATGTTTTTGCGACCCTGAAGCCAACTGTCATAATACTTTTGCGTCCGTCGAACATAGGGACGTACTTGCCGGTATGCCGGAAAATTGTACGGTCCCAAAAACCCGTGGGGCACTCCGAAAATTTCCTCAATTTCCTCCGGCCTCATCATGCGGAGTTCGGCACCGGAGAATCTCCTCCCAATTTCTCCAGCAAGTTTCGTCTCGTTTAGGTCTCTATCTCCCCGCACAAATGCGACCACGGGAATTTCCATAGCCCCGTTCACGTGCTGATAGGTCGCGATCATCGCAACGGCCTTAATGGTCTGGTCGGGCCTAACGTTAAGGAAACGTGAAACCTCTTCGATGGTCCGAGTCCCCGGCGTCGCCACCAACTCCGGACGCCCGGAACCTCGCGACTCAAGGTCGGGTGCAGGCTCTAATTTCGCGGTGGCTTTCTCGATATTCGCGGCATAACCACAACTGGAGCAACTTGCGACATCGTCTTCCCCAGCCTCCGTGTACACCATGAACTCCTGCGACCCCGACCCTCCCATCGCTCCCGAATCCGCGTGCACCACCACGTATTTCAACCCGCAACGATCGAATATCTTGCAATACGCGTCATGATGCTTCAGGTAGCTCGCATCCAGTCCCGCCATATCGATGTCGAACGAGTACGAATCCTTCATCGTGAACTGCCGCACTCGCAGCAGCCCCGACTTCGGCCGTGGCTCATCCCTGAACTTCGTCTGGATCTGGTACCACACCTGCGGCAACTGCTTATAGCTGCGCAATTCCTTGCGCGCAATCTCCGTCATGACTTCTTCGTGCGTCATGCCCAGGCACAGGTCCGCACCCTTGCGGTCCTTCAGGCGAAACATGTTGTCGCCCATCACTGTCCAGCGCCCGCTCGTCTCCCACAGCTCCCGAGGTTGCAACGCCGGCAGAAAAAACTCCTGCCCAATCTTGTCCATCTCTTCACGCACGATCTGCGTGATCTTCTGGATCGTCCGGTTTCCCATGAACAAATAGGAATAGATACCCGCAGCCAGTTGGCGGATATAGCCCGCGCGCACCAAAAATTTGTGGCTCGCAACCTCCGCGTCAGCAGGCGCTTCGCGCAATGTAGGAATAAAAAGCTTTGACCAGCGATGCATGTTTGGGTTCACCACCGCCCCGCGGTTTCAGATAACAGCAAGCATGCGGGCGGAATCCATCATTGTAACAAGCGAGATCGATTCCAAGCTGTGGGTGACCCCACCCTTCCCGAAGGGAGAGTGGGCAAACAGCAAGCCTGCGCCCCGTCGATCCACGTGACGTCCTCGCGCCGTTCCTCTACCCTATTGCCGTGCCGCCCAAAAATCTCTTCCAACTCTTTCTCGCCCAAATCCGTCGCATCCCGAAAGGCAAAGTCGCCACCTACGGCGACATCGCCTACGCCGCCGGATACCCCGGCTACGCCCGCCAGGTCGCATGGGCCCTGCACGGCAGCGGTGGCACGGTTCCCTGGCAACGTGTAGTCGGCGCGGGCGGAAAAATCCTCCTCACCGGCGAACACGCCTTCGAACAACGCATGCGCCTCCAATCCGAAGGCGTTCGCCTAATCGGAATCCGCGTGGACATGAAAGCCCACCATCACTCATTCTTTAAAAAGAAACCAACCAGGAAGCCCGCAAAAAAGAAAACGACGCAATCGCGTCGTGATCCTTCTAAAAAACTCCGTCGTAAATAGACGCCCAGGATCTGCAAAACCCAGTCGCGAAGCGACGGCATGTAATAGCCCGCCACGTCAGTGGCGGGAAAGATTCAGCCACAACCCGAGTCCCGCTTCAGCGGGACGCCACCTCACCGCGGCGCCAATCCCGCCAACAACTTCTTCGCCAACTTCTGCGCCTCGCCAAAATTCTTCTGATACTCCAAGAAAATCCGGTTCATCTCCAACGAATGGTCCGCCTCCATGTGCGCCCGCAACATCATGTCGCGCATATGCACCGGGTTCGGCAACGTCGCATCTTCGTTCAATTCTTCCAACGCCGTCTCAGGATTGTAGTGATACATCGCAGACTCCTATTTTGTTGCCGGTGCTTCCCACAGCTCAATCCGGTTTCCATCCGGGTCCATCACCCATCCGAAGTTCCCGTATTCCGTCTCTTCGTACTTCTCGTCCACCGCCGCGCCATCCGCGCGCATCTTCGCCAGCAGCTCTTTCAATCCTTCCACCCGCAGGTTCATCATGAACGACGCTTTCCCGGGATCGAAATACTTCGTCGTCGCCGGAAAAATCGACCATACCGTGTACCCCTCCGCCGCCTGCGGATCATCTGCCCACTTGAACATCACCCCATATTCCGTGCGCTTAATCCCAAGATGCTTCTCATACCACTGGTACAGCTTCTCCGGGTCCGCCGACTTAAAGAACAATCCACCAAATCCCGTCACTCGCATCGCAACACTATCTCCTTTAAATATAATCGGGTGCCCCATTCTAGCTCGCATCTTTTGGCGAGCTAGGGTGGGGTCTATGAAGCCGCGCCACCGACGTCTCAAGCTTTTCGTTTTTGACTTTGCTAAAAGGGAACGTACTACACCATCTCCGTTCCCCACAAATCATGCAGATGCACAACCCCTTGCAGCAATCCGTAGGCATCCACCACTGCCAACGAAGTTATCTTCCGCTGCTCCATTAAATCCAGCGCCGCCGTCGCAAACGCCTCCGGTAAAATCGTCCGCGGATCGCGCGTCATGCACTCCCCCGCCGTCATCTCCAGCGCATCTTTTCCGCGGTGCTCCAGCAGCCTACGCAAATCTCCGTCGCTAATGATGCCCAGCAACCTCTCTCCGTCCACCACCGTCGTCACGCCCAGCTTCTTGCGCGACATCTCGTAAATCACCTGCGGCATCTTCGTCTCGGCCGTCACCCGCGGGACCGCTTCGCCGCTGTGCATCAGCGCGCTCACCTTCGCCAGCCGCTTGCCAAGTTTCCCGCCCGGATGCAAATCCGCAAAATCTTCTTCCTTGAATCCGCGCTTCTCCGCCAGCGCCATCGCCAGCGCATCGCCCAACGCCAGCATGGTCGTCGTCGAAGCTGTCGGCGCCAATCCCAGCGTGCAAGCCTCCTGCGTAATCGAACAATCCAGGGCGACTTCGGCCGCCTGCGCCAGCGTCGATCGCTTCCCGCCATTCGCATAAAGAGAATCGCAAGTCAGCGAAATCAGCGGTACACCCAGCCGTTTGATCGTCGAAAGCAGGTTCAATATCTCTTCTGTTTCGCCACTTGCGGACAACGCAACTACCAGATCGCCCCGAACGATCATTCCCAGGTCGCCGTGCATTGCTTCAGCAGGGTGCAAAAACAGCGCCGGAGCTCCCGTGGAGCTGAAAGTTGCGGCCATTTTGCGCCCAATCAACCCGCTCTTTCCCATCCCGCTCACCACCACCCGCCCGCCGCAGCAATCCAGCAGGTCCACCGCGCGCTGAAAATCAGCCGCCATCGGCCCCGCAATGCGGTCCGCCAATTCGCGCAGGGCCTCTGCCTCGATGCGCACCACGTTCTCGCCAGTTTTCGACATGATGATTTGCACTCAGGATGGTAACAAACCCGTCCCCTCGAAACTTCCCGCCCCCATAACTCCTTTCTTTTCGCCTCCCACCAAGGTCCTACAGGAATCTTGTCAATAGGCAGAAATTACCGATTTCCTCGTAACCCGATCAATCAAATCGAAATACAAATTCCGATTTGGTGTCCGGTTTACCTCTTCCCACTGCTATTCTAAAAATAGGGGGACAGAAAATTTTCTGTCCCCCGTTGCTTTTGGGTGTGGTTTTGCAGCGCGGCCAGCCGACGATCAAGCTCTAACCTCCGTCCCTCTCTCTTGTCATCCTGAGGAGGGCGGCCAGCCCGACGTGGGGACCTGCTGTTCGCTGCGGTGCCCTGTGCGGTTGGAAGTTTTGTTCTCTGCCCGAAGGGCCCCAAGGGTCTTGGGTAGCCCCCGACTTCCAGTCGGGGGATCGCGGTGTTGGCAAGACGACGGCTTCAGCCGCCGGGTCCAATGCCGAGGACGGCGGAGCGCTAACCCCAATCGAATCTATATTTTGCCTATAACTTCAATGTTTACAATATTTTGGCGGGAAAATGTCGCTAACTTCAACAAACTAAAGATTAAGCATTAAAAAAATTTTCAGTCGCCTTCGTCAATCACATTCGCAAACTGGATCGTCACCACATTGCTTGAAAGAATCGGGTTCCCCAGCATGTCGCACAGCGGCTCCGAGCAGCAGCTCGCCACCATCTTCCCGTTCTTCAATGTCGTCAGCGGCGACACCAGCGCTTTACTCGGAGGCTTTTGATTGTGATGCACGCGCAGCTTCAGAACTTTGAACTCCAGGATTCCGTGCGCCTTTCCGCAACTGCAAAGTACCGCCGTCATTCGCCTATCTTAAGCCGACTCCGCAATTGCTGCCAGAACACGAAAGTCACTGCCCCAAGTTCGCCAATAACTCGTGGCGCGACATATCTTACGTGGGATTAGAACCACGCGATCGTAATCCCGCGGTTCTTCCGGTTCAAATCCGCGTCCTGTTTCAGCGCCGGATGCCGCTTGATCAACTCCCAAGCCTCGCCGTCGCTGATTGCCCAGTCTTCGCCAAAGATTACGCAAGCAATTTCGCCTCGCTTCTTCATCTCTTGCAGCGCGCGGCCCACTGACAACCGAATCTCGCCGCCGACCCCGCTCGATCCATAACCGTGAATCAACTTCACGCCCTTCGCGCCCGCGCGTCGCGCCATGTCAAGCTCGCGCAGCATCTTCTGCCGAGCCTGCTCGACCGTCGGAAAGCCTTCTTCGAGATTGACGACCTTGAGCACGCTCTCAGCTTACGCGTTTCGCGCGCGAGCAAGTTGGATTTGCTCAGCATCCGCCGCCGGTGTCGCGCCCGCCTGGCTTGCCACCCAGGCGCCCATGCGGTTCGCGGCCTCATTTGTTTCCGCCAGCGACGATCCGCGCAGATAGTGATGCACCAGCGTCGCCGTGAAAGCATCGCCCGCGCCGACCGTGTCCACCACTTGCACCGGAAATCCGTCATGCTCGTGTTGCTCTCGCGGTGTAACCAACAAGCTTCCGTTGCCGCCGCGAGTGATGCATACGAGCTTCAACGCAAACCGTCCGCAGAGCCATCGTGCTGCGCGGACATCATCCACATGCGGAGCATGCACTGCCCGCAACAGAACAGGGAGTTCTTCATGATTGAGCTTGAGAATGTCGGCGCTCGACGCCGAAGCCGCCAGCAACTCCGGCGAATAAAACGTCTGCCGCAGATTCACATCGAAAACCTTAACCGCACTCGCTCGCACCGCGTCCACGAACCGCTGAATCGTCTCGCGCGATGTCACTTCCCTCTGCGCCAGCGTCCCGAAGCAAACCGCATCCGCTCGCGACGCCAGAGCCTCAAGGTCGGCCGTCCACTCCAGGAAGTCCCACGCCACCTTTCGGATAATCTCAAACCGCGGCTGCCCATCGCTCGCCACTTCTACGATTCCGGTTCCAGTCGCATGCTCCAGGTCGCGCTGAATATGGTCGAACGACAATCCCAAACCGCCGAAGCGTTCAAGCGCCTCGCGGCCGAGGTCATCCTCACCAATCCGACTCGCAACAATCCCCTCATCGCCAAGCAATCCAGCGATATAAGTGAAATTCGCGGGTGCTCCACCGAGCTGTTTATGAGTTGGGAAGATGTCCCAAAGCACCTCGCCCAGTCCGACAATCGCAAACTGCCTCATGCAATCCCTACCTTCTTCATACTCTTGCACACTTTCACCATCAACCTTTTTCAAATCCATCAAATGGAAGGGGCGACGGAGTGGTCTCTCGGCTCCGCTGATGGTGCACCTCGGGCAGCGCCGTAACCGGCGCAGCTTTTTTCCTTTCGCTTAGAGAATTTCGTCACTTCTTGGCCCGCTCCGGCATCAATCTTTCGTAGTTCGCAACTCACCTCCGGAATCGAGGAATCTCTCATGTCTTCCTGGCCGTCCTCCAGCGCCTTGGACGCTAGCACCCAAACGTTTCCCGTCTTAAGTGCCGCTCAGATCGATAGGCTTCGCCCTTTCGGCAAAGTCCGGAACGTGCAAGCCGGAGAAACCCTCTTTCAGCCCGGCGACCTGAATATCCCTTTCTTCGTCCTGCTCTCGGGCGAAATGGAGATCGTGCAGACCGAGTTCAACGGCGAACGCCAGATCGCCACGCACGTCCCCGGGGAGTTCACCGGAGAGCTGACCATGATTACCGGCCAGCGCGGCCTCGTCCTCGGGCGCGTCACAACGCCCGGCGAATTCCTCGAGATCACCGCCGCCGATCTTCGCTCTGTTATCGCGCGGGATGCCGACTTGAGCGATGTCTTCATGCGCGCCTTCATCCTGCGCCGACTCGCCCTCATCAGCGGTGGTCATGGAAACGTCATTCTCCTCGGCTCCCGCCATTCGGCGAATACGTTAAAGCTACGCGAGTTCCTCGGACGCAACGGCTATCCCCATCAGTATGTGGATCTCGACATCGACAAGCCTTCCCAGGAGCTATTGGACCAATTCCATGTCAGTGCCGCAGATATTCCCGTGGTGATATGCGGTGGGAAGAAGGTCCTGCGCAATCCCACTCCGCAGCAAGTTGCAGACTGTCTCGGCTTCAATGCCAGCATTGACGCTTCAAAGGTTCGCGATGTCGTCATTGTCGGCGCCGGTCCCAGCGGCCTCGCTGCCGCCGTTTATGCTGCCTCCGAAGGCCTCGATACCCTCGTTATCGAAACCACTTCTCCCGGAGGCCAGGCTGGCTCAAGTTCCAAGATCGAAAACTATCTTGGCTTTCCCATGGGCCTCTCCGGCCAGGAACTCGCCGCGCGAGCCATCACCCAGGCGCAAAAGTTTGGTGCAAAGATGATGGTCGCGCGCAGTGTCGCGCGCCTTAATTGCGACCGTAAACCTTTCGAAGTCATCCTCGACGACGACACCGTCATCGAAACAAAAGCCATCATCATCTCCACCGGCGCGCAATACAACAAACCTGATCTCCCCAACCTCAAGAACTTTGAAGGCCGTGGCGTCTACTACGGCGCGACCTTCATCGAGTCACAACTTTGTCAGAACGAGGACGTCATCGTTGTCGGCGGAGGAAATTCTGCTGGTCAGGCCGCGGTCTACCTTTCGCAGTCCGCGCGCAAGGTCCACATGCTGGTGCGCTCCTCCGGTCTCGCCGATACCATGTCGCGCTACCTAATCCAACGCATCACCGAAAATCCAACGATCGAACTGCACACCAAAACGCAGATCGTCGCACTCGAAGGCAACGGCGACCTCCAACGCGTCACTTGGCGCGACAGCGCCACCGGCCAAACCTCTACCCACAACATCGCCCATGTCTTCATCATGGCCGGCGCATCACCGCGCAGCAATTGGCTCCGCGGTTGTGTCATGCTCGATGAAAAAGGATTCATCCTCACTGGCAGAGACCTCGACAGCGCTGCCGAAGCGGGAACCGCCGAAATTTGGCCGCTGGCGCGCTCCCCACAGATGCTGGAAACCAGCTTGCCCGGAGTCTTTGCCGTAGGCGACGTTCGCGCCGGCAACGTAAAACGTGTCGCTTCTGCCGTCGGCGAAGGCGCCATCGCCGTCCACATGGTCCATAAAACCCTTGCGGAAATCTGATTTTCTAGGGATGAAAAGGAATGGTGGCCAGGGACGGAGTTGAACCGCCGACACGCGGATTTTCAGTCCGCTGCTCTACCAACTGAGCTACCTGGCCACGGAGCGCTGCTTGGAGGGCTTCCGACAACTTGGCGGAAGAATCAATGCGTCCGAACATCAAGAATTATATCAGGCGAATCTCCTACCCTCCAACTTCGCCAGCCGACTAGTTCGCCCCCGCCGCCGAACTCTTCGCCAGATAATTTGCAAGATTCGGCCCCTCACGCTCGCGCAGATCGATGCACTGATTCACTCGCTCCATTTGCTTCTTGCCCACGCGATCCAGCCCCGTAACTTTGTGCGCATCAAGGAAAGCCTCCGCCTCTTTAGCCGACTTTGCGTCACAGAAAACGCCCACCGCGTAGTAAGCAAATTGCGCCCCGAAGATGCTCTGCCCTGCCTTGGTCGCAATGTCTGCATAGCGCGTCTGAATGAAATCCCATCCCAGCCGCTGTCCCGCCGGATTACGCAGCACACCCATCATGATCCCTAAATCCTGGTTCCGGACATCCGGTGTAAGTGTCCACTCCAAGGTTCGCTTCAGCAATGCAGGGTCACGAAATTCCGCCAGCGCGTGGAAATAGAGGTAGTAATCCTGCGGAGAACTCGCAGTCTTCAATTTGGCAACAAACGCGTCATACAAAGCCGCATCACCATGAGCCGCCGCCACCGGGAAGCACGCATCCACCAACGTCGCATCTACCGACGCCGGATCTTGCATATAGGCAGCGACCGTCTTCTTCGCCACCGCAATCGCATCCGGATCCTCACCGGCGTCGCCGAGCAAGCCAATCAACGTCGCCCGCGTATTGCGCTGCTTCGGACTATCCGACGGCGATGCTTCAATCCCCACCCGTTCCAGCGTCGGTTTGAAAACCCCTCGCACCCAAGCTTCAAACTGCGGAAGATCTCGGTCGCTCACCAGGTACCGCCTCACAAACTGCACTTGAGCAGCCAAGTCAGAAACCGCGCCATAGGTCTCCACTCCCCGGAATTTCTCAGCCATCGCCATGAAATCCTGAATGTGGTGCACGCCTGCCGCCAACAAAGCACCCTCGTTGCTCACCAGCGATACCTGGTCCTCTTCTGTCAACTGCTGTACCTTGAAATCCGCCGAAGCCAGCACCGCCGGATCGAAACTGTAGCGGTAATAACCCGCACCATCAATGTTCGGAAACACCCCCGAACCACAGCCCTTCAGTTTGAATGGCTGTTCCTTGGCCGCCAGTACCTCGCACTGACCTTTGCCGTCTGCGCCGATCGCCGTCGCGCAAACCGGTACCTCCCAAAGCTGTTTGTTCTCCTGCTGCATGAGCTTGGGAGACGAATAAAATCGCTGCTGCGAAATCGTTCCCACCGTCTCGCCGTTTACGCATTTGCTCTGCACCGAAACATACGGCGCACCCGGCTGCGTGACAAAAGTCGGCATGATCCGGTCCACCGGCTTCCCGGACGCCTGTGTCATCGCTCCCCAGAAATCCTCCGCTGTTGCGTTGGAATATTGATGTGCTTCGATATAGCTGTTCACGCCTTTGCGAAATTGATCCGGCCCCAAATACCCCTCGAGCATGCGCAGAACAGCCGCCGTCTTGCCGTAAGCAATTCCGTCGAACAGCGAATTGATCTCGTGCCGCGCCTCCGCCGCCTGCCGGATCGGCCGCGTATTCTGCACTGAATCCGTATCCAGTGCATCTGCGGAGGTCTGCACCTGATCCTGCGAAATCTGCCACTCCGGCTTCCACGCCGCGACTGGCTTGCTCTCCATCCATGTCGCGAAGCCCTCGTTTAGCCAGATATCATTCCACCACTTCATCGTCACCAGGTCGCCAAACCACTGGTGCGCCATTTCGTGCGCGATTACGGACGCAACTTCCTTCTGATCGTTGACTGAAGACTTCGATTCATCGAGTAGCAGATCTCTCTCGCGATAAATAATGGCCGCCGTATTCTCCATTGCGCCCGCCTCAAAATCCGGCACCGCAATCTGGTCCAGCTTCCCGTACGGATACTTGATCGAAAAATATTGGTCGTAGTAATGCAGGATCGCCTTCGTCGCCTCCAGCGCAAACTTCCCCTGCTGCTCCTTCCCCGGCACAGAGCACACCCGCAACTGGATGCCATCCTCTTCGCCCGACACGCACTTCCAATCTCCCACCGTCAACGCCACCAGGTAGGTCGACATCTTCGGAGTCGTCGAGAATCGAATGGCGTGTTTCCCCGCAGGACCCAGCTCATCGCTCACAATCCGCCCATTCGAAATCGCGGTATCGTCCTTATCCACTACCGCGGTGATGTCGAACGTCGCCTTGTACGCCGGCTCGTCGAACGATGGGAACGCCACTCGGGCATCGATCGCTTCAAATTGCGTGACCACATATTTCCGATTGTTCGCCACGCTCCGGTACATGCCCCGCAATTTGTCATTCAATTGCCCGATATAGTTGACGTGAATGCTCGCCGGACCCGCCGTGATCTCCGACGGCAATTCCATCGTCACCGTCTCATTATTATTTGGCTCGACCGTAGCCGTGAGTTCCTTTTCTCCCACCTTCACCGTTACCGACTTGAATTCCATCTCAACCGCATTCAGCACGATGCTCTTCGTCGTCGAGAGAACACGGACGTCAATCGTCTCCTCGCCAATAAACGTATTACTCGCGAAATCTGGCGTGAACTTTAAGGTGTAATGGTCGGGAACCACATTTCCGGGAAGACGTTGGGCGAAGCTGAAAGTAGCGAGGAACAATACGAAGACGAACAAAGATTTCTTCATCAAACCTTCCAATTGCAAAATCATGGGAAAACAGAATTCGAGCAGTCGATGAAGAAAACTATAAATGATCCCGAGGCCCGCGGGCGCGGGGTTAAGGGCGTTTCGCCTTGTCAGTGGTCAAAAAGTGCCCATTCAGCATCGTTGCCGAGCAGCGATTCATGGCAAACCAATACGCGATCTCCCGAAAATCCTCAGCATCGAAGATCGCCAGGTCAGCGTCTTTCCCCGCTTCGATACTCCCCTTGAGATCCTGCATCCGCAGTGCACAAGCCCCGTTGAAGGTCCCCGCAACAATTGCCTCGGCAGGCGATAACTTCATGTGCGTGCACGCCACCGACAGTACAAACGGCATGCTCACCGTCGGGGCAGTGCCGGGGTTGTAGTCCGTGGCCAATGCAATCCCCACCCCCGCGTCGATCATCTTTCGTGCCGGAGGAAAGTGCGATAGCCCGAGAAAGTAGTTCGCTGCCGGTAACAAAGTCGCAACCGTAGCGCTCTTTGCCAGCCTCGCCAGATCGGCGGCGCTGACCATATCCATGTGATCGTAAGAAGCCGGCCCGAACTCCTCGAACCGCTCCAGCGCCACTTCAGTGAGTTGATTGACGTGCGCCCGCACGGCGAGTCCATGCTCCCGCGCCGTTCGCAAGATCCGCTCCGACTGCTCTGGCGTGAATGCCCCTCGCTCGCAGAAAACATCCACGTAATCAGCAAGCTTCTTCCGCGCAACCTTCGGAATCATCTCCTCGCAAACGATGCGCACGTACTCGTCGGGCCCTGCCTTGTGCTCTGGAGGCACTGTATGCGCCCCCAGCAAGGTCGCGACGACAGTTCCGGGAAACGCGTTTGCCGCGTCTCGGATCGCCTCTAACGACTTCATCTCCGAAGCAAAATCCAGCCCATAACCCGACTTCGCTTCGATGGTCGTCGTCCCCTGCGCCGCCATCTCGTTGAACGCCCGCAGCACCGCCGTCGTCAGCGCCTTTCGCGACGCCTCACGCACTCCGCGAATACTTGCGCGAATCCCCCCACCCGCTTCTGCGATCTCCTCGTAGCTCGCCCCGGCGGTCCGCTTTTCGAAATCAATCAACCGTGGCACCGCAAACACGGGATGCGTATGCGAGTCCACAAAGCCCGGCAGCACAACCTTGTCGCGACAAACTATCTCTTGAATGCGTTTTGAGTTCTCCTTTACCCACGCATGTCGAAGCAACTCACGCGTGGTGCCGACGGCGACAATCTTTCCCGCCTGCACCAACACCGCCCCATCTTCCACAATCCCGAGTTCTGACAACTCCCTCCCACGACGCGCACCACTCCGACCGCTCGCGGATCGCAGCGTGAGCAGTTGTCGGATATTTCTCAGAAGTATCGCGGAGGCTCTGACCATCAATAATGTGGGTGCCCCACCCTTATGGCGCCAGCCATAGGGTGGGTCTCGGAAATCTACCGCTCGATCGGCACCTTAACGCCTTTCTCTTTCGCGAAGCTCTTCGCTTCGTCGTACCCCGCATCCACGTGCCGCGAAACCCCGATCCCCGGATCATTTGTCAGCACCCGCTCGATCCGCTTCGCCATCGCGTCCGTGCCATCCGCAACCGTCACTTGCCCCGCGTGTTGCGAATATCCGATGCCCACACCACCGCCGTTATGAATCGACACCCACGACGCGCCGCTCGCGGTATTCAACAACGCATTCAGCAGCGGCCAATCCGCAATCGCATCGCTGCCGTCCTTCATCGCCTCGGTCTCGCGGAACGGCGACGCCACCGACCCGCAATCCAGGTGATCGCGCCCAATTACGATCGGCGCCTTGATCTTCCCCTGCTTAACCAGATCGTTCATCGCCAAACCAAACTCTGCACGCTCGCCATAACCTAACCAGCAAATGCGCGACGGCAACCCCTGAAACTTGATCCGTTTCTTCGCCAGGTCGATCCAGCGACTGAGAATCTTGTTCTGCGGATACATCTGCAGGATCAAATCATCGGTCATATGAATGTCCGCCGGATCTCCTGAAAGCGCCACCCACCGAAACGGCCCCCGTCCTTCGCAGAACAGCGGACGAATATACGCCGGCACAAATCCCGGGAAATCATAAGCGTTCGCCACACCCCGCTGGTGCGCGAATGTCCGAATATTGTTCCCGTAATCGAACGTGACGGCGCCCATCTTCTGCAGCTTGAGCATGCCTTCCACGTGTCGCGCCATCGCATCCAGTGAGCGCTCTTCGTAAGCCTTCGGATCGCTCTTCCGCAGTTCCAGCGCCGCTTCGAACGTCATCCCATTCGGCACATACCCATTCAGCGGGTCGTGCGCCGACGTCTGATCGGTCAAAATATCCGGCACCACCCCGCGCTCCGCCAGCTCCGGAATCACGTCCGCGCAATTTCCCACCAGCCCGACGGAAATGTTCTCCTTCTTGCGCACTGCATTCTTCAGAATCCGTAGCGCCTCGTCGAGCGAGTTCACCATGAAGTCGCAATAGCCCGTCTTCAGTCGCTTCTTGATCCGCTCCGGATCCACATCGATTCCGAGGAAACACGCCCCAGTCATCGTGGCCGCCAGTGGTTGGGCGCCACCCATCCCGCCCATTCCGCCACTCACAATCAGCTTGCCTTCCAGCTCGCCACCAAAATGTTTCTCGGCGGCGGCCATGAACGTCTCATACGTTCCCTGGATAATCCCCTGCGACCCGATATAAATCCACGACCCCGCAGTCATCTGCCCATACATCATCAGGCCGGCACGTTCCAGCTCGTTGAACTTTTCCCAGTTCGACCAGTGCCCGACGAGGTTGGAATTGCAGATCAGTACCCGCGGCGCGTAATCGTGCGTGCGGAAAATGCCAACCGGCTTGCCCGATTGCACCAGCAGCGTCTCGTCGTTCTCCAGCGAGCGCAGCGAGTTCACGATGGCGTGGAAGCACTCCCAATTTCGCGCCGCCCGCCCCGTGCCGCCGTACACCACGAGGTCCCGAGGCCGCTCCGCAACCTCTTCATCCAGGTTGTTCATGATCATGCGCATGGCGGCTTCCTGCTGCCACCCCTTGCATGTGATCTGGTTCCCGCGCGGTGCCTTGACGGGCGTGTATACAGAAGTTTCCATGTCGACTGGCATAACCCAAGAATGTTAGTGCTTTGCCCATCGACTGTAAATGGCGCTTGCACGCCCATCGTCAACAGGGGTTCAATATAGGCCAATTTTCGTAGTCAAATACGGTTTGTTCCGCATCGAACGTTAAAGTTATGGAGGGAGAACCCATGATTCAGAAACGTCTTGGCTCTGTCCTGCTGCTGTTCAGCCTTCTGTCGTTCGCCCGGGCCCAGCAACCTTCGCCCGGAGAGGTCTCCCCGCAGACCGAAAATCGCATTACCCGCGAGGTACGGCACGAGATCCTCATGCTGCCGTACTACGGCGTCTTCGATGTCATCGGATACAAAGTGAACGGCCCAAAAGTCACCCTGTTAGGCTCTGTCACGCGTCCGGTCACCAAGTCCGATGCCGAGAACGTGGTGAAGCGTATCGAAGGTGTTCAATCTGTCGATAACCAGATCGAGGTGCTCCCGCCCTCGCCCTCGGACGACCGATCACGCGTCGCCCTCTTCCGCGCGATCTACGGATTTCCTTCATTGGAGAAATACGATCTCGGCACCATCAAACCGATCCGTATCATCGTCAAGAACGGCCACGTGACGCTGGAAGGAGTAGTGGACAACCAGTCGGACAAAGACACCGCTGGCATCCGCGCCAACAGCGTTCCGGGAATTTTTGAAGTGAAAAACAATCTCCAGGTTGTGAGCCCGAAGTAGCTGCAGGAAACGGGGCGGCCGCGCTACTCGCGCTCGCCCCACTTCAGCTTATCTCGGAGTACCTGGAAGAACGACTGGCTCGTCTGCAGCAGATGCACCGCGTGGGCGGCCTTCCTGCACACGATCTGATCTCCATCCTTCAGCGGCTGGCCGACCTGCCCGTCGATCGTAAGGAACGCCGCTTCTCCGCTGCTTCGAATCGTAATCGAGATGGTCGACGTCTCCGGCACCACCACCGGCCGATGCGTCAACGAATGCGGGCATACCGGAGTTACTTGAAACGCTCCCACGGTCGGCATCACGACTGGCCCTCCAGCAGCCAGCGAATAGGCCGTCGATCCTGTTGGAGTGGCCACGATCACCCCATCTGCCTTGTACCCAAAAACAAATCTTCCATCGATTGAAAGATCGAATCCCACCAATCGCGCAATCGCGCTCTTATTCGCCACCACGTCATTCAACGCGCTATAAGAGTGCAGAATTTCCCCGTCACGAATCATGTCGCACGCCAGCATCGTCCGCGCATCGACCGGACAGTGGCAGGCAATCACCTTTTCCAGTGTGCTGTACATGTCTTCCAGGGGAACTTCCGTCAGAAATCCGAGCGATCCAAGATTCACCGCTAGGATTGGAATATCGGCTGGTGCCAAAGCGCGGGAAGCGGACAATAGTGTGCCATCGCCACCCAGCACAATCGCAAACTCCGGCTGCATCGCCGCCAGCTTCGCCCGTTCGACTCCGCGACTTCCATCCACGTACATCGCGGTCTGCTGGTCGAAGATCACGCTGTACTCGCGCTGCGCCAGCCACTCCGCCAGCGGCGGGATGATCTCGCTCAGCTCCGGCTTCGACGGCTTCGATAAAATCGCTACCGCTTTCATCGTCATAATTCGGAGTACAACAGAAACTCGCGGTTCCCTTCAGCTCCCAGCACCGGCGATTCACTCACGTCCAGCGCCCGTCCACCCAGCGCGAACACGCAATCGCGCACCTTCACTACCGCCGATTGCTGCGCCGCCTCGTCTCGCACAATCCCGCCTTTACCAATCCGTTCACGGCCCACTTCAAATTGCGGTTTCACCAGCACCACAAGCACTTTCCGCTCCGCAGTCGACGCTCGTAGAACCTCCACTACCGCCGGAAGCACGAGTGTAGCAGAGATGAACGACACGTCCATCGCCGCCACTTCCGGCAACAATCCTCCGCTCGATACTTGTTCCACCTGCTCTCGCGTTAGATACCGCGCGTTCGTCCGCTCCAGTAAATGCACTCGCTGGTCGGCCCTCAATTTCGCATCGATCTGCCCAAAGCCGGTATCCACCGCAATCACTTGCGCCGCGCCGTGCTGTAAAAAGCAATCGGTAAAGCCCCCGGTCGACGTACCGATATCCATGCACGTCCGCCCATTCACATTGATCTTCCAATACTCCAACGCGCGCTCCAATTTCAACCCGCCGCGGCCCACATATCGCAGCGCGTCCCCCAGCAACCGGATCGCCACGTCCGTCTCTACGTTCGCCCCCGCCTTCTCCACCTTCTGGTCGTTCACCAGTACGCGCCCGGCAAGAATCATCGCCTGCGCTCGCTCACGCGAAGGAACCAGCGCGCGTTCCACCAGCAACTTATCAAGGCGAACTTTCACCGGAGCAGCCTAACACTCAGATTCGATTCTCGAAAAAGCACAACCAGAGTTGCTCGCACCCCCAATGGTGCAACATGGTCAAATCCGCGTGATTGTTGCGCGTTCGTGAATTCCTTCGCATTTTTCCACAATCTTTTGCACAAGCGTGTTGAAAACCAGTTCTCCTCCGACGCCATAGCACTCTCTTGCCATCTCGCCTTTCGCCAGTTGCGCCATTTCCGCATCGCGTCTACCCTTGGCTGCGTCTAATCACCAGTCCATGTTGAAGATTACGATCCGCAAGAAGGCCAAGCAGTTCGGGAAGCTCGTACGCCACTCCGCCATGACGAAGCGGACTGGGGTGGCTCATCAGCCCATCCAGGCCAAGGCCCAGGAACTCGGAATCACCTTCATCGGACACTCCAGCTTTCTTCTCCAAATCGGCGGCAAGAACATCCTTATTGACCCCAACTATGCCCCGTGGATCTTCGTCCTAAAACGTCTCCGCCGTCCCGGCGTTCGCATCGCCGATCTTCCGCCCATCGATCTCGTCCTCGTCTCTCATGCCCATTTCGACCATCTCCACCGCCCGTCGCTGCGCGCCATCGCCCGATCCAATTTCCGCAAGTATGGAAAGCGTCCGACCATAGTCGTCCCACGCAATGTCGGAGATCTGGTTTCCGATCTCGGCATGGGCAGTGTCATGGAGATGGATTGGTGGCAGTCGATAAAATTCGGCTCACTCGAGATCACCCACACGCCCGCCCGCCACTGGGGCGCCCGCATTATTCGCGACATGCACCGCGGCTACGGCGGCTTCGTCCTGAAGGCGGGCACGCATTCTCTCTATCACTCCGGCGACACCGCCTACTTCGATGGCTTCTGCGAAATCGGCACTCGCCTGCATCCCAAAATCGCCCTGCTCCCCATCGGCGCCTATTTTCCCGAGTCCTTCCGCAACGTGCACACCAGCCCGGAAGATGCGGTCCAGGCCTTCATCGACCTCAAGGCCCGCTTCATGATCCCCATGCACTATGGCACCTTCCGCCTCTCGCATGAGCCGATGGAGGAACCCGTCGACCGTCTGCTTGCCGACGCCGAACGCCGCGGAATCACTCGCCAGGTTTTAGTTTTGGAAGAAGGAAAGACCAAAATTTTCGGAAAAGATTAGTACCCCAGCAAAATCCGCAGATCGCGAATATTGTTTCCAGTCGGCCCTGTGATCACCGCATCGCCCAGCGCATTCAACAGCGGAAACGCATCGAACTCCTTCAGCGCTGTCTTCACATCGATCCCCAACGCCGCTGCCCTCTGCACCGTACTGCCATCGACCACGCCACCCGCCGCGATACTGTTCCCGTCGATCCCATCAGTCCCAGCACTCAGCACCGTGATCGACTCTCCCGCGATCTTGTTGGCGCAGTACAACGCAAACTGCTGGTTGCGTCCCCCGATCCCCGCGTCTCCGGTGACCTTCACCGTCACCTCACCGCCCGAGATCAAACACACCCGCGAAACCCCTTTGCGCAATTCGCGCAACTTCTTCAGCAGATAATCCGCCGCATCGGCATAATCCCAATCGTCGCAAGTGTTATCCACTTCCACCGCAAATCCGCTTAATGCCGCCTTGCCAACCGCATGTTTGCGCGCCGTATCATTCGCCAGGATGTTCCAATACCGCGATCGATCGAACGCCGTATCACTATGCTTTGGTGTCTCCTCCAATTGCCCGCGCTCAAAAATCTCTCGCACCGACGACGGAAACTGCTTCAGCATTTTGTGCTTCCGAACAATCTCGTGGCACTCCTCTACCGAGGTCGTATCGGGCATCGTCGGCCCCGATGCTAATGAATCCGTTGCGTTATCGGGTACGTCCGAAACCAGAATCGAAACCTGCTGCGCCGGAGCCGCCACCTTCGCCAGCCGTCCGCCCTTTGTCGCGGACAAATGCTTGCGTACCGCGTTGATCTCCCGGATCGGCGCGCCCGAATGCACCAGCACTTTATAGGTGGCAATCAGGTCTTCCAGGGTGATGCGCTCATCGAACGGCTTCTCGACGATTGCCGACGCTCCCCCGCTCACCAGGTACAACACAAGCGATCGCGAAGCATGCGTAGCCAACGATTTCAGAATCGCATCAGCGGCCTTCACCGAATCGGCATTCGGCATCGGATGCCCGCCACGGTAATAACGAAACCCGAAGACCTGCGATACCGGGTCCGTCGAACACGCCACGATCCCCGTCACCCCTGCGCCGAGCTGCGTCATCAGCGACTCGACCATCGCGTGCGCTGCTTTTCCCATCGCGACCACGAAGATCCGCGAAAAGGATCCCAGGTCGAACAGGTCCTCACCGACCCGCAAAATCCCGCGTTCCAGTTGGACGTGACGGTCAAATGCCTTGCGAATGCTCGATTCCGTTAGCGCATGCAGGAAGATTTCGCGTGCCACGCCCCGCATCTCCGGTGTGGGACCCGACGTCGCTGGGCCGGACGCATCGTGCGCATTCGCCATAACGCACTCATTATAACTAGATCGAAAGCTGCTCCCGAGGCCGTGTTCCGGCTATGTCCGCGTATGCAGCAGCGCGTCCCGTACCCAGAATTCAATCGCCGAACGCATCGCGCTCAACTGACCCGCAAAGAAGTGGTCGGCCCCATGAATCAGCACGAATCGCTTCGGCTCGGCCGCGGATGCAGTCACTTCGTACAACCGTTCCGCCGGACCAAACTGGTCTCGATCGCCACTGATAAAAAGCTTGGGCTTGGAACAATCAGTGAGGAATTCGTAGGTATAGGCGCGCCCCTCCGCCGCCACCGGCGTCCCCAGCGAAATCAGCGCTTCCACCGCCGTTTCCGGACACGCCGCCCGCAGTCCAACCGCCGCCCCAAACGAAAAGCCGCAGAAGATAATCGGCAGCGAGAACTCC